>Ga0134126_10012023_pt1 | contig 10929 bp, 7 predicted proteins | sample KB31752_FD_96881 | JGI IMG/M metagenome (GOLD analysis project Ga0134126, IMG submission 96881) | Terrestrial soil microbial communities with excess Nitrogen fertilizer from Kellogg Biological Station, Michigan, USA - KB3-175-2 | ecosystem: Environmental > Terrestrial > Soil > Unclassified ...
CCAGGTATAGCGATCCGTGATCCACCCGCCGAGCGTCGGGCCGAGCGTCGGCGCGACGATGATGCCGAGAATGAAGATGGCCTGCACCATCCCCTGCTCTTCGCGCTTGAAGATCTGCCGGATCGTCGCCTGCGCGGTCGACAACAGCGCCGCGCCGCCGGCGCCCTGCGTGATGCGCCAGAGCACGAGCTCGCCCAGACTGTGCGACGTGCCGCACATGAACGACGCGCCGATGAACAGGAGGATCGACGCAATGAGATAATTCCGGCGCCCGAACGTCGACGTCAGGAACGCCGTCATCGGCAGCACGACGACGTTCGACAGGATGTAGCCCGTGCTGACCCACGAGATTTCCTGAAACGTCGCGCCAAGGTTGCCGGCCATCTGCGGCAGCGCGACGTTGACGATCGTCGTGTCCAACACCTCCATCACCGCGGCCGTGATGAGGCCGAGCAGCACCAACCAACGATAGCTCTCCGCCGCCGGTTCTTCGGCGTCGGCATCGGCTCCGGTCGCGGTTGGATTCTTCTCGTCGGCCACCTGCTCGCCCCTCGGCGTGAGAAAGCTCGCCGAAGTGTAGCAGCGTCGCTCCGGCCGCGTCGATCGACGCCCCCACTTCCGAGCTCCCTGCCGCCCCCCCACCCCCCACCCCCGCGCAATTCCGGTCAGCCACCCTTGAACCGGACGACGTGACCGCGCGCCACGCCGGCGCCAGCTGTGATCTTGGCCGTGCTGAACTTGTCGAGCACGCTGTCGATGACGATCGTGCCGATGTGTCGCTCGGGCGATCCGAGGGTCTGGCCCGTCGCCGGATCGACGAGCGGCGGCTGCGAGTCGAACACCTCGAGCGCGAGGCCCGCCTTCATCCCGTCGGCGGCCGCGGCGTTCACGTACACCACGCCGTCGCGGACATCGATCACACGGCCGCTCCACCGCGTCTTCGGCATGCCGGTGAGGAGCCCGATCACCGCATCCTGAATCGCGGCACGCGAGGCCTGGCCGAGCGGAGTGCTCATCTGGGCGTCGGCGCTGTACGATTTCTCGGCTCGCGTGAGCTCGGCGGCGACACCGGTCTGATCCGCTTTGCCCGTGCCCTTCGTCGAGTGGATCACCGCGCCGGTGGTCGCGTCGACGAGACGCAGATCGACGATCACCTCAGCGGTGACGCGCGCGCCGGAAATGTTCAGCCCTCTCACGACGTTGGTCAGCGCGCCGCCGAGCGACGTCTTCTGATATGAGAAGCCTGTAATGTCGCCGGTGATGATCGCCTGCGCGCCGAGCAAGCCGCCCTGCTGCGCACCCGACTCCTTGGTCGTCTTGCCCGACGCGGTGAGCGCCTGCTCGGCGTCGATCGTTTGCATGGCCGAGCGTTCGAGGATCGTGAAGCGGCCCGTCTTGATGAGGACCGACGTGAGCATCTCCGTCAAACCGCGGGCAAACTCGGCCGGCGGCGGGAGCTCGATGCTCACGGTGGTCTGCGAGGCGGCGGCTTGGCCGGCCACGGGCTGGCCCTGCGGGAGGGGCGTCGTGGCGGTTTGCATCTTGAGCGCCGAACCGGACAGGTCGGCAACGGCGACGCGGAGTCGCTGGCTTGGCGCCGAGGCCGGCGCTTGCGCGGCAGCCGTTGCGGCGGCGAGCGCGATCGCGCTGGCGGCAATCGCGATTAGGGATCTCAGAGCTCTCAGGAATCTCATGGAGCGGTTTTGTCGGGGTTTTCGGTCGCGGGAGCCGGCCGCAGTTCGAGCGGCGGAGGCTTTTGCGTGGATGGGCTCGGAGCGGGAACGGTGTAAGCCACGACGGCGCTGGTATCGCGCGCGCCATCGGGACGAAGGGCCACAACGAAGTAGAACCAGGTTCGGCTCGCGCGCGCCGTCGTGTCGACGAACGACGTGGTGGACGCGCGACCAAGCTCCGTGGCCGCGGCGACGACGTTCGGCGCCCGCAACACGAAGTACTGCGTGGCGGGACCGCGCGTCGTCCACGCCACAGTGACGGCGCCCGCGGCGCCGGACACGGTGATGCCGGTCGGTGCGCGCGAGCTGCGCCCTGTTGTCTTAGCCTGCGCCGCCGCGTCGCGCCCGATGACGGAAAGAACGGCGACGAGCGCCGATGCCCTGCCGAAGCCGCGGAGCGTGCGGGCAGCGGCCATCACCGTAGCTCGAACGACAGCGGCGTCGGTGCGCCGAAGTTGCCCGTCTCGCCCGTGCCGACGAGCGCGACGAGGTTCCACGAATGGCTTCCCTGTGGCAGCGCGACGTCGAACGCGACGCGGGTCGTCTCCCACCTCGTGGCCGACCGGGGCGTGACCCGAAACTCGCGCGACTGCATCGTCCACGATTCGGCGTTTGCCCACCGGCCGTAGAGCAGGTATGCTCGTGCGTCGGGCACCTGATCCCACTCGAAACGCACGTGCGGCGCGAGGCCGGGGCGCGTCGGCTCGAGCAATTGCACCGCGGTGAGTCGCTTCGGGTTGGACGAGCCGCGCGCGGACGGACCGCGCGCCGCCGCCGCTTGCGGCGCGGGTTGCACGGCGCCTTGCGGCGCGGGTTGCGGTCTGCCGGCTCGCTGCGGAGCGACGGCCGTCGCGGCGAGTACCGCGTTGTAGAGCGCCGCGCCGGCGACGATCGCGACTATCGTTCTGATATTCACAGGCCTGAATTTCCGTAGTGGCATCGTCGTGCTACGGTTTCGCGTCCACCCGCAGCACCTCGACGCGTGCGTCCCCCGGCTTGGCCGGCTTGTCGCCCGCCGCCGCGTCGCCGACCGCCACGCGCCCGTCGGGAATCCCCGCCAGCTGGAGGTAGCCGGCGACGCGCGCCAGCCGCCGCCGCGCGAGCGACGTATCCGCCGGCGTCTTGTCGTCCGCTTCCACCGGGAGGCGGAGCGTGAACGTGCCGGTGATGCCCTGCATCGCACCGGCCAGCGTCGCGATCGACTGATCGGCGCCATCGGCCAGCGCATCGCTGCCCGCGATGAACCGAATGCCCTTCACCACCAGGCGTCCGCCGAGGAGGCTCTTCGTCATGCTCTCCTTCGATTCGCCGTGCGAGAAGCGGCCGGCGAGTCCCTTTGCAAGTCCACCGGCGGCCATCGCGCTGCCGAGCATCGATCCTCCCGCCATCTTCGACCCGATCGCGTTGGCAGCCGCACTCTTCACCGCGTCACTGCCTGCGTCGCTTCCCGGAGCGCCCGCCAGATTGGCCGCGGCGGCCGCCGTCGACACCGCGGAGCTGGCACCGCCCGCCGCGAGAGCCTGTCCCGTGAGCCCGGCCGCCGACGGATGCATCGCGACGAGGAGCGTCGTTGCGGCCTGCATCAAACTCTGCGCATCGGCGAGCGCGATGCACGTATTCGCCGTCGCACCAGCCGACGCGGCGGCGGGCACCGTTACCTGGCCGGGCATCACGGCTGACAGCGCCGTGATGAACGCGGTGGGCACGGCGATCAATCCTTGGGTGCAGGACGATCCGGGCGTTGACGCCTTGGCTTTGGTCTGCGCCCCACCGACGCCGGAGAGACACAGCTGGAGAGTCAGAGCGAGCAGCGATCGCGAGCGCATGATGTCCGCCTGTCGATGGAAGTGATCGTACGCCCTCCGGCTTGCTGGTACGCGGCCCGGAGGCTAGAATCGGCGAACAATCTCGACGCCGAGAATCACACAGCTCTCACACGAGCTTCATCTCAACGTCACCGCGGCCCCCCCCCGCCTTGCGACACTGGTCGATGACAGCTGTATCGGCGCTGCGCGCACGGCCGGCATTGAGCATCGCCGTACTGGCGGTCGTGGTCACGGGCGTCACGGCGGGCGTGGTGCGCGGACTGACTGGCCGACGCGTCGACGCCGCGCAAGGTGAGCGGGTTCTGTTGGCCGACGTCGCCAACGAAACGGGCGACACGCTGTTCGATCGTTCGCTCGCCGCCGCGGCGACGGTGGCGCTTCAGCAGTCGAGCCGCTTGACCGTCTATCCGCGCGCTCAGGTGCCGGCGATCTACCGGATGATGGAGATCGCCAATCCGAGCACGCCCCTCTCGCTCGATCTGGCGCAGGAAGTTGCCCAGCGTGGGCACGTTCGATTCGTGGTGGCGCTGCGCGTGGCGCGCCGCGGCACCGGCTACCTGCTGAACGCGCGGCTGGTCGACGGCCTCGCGCATCGCACGGTCACCGACTTTTCGCGCCAATCGCGAACCCAGAACGACGTGCTGTATGCGCTCGACGGCCTGATGGTGAGCGTGCGTCGCACGCTCGGCGAGTCGGGGCACCAGACTTGGGACCACCGCGCGCCGCTACCGGTCGTCACGACGAGCTCGTTGGCGGCGTTGAAGTCCTACGCCGACGGCGGCGCCGCCTGGCAGCGCGGCGACTACCGGGTCGCCGTCGAGTACTGGCAGCGCGCCGTCGATCTCGACACCGGCTTCGCGATGGCTTACGGCGCCCTCGGCGGTGCGTCGTACTTCATGCACGATCGTTACGACGGTGAGCGGTACTACGAATCGGCATTTCGCCGCACCGAACGACTCACCGACTGGGAGCAGCTCGCGCTCAGGGCGCGCCGCGCCGGTGACCGGCAGTCGACGGATTCGGCGCTGCTGCTGGCGCGTCTGCGCGTCGAGCGATACCCGAATGCTTACACCTACATGGATCTCGGCGGCTTGCTGATGCGGGCCCGCCACGACGCCGACGCCCTCGCCGCGCTGCGACAGGTGCTCGGAATGGATTCGCGGAGCGTCGAGGCGTGGATCGACATCGCCACGGTGCATGCACGCGCCGGCCGGCCGGATTCGGCGATCGCCGCCTACCAACGGGCCGCTGCCATCGACTCGACGATCCTGTATCGCGACAATATCAACAACGAGTACGGCGGCGCGCTCGTCGAAGCGGCGAGGTTTGCCCAGGCCGACTCGGTCTTCCGCCGCATGACCACGGTCTCCGGCCTCTACAATCAGTCGCTCGGATTCCGTTCGCTCGGCTTCCTCGCGCTGTGGCGCGGCCAGCTGGACGAAGCGACGACGAACTTTCGACGCGCGGCGGAGCTGATGCGCCAACAGCCGAGCGCGCTCAGCGAAGGACGAAATCGCCTCCTCATCGCCAGCGTCGCGCGCGCCGCGGGCCATATTGGCGCGGCGAACGTCGAGCTCGATCGTGTGATGCAGCTGATCGGAGCCAACGGCTTCGAGCCGGCGATGCTCGGCATCGTCGCGTACCAGAATGCGCTGCTCGGCCGCACGCGCGACGTCGACGCTACCGCTCGGTTGGCGCGTGCGCGCGCCCGTGCGGACAATGCGATCGATCAGGGGTCGATCGCATTCATCGACGCGGTGGCCGGCCTCGTTCACAATCATCCCGACAGCGCGGTCGCCAACGTCGGACGCGCGGCGAGCTTCCCCTGGCCGCAGCCGCGCATCATGGTTCGCGCCGAAGCGTTCGCCGCACTCGGCCAACGCGACTCGGCACGCGCCGCGCTGCGAGAGCTGAATGGGCAGCGAGCCTTCGGCAGCGAAGGCGAGGACGATTGGCTCCGCTCGCCGCTGCTGCTCGGCGACGCGTTGCTCGCGGCGCACGATACCGCTGGCGCAACACAGGCGTATCAGCGGCTTCTCGACCAGTGGCGCGACGCTTCGCCGGCGACGCCGGACCTCGCGTCGGCGCGGCGGCGGCTCGCGTCGATCGCCGCGGCGCACCCGCGGCACTGACCGTCGGGATCTTCCTCGAGGCTTCGACGGTGCGGCTGAGGACCTTTGGCGGACTGTGGATCGAAGACCTGCCGGCGGACGCGGCACCGCGCCCGCGCGCGCTGGCGCTGCTGGCGATTCTCGCCGCCGCGGGCGCCAAGGGCGCGAGCCGCGACCGGATTCTCGGTGTGTTGTGGCCGGACGCCGAGACCGAGCGCGCCCGACACGCCCTGTCGCAGACGATTTACAGTTTGCGAAAGGATCTCGGCCTCGAGCTCGTCGTGGCGACGCCGGATCTACGCCTCGACGCGTCGCTCATCGCCAGCGACGTCGCCGAGCTCGATGCCGCGGTGCGGGCGAAGGAGTGGCGGGAAGCCGCAGCGCTCTACACCGGGCCCTTCCTGGAGGGGTTTTATCTCGCCGACGCGCCGGAGTTCGAGCGGTGGGTCGAGACCGAACGCTCATCGTTGGCCGCAAACGCGCTGCGCGCGCTCGAGCAGCTGGCCAGAGAGAGCGCAACGAACGGGCGCGACGAGGAAACCGCCGAGGTCTATCGGCGCCTCGTGCGGCTCGACCCGGTCAACTCGCGCTACGCCATCGCATACATGGAAGCGCTCGACCGGCTGGGGGATCGCACGGGCGCCTTGGCGCACGGTAAAGCGTACGCGGACCATCTGAAGCGCGAGCTCGAGATCGCGCCCGACCGCGACGTGCAGCGTGTGATCGCGCGCTTGCGCGACGCCGAGAGCGCCCGCGGTTCCGTGGCGGCGCCGACGCACGCAGCCTCGCCGTCAGGCACCCCGTCGACAGCGGTGGAATCGGCGGCACCGGCGGCACCGCCGGAACTGGTGTCGGAACTGGTGTCGGAACCGGCGCCGGTGTCGGAACCGGCGCCGCAGCCCGCCGTGAATGGCCGGCGGATCCGGCGACGCACGTTCGTCGCAGCGGCCGTGGTGGTCGTGCTCGCGGTCGGCGCGGCGCTGGCTCGTCGCGCGACCGGCGCCCGCGGCGCGGCGCGGCCGGTCGTCGCCGTGGGGCGCATCCGAGACGTCGGTGTGCCGGATTCGGCGGCAATCGGCGGTGTGCTCAGCGAGATGCTCGCCACGAGCCTGAGCCGCGTGAACGAGCTTCAAGTGATCGCGAATTCACGAATGCTCGAGCTGACGCCGCGCGGGGCCGATACGCTGCGCAGCGCGCTCACCGACGCGGCGCGACGCGCCGGGGCGACGGAGATGATCGAAGGCGAGCTGATCCCGCTCGCCGATCATCAGCTTCGGCTCGACATTCGGCGCGTCGACATCGCGGGCGGGCTCGTGCTGGGCGGATATCAGCTGACGGGCGACAATCGCATCGCGCTGTTCGACAGCGCCGCTGCGATGATCGCCGGCGACTTGCGCCTCGACGCGCCGACCCGCTCGCTCGCCGACGTGTCCACCCGCTCTCCGATCGCGTATCGCTACTACGAAGATGGGTTGCGAGCGTTCTATCAATTCGATGCGTTCACCGCCGACCGGCTCTTCCGCTCCGCGGTCCGCGAGGACTCGAGCTTCGCGATGGCGACGTACTACGCGTGGCGCTCGGCGGTCGCGGCCGGCGACTCCGACCAGATCACCCTGGCCGATCTCGCGCTGCGTCTCGCGTCGCGTGCGTCGGAGCGAGATGCCCTGCTCATTCGAACGCACGTCGGCGTGGGACGAAACGACATCGCCGCGCTGGCCGCGGCGGAGACGTTGGCCACGCGATATCCGCGCGATCCGGAGGCGCTGACGCGCGCCGCCGACGCGATTCCCGATCTCGAGCGCGCCACATCGCTGCTCAACCGCTCGATCGCACTCGACTCGGCGTCGGGCACGGGGGCCGGCGCGATCTGTCGATTGTGCGATGCGCTCAACCAACTGGTCCAACGATACGGCTGGGCGGATTCCCTCGAGGCGGCCGAACGAACCCTGCGCCGTTGGAGCGCGCTCCGTCCGGACGATCCCGCTCCGCTGCTGCTGTTGAGCGACCTCCTCCGCACCACCAGCCGCGGCGCGGAAGGTGAGGCGGCAATGCGCCGCGCCGTTGCGCTCGGAGGCGTCCCGCCCGACTCGCCGGTCGACCGCCTCGTGTTCGCGCTCCGCACCGACGATCTGGCCTCGGCCGACTCGTCGTGCACGACGCGGCTCGCCGGCGCCGATTCTGCGTCGTTCGGCGAGTTGCGCTGGTACTGTCTGATCGGGCTCAGGATGGAAGGCCGGTACCGCGAGGCGCTGGGACTCGCCAGCGAGGGACGCGTGCCGCGCAGCATCATCGTGCGGCACGATGCGGACGTCGAGCCGGTCAACGGCGCGATCCTCGATCTCGAGATGGGACGGCCGCGCGTGGCCGCAGCGGAATTCAGAGAGCTTGGCGGCATTGCGGTCGACACGACGCGTGTATCGCCGGGAACGCAGGCGCGCGACCTGGCGTGGCATCTCACGCTCTCGGCGACGGCATGGGTCGACGCGAACGACACGGTGCGCGCCCGGGCACTGGTCGATTCGATCGAGATGGTCGGACGTCAGAGCTGGTTCCCGCGCGATCCGCTGCTTCACCACTTCGTGCGCGGGTTGTTGTTCGCCCGCGCGCTGCGGAACGCCGACGCCGTTCGCGAGCTGCGCGCTTCGATCTACTCGCCGACGAATGGCTACACCCGGGCGAACTACGAGCTGGGGCGCGAGCTGCTCCTCCTGCACCGTCCGGCCGAAGGCATTCCCGTGGTGCGGGCGGCACTCCATGGCGGCATCGAGGGCGCGGGACTCTACGTGACGCGCACCGAGCTGCACGAGCTGCTCGCCCAGTTGTTCGACGCGGCCGGCCAGCGCGACAGCGCCGCGTCCCACTTCTCGGTCGTCGCGCGTTCGTGGAGTCAGGCGGACGGGCCGCTGCGGCCGCGCCGCGACGCCGCCCTGCGCTGGCTCGCCCGCGGGCGAGGGAAATGACTCGCGGGCGGCGCGGGCGGCGCGGGCGGCGCGATCAGCGCCGTCGGCGCAGTAGTCCGAGGAGTCCCGTCGGCAGCGCCGATCGAATCGCCTCCTTGGCGCGCCGGCGAGCCGGCACGGCGCGCATCGCCAGCGAATCGGCGAGGACCACCTCGATCAGCGAAGGTTCCGGCGCGCCCATGATGCGCTCGATGTCGGCGTCGGAGTCGTCACCGTAGCGCGCGTAGCGAACGCCGAGCGACTGCGCGAAGATGCCGAAATCCGGATTGGCGAGTGAGACGGCATGGCCGCGGCCATAGTTGGCGAGCTGTTGGAGCCGGATCTGGCCGAGTTGCCCATCGTTGAATACGATGACGCTGATGCCTATTCGCTCACGAACGGCCGTCAACAGCTCCAGCCCGGACATCGCGAACCCGCCGTCGCCGATCAGGGCGACGACGGGACGGTCGGGCGCGGCAATCCGGGCGCCGATGGCCGCCGGCAAGCCGTAGCCCATCGACTGGAGGTCGCTCGGAAAGAGCAGCCCGCGCGGCGCCAGCACGTCGTAGTGCCGCCGTGTCATTCCCTGATGCGCGCCGGAGTCGGTGACGAGGATCGCGTCGCGCGGCAGCGCGCGACGCAGCCAGGCGAAAAACCCAGCCGGCGTCGACGCCGACGAACCCGCAATCACCGGCTCGGGGTGCGCGCCGGCGCGCGCGCGCAAGGTCGAGCGCAGCGCGTCGAGCTCCGGCCCGGACCATTGCGCCGGAGATCGCCGCGCCTCGAGCGCCGGCAGCACCTGCTCCACCGTTGCCTGCACGAGCAGGCGCGCCGGATAGTTGGCGCCGAGCACCGCGGCGTCCGCGTCGACGTGGATGAAGCGGTCGCTCGCGAGCGCGAGCGCGAACCCGGCGGTCCCGTTGTGCCCGAGGCGACATCCGAGACCGACGATGAGATCGGCCCGCGCGAGAAAATGGTTCAACTCCTCGACCTGGCCGCGCGGCGGGTCGAAGGCGGTGACGTACGGAGAGTCCTCGGCGACGATGCCGCGCGCCGAAGGCGTCGTCACGACCGGGATGCCCCAGTCCCGACTGAGTGCGCTCACGCGATCGGCCGCGCCGAGCGCGCCCTGGCCGACGAGGAGCACCGGCCGCGCGGCCGCGGCGAAATCGCGCGCCAGCGACGCGACAACGCCGGCGTCCGCCGCCGGCTCGAGCGGAAGCGCGGCGTCTCCGGACCGCGGCGATGACGGCGCGCTCAACGCATCGATGTCCAGCTCGACGATCACCGGGCCCGGGCCGCCGGTCAGCGCGAGCCCATGCGCGCGGCGGATCACGTCGGCCGCGTCGGCCGCGCGGTCGATTCGGAAATACTCTTTCACGATCGGTCGCGCCACGGCCGGCTGATCGATCGCCTGGAGCTGGAATCTGTTCCCCGGCGATCGTGCCGCGGCGCCGACGAGCACGATCACGCCGACCGAGTCGAGATACGCCTCGGCAATGCCGGTGAGCGCGTAGGTGAAGCCGGGCCCGGGGATCGTCGAGACCGCGGCGACGCGGCCCGTCGCCCGAAAGTAGCCGTTCGCCATGAACGAGGCGGCCAGCTCGTGCGTCGAGAGCACGGTGCGCAAACCGCTGCGTCGAAAGCCCTCGAACAACGGAACCGTCTGCGTTCCCGGGAGACCGAACACGCAGTCCACGCCGGCGCCGCGGAGCGCGTTGCAGAGGAGCGCGGTGCCGTCTGTCATGCGTGCGGGCGCGCCGCGCTACGCCGGCTGTGTTCGACCACGGCCCGTGATCCACCGGCCGAAGCGCCGGACACGCCGGCCAATGTACCCGCCCGCGGTCGCCCACATCGACAGCAGACCGGGCTTGGGATCGCCCGGCTGGAGGATCGGCTGGCTGGAGCGGAGCCACGACCAGGCCCACGCGCCGACCGAGAGCTGGCGGCGCTTTCTCAGCTCGAGGCACGCGAACAGATCGACGTACGGATAGACGAGTGTCTTGCCGATCGCGTAGCGCTCGACTGTCGCAACCGGGCGCTCGAGGGCATCGTCGTACGACATCGTGCAGACGTCGACGCCGCAGTGCGCGGCGAAATCCACGTACCACCAAGGGCGCGCGTTCACCTCGAGCAGCTTGAACGCGCCATCGTCGGCGTCACGCTTGAACTCGGCGCTGAACACGCCGCGATAGTTCATCCTGCCCAACAGCGAGAGGATCGTGTCGGCGGCCGATTGTGCCTCGCGGACCGGAACGCTCTTCATGAACGTGCTGTTGCCGAAGTCTTCCGGGTGCATCCGCAGGCGGCGGCGAGCGAA
>Ga0134126_10012024_pt1 | contig 10929 bp, 10 predicted proteins | sample KB31752_FD_96881 | JGI IMG/M metagenome (GOLD analysis project Ga0134126, IMG submission 96881) | Terrestrial soil microbial communities with excess Nitrogen fertilizer from Kellogg Biological Station, Michigan, USA - KB3-175-2 | ecosystem: Environmental > Terrestrial > Soil > Unclassified ...
ACCAAGGCCAGCCAGGCGCAATCGCGGCTGAAGATGCTGGCGAAAATGGCGCCGGTGGCGGTGGTCGTCGACGACAGCGCGCTGCCGTTCTCCTGGCCCGCGGTGGCCAAAAAGCTCGCCTCGACGCTGGTGGCGCTGGAGGGCGCGTCCGTCGGCTACGAGGGCAGGGCGGTGCTGTCGCGGCTCAGCCTCAGCCTGCAAGCCGACGACCGCATCGGTCTCATCGGCGCCAATGGCAACGGCAAGTCGACCTTCGCCAAGCTGATGGGCGGCCGGATGGAGCTTATCTCCGGCAAGATGGTGCGCGCGGGCAAGTTGGAAGCCGGCTTCTTCGCCCAGCACCAGGTCGACGACCTCGCCCCCGGCGGCAGCGCCTATACGCATGTCGCGGCGCGCATGCGCGGCGAGCCGGAGGCGAAAATCCGTGGCCGCGTGGCGCGCATCGGCTTTTCGGCCGGGCGCGCCGATACGCCGATCGAGCAGCTTTCCGGCGGCGAGAAAGCGCGCCTGCTGATGGGCCTGACCACCTTCAACGGCCCGCAACTGCTGATCCTCGACGAGCCGACCAACCATCTCGACATCGACAGCCGCGCCGAACTCATCGATGCGATCAACGAATATGAGGGCGCCTGCATCCTCATTTCGCACGACCGCCGGCTGCTGGAGGCCTGCGCCGATCGGCTGTGGCTGGTCGCCGAGGGCCGGGTGCGCAACTTCGATGGCGATCTCGACGATTACGCACGGCTCGTCGTCGGCCGGCCGGCCGAAGCCAAATCGCGCTCGCCCAAAGTTTCGCAAGCCGCGCGCGCCTCGGAGCCTTCGTTCGAGCGCCAGATCGTCGCCACCGAGCAGAAGATGCAACGATTCCAGGATTTACTGGCGCGGGTAGATGAGGCGTTGGCCAAGGCGGCGGCCGACGGAGCGCCGCCGCAGCAGGCAATTGAACTTGCCGCGAAACGACGTGAACTTGAGCGCGCGCTGATTGCCGCCGAGGAGACATGGCTCGAACTGTCGGCAAAGGCGGAAGCCACGATGTGACGGACGCCGAATATTGGCCGCTTACAGGGTTGCGAGTTCGCCAAGGGCGCAGTTGTGATTCTTTTTTGCAAGATCACTTCGTTTCCCTATTGCGATTCAAGGATATTGGTATAGGTACTCTACCGACATTCACTTGGGGGAAGTTATGATGGCGGGCGATTCGGCATCCAGCGATTACGTCGCCTTGGCGGCTGAGGTTGTGTCGGCGTTTGTAGGGCATAATTCTCTGCCGGTTTCGGAACTCCCGGGACTGATAACTTCCGTTCACGCGGCGCTAATGAAGATTTCGGGTGGTTCGGCGGCGCCGGTGACGACAGAGCCAGAAGTGCTGACCCCCGCCGTGCCGGTGCGCAAGTCGATCACCGCCGATTACCTCATCTGCCTTGACGATGGCCGCAAGTTCAAGTCGCTGAAGCGTCATCTTGCCTCCCTCGGCATGACGCCGGACCAGTATCGCGCCAAGTGGAGCCTGGCCGCCGACTATCCGATGGTCGCCTCCAATTACGCCGCGACCCGCTCGGCGCTGGCCAAGAAGATCGGCCTCGGGCAGAACCGCAAGCGCGGCTGAACGGGCGGCGGCCTCTGGGGCGGCCTCTGGGGATTGTGAGCGCGCGGCGGCGCGATTAGGCTGCGGCGCTTCCGTCAACCCCGACAGGCGCTATGTCCGTAACCCCCTATTCCACCGCCGCCGAGCTTGCCCGCGCGCTTGGCGACGGCGAAGCGTCGTCCGTCGAACTGACCGAGGCGGCGATCGCCCGCATCGAAGCTCTCAACGGGCCGATCAACGCCATTTGCGTCAAGACTTACGCGCGGGCGCGCAAGGCGGCCCGCGCCGCCGACGCGCGGCTCGCCCAGGGCGAGCGCGGAGCGCTGCTCGGCGTGCCGACGACGCTCAAGGAATCCTACAATCTCACGGCGACGCCGACGACCTGGGGCTTTCCGGCGGCGCGCGATTTCGTTCCGCAGGCCAATTCGTTGGCCGCCAGCCGCCTCGAACAGGCCGGCGCCGTCATCATCGGCAAGACCAACGTGCCGGTCGGCCTCGGCGACTGGCAGAGCTACAACGACATCTACGGCGTCACCAACAACCCCTATGATCTCGGCCGCTCGCCCGGCGGCTCCTCCGGCGGCTCCGCGGCGGCGCTGGCGGCGGGCTTCGGCGCGCTGTCACTGGGCTCCGACATCTGCGGTTCGCTGCGCGTGCCGGCGCATTTCTGCGGCGTTTGCGCCCATAAGCCGACCTTCGATCTCTGCCCGCCGCGCGGCCACACGCCGCCGGGGGTGACGCCGCTGCCGGGCGGCATCGATCTCTCGGTCATCGGCCCGATGGCGCGCAGCGCCGAGGATCTGGCGGCGCTGCTCGACGTCATCGCCGGCCCTGACGAACTCGACAGCGGCGTCGGCTACCGGCTCGCCTTGCCGCCGGCGCGGGCCGACGATTTCGCCGGCTTTCGGGTGCTCGTGCTCGGCTGCCATCCGCTAGTCGATACGGAGGCCTGCGTAGCCGAGGCGATGGCGACGCTCACCGGCCGGCTCGAACGCGCCGGCGCGAAAGTGGCGCGCAGCAGCGGCCTCGTCCCCGATCTCACTGCCGGCGCGCGGCTTTACGTGCATCTTCTGATGGCGGCGTTCTCCGCCCGCTGGGCCGACGACGTCTATGCCCCCGTGGCCGAGACGGCGGCCAAGCTCGACGCCGACGACCACAGCCTCGCCGCCGAGCAGGCGCGCGGCGCGACCATGAGCTATCGCGCCTGGTCGGCCGCCAATGCGCAGCGCAACGGCGTGCGCGCGCAATGGCGGACTTTGTTCAAAGACTTCGATGCGGTGATTACGCCGGTGACGCCGACGCCGGCCTTCCCGCACGATCACGAACCCGATCACGCCAAACGCAAGCTCCTCATCAACGGTGCGCCGCAGGATTATTTCAGCAATGTGCTGTGGCCGGGCGTGGCGACGATGCCGGGGCTGCCGGCGACCGCGCTGCCCGTCGCCCGCTCGCCGGAGGGCCTGCCGATCGGCGCCCAGATCATCGGGCCGTGGCTCGAAGACCGCACGCCGCTCAAGCTCGCGCAGTTGATCGAGCGCGCCTTTGGCGGCTTCGTCCCGCCGAAGCTTTAGGCTCAATCTTCTTTGGCGTCGCTCAACGCCGCCGCCGCCATGGCGCGCGTCACCTTGCGCCCCTGCGCCAGTGCTTCGGCGTCGAGCGTCTCGACCAGCGTGCGCGCCGCGCCGAGCGAGCGGTCGAGGCGGCGGGCGATATAGGCGAGGAGCGACGGCTCGACGCTCATCTGCCGGTCGCTGAACAGTTTCGCCAACACCGCCTCGACGAGTTCGGGCTCCGGCGGCGCGATTTCGACGATCGGCGCCAGGCGCAGTCGCGATAGCAGGTCGGGCGTCGCCAGGCCCCAGAGATCGGGCGCCGCCTTCGCCGTCATCAACACCGCGACGCCGCGCGCGCGCGCAAAATTGAGCCAGTGGAAAAACGCCGCTTCCGCGGCGCCGCCCGCGTCGGCGTCGTCGAGCGCCAGGGCGGGGCCGCGCGCCGCCTCCTCCGGGTCGAGCCCGGCGAGGTCGCCGCCGGCGAGCCGGCGCGCTCCGGCGACGGCGGCGAAGATCGCCGCCAGATGGCTCTTGCCGGCGCCCGGCGGCCCGACCAGCAGCATCAGCGGCGCCGGCCAGCGCGGCCAGTTATCGATCAGCGCCAGCGCCGCCGCGTTGGAAGACGCGGCGAGGAAATCCTCGCGCGCAAAACTCGGCTCGTGCGGCAGCGGCAGCGGCAATTGCCGCGGCGCGCTCACCGGCCGGCGGCGGCCGGCGGCCGGCCGCGGTAGAGCGGGCTCATCTGATAGCTGCGGATAAGGCGGCGCACGATGACGCCGAGCGCCGCCGCCGTCGGCACCGCGACCAACAGCCCGGTGAAGCCGAACAGGTCGCCGAAGGCGAACAGTGCGAAGATCAGCCACACCGGATGCAGCCCGATCGATTCGCCGACCAGCTTCGGCGAGATCACATAGCCCTCCAGGAACTGGCCGAAGCCAACGACCCCGAGCGCCAGGAAAAACATGTGCAGATCCGGCCATTTCTGCACCAGGGCGACGCTGAGCGCGAGCACCAGCGCCGTCAGCGAGCCGACATAGGGAATGAAACTGAGCACCCCGCCGAGCACGCCGATCAGCAGCGCAAAATCGAGGCCGATCAGCGACAGCCCCATCCCGTACCAGAGGCCGAGAAACAGGCAGACCAGCGATTGCCCGCGCAGGAAGCCGGCGAGCGCGCGGTCGATTTCGCCGGCGGTTTCGAGAAGCTCGGTGCGATGCGGGCGCGGCAGCCAGGACTCGAGCGCATCGACCATCTTCTGCCAATCGATGAGGATGTAGAAGGCGACCACCGGCGCGATGATGAAGAACGACAGCACGCCGACCAGCGCCGCGCCGCCGATCGCGAGTTGCTTCATTCCCGCCAGCAACCAGGCGCCGCTGCGGCTCATCAGGTCGGCGACCGCCTTCTGGATCTGGTCGGCGGTGAAGGTGTCGCCGAGGCCGAGTTGTTGCAGCCAGGGGCCGCCGTGCTCGGCCAGGAACGCCGAACCGCTGGTGGCGATCAACGATTGCAACTTCCTGATGAAGTCTGGCAGGTTGGTCGAGAACAGCGCGATCTGGCGCAACAGCGCCGGCACCAGCGTCACCGCGACCAGCCCGACGACGCCGACGAAGGCCAGCATGATGGTGAGCGAGGCGGCGAGCCGGCTGAAGCCGAGCCGTTGCAGCCGATGCGCGACCGGATTGAGCAGATAGCCGACGGCGATGCCGGTGACGAAGGGCGCGATCCCCGACCCCAGCGTGTTGACGACGATGGCGATGGCGCAGAACGCGACGGCCAGAAACGTCAACTGCTTTCCGATCGGCACCGGCACGACGATGTGCGTCGGCTGGATCAGATCCCATTTGCCGCCCCAGGGGTCCTTGAACACCGCGACCACGCCATAGGGCTCGCGGCGCGCGTTCTCTATGAACTCGACGCCTTTTTCGCGCATGCGCGCGAAATCGCCGGCGAAATCGTCGGTCTCCAGGAAATAGGCGACCCGCCCGCCGGCCGGCGCGCCGACGCCGGCGACTTGCCGCTCGCCCTGGGCTTTGGCGATGATGAAGCGCGCGCCGAGGTCCGAGGCGTCGCCGACCACCACCCAGCGCTTGGTCTGCGACAGCGGCCGGTCTTCCAGCACGACGAAGCCGAGGCTATCGCGGAACCAGGCAATGGCGGCGTCGTAATCCGGCGCCAGGAAGGCGACGGCGGCGAGACTATGCGCCAAGCGGCAGAACTCCCCAAAAGGCTTTCACCCCTATAGACCGGCGCTCAGGCGCCCGTCGAGACGACGGCCGCAAAAGCACGTGACGGGCGTTGACTTTGCCGGCGCTGGCCCCGAATTAGCCCGGGGACCTCAACCGCGGGAGCGCGTGATGGGCGAAGCGGAGCGGAAGGGTGCGTGTCTCGTCGTCGGCGCTGGCGACGGCCTCGGCGCGGCGATCGCCGCCGCCTTCGCAGCGGAAGGCCTCGCCGTCTGCCTCACCCGCAGGCCCCGCCACGCCGACGCGCTGGAGGCGCTGGCGGCTTCGCTGCGCGCCGGCGGCGCCAGCGCCCACGCCTATCCGCTCGACGCGCGCCAGGAGGGCGAGATCGTGGCGCTGTTCGAGACCATCGAGCGCGACGTCGGCCCGCTGGAAGTCGTCGTTTTCAACATCGGCGCCAATGTGCGCTTTACGCTGACCGAGACGACCGAGCGGGTCTATCGCAAGGTCTGGGAAATGGCGACGCTCGCCGGCTTCTTCGCCGTGCGCGAGGCGGCGCGCGTCATGAGCCCGCGCGGCGCCGGCACGATCCTGGTCACCGGGGCGACCGCCAGCGTGCGCGGCGGGGCGGGCTATGCCGCCTTCGCCGGCGCCAAACACGGGCTCAGGGCGCTGGCCGAGAGCGCCGCGCGGGAGTTGGGGCCGATTGGCATCCATGTCGCCCATCTCGTCATCGACGGCATGATCGACGGCGTCTTCGCCCGCTCGATCCGCCCCGACGCCGCCGAGCGGCTGGCGCGCCAGGAAATTCTCGATCCCGTCGAAATCGCCCGCAACTACGTGTTTCTGCACCGTCAGCGCCGCAGCGCCTGGACCTTCGAGATGGATCTGCGGCCTTACTGCGAACCCTGGTGAAAGATGCCGAAGACGCTGACCTTCCTGTTCGATTTCGCCAGCCCGAATTGCTGGTTCGCCTATCGTGCTTTACCGCCGTTGCTCCAGCGCGCCGGCGCCCGGCTCGACATCGCGCCGGTGCTGCTGGGCGGCATATTCAAGGCGACCGGCAATCAGTCGCCGCTCGCCGCCTTCGCCCACGTCAAGGGCAAGCTCGCTTACGATCGGCTGGAGATGGCCCGCTTCGGCGCCCGCCACGGCCTGACGCAGTTCCGTATGAACCCGCATTTTCCCGTCAACACGCTGATGCTGATGCGCGGCTTGCTGGCGGCGCGCGGGGCCGGGCAGGGGGCGGCCTATCTGGAGGCGGGCCTGCAGGGGCTGTGGGAGGAGGGCCTCGACCTCGCCGACCCCGCCACGCTCGCCGCGCGGCTCGACCGCGCCGGGCTCGACGGGGCGGCGCTCGTCGCCGGCGCCCAGGCGCCACAGATCAAGGCGGCGCTGGCCGAGGCCACCGACAAGGCGGTGGCGCGCGGCGTCTTCGGTCTGCCAACCTTTTTCGTCGGCGACGAGATGTTCTTCGGCAAAGACCGTCTTGGTCAGGTTGAAGAAGAGCTGTTCCGCCCGTGAGCGAAATTTACAACCTGCTGATCGATCCCAACGCCTGGGCGGCGCTGGCGACGCTGATCGCCATGGAGTTGGTGCTCGGCGTCGACAACCTGGTGTTCCTGGCGCTGGTGACGGCGCGGGTGGAGCCGGCGCGGCGCGATCTGGCGCGGCGGGTCGGCCTCGGCTTCGCACTCGTCATGCGGCTTGCGCTGCTCGGGGCGCTCGCCGGGCTCGTCCGCCTGACCTCGCCGCTGTTTTCGCTGTTCGGGCACGATTTTTCGTTGCGCGATCTGGTGCTGCTGGCCGGCGGGTTCTTCCTGCTCGCCAAGGCGACGCAGGAGATTCACAATAACGTCGAGGGCAATGGCGAGGAGGCCGAGGCCGCGCCGCCGATCAGCTTCGCCTCAGCGATCGCTCAAGTCGTCGCGCTCGATCTCGTGTTTTCAATCGACAGCATCGTCACCGCCGTCGGCATGACCGATCACTTTCCGGTGATGGCGACGGCGGTCATCATCGTCATCGTGCTGATGGGCGTCGCGGCGGGGCCGTTGTCGCGTTTTATCACGTCCAATCCGACCCTGGTGATGCTGGCGCTAAGCTTCCTGTTGATGATCGGCATGGTGCTCGTCGCCGACGGCTTTGGTCTCCACGTGCCGAAAGGTTATATCTACACTGCGTTTCTGTTTTCGGGGTCGGTCGAGGCGCTCAACACGCTGCGACGGGTGCGCGGGCGACGTAGAAGAGTAGCCGCCGGCGCCGTTACTCCAATTGGTAACCGCCCTAGCGATGACGCCGGAACTCATCATTAATCGTGCAAAGAACATAGGGTTGCCACCGGTGACGCTACGCGATCGGGGATACGCAATATTAAGGCGCAACCTGGATAGATGATCCCCGTCAGCGCCAAAATTGTGAGGCGCGGGAAGTAAGCAGGGAGCATCCTATGCAGTATTTCAGGTCTTTCTTTAACGATGACGCCGGCGCCACGGCTATCGAATACGCGCTCATCGCGTCGCTGATCGCGATCGCGCTGGTCACCGTCCTGGGCACCCTCGGCACGAAGCTCAGCAGCGTGTTTGCCGAGGTCAGTTCGGCGCTCAAGTAAGAGCCGCCCGTCTCGGCGTCGGCGTCAAACGGAGAAACTGACGCCGCAGCCGCAAGACGCGATCGCGTTCGGGTTTATCACCTTGAACGCCCGCCCCATGAGGTCGTCGACGAAATCGAGTTCGGCGCCCTTCAACATTTCCAGCGAGACAGGGTCGACCAGCACGGTCACGCCATCGCGCGTGGCGACGAAATCGTCCTGCGCGCGCAACTTTTCGACGTCAAACGCATATTGAAACCCCGAGCAGCCGCCGCCTTTGACGGATATGCGCAGCGCCGCGTCGGGATCGCCGGCCAGCACTTGATTCAACTGACGCGCCGCCGTGGCGCTGATCGTTAGGGCAGGGCTCTCGCTCATCGCGCATTCCGGGAGTAAGGTTCGCCCGAACATAAGCCGCCTCGCCAGAACCGCAAGCTCGCCGCAACCGTCAAGCCTTCATGTTGGCTCCCTCCTACGCGCCGCGTTCGGCGCTCGCCGCCGATCCCCGGCGCTCGCGCGGCCGCCTGGCGCCCGAGCCGGACTCGCCGACCCGCACCGCCTTCCAGCGAGACCGCGACCGCATCGTGCATTCCACCGCCTTCCGCCGCCTCGCCCACAAGACGCAGGTGTTCGTGCATCACGGGGGCGACCATTTCCGCACCCGCCTCACCCACACTATAGAGGTCGCCAATCTCGCCCGCGCGCTCGCCCGCGCCTTCGCGCTCGATGAAGACCTCGCCGAGGCCATCGCGCTCGGCCACGATCTCGGCCACACCCCGTTCGGACATATCGGCGAGGACGCGCTCGACGCCTGCCTGGCCGGTTTTGGCGGCTTCGACCACAACAGCCACGCCCTGCGCCTGGTCACCGAGCTGGAGCGTCATTACGCCGCATTCGACGGCCTCAACCTGAGCTGGGAGACCCTCGAAGGGCTGGTCAAGCACAATGGCCCGCTGATCGACGCCGCCGGGCGGCCGGCGCCGGCGTGGGCGAAGCGCGGCGTTCCCGAGACCATCCTCGCCTGTGACCGCCGCCAGTCGCTGCATCTGGGCGAGTTCCCGTCGCTCGAAGCGCAGGCGGCGGCGCTTGCCGACGATATCGCCTATAACGCGCACGACATCGACGACGGGCTGCGCGCCGGCTTGTTCACGCTGCGCGAGGTCGCCGGCGTGCCCTATCTGGCGGCGCTGATCGACGAGATCGAGCGCCGCCATCGGGGCCTGGAGGAGTCGCGCGCCATCCACGAGCTTAGCCGCCGCGTCATCACCGGCTTCGTCGAGGACGCCATCCTGGCCAGCGGCGCGCGGCTGAAGGCCAATTGCATCGAGAGCGGCGCGCAGGCGCGGCTGGCGGGGCAGGCGATGTTTGCCTTTTCGGCGCCGATGGCGGCCGCGGAGCGCGACATCAAGGCGTTCCTGTTCGTCCACATGTACCGCCATCCGCAGATAAACCAGATGCGGGCGGACGGCGACCGCATCGTGCGGGCGCTTTACTCGGCCTATGCCGAGCGCCCGCAGGAGGCGCCGGCGTTCTGGGTGGCGCGGGCCGAGACGATCGGGCCGGAGCGCGCGGCGGCCGATTACCTGGCCGGCATGACCGACCGCTTCGCGCTCGCCGAATATCGCCGGCTCTTTGACCCTGAGGCGCGGTTGGGTTAAGGCGCGGCCGGAATTCACGGGACAATTGATGAACATCTTTGCCGACTTCGAGGCGCGCGTCGCCTCGGGCCTTGCCGAGCGGGTCGCGGCCGGCGCGCTGCCGCCGGGGCTCGATCTCGGCCGCTTCACCGTCGAGCCGCCGCGCGACCCCGCCCACGGCGATCTCGCCACCAACGCCGCGATGGTCTACGCCAAGGAGGCCAAGGCCGCTGGCGTCAGCCCGCGCGCGCTCGCCGAGAGCCTGGCCGAGGGCCTGCGCAAGGGCGAGGACGTCGCCGCCGTCGAAGTCGCCGGCCCCGGCTTCCTCAACATCCGCATGAAGCCCCAGGTGTTCGAGACGGTGTTGCGCACGGCGCTGACCGAGGGCGACGCCTATGGCCGCGGGGCGGCGCGTGGCGGGCCCGTCAACGTCGAATATGTCAGCGCCAACCCGACCGGGCCGATGCATGTCGGCCATGCGCGCGGCGCGGTGTTCGGCGACGCGCTCGCCCACCTGCTTGGCTTCGCCGGCCATGCGGTGACGCGCGAATATTACATCAACGACGCCGGCGCCCAGGTCGACGTGCTCGCCCGCTCTGCCTACCTGCGCTACCGCGAGGCGCTCGGCGAGGCGATCGGGCCGATCCCCGAGGGGCTCTATCCCGGCGACTATCTCAAAGCGGTGGGCGAGGCGCTCGCCGCCGAGTTCGGCGACACGTTGCGCGACAAGCCGGAGGCGCAATGGCTGGCGCCGGTGCGGGCGCGCGCCATCGCCGCGATGATGGCGATGATCCGCGACGATCTCGCCTCGCTCGGCGTCGTCCACGAGGTTTTCTTCTCGGAAGCCTCGCTGACCGGCGATCCCGACCGCGTCGCCGAGGCGATTGCGGCGTTGCGGGCCAAGGATTTGATCTATGAAGGCCGGCTGCCGCCGCCGAAGGGCGCGGCGATCGAGGATTGGGAGGATCGCCAGCAGACGCTGTTCCGCTCGACGCTGTTTGGCGACGACGTCGACCGCCCGCTGATGAAGTCGGACGGCGCATACACCTATTTCGCCAGCGACATCGCCTATCACAAGGACAAGATCGACCGCGGCTTCCTCAGCCTCGTCGATGTCTGGGGGGCCGACCACGGCGGCTATGTGAAGCGCATGCGCGCCGCGGTGCAGGCGCTGTCGGGCGGCCGGGCCGAGCTGGAGGTGCGGCTCTGCCAACTGGTGCGGCTGATGCGCGCCGGCGAGCCGGTCAAGATGTCGAAACGCTCCGGCGAATTCGTCACCCTGCGCGAGGTGGTGGACGAGGTCGGCGCCGACCCCGTGCGCTTCATCATGCTGATGCGCAAGAACGATGCGACGCTCGATTTCGATCTCGCCAAAGTCATC
>Ga0134126_10012025_pt1 | contig 10928 bp, 11 predicted proteins | sample KB31752_FD_96881 | JGI IMG/M metagenome (GOLD analysis project Ga0134126, IMG submission 96881) | Terrestrial soil microbial communities with excess Nitrogen fertilizer from Kellogg Biological Station, Michigan, USA - KB3-175-2 | ecosystem: Environmental > Terrestrial > Soil > Unclassified ...
TGATTTAACGAAAAAGATTACATTTGAGCCATTAATCACTAAAAGAACGAGCGAAATGGCTACTATAAAAGCACTTAAACTAACCAAGGACGATGTTATTCAACTAAACGTATCAGAGGTTAAAAGCCTGATACAAACATTGAATGGCATAAAGATTTCTAACAGGTCATTACCACCAAGCGCACTTAAATTTGTGCTTAAAAACCTGAAAAAGTTGCAAAACCTTTGGGATAAAATGGTTGTAATTGATAACCAGCACCGCGAAACATTCCCTAAAATTGAGGAATACACCCAACTTACATCTGCCGGCAATGTATTGTTCAGTAACAACGGTAAACCACTTACTGAGGAATTAAAACCGGGTGAAGTTCATTTAATTGAAGCCTACTTTGATAAGGAAAGTAAAAAACTGGTGGACACTACAAGCGGTGAAGACTTAACACCGGAGGTAGCAATAAAAATGAATTGTGTTTACCTGAGCGATGAAAAGAAGATTGAACACCAGGAAGCAACTAAGGCTTACCATGATGCACAGGCCCTTAACCGTGAAGAAAAGCATGATTGCCATGTAGTATTTATAAACTACAAATTTCTGGAAGAGAATAAAATTTCTATTCCTACTCAGGTTCCACTACCAAGCGGTGAAATTGCTTACCCCGATGCCCAATTATTTTACGATAACTTAGTTCCTGATTGGGATAAAGAAGAAACGAAGTAATGTTACCTCCAGCAAAAAAAGTAGCACTACCCACAATTAGCTTTGATGGGCACCAGGTTGAGCGTATAAAGGACGTATTATACGACTTTGACTACCTGCGCCCCATGAATTTAAAAAAATGGGAAAACGGAGGTAAGCAGTATAATGACCGGTGTGCTATTTTTAACCCCTCAGTTAGTCCAATGTTTGTTTTAATAGGCATGACCAGTGAGGATTTGCAGAAAAAACTTACTGAATTGGACATTTGGGAAGTTGTAAAATAAAATTAGTAACTTCGTTTTATGGCAGAAAGACCTACCTCAATAGAAATTTCAGAAGCAGAAAATGGTTGCTTAGTACGTTGCACCTATAAAAAGGAAAATACGGATAAGAAACAAATGTATGACGACTACGAAACTAAAACGTATGTTGCTACTTCTGAGCTGATGGATAAAATACTTGAAGAGGTTGGTGAAGAAGTAGAAGAAGAAAAACCGAAAGCCAAAAAGGAATACGGACGAGTAACTAAATTAAGATAACAACTTAAAATCTAAAAATATGGCATGTTCAGGTTGCGGAGGCAAACAAAGAGTAGCAAGAGATAGCAAATCAGTAGCTACAAAAAGAGGCGGTACAACTAAACCATCTGGTGGCGTTGGCAAAACTGGCATTGTAACAAAACAAACTGCTTATGCCGGCGCTGGTACAGCAAGAATGGGTATGACCAGCGGTGCGCCACTTGGCCACTCAAAAGGCACAGCAAGAACCCCTGTAATGAATGTTACTGGAAACACCAGGGGAAGGAGAGGTCACTAATGCAAGAAGATTTTGACATTTCTTTATTACGCAAGTCCATCCAGCTTAGCGTTAATGAAGTAGTCCAGCAGTTAGAAAGGAAGCGGGAACAGGTTGCCTTAGAGCAGATTGAAACCGATTCTTTTCTAACAACGTTGGATAAGGCATGTTCCATTTTAAAGAAGCTAGAAGGTAAAAAAGAGGTTGAGAAGAAAGAAAAAACCAGCAAGAAGCAGGAAATGAGCTATGTAATGAAAAAATACATAGACCAATAGCATCGGAATAAGCCTACCTTCACATTATGAGTAATTATAGCAAGTGGAGCCCGATAGCTAAACTAAAAGAGAAAAATCAATGGCCACCTTATCCAAAAGGTTCCTCCAAATACATTGATTACTTAGAAGAAATCCGAACATATTGTAAGAAAGGGTATCAAGTTGGTGGCGATGAAATAACCGGACCACACTTCTTTGCTTTGAATTTATGCCACATGGGTATAAAGGATAAGAATAAAAACAATGCCAAAGTTCCTACCCTTCCATATTACGCTGATTGGCAGCGTGAATTTTACGATACAGTTAAGGATATTCAAAAAACGGGGGAAAACCTTATAGGATTAAAGGGTAGAGATAAGGGATGGACCTACCAGGTTGCGTTCCTTGCACTTTATTATACTCAAATTTTAGAGCATACTAGTACGTTAGCATTGTTCCCAGGGGGAACTTCAATAGCAAAGGCCACATTCAGGGAGCATTACGACATGGCCTATAATGAATTGTTGTTTGACTTGAAGTTTCCAGACTTAAAATCAACAGAAGGAAAGTATGTTGAGGAAATAAAGTACGGAATGGAGATTAAAGAAATTGACCCTGCTACTGGAAAGGAAACCAAGATAAAAAAGATAGTAGGGCCTCAGACTAAGTTAATAAACATGATACTTACAACGCCTGATGTTGTTCGTTCAGGCAGAAATCAGTTAGCCTTTATAGAAGAATTTGGAGAGGTAAGCCGTGGCATTGATACTATTGGGGTATTATCAGCAAACATGAAAGAGGGTAATGATAAGCTGGGGCCTATCATAGTAGGAGGAACATCAAATCAGTTTGGCCCAGGGTTCAATGACTTTAAAAAACTATGGCTAAAGCCAGAAGATCATAAATTCAGGAAAATATGGATACCGGGTAATAAGTTTTACATGCCTTTTGTCAATCTACAAACTGGTGAATCGGATTTGGAATCAGCAAAGGAGGCCATCATACAAGAAAGGGGGAATAAGGAAGGTAGAGCCTTAATAATGGCAAAGCAGGAGTTCCCGTTGACCGAGGACGAGGCCCTGTATGAAGGTGTTAATAGTGTGTTTGATGTAGAGAAGTGTAATAAACAAATATCCCTCATACTAAGCGACAAGAGCATTTCTAATTCTATCCAAAGGGGTAATTTGTATGGCAAAAGTGATGGAAAGGGTAATATAGTGCCAGTTTGGGAACTTGAAGCAAATGGAAGGTTTGAAATATTTAAGCATCCTGACCCAAGTTTGAAGTACGGTATTGTAGGGGCCCTTGATAGTTACCGGATGGGCGATGTAAAGCACAGTGATAGTAAGGGGGCAATAGAATGGTATGTGCCTTTTCAGGGTGTTAATGTTCCAGGGTGTTATCCGGCTTGTACTTATTGGTATAGGCACGAGGATAAGGAGTTGTTCTTTATGGATGCCCTATTATCCGCTATTTATTATGGAGGTAAAATATTGATTGAGCGAACTGACGAGGATATTTTTACCTTCTTTAAAACCCACAACGCCCTAAAGTATTTAAAGGAAAGACCAAGTATTATCAAAAGCGCATACAGTACGGCAGAGCATAAATATGGTATCAATCCATCTAATCATAACATGTCAATGGCCACGGAATATGCTGTAAAAGAGTTCAATCACAACTACGATCAAATAGTGTTTATTGAACTATTACGCGAAATGGTTAAATTTGGCGAAGAAAATACGGATAGGGTTTGGGCGCATAATTGGGCAGTATTACACGCCATGGACAATATGAAAGTGCTGGATGAATATAAAAAACCAGTAAAAGAAAGAAGGTTTGTACCAAGTACGTTTATAGATGAACGAGGTCAGTTAGTGGTAGTGGGTACCAAAGAAGAGGCAATAAGAAGAGGAATAATTAAAGCAGAACCTACACCAAAAGAACAGGCATTTTTGGGAAAAATCAGGTAAAACATGAATCCAATAACCAGAATAGGACAGGGAGTACAGGAAGAAACGATAACCTTTCCTTCAGATATTGTACCTGGCGATCCGGACCAGTTAGATAATTGGATGAAGCGATGGACTGATGCCGTAATAAACTACGGGCAGTTTTGTTTCAGTGACAGGGACGCAGCGAATGAAAATTGCGCCTATGGAGTTATTAATCCTGATGATTATGCCCACATAACTAACTTATTTGTAGCTCCAAGTAACGCAAGCCTAAAATCAGGTAATGCTTCAGGACTAAGGAAATCGTTGCCGGCTAAGTTAAGGCCTATAAACGTAGTTGCGGCCATGGTAAATAAAATGGTTGGCCGGGTAGAGGGGGAAAAGTTTGATTTCAGCGCATACGTAGTAAACGAAGATGCTGTAAGCCAAAAATTAGAGGATTTTTCAGCAGAATATGCCAAACATTTAACCAGGTATGAAAGACAACAATCAGGATTATCTGAAATATTGGGTGGGCCACTGGTAGACGGTGATGATGTTGAACAAGTACCGAAAGATGTACACGAAGCATCGTTCAGTACATTCCAGCAAGAGAATGAAATACAGATAACCAATGGATTGGCCTACCTTTTATCAAAAAAATCCATCTTTTTAAAGCACAAACTGATTGAACAAGGCCTGCGTAGTTATGCGATTACAGGTAAAATGGCATTTGATACCTTTATCGAGAATGATCCTACGTGTCAATTCATTCCACCACAGAACTTAATTTACGAACTCAATAGTAATTCTCCATTTATTCAGCATGGCCGGTATAGTGGTTATAATTTTCCTTGTACACCACAGGAATTGATTGACCGTTGCCCTGAAATGACTGATGAACAAGTAGAAGAAGTAGAAACTACTTTTAAAACACTTCAAGCGAATGGGTTATTAAATCAACGTAGCTGGTGGTGGAAGTGGGACACTGCGTTAAAAACTTTCTTTTATACCCCATACAAAGTTTACTGGTGTGGATTAAAAAAATTAAGAGTTAAGGTTACGCCAAACCCATTTGACGAAGAAAACCCACATATCCACTTTATAGGAGAAACAAAATGCAAACCTTGTAATGGAACTGGTGTATTTGTAAAGAAAAAACAAACCACAGTAGGCGTAAAGGAAAAAGAAGTAAAGTGCAGATCATGTAAAGGAACTGGTGAACAGCAAATTGACGACAACGAACAAATTGAATACCGTTACTTTAAGACATGGTTTGAATGTTTAAAGATTGGCCAGAACATTTATTATCAGCCAAGAGAAATACCGGGCCAGCATCAAAGCCAGGATGAACCCGAAGTAGTTGACGGGCCATTAGTAGGAGTTATTGACCCAAATCCTTGTATAGTAGATTTAATCCGGCCACTATCAGAATTACGTATTGAGTGCTGGTATTCTATTGAAAGATTATTGGGCCAGGCCAAGGGAAATATTTTAGTAGTAGATGAAGCTGGTGGACAGGACGTTTGGGGCCAGAACTATAATATGCTTGCCTTTGGTATTTACGTAGAGGATAGTAGTTTGGAAGGAACAGATGGTGCAAAAAGACAAACCGGCCCACAAGTAAGGGACATGGGATTAAGCACTGCTGTATCTGATTTAATGCGTACCATAGCATTTATTGACCAGAACATTGCCCAGGTAACGGGCGATAATGATGCAAGCCGTGGTGTAATAAAATCAGATCAGGGATTAGGCATTACTCAGAACGCCATGATGCAGGCTCAGTTTACTTTACAACCATACTACGCGGTTTATTACACTACTGTTGAAATGGTATTACAGGCATTGTGTGATTTAATGCGGCCGGCATGGAGTGGTAGAAAGAAAACTGCTTATTTTATGGGTGATTCAGGAGCAATATTCCTTGAATTAGACCCAGGTAAGAAGTGGCACATGGCAGATTATGGAATTTCGCTTCAAAATAGTGTAGGTGCTACTGCTTCTAAACAATTTATGGTACAAACTGCTGAACGATACGCCCAGGTAAGCACTGAACCGGAGATAATATTGGCCACTCTTAAAATGATAAGGGCCAAGAGCGATGCCGAATGTGAGCAGGTGTTTAAAACTGCTATTGATTCCATTAAGAAAGCTAAACAATTAGCTGACCAGATGGCACAGAAAAATCAGGAGGCGGCAATGCAACAAAAGGCGCAATCTGATAAGATGGAATACGATGTCGAGATGAAAAAAGCTACGGCACTGGTGGATGCAAAAGTAATTGATGTGCAGGGCAAAGAAGCATTATTGGATAAGAAGCAAACACATGACGCAGACAAGCAAACGGTGGCATTTAAGAACGAAATAGCATTGAAGGCTGCTGATATATTAGCTGACCAGGAAAAGGCTAAAATAGGCAAGGAAGAACAACAGCCTGTATAGCATTTGGATATTTGAATAAACAAACTTACTTTTGATTTATGGCAGAAACGAACGAAGCACCAGTAGTGGTAAGAAAAGGTATTCAACCTTTAATACTTGACAGTAACAATTCAACTTCAAACAAAGAAGTAGTTGCGCCTGAAGAAGAGGGCGGTGTTTTTGATGAAAAGGTAGTTGAACCTGCAAAAAAAGACGGTAAGACAGAAGAATCTGCCCCGATTGTAAGGGACTATTCAAGATTCAAACAGTACGCCGGCAAAGATATTGCTAACGATGATGAACTTGAAGAAGTAGTTAAAACCTATAAAACACAAGCTGAAAGGCTGGAAACCATAGTTAAAGGCGATACCGAACTTCAGGGTAATGAAGATTACAAGTTTTTCCGTAACCTGTTAACTGCTACACCTGAACAAAAAGTTACCGCTAAGTTGGTTTCAAGATTTATGGAGGGTGGATATACCGAAGCTCAGGCACTTGAAAAGGCTAAAGCAAAGATTGAAGCAAAAAAAGCTGACGCGGATTGGCTGGAAGATGAAGCCCTGAATGTTACTACCGATGTAAGAAACAGAATAAAGGCCATGGAAGCCGAAGCAGTAAATAAAATAGCTACCGCTAAGAAAGATTTAACCTTTGCCGACCCTGGTAGCGATTTTGAAAAGGCTGTAAAAGAATTTCAGCCAAAAATTACGGACTTCTTAGGCATGAAACTAAGTAAGGACGACAAACAAAGAGAAAAATTACTGTCTGAAGCATATATTGAGCCTAAGCAGCTTAACGAATTGCTGAAAGACCCAGAATTTTATAATAAAGTGTGCTTATTAAAGAAGTACGAAAAAAATTGGGTAGCAAATATTGAGAATCGAAGCAATGGTAAATCCAAATTGCTTGAAGCTGCAAGAAAAACGCCATCCATAGGATCAGGATTAAGCAAAGTTAACAGCGGAGGTACCCAGGCTAAGCCAGGAGGGTTACCACAATTTACAGGTCGTTTAGGCCGTAAGACCAGTTAACTAATAACTCAAAATTTATTGTAACCCAAAAGAAGTCCGGGTAGGTGGAACGTGTGTGGTGATTAATAACTTAATCAACTAACAAACCATGTCTTTACAAAACGCTATAAACACAGCGCCGTTGACTTTCTTCCCTTCGGCCCTTACCCAAACAGAAATAACTGACACTTACTTAGAAGAAGTGTTGCTTGCATATCCCGAAATCAAAAAAGAAATGATTCGTGGAGTATGTGAAGAACTTGCATTGCCACTTACAAATCGCGTATTAGGCTTTGGCCGTACCGTATCTGAGGCAGATTTAAAGAACACGGATAAAATGACCATCTCTGCTGACAGAATTCAGTTGACCGTTATGCCGTGGCTACGCTCATTGATGAACCTGACCGGTTCTATTATCGGAAACGGTGTTGGTGATACCGAAATGATCATACCATTTGACCAGGATTGGGGTGCGCCGGGAATGGTGTTCGCTTTCCAGGATGGCAGTGGTAACCAGCAAAACGTAGTATTAACAAGTTATGCAACTGCTGCATCTGGCCACTACCATTACCGTGGTAAATTAGTAACCAGCGACCCTACGTTAGCATTTAGCGCAGCCGTGTTTGCACAACCGGGCCAGGCAGTTGGATGGCAGTATGATTTATCGGCTGCTTGTGATGATTCAGCAGTTGACCAGCCGTTCCGTACACCAGCATGGTTAGAAAACTACACCACAACTACCATGACCAAGAAGCAGATTTGCTCTACTGGTATTCAGCAAATGTTGTGGATTGAAATTGAAGGCTCACGTTGCTTCCAGCCATGGCAAGAATTTCAGATGTTCCAGAACTTCTTAAAGAGTTTTGAATTCAAAGGCTGGTATGCTACTGCAACTATTTCAAACATCACAGGTGTAACAAACCTTACCAACGAACAAGGTAGCCAGGTGCGTGCCGGCTCGGGCCTGTTTGAGCAGGTAGAAACAAGCGGTAACGTTATTGGTTACGACATCTCATTAAGCGGTACAGGTGCAGGTTATAACAACCCTGCCAATTACGGCGCGTTCCTTACCTTCTTACAAAACTCTATTGTTGAATGGTCTGTGCAGAACGGTTCATTTAACGGCAAAGATTTAGAAGTATGGGCTGGAGCAAACGCTTACATGCTGTTCCAGTACGCACTGAAAGATTTTGCTGACCAGAGTGGCGGTTGCTGCTTTACCACCGATTTAGAAACAGGCGATGTTTACGAAATGGGTGTTGGTTATGAGTTTATGAAGTACCGCTTTGCAGGGTTTATGCTTACACTTAAAAAATGTAACGTATTCAACGACCCTTCAACACAGGGCTATACTGCTTCAGGAACTACTACACCATGGGAAGCATGGAAATTCGTTGTAATGCCTGATACTACCTGCGATGGCACACCATTGATACAGTATTACAGCCGTGGAGGTTGTGGTACCAGCAATGCGTTTAAGCATGGTTACAAACCGGGAACGATTGACCCTACTAATCCGAACTCAATGCTTTCTGCAAGTTTGGAAAAAGGTTACCAAACCTGGTATCTAAGCGAAGGAACCTGGGTGCTAAATGACCCTGGCCTCATGCTGATCTACAAGCCGTCTCCAGTAGCATAAGCGGTATCAAAACATAATAAATAAGAAGTCCTTGCCCATGTGGTGAGGATTTTTTATTTTTGTCATACTATGGTCAAGATAGTATTTACAAACTCTTTGTGTCCCTTTCTGTTTGAAGGCAGCTTGACCCTGCCCGATTCTGAAAGGGACATTTTATTTTTATGAAACTCATCCCACTTTCCTCTACGATTAAATGCAAGAATTTTGGTAAACATTTTGCAATCGTTGATGATGAAGATTATGACTATTTAATGCAATGGACATGGCAAGTTCAAATAACGCCTGATACTAAATATGCAGTGAGACACACGCTGGCCAAAGATTCTCCTGATGGGAAAAGGAAAAATATAAAAATGCACAGAGTGATAATGAAATTAAAAGACTCAAAATTGGAGGTGAATCACAATGATTTTGATGGATTGAATAATCAGAAATCAAACTTAGCAGCATCAACATCAAGTCAGCAAAAGCACTATACTAGGCCACGAATGGGAGGTTCCTCACAGTATAAAGGAGTGTCGTGGTGTGCTGATAAAAATAAGTGGGTAGCAAAATTAAATGCAGGCGGTAAGGCTATGTTTAATAAACGATTTAAAACCGAAATAGAAGCTGCAAAAGCCTACGATGCCGCAGCATTGATACATCATGGCAAATTTGCCTACCTTAACTTTCCTAACGCAGCATAACATGGAACCAACCTATTATACCCCTAAAGCGCAAGAGTTTTACCACGGATTTGAATACGAACGAAAGGACTCAAACGATAAGTGGCACCCAAAGAAGTTTGATTTGGAAAATGATTGGCAAGATATTGCGGTTGAAATGTACGCAAGCGTGTCGCATTATATCCGCGTCAAACACCTCGACCGCACCGATATTGAGGGGGAAGGGTGGAGGAATAAGGTAGACGATATATTTACTATTGGGGTTACCGATTTAGACCCAGAAATAGAAAGTCCATTTTATTTATTAGCCAAGACAAAAATGGGTAAGGATAATGAATATATCATCTGGAATATGTTTGAAGGTGGGTATATTAAAGATGCTATTGATAAGAGTAAGGTAATTTTCTACGGCACCATCCTCAACAAATCAGAACTTAAATTCCAAATGGCTCGATTGGGCATTAAAACTGAAAAGGTATGAAAATAGAAGATGGGAAAATAAAATGGGACTTACAGCCATTTACAAGAGCAGAAAAAGATTACGATAAGGAGGCTTTTGATAAATGGAGTAGCGAAACCTTTCCAAAGAAAGAAGCGAGAGAAGATATTTCAAAGGAAGGATTAGAAAAATGGGCAAGAATGGTCCGTTACAATGTTGCCGATATTGTATGGCAACATAATATGGAACGATATTGGAAGATATACGGAGAATCACCAGAGCACATAAGGAGAAACATGATGCCTCCATTTGCGCCTACCTTCTTCATGGATTGACATTTCAAAATAATCCCTACATTTACAGCCTAAACTAAAAACAATGAGCGAAACGAGCGCAGTCAAGGCAAGACCTTTAAGCCAAGCAGAATTAGCACTAATCCCAACTGAAGGGGTAATACTAATCAGACCATATCCTAACCTTATAGCCGCCAGGGAACAGGATAAAAGCAAAACATGGGGCTACACTAAAAGAAGTGGATGGTTCTCTATTAATAAGCAGCACATTGAAGGCTGGAACCACTTAGGCCAGACAGTAGGCATACACGGCTTAGGAATGATGCTCGACATGAGTAATCCTGAACATAGAAAACTTTACGGAATATTTTCTTTAAGCGACCAGTTTAAAGGAGTAATCAGCGAATCAAAAAGTAATAAGTATGGGCCCAATAGCCGGTTCTTTTTTGAGAATCACGAAATGGAGGCTAAAAAATACCTTGCATCGCTTGATGTTAAGAACCAGATCATTGACCAGGTGCGTGGATTAAATCCACAAGCGTTACAGAGAGTTGCTACATGGTTCTCGTTAGGTGGTAGTGAAACTTTGAAAAAGGCTACGCTGCTGAAGATGGCCGATACTGAAGATGGCCGGAAGAAGTTGGGAGAAATATTGCTGAGCCCTGACAGAGATTTGTTAGAGTTGATTGCAGTAGCAGAAACACATGGCAATATTACTAAGAAAGAAGGCCTGTATAAGAACCAGCAAACAGGTGTTTATTACTGGAATGACTTGGCA
>Ga0134126_10012026_pt1 | contig 10928 bp, 6 predicted proteins | sample KB31752_FD_96881 | JGI IMG/M metagenome (GOLD analysis project Ga0134126, IMG submission 96881) | Terrestrial soil microbial communities with excess Nitrogen fertilizer from Kellogg Biological Station, Michigan, USA - KB3-175-2 | ecosystem: Environmental > Terrestrial > Soil > Unclassified ...
AAGCGACCCGCTCCTTCCGTCCGCCGCCGGATGCGGTGTGGTTCGCTTGGCACGGCCGGGACCTTGGCGGCCCCGACCGGGTCATCGGCCATTGCGACGTCGCCCCGTGGAACATCGTCGCCCGGGACGGGCTGCCGGTCGCCTTCATCGACTGGGAGACCGCAGGACCGGTTGACCCGCTGGTCGAGCTGGCCCAGCTGGCCTGGCTCAACGCCAAGCTGTACGACGACATCGTCGCTCAGGTTGAGCGGCTGCCACCCCTGGCCGAGCGGGCCACGCAACTCGGTGCCATCGCCGACTCTTACGGGCTGACCGCCCGCCAGCGGGCGGGACTCATGGACCAGCTCATCGAGTTCGCCATCGTCGACACCGCGTGGGAAGCGGACGACGCCAAGATCGCGCCCGACACGACCAGTCACCCGATCGCACTGTGGGCTATGGCCTGGCGCGCCCGCTCCGCCGCCTGGATGATCCGCAACCGCCGCCCGCTCGAAGCCGCGCTCTACCGCGGCGTCTGAATCCTGGGCACGGCGGATCGACCGTGAATGTCAGAGGGTTTCGCTACCGTCCAAAGCATGCGGTTCCTGCATACCTCTGACTGGCACCTCGGTCGGTCGCTGCACCGGGCCGACCTGCGGGCAGCGCAGGCCGGCTTCCTCGACCACCTCGTCGAGGTCGCGCGCGCCGAGCGGGTAGACGCCGTGCTGGTGGCCGGCGACGTCTACGACCGCGCGATCCCGCCGGTGGACTCCGTGGCCCTGTGCGAGGACGCGCTTGCCCGGCTGCGCGCGACCGGCGCCCGGGTGGTGCTGATCAGCGGTAACCATGACTCCGCACGCAGGCTCGGCGTCAACAGTTCGCTCATCGACGCCTCAGGCGTGCACCTGCGCACCAGGCCCGCCGCCCTCGCTGACCCGGTCCTGCTGCCGGACGACCACGGCGACATCGCGGTCTACGGCGTTCCGTATCTAGAGCCGGCGCTGGGCGTGCCGGAACCGGGTGACCCGCAAGACGACGAATCCGCCACCCGCACCCACGAGGCCGTCCTCCGCAAGGCGGTGCACCGCATCCGCGCCAACGCGCTGGCCCGGGGCGTGGCCCGCACGATCGTGATGGCGCACGCGTGGGTAGCCGGGGGAGCGTCGGAGGAGGAACGGCACCGGGACGCCGAGCAGGCCAGGAGCGACTCCGAGCGGGACATCTCGGTCGGCGGCATCGGCTACGTCCCGGCGAGCCTGTTCGACGGGTTCAGCTACGTCGCGCTTGGCCATCTGCACGGCAAGCGGACCCTGGCCGAGAACCTGCGGTACTCCGGTTCCCCGCTGCCCTACTCGTTTTCCGAGAAGAACCACGAGAAGGGCAGCTGGCTCGTCGAAGTCGGCTTCGACGGCAAAGCCGGTGCCGCCTGGGTGCCCGCCCCGGTGCACAAGCGGCTGGCCACGCTCAGCGGCCACCTCGATGACCTGCTGACCTCCCGCGCGTACGACGGGCGCGAGGATGACTACGTCGCGGTGACGCTCACCGACACCGCGCGCCCGGAGGGGGCGATGGACAAGCTCCGCGCCCGGTTCCCGCACATCCTCACGCTTGAGTTCAAGCCCGAGGGCGTGACCCCTGACAACACGCGCAGCTACGGGCAGAAGGTCAAGGGCCGTGACGACCTCACGGTCGCCGCCGAGTTCGTCCGGCACGTGCGCAACACTGCTGCCAGCGTTCCCGAACAGGAACTCCTGGCAGCGGCGTTCGCCGCGGCCAGGGAAGGCGGGGAGCGCTAATGCGCCCGCACCGCCTCCGGGTGACGGCCTTCGGCGCGTTCGCCGGTACCGAGCAAGTCACGTTCGATGACCTGGAGGGCCTGTTCCTGCTCCACGGTGAGACCGGCGCGGGCAAGACGACGCTGCTCGATGCGATCGCGTTCGCCCTGTACGGCCGGGTGCCGGGGGAGCGGGGCACCGCCAGGCGGCTGCGCTCCGACCACGCGGCCACGGGCACCGCGACCGAGGTGGAGCTTGAGGCCACCATCGGCGGCCGCCGCCTGCGGATCACCCGCAAGCCAGAGCAGACGCGGCCGAAGCGATCAGGCACCGGCATCACGACGGAACAGGCCTCGGTCCGCCTCGCCGAGCTCGGGCCGGACGGCTCCTGGGAGTCGAAGTCGACCAGGATCGGTGAGGTCGACGCCGAGATCGAAAACCTCATGGGCATGTCCGCCACCCAGTTCTTCCAGGTAGTTCTCCTCCCGCAGGGCGAGTTCGCCAAGTTCCTGCGCGCGGACGCGAAAGACAAGGAAGCCCTGCTGCAGAAGCTGTTCGGCACCGACCGCTTCCGCAAAGTCGAGGACTGGCTCGCCGACCGCCGCCGCGCCACAGATAAGGAAGTAACAGCAGCCGAGACGGACGTCACCCGCCTGGTCGCGCAGATCGCCCAGGCTGCGGGGACCGCCGTCCCCAACTCCGCCGCCGTCCTCGACTCGCCCGAGTGGGCCGCACCCCTCAGCGCCGGCTCGGGCGCATCGCACGCTTGGCAGGCAACCTGGACGGCGGCACTCGAAGCAGCTGCCGCAGCCGAGCGCGACGCGGCCGCCGCCGTGGTCGCCGCGCGGAAGACCGACCTGGAGACCAGGCTGGCCGCGCAGCGCCAGGCCGAGCAGCTCGCCGACCGCCAGCGCCGCCGCGGCGATGCGCTGCGCCGTCAGGCCGAACTGGAGGCCGCCGCACCTGAGATCGAGCAGTTGCGCACCGCCGCGAATGCACGCGGGCGCGCCGCTGATGCCCGTACTGGAGCAGCTGCCGCTGCGGGCGACGTCGGCGTCGCTGCCGTTGCGGCGCGGGTCGCCGAGGCGGCGGCCCTGCATGCCGTTGGCCAGGAACAGCAGGCCCAGGTCGGTCGCCTAGAGGCGCTCCGCACCGTCGCCCGGCAGGCTGACGCGGAGGACGAGACCGCTGCGACGGCCCGCGCCCGCGCGGCCGAGCTCACCGCTGAGCTTGACCTGGCCAAGGCGGAGGCGCAGCAGCGCCAGGCCGCCCGTCCGGCTGCCGAGCAGGCACGGGACGAGGCCAGCAGGGCCGCTGCTGCCCTTCCCGCCAGCCAGACGATGGCCAACGCCGCGCGCCAGGTAGCGAGCGACTGCGCCGCCCTCGTCACTGAGCACGCGAAGCGAAGCCAGTTGCGCGAGGCGCACCTGACCGCCCGCGAGCAGGCAGTGTCCGCCCAAGACGCGGCGCTTCGCGTCCGCGAAGCACGCATCGACGGCATGCGCGCCGAACTCGCCGCCCAGATGACCGACGGCAGCCCCTGCCCCGTCTGCGGTTCCCTCGATCACCCCGACCCGGTTGACGCCACGTCCTTCCCGCCGGTGAGCCAGGGCGACGAGGACACCGCCTTCCAGCTGGCCAGCGACGCCGCGGAAGCGGCGGCCCGGGCAGGCCGCCGCGTAGCCGCCGTCGATGCGGTGCTGGCCGATCTCACCCAGCGCCTAACCGAGGCTGGCTTCGCGTTCCCGGCGAGCGCCGCGGGCGGCGACGCGGCAACCTCCACCGCAGGCCCCTCGAAGGCTGCGCTGGCGACCACGGTGCCCCTGAGCAGTGAGGTGCTGGCTGACGCCGCCCGTGCGGCAGAAGCCGACGCGGACAGCCGCGAAGCCGAGGCGGCCTTGCTGCGCGCGGCGGCGGCGCGCCTCACCAGCCTGCAAGCCGAGCTGGACGACCTCGACGAGGCAATCGCCGACGACAAGGCGTGGCTCACCGAGCTAACCGAGCAGCGCACCGCCGCCCTTGCCGAAGCCGACGCCGCGGCGACCCGGGCCGCGGCACGCCGCGCGGAGCTCGCTGCCCAGCTGGGCGACGCAGGCGACCTGGAGACCGCGATCGACGCCGCCTCCCGCTTGGCCGACACGCTGCTCAAGGCGGCCGCGGTCGCCGACGTCCTCGCCGACCCAGACCTGGACGTGGCACTAGACCCGCCCGCGCAAGTCGACGAGACCACCGAGGCAGCCGAAGCCGCTCAGGAAGCGCACGCCGACGCGGTCGACGCCCACGGTCAGGCCCGCCTGCGAGCGGCGCAGCTAGCCATCCTTGGGCCGCAGCTCCAGGCCGCGCTCGACGCCCTCCAGCCATTGCAGGAGCGAGCCGCCCAGATCCGCCATCTCGCCGACCTTGCCAACGGCACGAGCGGCGCGAACCAGTACAAGATGACCCTGTCGAGCTTCGTGCTGGCGGCACGGCTCGAAGAGGTCGCCGCCGCGGCGAGCGAGCGCCTCCTGACGATGACAGCGGGCCGTTACTCCCTGGTCCACTCAGACACACGGAAGGGCAACGCGAAGGCAGGCCTGTCCCTGCTCGCATGCGACGCCTGGACCGGCCAAGATCGCGACACAGCTACCTTGTCCGGCGGGGAGACGTTCCTCGCGAGCCTGTCCCTGGCCCTCGGCCTGGCCGACGTGGTAACCGCTGAGTCGGCGGGTACCCCGATGGAGGCGCTGTTCGTCGACGAGGGCTTCGGCACCCTGGACGAGGACACCCTGGACGAGGTCATGAACGTCCTAGACGGCCTCCGGGCCGGCGGCCGCCTTGTCGGTATCGTCAGCCACGTCACCGAGCTCCGCCAGCGCATCCCGGCCCAGATCCACGTCCGCAAGTCCCGCACTGGCAGCCATGTCGAGGTAACCGCGGGCTAGGTCTCGCGTGTAGAAGCTGAACCGCGCGAGCTGCGGGCACCACTGCCGGCTGAGTTCCATGGACACGGCAAGCGGTGCCTCGCCACGGGTCTTGACGAGAAGCGAATAGATAATCCCGAACGGCCGCGTGCCTCCGCCCCGCCCGGCCACCTCCGCCACCACCTCGGCTAGGTCCTGCCCGGGGTGCCCCGAGAGCACCGCGCGGAAGACTTCCCGCGCGAACAGCGGATGCCCCACAAGCATCGCCAGCAGCACCTGCACCGCCTGGTACGGGCCGCCCGCCTCGTCTCCGACAAAGCCCGCCAGCTCCGGAGCCGGAACCCCGATCCGCACGAGCCGGTAGATGTTCACGAGCCGCTTGGCCGCCCGCGGCGTCGGCAGCAGCCCGCCAAGCCGCCCCATGAACTCAACCTCCGGCTGAGTCAACTGCAACCCTTGCGGTCGCAGCTCGACGGCGACCGGCTGAGCCGCCAATCCATTCGACGCACCTGCCCGCGAACTCGCTCCAGTTCCGCGCCTACGCCCGTCGAGCAGATCGCGTTCATCCCGCCTGGAGGGGCGCGATTCGTCCTGGCCGTTACGCTCCTGCGCGTCGACAGCTCGCCGGGTTGCCCCAGGCGCCTGCCAGCTTGCCGCAGCCGCCCCGTCGGCAGGCCCCTGGCCTGCGTCTTCCGCGGGAGCTCGGCCTGCGCTTGGCCCATCAGGCGCACCGGGTGCGATGCCTGCTCCGGCCTGGTCCTTGGCCTCGCCCGTGCCCTGCCCGGCCGGGCCGCCCGTCGGCGCCCGCGTCGGCTCAGGGAGCAAGGACCGCAGGTACAGCGCCGTCGCCGCAGGCTGCGGCGGTAGCAGCACAAACGGGATCTGGAAGATCTTGTCCAGGTAGTCAATGGGCGTCGCGAGCCCCGCCTCGCCTTCGTCCTGCCCGCCCTCCTCGACGCGTCGGCCCGCATCACCCCGCAACAGCATGTCTTCGCCAGCTGGGTGCCCCTCGCTTGTCAGCGGCCTGGCACGCGGCTCCTGGTGCCCGTCGCCGATCTTGAACAACTCGCGGTGGTGGTACTCAAGCGACCGGATAAGCCACCGCGCATCCACGGCCACGACAACGACGAACAGGTCGAGCGCCAGCATGAGGTGCACCGCTTCAAGCACCTCGACCACCCGGCGCGGCGGGCATCGGTCTAGGTCGTCGATGTAGAGCACGATCCGCTCAAGCGGCGGCGGACCGAGCCGCCCGCCGCGCGCCCACTGTCGGCGGGCCTTCTCCAGGCTGGCGGACAACTGGTCAAGGTCGGCCCGCACCTGCCCGAGGAGGCCCCGGTACTCGCGGTAGGCGGTGCCTTCAGCGCGATCATCAAGAAACCGGGCAAGACCTTCGGCGGCGTCGACAAGGACGAGGCGGTCGCGCAGGTCGCGGATTTCCTGTTCGGCGTCCCGGACGTCTTGCTGCGCTCGGTTCCGGCTGGCCACCAAGTCGGCGTGCCGCTGGTCCACGAAAGCGAGCACGCTGTCGTGAGCGGCGCGCAGCTTGCGCAGCACCGCGACGGCGGGTCCGGCGAGCACCGCGATCGTAGCGCTGACCGAGCCCGCCGCCGCGCCGAGAAACCGCCAGGCCAGGTACGCGGCGCCGCCGAGCACCGCCCAGATGACCACGGCCAGCAGCCCGGTCCGGACGTCGCGAAACGCTTGCCGCGCGGCGTCAACAAGCACCTTCCCGGCGTACAGCGGCGACCCGAGTGACTTGACGGCACCCTGCGGCCCGGCCGTCTTGTCCACGTTCTTGAGCTTCGCGGCGAGTGCGTCCGCCGCCGCCCGCTTGGCCGGGAGCCTTTTCTCCTTGGCGGCGAGTTCGCCCCGCACGCGGGCGATCTCGGCTCGCGCCGACCGGTCGCCAGGCTCGCCTTGTCCCGCCTCGGGGTTCTCCGGCCGGGCGAGCCCTTCAAACAGGTGGCTCACCAGCCCGGCCCACAGGTGGTCGTCGCTGTAGTGCCACGCGTTGAACCGCACCTGCCGGACGTTCTCCGCGAAAGCGCTGAGCCCGGGGTTGTTCCTGGCCTTGGTGGCGAGTTCCGCAACGCGCGCCTCCACCTGCAGCATCACGCTCGACTTGCCCGCGCCCCAGTTCCCGATCAGTGCGATCGCAAGCGGCGGCTTGGTCTCGGTCGCCGCGATCAGCTCAGCGAGCGTGCCGACGTCGTCGCCTACCCCGAGCAGGTCCACCACGCTAGGGCTGTCGCTGCGCACTCCCGCCAGCGCCCGGGTCGTGGCCCGGGCCACCCCGAACCCGGTCCCGTTGATCTGCGCTCCGTTGCGTGGGTTCCAGATTCGGATAGTCCCGTCGCCGCCAACCGTCGCGATCGTGGTGCCGTCCGGGCTCCACGCGATCTCGTTCACCGGGCCGGTGTGTCCGGTCAGCTGAATGGTCTGGGTGCCGGTACTGGTGTCCCATAGGCGTGCGGTGCCGTCGGCGCTTGCGGAGGCGATCATGACGCCGTCTGGGCTCCACGCGACGAACGCCCCGCTGGCGTGTCCGGTGAGCTGGCCGGTCTGGACACCAGTGGCGGTGTCCCACAGGCGAATGATGCCGTCGCCGCTTGCGCTGGCGATGGTGGTGCCGTCGGGGCTCCACGCGACGTCGTAGACAGGAGCGGCGTGTCTGTCGAGTTGGCTGAGCTGGGTGCCCGTGGCCGCGTCCCACAAGCGCGCGGTCCCGTCGCCGCTTGCGGTGGCGACCATCGTGCCGTCCGGGCTCCATGCGGCTGCGCTTACCCAATTGGTGTGCCCGGTGAGCTGGGCGATCTGGGTGCCGGTAGCCGCGTCCCATAGAAGAGTGATGCCGCCCTCGCCGCCGGTGGCGATGCTGGTGCCGTCGGCGCTCCACGCGACGGTGAACACCGCGACGGCCTGTCCGACGCCGGTATGCGGGCCGAGCCTGGTGGTCACGGTGCCGGTGGCGGTGTCCCAAAGGCGTGCGGTGCCGTCGTCGCTTGCGGTGGCGATGGTAGTGCCGTCCGGGCTCCACGAGATGGCCCGAGCAGGGCCCGTCTGCGTGATGAGTTCGCTGGTCTGGGAACCGGTGACGGCGTCCCAGAGGCGTGCGCTGCCGTCGTCGCCAACCGTTGCGAGAGTGGTCCCGTCGGAGCTCCACGCGACGTCGTTGACAGCGGCAGTATGTCCAGTGAGCTGGGCGGTCTGGGTGCCGGTGGCGGTGTCCCAGAGGCGTGCGGTGCCGTCGTCGCTCGCGGTGGCGATGATGGTGCCGTCGCGGCTCCACGCGATGTCGCGTATCTCGGCGGTGTGCCCGAAGAGCTCAATCGTTTGCTGCTGTCCCGTGGCGGCATCCCAGAGTTCGACCAGGGAGCCGCTGACGGTCGCGATGGTGGTGTCGTCGGGGCTCCACGCCACCCCTTGTACCTCGCCCCTGCCGCCGGTGATTTGCCGGACCTGGCTGCCGGAGACGACGTCCTGCCGCTCGTCCCTATCTGTGTCCCAGACGCTGCGCACATCCCAGATGCGGACCCTGCCCCCGCTAGTGGCGAGCAAGTTGCTTTTGGGATTCCAGGCCACGGACTGCACTGCGTGGCCGTCCCCGGTGAGGTGCGCAAACTGCAGTCCGGTGTCCGCGTCCCAGATGCGGACGCTCCTGGAGGCACTGGCAATCACGCTCTCGCCGGGGTGCCATGCCACGGCATTCACCGGATGATCGTGCTCGGTGAATTTCCTGGTCTGCTGTCCGGTGGCGGCATCCCAGAGCCGGACGGAATTCGCGCCGCTCGCGATCGTGGTGCCATCCGGACTCCAGGCGACAGTCCGCACCGGGTGGTTGTGCCGGGCGAGCTGCCAGGTCTGCTGCCCAGCAGGGACATCCCAGAGCCGGACCATATGGTCCTCGCCGCCCGTGACGAGGCTAGCCCCATTCGGACTCCACGCCACCGCGAGCACGGGGCCGGCATGCCCGATGAGCTGCCGTGTCTGCGCCTTCGTCGCGACGTCCCACAGCCGCAGCACGCCATCGGCCCCGCCGGTGACGCACGCGGTCCCTTCCGGGCTGAACGCCACGCAGCGCACCGCACCGGCGTGCCCGCCGAACGGGGTCGCTCCGGGAATCCCAACCGCCACCATTACCCCCTAAAGCCAGGCTCCTGGCAGCGGGAACGGTCAATTCGATGCCGGAATTGTACGGCGACGGCCGGACAGATGTGTCGTCGTCCTTTGAAAAGTCGCGAATCCGGCGGCTTCTCGCGGCACGCTTCATGAGGCTGCGGCAGGAAAGGGAAAGCCCGCCACCGCTGAAGGATGATGGAAAGCGGACGCCGCTGGCACGTCAGGCCCGCGCCCGCCAGCGCCGGCGACGGCGGCGTTACCTGGGCAAGACGGCTTGGTAACGCCGTATTAAACGTTTCATGTGAGTTCCTGGCGCAATTGCCCGAATAGGCGATCTATGTGGAGTTATTGAACTGTGACGTTCTCAACAACGACCGGTTGACCTGCGAATACTTGGGAAAATCTCGCTGCGGGGTCTCGTGCGAAGCCGGGAACCCGGATTACCATCTTGCTGCGGAAAGTTTCGAGACCCCTGACCGCACCGACCGGGGGACGGCGGACAGGCAGGCAGGCGGCGAAAGGTACTGAGGGGGGTTCCGGCATGTCGGTTCCTGCTGTGCGACGGCTCGTTGTTGGGGTTGATGGCTCCATCGAGTCCGTTGCGGCGCTTAGGTGGGCTTGCCGAGAGGCGGCACTGCGCGGCGCTGAAGTGCACGCGGTGCACGTCCGGGAGGAGCTCTGCCATAGCCTCGCAAGCTACGCAGCGCCCGCGCTGTCGACTGCGGAAGAGGTCTCCATCGACATCAACGACATCGCGCGCACGGTCCAGGCGGGCACGGCACCCGGCGTCGCGGTGCGCGTCGAGCAGGTAGACGGCCTCGCCGCACGGGTCCTTCTCGACCGGTCCATCGGCGCGGACATGCTCGTACTCGGCACCTCGAGCGACGTGCCGGGCGCGCTGCGCTCGGCCGGCCCGATCATCCGCGCGTGCCTGCGCCGCGCGTCCTGCCCGGTCGTCGTCATCAGCGCCGCGCAGGACCCGATGCAGCGCGAGGAGACAGTGGCGGCGGAACCGGCCGCCAAGGTCCCGGTCGGCGTCTAGCGCCGGGTGCGGCTGGCGATTCGAGTGAAGCCGGGGTCCGCGCGGACCTCGGTCGGGGGACGGCACGGTGGCGCGCTCGTGGTCACGGTCACGGCGCGCGCCGTGGACGGGAAGGCCACCGAGGCGGCACTGCGCGCGGTCGCCGACGCGTTCGACGTGAAGCGGCGCGACGTCACCCTGGTCACGGGGGCGACGAGCCGCGACAAGGTCGTCGACATCGACGGTGCGGGTGACGAGCTGTCCGCCCGCAGGGACACCCTGCTCGGCCAGTTAGGCGCCTCCCGCGTATCGTGACGATCATGGAACCAGCCGCCACCGACGCGCCCGTGGTCACCGACAACCCGTCCGCCTCCCGGTACGAGTTGCACGTGGGGGCCGATCTCGCGGGCCTCGTGGAGTACAAGCTCGGCCACCACGACAGCGTGATCAGCCTCCTGCACACTAAGGTCGACGACGCCTTCCAGGGCCAGGGCCTGGCCGGGCACCTCGCCAGGTACAGCCTCGACGACGCGCGCAAGCGCGGGCTGTCCGTGCTCCCGTTCTGCCCCTACATCAACTCCTGGATCAAGAAGCACCCCGAGTACACCGACCTCGTCCCGCCAGAGCGTCGCGGCGACTTCGGCTTGTAGCGGGCTCGTCCAGGACCACACGGAGGCACAAAAGTTGATACGGGTATGGCTGCCCGACACGCCAGACAAGTTCGGCACCATGCCCCCAGGCGTCGAGGCCGACGTCTGGTCCGGCGGTGAGAACTTCCCGGACAGCGCGGACCAGGTGGAGTACGTGGTCCTGCCGCACGGAGTGCAGCCCGCGGCAATACGGAAGCTCGGCACGCTGCCCCGCCTGCATACCATCCAGATCACCTCCGCGGGCGTGGACCACATCCTCCCCCACGTCCCCAGCCACGTCAGGCTGTGCAACGCTCGCGGCGCGCACACGCCGGCCACGGCCGAGCTGACGGTCGGCTTGATCATCGCCAGCCTGCGTAACTTGCACCGCTTCGCCCTCGCGCAGCACGAGGGCCGCTGGGACAACACGCTGAGCGACTCGGTCGCAGGCAAGCACGTGCTGATCGTCGGCTACGGCGACATCGGCGCCGCCGTCGAGCGC
>Ga0134126_10012028_pt1 | contig 10928 bp, 8 predicted proteins | sample KB31752_FD_96881 | JGI IMG/M metagenome (GOLD analysis project Ga0134126, IMG submission 96881) | Terrestrial soil microbial communities with excess Nitrogen fertilizer from Kellogg Biological Station, Michigan, USA - KB3-175-2 | ecosystem: Environmental > Terrestrial > Soil > Unclassified ...
GTCGCCTAACAATAAAGAAAGAGCATCGATCAGGATGGACTTGCCCGCGCCGGTTTCGCCCGTAAGCAGGTTCAGCCCGGGGGCAAACTCCACCGCCAGGCTGTCAATCACGGCATAATTTTCAACGCGCAGCTCCAGCAGCACCGCACAAACCTCAGAAGGAAATTGAGCGCAGTCTAACAGAGATCAGGAGCAAATTGGTAAACGGTTTGCAACCCGGACTAGCCGCTTGAGGTATATTGTCCCGGTATTTCAATTGGCCTTGCTCCTATCTTGAAAGGTGGTCCCATGGTTCAAGTGCTGCTGCTCTGCATCATGTTGTTCCAGGCCGGTTCTCCAACGGCAACCAAGCCAGTCATCGACAACGAACGCGTCACCGTTCTGGACGTCTCAGATTCCACACCAGCGCAGCCGACGGATGCTGTTGTTGTTTCCCTTTCAGGCAGTGCGGCATTTGTGCCCAAAGGAACGGAGTCGAACATCACGGCGCGCTCGTTTGTGATTGACTTAAAAGATCATCCAGTCCCTGCGATAGAAAACAAGAGCGGCTACCCAATCGCTTTTCCGCGGCCTGGCACGAAAAAGCTCTTCGAGAACGATCGCGTGATCGTGTGGGATTCCACATGGACCCCGGGCGTCGCCACGCCGATGCATTTCCATGACAAAGACGTGGTCGTGGTGTTCCTTGAGGATGGCGAGCTGAAATCGACGACTCCGGACGGAAAAGAGGTTGTGAATAAGTACACGACCGGGACTGTCCGGTTCAACCAGCGCAACCGCACGCACACTGAAACTTTGATGAACGGAAAACAGCGCGCGATCATTACTGAGCTGAAATAATCGGCCAGGTAAGCTCCACCGCGATTGGCTTGCAGGCTCCAAGTCGACGGCAAGGCCGGCGAACAGAAAAACGCGCAATTATCATGGCCTTCGCTTGCAGCCAACATAAGAAGCAATTTGTCGGCGAAGTGTTTAAGTGCCAGTCCCTAACACTTCCGATTGCGATTGAGCCAGACCAACCTGATCACGCCGGAATTCTTTTTGCTTTTGAAAATCTTTTTGCTTCTGCAAAGAAGATTTCGCGATTTCGCGCCAGCCAAACGCGGCTGCCGCTAAAATCAGTCCTGCCGTTAGCAGTATCCGGGGGTGAGTCTCAGCCCAAAGTTCCTGGCTGAACGAATGCGCCCGTTCATCAAAGGTCCCATGAGCGCCATGATCGCCTGGGACAGGCTGCCAGAGATTATTCGGCCGGTTCGGGTCTTCCGGACCATCGTGTTGCTGCGAATCATATCCAGTACGCGCAAGATAGTCGTCGGCCAGAGAGGGGATGAGCTTGTTGCCAAAAATCGCTTTCACCGTAGAGAAGCCAACGTAATACTCACGTCTGCTGGGATGATGAGCGGCATGGTAAATGGCTCGAGCTGCCACTTCGGGCTGGAAGATCGGTGGGACTGGTTGCGCCTTATGAGGCAGCCGGCTCTTCACCCAGCCGAACTGCGGCGTATTGAGCGCGGGCATTTGTACCATCACGGTTTGCACTTTGCTGTGGTCGTGCTTTAGCTCTGTTCTCAATGAGGCGAAAAATCCCAGAACAGCGTGTTTGGCGGCACAATAAGCCGCCTGAAGCGGTATGCTGCGATAGGCCAGCGCGGAGCCTACCTGAACAATTGTTCCGCGGTCTCGTGGCAGCATGCGTTTGAGAGCTGCCAGCGTTCCATATACATATCCCAGATAAGTTACTTCGGTGACTCGCTTGAAATCCTCGGCGGTCATCTCTTTAATTGGAGAAAAAACCGACGTCATAGCATTGTTTACCCAGATGTCAATGGGGCCCAGGGTCTTTTCCACGTAGTCCGCCGCAGCTTCAACCGCATCGGCATTGGCCACATCAACGGGAAGCACCAGCGCTCTGCCACCGGCTGCTTCCACTTCGCGACGGGCTGCCGTTAAGCCATCCTCTCCTCGTGCAATTAAACCTATCGAGGCGCCGCGTCGCGCAAACTCCCGGACGGTGGCCCGTCCCACACCCGCCGAGGCACCAGTGATAACTACCACTTCACTCTTCGACACTTCCTCCCCTCCTCTCGTTTATGTCCCTTGTTGTGATGCCAGCCGCCAGAAGCATGTTTTCTGATGTATCACAACACGATGTTTTATCTCTTTTTACAGAAGCTATCCCGCGCCACCTGTGAAACATCAAAATAAAAGTCAACCTTTTCGGCCCGTTATCCACGCTGGAAAAGTGCATACGTTTCATCGTTCATTGAGCATGCCGGGGCATTCACAGGTCGTTCCCATTGATCGTCTGGCAGTAAGAACATTTGTTGTGCCCACTGACTTTCCTGAAGCTGATGGGACCCTGGAATGGGACCGCACAACTCTGGTCCTGGTACAGGTCTCGGCGGGCGGCAAGCAGGGCATTGGCTACACCTACGCTGATCTCTCCACAGCGACTCTGATCGATAAAACTCTCTCCATGGTGGTCAAAGGGAAAGATGCTATGTCCCCAACGGCAGCTTACATGGCGATGTGGCAAAGAATTCGCAATCTCGGACGACCTGGTATCTGTTCCATGGCGATCTCGGCGATTGATTGCGCAATATGGGACCTGAAAGCCCGCTTATTGAATCTGCCGCTAGTCACATTGTTAGGGCAGGTCAGAAATGCTGCGCCGATTTACGGCAGCGGGGGCTTCACTTCGTACTCAGACCGGCAACTTACAAACCAACTCGTCGGCTGGGTAAAGCAGGGGATTAAGGCAGTAAAAATAAAAATAGGGCGCGACGCAATCCGGGATGTGGAACGCCTGCGGGTCGCCCGCAAGGCAATCTCATCTCAAGCCGAACTTTACGTTGACGCCAATGGGGCATACAGCCGCAATCAAGCGTTGATGCAGGCTGAGCGTTTTGCTCCTTTCGGCGTGACGTGGTTTGAAGAGCCGGTCTCTTCTGACGATCTTGAAGGTCTTCGCCTGTTGCGTGACCGCGCTCCAGCAGCCATGGAGATTGCTGCCGGCGAATACGGCTATGACATTTTCTATTTCCGTACCATGCTTGATGCCGGAGCCGTGGACGTGCAGCAGGCCGACGTCACTCGTTGCGGCGGCATCACTGGATTTTTACAGGTAGCCGCGCTGTGTCAGGCGCATAACATTCCTCTTTCCGCTCACACAGCTCCAGCGTTGCACACGCACGTTGCGTGTGCAGTAACCCCATTCAAGAACCTGGAATATTTTCACGATCATGTACGCATTGAGGCAATGATATTTGACGGCCTGCCGCGGCTAGTCCACGGAGAACTGCGCCCCGATCTATCGCGCCCCGGAACCGGGCTCGAGCTTAAGCGCGCGGATGCCGAGCGATTTGCCGCATAAAGGAGAAATGATGTCCGCCAGCAAGATCCCGCTCTTCCCGCTCGATGATCTCAAGAATTCAATTGCTTCGCGCCCTCGCGACTGGCGCTCCGCTGCCGGCGTGGATGTGAAGCAGCTCGAAGCCGAACTGCGGAGCAACATCGAAGGCGAGGTCCGATTCGATGCGGGCACGAAAGCAATGTATGCGGTTGACGCTGGAAATTACCGGCAGGTGCCGATCGGAGTCGTTATCCCACGATCAAAGGAAGATGTCATCCAGGCTGTTGCCGCATGCCGCAAGTACGGTGCACCACTGCTGTCTCGCGCAGGCGGCACGAGCATTCCCGGCCAGACTTGCAACACTGCCATTGTTCTTGACTGGTCAAAATACATGCATGGAGTGCAGGATATTAACACTCGTGAGCGATGGGCGCGGGTGCTGCCGGGAACGGTCTGCGATGAATTACGCAACAAGGCAATGGAGGTAAGTAACAATCTTCTGGTATGGGGGCCTGACCCAGCCACTCACACACACTGCTGCTTTGGCGGAATGATCGGCAACAACTCGTGCGGCGCGCACGCGCAAATGTCTGGCCGCACGCATGAAAACGTCGATGAACTGGAAATCCTGCTTTACGACGGCACGCGCATGAACGTCGGCTGGATGGACGATGCTGAGTTGGACCACAGCATCGGTCAGGGTGGCCGCACGGGTGACATCTTCCGCTATCTCAAGTCGTTGCGTTCGCATTACGCGGAACTGATCAAGGAGAGATATCCAAAAATTCCGCGCCGGATCTCCGGTTATAACCTTGATCAACTGTTGCCTGATCAGAATGGCCGCTTCAACATCGCGCGTGCGCTGGTCGGGAGTGAAGGCACGCTAGTCACGATCCTGGAAGCCAAAGTACGGTTGATCGATGCTAAAGCCGAGCGCGTGATCCTGATGCTGGGTTATCCGGACGTGTATGAGGCGGCAGATCACGTGATGGATATCGATCCATTTCAACCTACCGCGCTTGAAGGGATCGATCATTTGCTGTATCAAAACATCCAGAAGAAGGGCGGCAGGAATGCCCGCTATTTGAAGATGCTACCCGAAGGCAAAGGCTGGTTGATGGCGGAGTTCGGCGCTGAGAAAAAGCAGGACGCTATCGACATTGCAAAACGCGTGATGCAGGTTTTGCAGAAGGAGCCCGCGGCCCCTTCCATGAAACTATTCACCGACGAAACCGAGATGAAACATTTATGGCAGGTGCGCGAATCGGGTTTGGGAACAACGGCTTTTGTTCCAGGCGAGCCGGACACATGGGAAGGGTGGGAGGATTCTGCGGTCGCGCCGGCAAAGCTGGGCGGTTATCTTCGCGACTTGCGCGCCCTCTACAACAAATACGAGTACAACTCTGTGCTGTATGGCCACTTTGGCCAGGGCTGTGTGCATTGTCGCGTCAGCTTCGATTTGATGAGTGAACCAGGAATCCGCAAATGGCGTTCCTTCATGGAAGAGGCCACGGATTTGTGCGTTAAATATGGCGGTAGCCTAAGCGGAGAGCACGGCGATGGGCAGGCGCGGGGTGAATTTCTATACAAAATGTTCGGCGACAAACTCATCGAAGCGTTCCGTGAGTTCAAATCGATTTGGGACCCCGATTGGAAGATGAATCCGGGAAAAATCGTTGACCCTTACCGGATTGATGAAAACCTGCGACTGGGCGCCGACTACCACCCGTGGGAACCGGAAACTCACTTCAAATATCCAGACGACAAAGGCCGTTTCGCGCACGCGGCGTTGCGCTGCGTCGGCGTAGGCAAATGCCGCCGCAAGGACGCAGCAAATCCAGATGACGACACCATGTGTCCCAGCTTTATGGTGACGCATGAAGAGCGGCACACCACGCGCGGGCGCGCCCACCATTTTTGGGAGATGCTCAATGGCAACGTTATTACCGGCGGCTGGCGCGACGAAAACGTAAAGGAGTCGCTGGAACTCTGCCTCTCCTGCAAAGGGTGCAAAGGCGATTGCCCAGTGAATGTGGATATCGCCACCTACAAGGCTGAATTTCTTTCACATTACTGGGAAGGTCGCTTGCGGCCACGGCATGCGTATGCTTTTGGCTTGATCGACCGTTGGGCGCGTCTGGCATCGATCTGGCCCGGGGTTGTCAACCTTGTCACCCAGACTCCTGGTCTGAGCCATCTAGCCAAGCTGGCTGCAGGCATGCCGCTGGGTCGCACGATTCCAGAGTTTGCTCCGCAAACATTTCGCAAGTGGTTCATGAAGCGGAAGCCGGCCAGGTCCGGCGCGAAGGGCAAGGTCATCTTGTGGCCAGACACCTTTAACAATTACTTTTTTCCGGAAACGGCGCAGGCAGCAACGGAAGTGATTGAGAACGCCGGGTTCTCAGTGGAGATACCGCAAACGCATCTGTGCTGTGGCCGTCCTCTTTACGATTACGGCATGTTGGATGCAGCCAAGCTCTACCTGAGCCGCGTGATGCAGGCGTTGCGGCCCCAGATTGAAGCTGGCGTGCCGATCGTGGTGCTAGAGCCAAGCTGCGCTTCAGTGTTCCGTGACGAGCTGAAAAATCTCTTTCCCGACGATCCGCTGGCAGACAAATTGAAGAGCCAAACGCTGCTGTTAAGCGAATTCCTTGAAAATAAAGCAGGGAATCACCAGCTTCCGCAACTTCATCGAAAGGCACTGGTTCAGGGCCATTGCCATCACAAATCCGTGCTGCGATTTGATGCGGAGAGCGCCGTTCTGAACAAGCTGGGACTTGAGTCTCAGCTTCTCAACTCGGGATGTTGTGGCATGGCTGGCTCCTTCGGTTTCGAGAGCAACAAGTATGACATCTCGATAGCGATTGGTGAGCGCCGCTTATTACCGGCCGTGCGAGAAGCAGACGCGTCCACAATTATCATCGCGGATGGCTTCAGCTGCCGCGAGCAGATCGCTCAAGAGACAGATCGCCAGGCGCTGCACCTGGCTGAGGTGATTCAAATCGCTGAGACAAATGGCCGGCATGAAGAGCATCCGGAAGCAGCTTTGGTGAAACGTAGAAGAGCATCCCGGCGCAAGGCTCGATTGCGCGCCTTGGGGGCGCTTAGCGTCGCGGTTGCTGGAGGAGTGCTCCTGACCAAAGGTCTAAAGCAGATAAGCAGACATGAACAGGAGGAGGTATGGGAAAACCAATTGGAGCGAAAACATGGGTGATCGCTGAAGGATACATTCCCAAAGAGAGCCACGGGCCTGAGCCGCAGACGACGAGCCACGAAACTGTTTGTCTACTCAATTGCTCCGATAAAGATGCGCACGTGGAAATTACCATTTATTACAAAGACCGCGAGCCGGTTGGTCCATATCGGCTCATTGTGCCAGCGCGGAGAACGCGCCATATGCGATTCAACGATCTTCGCGAGCCAGAGATAATTCCCAGAGACACGGATTATTCAAGCGTCATAGAGTCCGATGTGCCCATCGTGGCGCAGCATACAAGGCTGGATTCGCGTCAGGCTAACAACGCGCTGCTCAGCACGGTGGCTTATCCCAGCGCTGCATGAGGGCCAGGAGAATCTGTATAGCAGGCCCTTTTTGCACTCATCATGCAAGGTGATAGAACGCGCCCAGAATCATTCCAAAAACTGTGTGCGCAAACATGATCGCTAGTGGTGTTTGAACTCCATAATGCAAGGCCAGAAATCCTGGAGGTTCAAGCAGATTCCGCGCCGATGGGCCTTGTCGTTCGCTCGCCATCCGTGGGTGCAGTCCCGGCAGCAATGACATGACGACGACTAATACAAAGAGTCCGTGTAAGGCGCCGATCAGTGCGCCCCGCCACCAGCCTGCGGCTCCCAAGGACTGAAAGATGAAGACGTAAACCACGGAAAATATCCATCCTGCTGCCACGTGCACCAGGAAACCGTATAACTTCGCGCGGTCGCGATCAGGAGTAAAGATGGTGCCCAGCATGTAAGGAAAGTTGATGCGGGTAAGACCGAGCCCCTGCGCCCCCATGCCGATTGAGGTCAGGACAATGGTTGCGAGAAAACCCCACAACAGCCAGCTAGCCCAGTTCACGAATCACCTCACGGCCATTGGCCTCAACGTTTTGGCCCGTCTGGACGGCTGGATGAGATTCTCCGCGTTCTTTTTCTTCCAGCGTGAGTGCCGCGCTTATCAACCCAATATGGGTGAACGCCTGCGGGAAGTTTCCCAGAGCGTCTCCTGTTTCAGGATCAATCTCTTCAGCAAACAAGCCGAGATTGCTCCCATACTTCAGGAGATGATCAAAAAGATCATAGGCTTGCCGCAGAGTGCCGCCGCCGAGCGCGAGATACTCTACCGCCCAGAAGCCGCAAATACCAAAAGCTCCCTCTGCAGGCTGTGACCGATAGCGATAGAGCAGAGTGTCACCCGCGCCCAGTTCCTGACGGATTCTGCGATACGTACTCTTCATGCGAGACGATTGCGCTTGTTCAAAGCCATACCACGGGATACGCAATAAAGTGGCATCCACGCCGTTCCCATCCAAGACGCTGACATAGCTCTGCAGGCTTTCATTCCAAGCTCGACGTTTAATCTGTTGACGGATATGTTCGCGCTGCGCCTCAAATTCCTGCCGTGGCACTCCATCCACAAGGCCTTTGTCGCCGAGCGCAAGAAGACGATCAAGCGCCGTCCAGCAGAGTAGCCTCGAATAAGTGTTGTTGGCTCTGCCAGACCTCGGTTCCCAAATCCCTTCATCGGCAAGACTCCAGTGGGCCGCTACGTACTTTCCGAAGCCGATCAACACTTTTTGTGTGGTGCGATCAAAACGTCCATGCCGCTCCGCATACTGGGCCGCTGCTTCTATTACCTCGCCGTAAACATCCAGTTGAAGCTGGTGCCTCGCGGCGTTACCAATACGGACCGGACGCGATCCGAAGTAGCCTGCAAGGTCCAGTTCCCTTTCCCGTGGAGCAATTCCACCGAAAACGTTGTACAGGACGTGCAATCTAGGCTGCGTCAGTCGTGTGGCATGCAACAGCCAGGTAATAAAACTTTCTGTTTCCTCCATGTAACCCAAGCCCAGCAGCGCACGCATGGTCAGCGACGCATCGCGCAACCAGCAGTATCGGTAATCCCAATTCAGGCCAGCGCCGATCCTCTCCGGCAAGGAAGTTGTTACGGCAGCTGTGATTGCCCCCGAAGGCGCATACGCCAATAGTTTGAGCGCCAGAGCGCTACGCACCACTGCGTCACGGTACGGTCCGTGGTATTTCGCCTGCGCTGCCCATTCCTGCCACCATCTTACGGAACGTTCAATCGAAGCACGGGCATTTTCTCCCAGCGCGGACAGCACCGAGGGCGATTCTTCCGAATAGGTAAGCGAAAACTGAAGCACGTCACCGCATTTAAGTGGAATCGCAGTGCGTGCGTCGTTTCGGCCAATCTCCAGGGGCACACTGCTGCGCAAGAAATACGCACCTCGCCCGGCTTCCAGGCGCAGACCATTCGCGCCTATATCCTGGATGCACACCTGTTTCGTCCCATAATAAGGACGCGGGCAGAAAGCTACCTCCAGTCTAATCTCTCCTTCTGTACATACAATTTGCCGCAGAAGTTCGTGATCCGGCAGCATGTGTCGACGTTTGAACCCTTCTGCAGCGACTGGCATGAGGTCAGTAAGCGTGGCGCTTCCTGTTGGGCAAATGAATTTTGTGCTAACAACGTTCGAATCACGGATGTAAGCACGTTCAACCTGGCTTGGACCAACCGGCGATATAGACCAAAAACCTCCCTTGTCTCTATCGAGAATGGCGGCGAAAATGGATGGGCTATCAAGCCTTGGCCACGCAAGCCAGTCCACCGATCCATACCTGGAAACGAGAGCTGCAGACCGGCAATCGCCAATTACAGCATAATCGTTGATTTTTGGAGACTTTTCACAGGACGAGAACACGACAGAATAGATGAGGCGCGGCAGTCCGGCGATGCCCTTCCGTCTAATATCAGAGGGGAAAACTGACCAAGGATGGATTCCGTTTCCAGGTTATCGACACTCCTAACGAGCCGCGTAACGCCATAAAACAACGGGATGGTACAACATGCTGCTGGAGGACCTGCATTTGGATTTTGGAGAAACGCCCTGCGGAATTGACGAATGCTCAGCGTTCGATTCCGGCACGAACCAATGCCGGTGAGTAGCCCGAAATCTCCAAGATCTCCGCGCAGCATAACAGCGGTTGCTGGAAGCAGCGCGTGCGATTTTCATCGCTCAGATGCTTCCCGTTCCTCTTCGATGGAGAGAGGAAAGATCAAGTCAACGAATATAACAACAGTGATCAGACATATCGGCAACCAGAGAGCGTGCATTTTCCATAGTGCCCGGGCCCAGGTTCCGGCTATTGCGCCCAAGAGATACAGAAACCAAACAGAGAAGATAAAGCGGGCCCTCCGCACTACCCGCAAACGCGAACCCAGCGCTTTTTGCGATCCACGAAAGACATCGTAAGTAAGAAACATTGCATGAGAGAGCAGTTGCGCAAGCTTGTTTAACATCCCGGTAACGAATGTAGTGTGAATTGTGAGCGGACCAACCCTGGTTAAGGTTGCAGTCTGCATGCCCATTGCGGCTGCAAGCAGTCCGAGCAGCAGAAACTGGCTTTCACTCTTGAGCAGGATAACGACAAAAAGCAGTCCGCCTTCCAGCAGCAGGGTTGCCGTTGCGATTGATCGCACCTTCATCCGCGATCCTACCTCGATGGCTGTTCGGCCAACCAGCGAGCCCACAAGAAAAGCTAAGATCACAACTCCTGCACTGAGCGCTTCAGACCACTGCCGATCCAGAATGTGCTGCCCGAGGTGGACGGTATCGCCGGTCAAATGTGCGGGGAAAATCCCCCCAAAGCTGATGTAGCCGATAATGTCCACGGCTCCGGCAACAAAAGCGAGCGCCAGAGCCACAATACCTTTAATCTTTTTATGGTTCAGGGTCTGGCGGTCTGCCATTGGAACACTTTGCTGAAACTTTTTCTTCGCGAGATGGCGGAACTCTAGCAACGGCACAAGTGTGCATCCCGAAAAGATTACCTTATGCGCGATATCGGAATACGATTAGATGCGGAATCGATTTCTGGCGGAGAGAGTGGGATTCGAACCCACGTTAGAGTTTCCCCTAAACACGCTTTCCAAGCGTGCGCCTTCAGCCACTCGGCCATCTCTCCGGCACAGGTTGGGACAGTTTCATTATACAGGCTGATGCAGATGAAGGCGGGTGTTCCGATGACTGGATCGGATAGTGCAGCCAACAACATTAGATCTGCGAGAGCGCTTTTTTGGAGTCCGGCAAGACGTGGAGACGTGGAACCCAATTCGCGTTGGTTTGTTAATGCTCGATATGTTTACGGTCTGTTTCACGGATTTGGGCGTAATTTTTTTCATGGATGCTCTCGCAAAAAGAAAAAGCCACCGCTCAAATAGGGGGCTCAATCTCGGATTTGGTAGGACAAAATAAAAGCCGCCCTGATAGGTGGCTTTGAATTCAAACGACTTATACCGAGCAGCATTGTGAGCCTGCCAGGAAGCGGCAGCCAA
>Ga0134126_10012032_pt1 | contig 10927 bp, 8 predicted proteins | sample KB31752_FD_96881 | JGI IMG/M metagenome (GOLD analysis project Ga0134126, IMG submission 96881) | Terrestrial soil microbial communities with excess Nitrogen fertilizer from Kellogg Biological Station, Michigan, USA - KB3-175-2 | ecosystem: Environmental > Terrestrial > Soil > Unclassified ...
AGGTCGACCGTGTAGTCGGTGCCGCTGACATGGGTCGGTGCCGGCGGGCTGCTGCCAAGAAAATAATTATGCAGGTCGACGTCCGGCACGGTGAGGAACGGGCTCGACGGCGGTGTCGGCGGCCCTGGAGGTCCCGGCGGTGACGGATTGCTGCCGCCGCCGACGCCGTGCAGAAACTCGTTGCTATAGCCGAAGCCGGTCGGCGTCAGCGGGCCGTCTGGCGTCAGGCCGGGGCCGATGCCGCCGATATCGAACGGCGCGGTGCCGAAACCGGTATTGGCGACGATCGGCGCCGGGCCGGCGGTGGGGTTGATCTCGTTCAACGCCGGGCCGCCGCATGGGCCGGCCAACGACAGATGGAAGGCCTGCAGCAGCTCGCTCGCCGTGATCACCGTGCCGTCGGGCAGCTCGAACGGCACCGGCTGGGGGCCGCACGGGCCGATGACGTCGTGCAAGGTGATCTGCGCGCCGTCGGGGAAGGTCAAGATCAAGTCGCCAGTGTGCTCTGCGGCCTTCAGGTCGAGCGGATTGAAGTCGAAGGTCAGCGGCTGGTTGGGGACGATCGGGACGACGATATGCTCGCCGGCCGCCGGCTCGTGCACGGCAATCGGCGGACCGACCGGCGGGCCGGGCTGGGCTGTCGCGCAGGGTTGCGGCGGGCATGGCGCTGCGGGCGCCGGTCCGGCCTGCGGATTGACCTGTTGGAGCTGCTCGACGCCGCCGGTGTGCTGGATCAGGGGCGATGCGGTATGCGCCGCCCGGATCAGATGGTTCATTTCAGCCACGGCGGGCCTCCGGCAAGATGATCATGGTTAAAATCCCAGCAAAAGCTCGCATGTCGCTTGCGAACACTCAAAAAGATTTGGCGGAAAATCGATACAGCCCGGTGTGATTCTTCACTCCCACCGGATCCAGCGGCCGCGCGAGCGCGGCGCCAGCCAGCGCCGGCGCATGACGACGATCGCGAGCAGACCGCTACCGAACAGGAACAGCGACGCGGGCTCGTTCACGGCGATGCATCCGCCGGTGCTGTTGGTGACGCAGGCGTTATTGGGGCTCGGCAGGTTGGTCAGCGCGAAATAGGCGGTGTCGCCGGTCGGCAAAGCGCCGTCGAAGACGACGTCGACCTGGCTCAGCCCGTTGGGGATAAAATAGAGCAGGTTGCCGTTACTCAGCAGGCCTTCTTCGCCGTAAATCGTGTAGTTGACGTTGTTGAGCGGCGCGTGTGCGGTGTTACCGATGATCGTCGCCCAATTCGGGTTGTTGGCGGCGAGCAGGGTTTCGCTGCCGACGACGTTGAAGATCAGATTGCCGTTGAGCTGCACGTCCTGGATCGCCGCGCCGGTGTTGTTGACGATCCCGATCATGTAGCCGTTCGAGTTGAACGCCGGGTTCGATTGCGGCGTGAATTGGAAGCCGAAGCCGCTGCCGGATTGATCGATGGTGATGATCTCGCTGCAGCCGCCGACGCCACCGCCGGTGCAGATATCCGCCGCGGCGGGTCGCGCGCTTAGCAGCCCCAGTACTGGCAGCAGCGCGGCACAGGCGATCAGCGCCAGCGCCATGCGGCGGGAAAAAGCGAGCATACATGCCTCCTTCGGACCGAAGAGCATTCTGCTCGATTAACCATGTTCGATTTCGGATTAACCATATATCACCGCGATCGAAGGAATGCAAATAGAGAAAAAGAATTCGCCAAGACGTCACTTAATAATCGTTAAAAGTAATCTTGGTTAATATTTATGGACGCTCAGCGCCGCGCGATATCGATAAGATAGGCCGCGAAGTCGGCGGGTTTGAGCTTGAGCGCGGTTCGCTCGGCTTCGCCGGCGAGTGCGCGGGCGACCAGGATGTGATTCTCGACATGCGCGGGATCGACCTTGAACAAGCCGGCGGTGTCGCGGATGCGGGGATAATAGCGCGGATCGATCGGCTTTTCCCGGCGCCCGATGCGTTCGATCAGTTGGGTCTCGTCGCCGCTGTCCGCAGCGACCGATTTCACCAGTTGCCAATCGTCCTCGCCGGCCCAGCCCTGCGCGACCAGCGCCTTCACATCGTCATCGGTGCAGCCGAATTTGTAGACGTGCTTGCTCAACCCGACGTCTGACGCCCATTTGCCGAGTTTGACGCTGCGCGCCACGTAAATCGCGGCCATCGGGTTTCTCCCGTCTTGGTGCCGCTGCGGAGCTAACGCCGCCGCCTGAGGGTGGTCAATCGAATCTGCTTGAAGGCGCGGCGCCGCTTCCGTAACCCATCGCACATGACGCGGCGGCGGACCGTCTTTTGCTTGGCTGCGCTGCTGACGGCGTTCGCCGTCCCGGCGATGGCCGCGACGTTTCGTTGGTCGCCCGATATCGACGTCGCGTCGCTTGATCCCTATACGCGCAATGAAACGCTGCAGTTGTCGCTGCTCGGCAACGTCTACGAACCGCTGGTTAGCCGCGGCCGCGACCTCCAACTCGAACCCGCTCTGGCGACCAGTTGGCGTCAGGTGGCGCCGCTAGTCTGGCGTTTCGAGTTGCGCCGCGGCGTCCGATTCCAGAACGGAGAGCCGTTTTCCGCGGCCGACGTCGTATTCTCATACAGGCGTGCGGCCGGCACCGGTTCCAAGATCGCTTTGGCATTGTCGGCGATTCGCGACGTGCGCGCCGTGGACGCGGAGACGGTCGATATCGTTACCGCGATGCCGGATCCGACGCTGCCCGAAGAGATCGTGCCGTGGGACATGATGAGTGCCGCCTGGTGCCAAGCGCACGGCGCGACCGAGGTAGCAGATCCGACCGCCGCTGGTGACTATGCCGCCGACCATGTCGACGGCACTGGTCCTTTCGTCATCGAATCGCGAACGCCGGGCGAACAGACGGTCTTGGTCGCCAACGCGAATTGGTGGGACAAACCGGCCGGCAACGTCGATCGCGCAATATTTCTTCCGATCGCCGACGACGCGGCACGGCTGGCGGCGCTCACCACCGGCACGATTGACATGATTGCCAGTATTCCGCCGGAAGATACGGCCATGCTGGCGCAGATGTCGGGCGTGCGCATCGTGCATGTCGCGAGCACGCACACGATCTTCCTGGGCTTCCGCCACATTCGCATGGTGCAAAAGGTTGGCCAGCCCACGAGAATCAATCCGCTTGCCGATCGGCGCGTGCGGGCTGCGTTCGCTCACGCGATTGACGAGAACGCGATCATAGCGACGGTTATGCGCGGCTTGGCAACGCCGGCTGGCCTGATCGTCGGTCCGGGCGTGCGCGGGTTCGATCCCGCGCTGAACCAGCGGCCGGCTTATGATCCCGCTGTCGCGCGCCAATTGCTGACGGCGGCCGGCTATGCGGACGGTTTCGCACTGACCATGGATTGTCCGAACGATCGCTATCTCAACGATACGGCAATCTGTCAGGCTGTTGTTGCTGACCTCGCTAAGATCGGTGTCCGCGTCACATTGCTGACGCAGCCGCGCAGCCAGTATTTCCCCAAGCTGCTCGACCCGGGGCGCGGCTCGGATTTCTATCTAATGGGCTGGCGGCCCGCGAACGACGACGCCATCGACGCGTTGGTGAACTTGGCGGCAACCCGCAGCGACGCGCTGCACACCGGCACCTTCAATGTTGGCGGCTATTCGAACGCCGCGCTCGACGCGCTCGTCGCCCGAGCGCGCCACGAACGCCTCGGCAAAGAGCGTGCGGCCGTGATGCGCGCCGCGCTCGCCATCGTCAAGGACGACGAGGCCTACATCCCGTTACACCAAGTCGATGTGGTGTGGGCCGTGCGAGGCGCTGTCGAGGTAACGCCGCGCGGCGATGGCAGCATTGTGCTGTCTGCCGTTCGGGTGAAGTAACGGTGGCCGTCAAATGGCCTCAAGCGCCGTCGCGGAGAATCTGCTCATACGCGGGAATGGTAAGCCACTCCGGAAAGCGCGGCGCTTCAATCAACGCGGCGAAAATCCGCGCCGCATCCTGGTATCGGCCGCCGTTATAGGCCGCGTCGCCAACCATCGTCTTGAGTTTCGCCAGCTCTTCGTCGAGCAGCCGGCTGCACAATGCCTTGTCGACCGTGCGTCCATCCGCCAGCTTGGCCTTGTGCCGAATCCACTGCCAGATTTGGGCGCGACTGATCTCGGCGGTGGCTGAGTCCTCCATCAGGTGATAGAGCGGCACGCAGCCGCTGCCGCGCAGCCAGGCCTCGAGATAGCCGATGCCGACATTGAGATCCTGGCGCAGGCCCGCTTCGGTGATCGTGCCGTGCGGCACCGCCAACAGATCCGATGCCGTGACATGAACATCCTGGCGCTTGCGTGCGATCTGGTTGGGCTGCGGCATCTGCTGGTCGAAAATTTCCTTGGTGATGCCCACAAGGCCGGGATGCGCTACCCAAGTTCCGTCGTGGCCGTCGGCGGCCTCGCGCAGCTTGTCGGCGCGCACTTTGTCCATTGCGGTTGCGTTCGCTGCCGCGTCGCCGCGAACCGGAATCTGCGCTGCCATGCCGCCCATCGCATGGACGTTGCGGCGATGGCAGGTCTGGATAAGCAGCTGGCTATACGTCCGCAGAAAATGCGTCGCCATCGTGACCTGCGCTCGGTCGGGCATGACCGCTTGCGGATCCTCGGCGAATTTCTTGATGAAGCTGTAGATGTAGTCCCAACGGCCGCAATTGAGACCCGATGAATGGTCGCGCAGCTCGTAGAGGATCTCGTCCATCTCGAACGCCGCCATGATCGTCTCGATCAGCACGGTCGCCTTGATTGTACTTTTCGGAATGCCCAACGCCTCTTCGCTATAGGTGAATACGTCGTTCCACAGCTTCGCTTCGAACCGGCTTTCGAGCTTGGGCAGGTAGAAATAAGGACCGCTGCCGCGCTTCAACAGTTCCTTGGCGTTGTGGAAGAAATAGAGGCCGAAATCGAAGAGCGCGCCGGTAATCGGCGCGCCGTCGAGCAGCACATGTCCTTCGGGCAAATGCCAGCCGCGCGGCCGGACGATCAGCACCGCCGTTTTCGGATTGAGTGCGTAATGCTTTTTCGACCGTGGATCGTCGTAGGTGATGGTACGGCGGACGGCGTCGATGAGGTTGAGCTGTCCCTCGATCAGATTGCCCCAACTTGGCGTGTTGGCGTCCTCGAAATCGGCCATGAATACGTTGGCGCCCGAGTTGAGTGCATTGATCACCATCTTACGGTCGGTCGGGCCGGTGATTTCGACGCGGCGGTCGAGCAGATCCGCGGGCAACGGCGCGACGGTCCAGTCGCCGGCGCGGATCGCGCGCGTCTCCGCCGGAAAATCCGGGCGCCAGCCGGCGTCGAGTTTTGTCTGCGTCACCGCGCGCAGCTCGAGTAGCCGCCGGCGCTCGGCGCCGAAGCGGCGTTCGAGGGAGGCAATGAACTCGATCGCCTCTTGCGTCAGGATTTTTTCACTGCCGGGATGGAGCGGCGCGCGGATCTCGATTCCGCGGGGCGGCGTTCCGGCAACAATAACTCGATTGTCCATGGTCGCTCCGCGTCAAAAGGTGTTCCGTCGGCCGCCACGGCCACGGAAGCCCCCTCTGTCGGATGACCTGAAAGATTTGTCGGCGCGCCCGATTATCTGCGCCGCTTTCCCCTTCGGTGAGGCGCGCCGTTATCCGACGCCGCGCCTGCTTTCCAGAGTGCCGTTCCCTACCAGTCCTTTTGCCTGAGAGTTTCCGGGGCGGTTGCTCCTTCGGCGCCGGGTCACAACCCGATCTCTCCTGGCAGGGCACCAAGCCTCGCAAATCTAGCAGAATTGACCGTCCGAGGCCAGGACCCCGGCGGGTTGCCGCGACCCAGGGCGCACGTTAAAGTCGACGCCAATCGACTCGGGCGGCGGCGGTTCGGTCGCCGGCAATCAACGACGTACACCGTGGGGAGAGGCGATGACTCAGCGTTCCAGTGTGTTGAAAATTGCAGCTGCGGCAGGCGTCGCCGCTGTGTTGCTCGCTGGCAATTCGCCCGCATCGGCCGAGACGATAAAGATCGGCGTGATCTCGACTTATTCGGGACCGATGGCGACGCTGGGCGAGGAGATCGATCACGGCCTGAGTCTCTACGTCAAAACCCACGAGAAAGATCTGCCGCCGGGCGTGAAGGTCGAGCTCATCAAACGCGACGACACCGGACCGATTCCCGATGTCGCCAAGCGTTTGGCGCAGGAACTGGTGACGCGCGACAAGGTGCAGTTCCTCATCGGTGTGGTTTGGACGCCGTGTGGTTTGGCGATCTGCCCGATCGCGAACGAGGCCAAGGTGCCGTTCATCAGCACCAACGCTGCCGGCGTCACCATGCCGCGCCTGACACCGTATTTCGCGCGCACATCCTTCACGCTGTGGCAAGTCGCTCTGCCGATGGGCAAATGGGCGGCGCAGCACGGGTACAAGCGCGCTTATGTCGCCGTCAGTGATTTCGCGCCAGGCCACGAAGCCGGCGATGCCTTCACCAAAGGCTTCACCGACGGCGGCGGCAAGATCATCGGCAGCGTCGCCTTCCCGCTGCAAAATCCGGATTTCGTCCCGTTCCTGCAGCGCGCCAAGGATGCAAAGCCTGATGTCCTCTTCCTCTGGGTGCCGGCGGGGCCGCAAGCGACGCAGGCGATGAAGGCGTATAACGATCTCGGCCTCAAGAGCGCCAAGGTGACCGTCGTCAGCACGCAGGACTTGGTGCCGGATGAGCAGTTGCCGCTGATGGGCAACACGCCGCTTGGCCTGATCACCTCGGGCACCTATACGACCGCAGCCAACCGTCCGGCCAACAAGGCGTTCCTCGCGGCGTGGAACAAGGAATACGGCAATGCGCTGATTCCCGATTTCATGGCCGTCGATAGCTGGGATGGCATGAACATGCTGTACGATGTCATTAAACAGACCAAGGGCAAGTTCACCGCCGATCAGGCGATGGCGATCATCAAACACTGGAAGGATCCGAACAGCCCGCGCGGTCCGATCAGCATCGATCCGGATACGCGCGACATCGTCCAGAACGTCTATATCCGCCGGGTCGAGGCGGTGAATGGCAAGTTGGCGAACGTCGAGTTCGAAACCGTCCCGAACGTCAAGGATCCATGGAAGGAGATGCATCCGGCGCAATAGCTGCTGGGGGCGGTAGCGAGTTGGTGGGCATCGGCGTGGGCAGGGTGTGCAGTGCGAATTGCCTGCGTCGCGCCCCTGCCCTAGGATATATTCTATAGAACAATTGAAATCCGCGCCGCGAGCGCGGATCAAACGGGGAGGGCGAGACATGCACGTACAACGCACGTGGTTTTACGGCGTCGCAGCGGCGGCGTTGGGTGCGGCGCTGGCATTTCCGGCCGCGGCCGAGACCGTCAAGATCGGCATCATCACCACCTATTCCGGCCCGTTGGCGCCGCCTGGTATCTCGATGGACAAGGGTCTCACCCTTTACGCCAAGCTGCACAGCAAGGACCTACCCAAAGGCGTGACGGTCGAGATCATCCGCCGTGACGACACCGGCATCGCGCCGGACGTCGCCAAGCGCCTTGCGCAGGAACTGATCACCCGCGATCACGTCAACATTATCGGCGGCGTGGTCTATTCGCCCAATGCGTTGGCGATGGCGCCGGTGATGACCGAGGCCAAAATGCCGTTCGTCGACATGAATGCGGCCGCCGCGGTTCTCACCACCAAGTCGCCCTATATCGTGCGCGACTCCTTCACCTTGCAGCAGATCTCGATGCCGATGGGTGAGTGGGCCGCGAAGCACGGCTTCAAGGAGGCCTATACCGTCGTCAGCGATTATGCGCCGGGATGGGACGCCGAAGACGGATTCAAGATCGGCATTGAGCACGACGGCGGCAAGGTCGTCGGCTCGGTGCGCGTGCCGGTGCAAAACCCGGATTTCACGCCGTTCCTGCAGCGCGTCAAGGATCTCAAGCCGAAGAGCCTGTTCATCTTCGTGCCGGGCGGGCCGCAATCGACGCAAATGATGAAGACCTATAACGAGCTCAATTTGAAACAGGCCGGCATCACGCTGGTGACGACGCAGGATCTGCTGATTGATAGCGAGTTGCCGAAGATGGGCGACATTCCGCTCGGCGTCGTCAGCTCGGGAAGCTATTCGGCGGCGGCCACGCGACCGGCCAATAAGGCCTTCGTCGCCGCATGGCACAAGGAGTACGGCGCCAACGACGTTCCGGACTTCGTCGCCATCCAAGGTTGGGACGGCATGGCGATGATCTATGACCTGATCAAGAAGACCGGTGGCAAGTTCACCGGCGACCAGGCGATGAAGATTCTGCGGAACTACAAGACCACGGAAAGCCCGCGCGGTCCGTTCATGATCGATCCGCTGACCGGCGACATCGTCCAGAACATTTACATCCGCCGGGTCGAGAAAGTCGACGGCAAGCTCGCCAACGTCGAGTTCGAAACTTTCCCGATGGTCAAGGACCCGTGGAAGGAAATGCACGCGTCGGCGAAATAGGGCGCGTTCGGATCGAGGTGATGATCGCCGGCGCCACTCTGCGCGCCGGCGATCGCGTCTCGGGGCTCGCGTTGCCTGTCCGCCGCAATTCACCCTATAGTGATGTTCGGGGACCACGTCTTAAATCCTTGACAGAATGAGCGAAATTCTCTCGGCCGCTGTCAGTATCGGGTTCTTCGGCCTGGCTTTCGCGATGGTCCTGTACCTGATCTCGGTCGGCCTGTCGGTGACGATGGGCCTGATGGGTTTCATCAACCTGGCGCATGGCGTCTTCGCCATGTTCGGTGGCTACGCCGTGACGACGTTGATGAACAACTACGGCATGCCATTCTGGTTGTCGCTGATCTGCGCAGTCGTGATCGTCGCCGCGATCAGCGTCGTGTTCGAGCGGGTGCTCTACCGCCGTCTCTATGGCGGCGATGAGCTCGACCAGGTGCTCCTGACTATCGGCCTCGTGTTCATGTCGGTGGCTGTCGCCAAGTACTTCTGGGGGCCGTTGGCGCAGCTCTTCCAGCCGCCGCTCGAGCTGCGTGGTCAGGTCGATCTCGGCTTCCGCGAGTTTCCCGCCTATCGCAGCTTTCTCATCGTCTGCGGCGCTGTATTGGTCACCGGCCTTTGGTTGGCGCTCGACCGCACGCGCTTCGGCGCCAAGATCCGCGCGGCGGTCGACAATCTGCGCATGGCGCAGGCGGTCGGGATCAATACATCGGGCTTGTTCACCGTCGCCTTCGCGCTCGGCAGCGGTCTCGCGGCCTTGGGTGGCGGCCTTGGCGCCGAACTGCTGCCGATCTATCCCGGTTACGCCACCGACTATCTGGTCTATTTCCTGATCGTCGTCTCAGTGGGTGGCCTGGGGTCGATCCGCGGCCCGTTCCTGGCGGCGTTGCTGCTTGGCATCGCGGATACCGCGTTCAAATATCTGCTGCCCGAGATCGGCTCGTTCTTCATCTATGCGCTGACGCTGGTGCTGCTGATGTGGCGGCCGCGCGGTCTCGTCGGACGCTCGTAATGGCCGCAGTCGCCGAACGTATCATCGCCAGCGCCGCTGAAACCTTCGCCCGCCGTCATCGCTTTCGCTGGTACGAGGCACTGCCGTGGCTGGTGGCGCTCGCCGGCTATTTCGCGTTTCCAGATTATCTGGCGCTCGGCTCGCAGATCCTTGCCACGGTCCTGTTCGCACTGTCGGTCGACCTGGTGCTCGGCTATGCCGGGATCATCACCTTGGGCCAGGCCGCCTTCTTCGGTACCGGTGCCTATGCCGCTGGGTTACTCGCGGCGCATGGCATGGGTGCGCCGGTTATCGGACTGCTGGTCGCGGCGGCGGTTGCGGCGCTGGTCGGTTTAATCTCGGGGATCGTGGTGCTGCGTACCCATGGCCTGACCCAGTTGATGATGACGCTGATGGTCGCGGTGATGCTGCACGAGGCGGCCAACAAGGCGAACACCGTCACTGGCGGCGCCGACGGCCTTCAGGGCATGGAAGTCAGCCCGGTTCTTGGTTTCTTCCATTTCGACCTCTACGGCAACACCGCCTATTTCTATTGCCTGATCGTGCTGTTCATCTGCTGGTTCCTCCTGCGCCGAATCGTCCATTCGCCGTTCGGCCGGTCGCTCACCGGCATCCGCGAAAATGAGGCGCGCATGCACGCGATCGGCTCGCCGGTTTTCAGGCGCCGTCTCGTTGCCTACACGATTTCGGCGGCGATGGCTGGCGTTTCGGGCGCACTTGTGGCGCAGACGACGCAGTTCGTTGCCACCGATGCGCTCGGGTTCGAGCGATCGGGCAACGTTCTCATCATGCTGCTGCTGGGCGGCATTGGCCGGCTCTATGGCGCGTTCATCGGCGTGCCGCTCTACATGATTGCGCAGGATCGCTTTGCGGCGATCGATCCGGTCTATTGGTATTTCTGGATCGGCCTGCTGCTCGTGTTGATGGTGATGTTCGCTCGCGGCGGCGTGATTGGCATCATTGATCGCGTCGGCGCGTTGCTCAGGCGGCGGCGATGAGCGAGACCGCTACGCCCACGGCACTTGAAACCCGCGGACTGTGCAAAAATTTCGGCGCGTTGACGGTTGCGAACAGCATCGATTTCCGGCTGGCGCGCGGCGCGCGCCAAGCGCTCATCGGCCCTAACGGTGCCGGCAAGACGAGCTTCGTCAATTTGGTCACCGGTGTTCTCCATCCCAACGACGGCCGCATTCTGCTCGACGGCGCCGATATCACGCCGCTGTCGCAGGCGCAGCGTGTCAAGCGCGGCATCGTCCGCACCTTCCAGATCACGACGTTGTTCCGCGGACTGTCCGTGCTGGAGAATGTCACCCTGGCGGTATCCGAACGCCTGGGCAGCGGCGGCGATATCCACCGCCCGGCTGGCAGCCGCCGCCACATTATCGACGAAGCCTACGCGCTGCTCGAGCGGCTCAGCCTGCATGACGAAGCGCTGCGTCCTGTGAAGGAGCTGGCCTACGGCCGGCAGC
>Ga0134126_10012034_pt1 | contig 10927 bp, 9 predicted proteins | sample KB31752_FD_96881 | JGI IMG/M metagenome (GOLD analysis project Ga0134126, IMG submission 96881) | Terrestrial soil microbial communities with excess Nitrogen fertilizer from Kellogg Biological Station, Michigan, USA - KB3-175-2 | ecosystem: Environmental > Terrestrial > Soil > Unclassified ...
CACCGGCAAGCCCATCGTGGAAGCCGAATACGACATCGCCGATGTGGCCACCTGTTTCGAATACTATGGCGGCCTGGCTACCAAGGTGGTGGGTTACGTGAACCCGGTGCCGGACAACGCGCTCAGCCTCTCCATGAAGGAGCCGGTGGGCGTGGCCGGGCAGAGCATCCCCTGGAACTATCCGTTGCTGATGGCGGCATGGAAGCTGGCGCCGGCGCTGGCCGCGGGCTGCGCCTGCGTGCTCAAGCCCGCCGAACAGACGCCGCTCACGGTACTGGAGATGGCTGACTGGTTCGCCGATATCGGCCTACCGCCGGGCGTGGTCAACATCGTGACCGGGTTTGGCGAGACCGCGGGAGCGCCGCTGGTGACCCATGCCGATGTGGACAAGATTGCCTTCACCGGAAGCGCCGCTGTCGGCAAGCAGATCGTGAAGATGGCCGCCGACACCGTGAAGCGGGTCACGCTGGAGCTGGGCGGGAAGTCGCCGAATGTCTTTTTCGCCGACGCCGATTTCGAAGCTGCCATTGATGGCGCGCTGTTCGGCGTATTCGTTAACCAGGGCGAGGTTTGTTCCGCCGGCAGCCGCATTCTGGTGGAGAAGTCCATCTACTCGAAGTTCGTGGACGCCATGGCGGCAAAGGCAAAAACAATCCGCCTGGGGCCGCCGCTGGAACGCGAAACCAAGATGGGCCCGCTGGTCAGCAAAGAGCAATATGACCGAGTGCGCGGCTACCAGGAGGCGGGCAAGAAGGAAGCTAAGCTGGCTGCCGGGGGCGGGCGCCCTGCTAGCATCGGCAAGGGCTACTACGTGGAGCCGACCATCTTTTACGACGTGAACAACAGCGCCAAAATCGCGCGCGAGGAAATTTTTGGTCCTGTGGCAGCGGTCATTCCCTTCAAGGATGAGGCCGAAGCCATGAAGATCGCCAACGACACGCCGTATGGCCTGGCGGCGGCGGTATGGACGCGCGACATCTTCAAGGCCATGCGCGCGGTCAAAGCCCTGCGCGCGGGCATCGTGTGGGTGAACCACATGCAGCCTACCTACGTGGAAGCGCCCTGGGGCGGTTACAAGCAGTCGGGTTTCGGGCGCGAACTGGGGCCGTGGGGCATCGAGGAGTACCTGGAAACCAAGCAGGTGCACATCAATCTGAACGAACAGCCAATAGGATGGTACAGCTGAAATGGGGGCGATTCAGTTACGAACGGCAGTTCCGGGCCCACGCTCACGGGAATTGATGGGGCGGCGGTCGGAGGCGGTTCCGCGCGGCATTTATCTGGGCACGCCGATCTATGTAGCGAAGGCCGATGGCGCATTGCTGGAAGATGTGGACGGCAACCGCTATCTTGACCTGGCCGGTGGCATTGGCTGCCTGAACGTCGGCCACCGCTCGCCCGGCGTGGTGCAGGCCATTCACGCTCAGGTGGACCGCCACATGCACACCTGCTTTCAGGTGCTTCCGTATGAGAGCTACGTTCGCCTGGCGGAACGAATGAACGAGCTGGCGCCGGGAAAGTTTCGCAAGAAGACTTTCTTCTTAAACAGCGGCGCGGAAGCGGTGGAGAATGCGGTCAAGGTGGCGCGTGCCTACACCAGGCGGCCGGCGATCATTGCTTTTGAGGACGCCTTCCACGGACGCACCATGATGACCATGGCGCTGACCAGCAAGACCCATCCCTACAAGGCTGGCTTCGAGCCCTTTCCCGGGGACGTGTACCGCGTTCCCTTCGCTTACTGTTATCGCTGCTCGTATTCCCTGAAGTATCCAGAGTGCGGCGTCTATTGCGCCCACCACCTGGAAGACAGCTTCAAGCGGGTGGTGGCAGCTGAATCTGTAGCGGCGGTGATTGCCGAGCCGGTGCTGGGAGAAGGCGGTTTCGTAACCCCGCCGTCGGAGTTCTTCCGTATCGTGGTGGAAATCTGCCGAAAGCACGGCATCCTGTTCATTGCCGACGAGGTGCAGACAGGCTTTGGGCGTACGGGCGCGTTGTTCGCGTGCGAGCGCTACGGCATCGAACCCGACCTGCTGGTGACGGCCAAATCGCTGGGCGGCGGCCTGCCCCTGGGAGCGGTGACCGGCCGGGCGGAAATTATGGATGCCGCCGGCGAGGGCGGGCTGGGCGGCACCTTCGGCGGCAATCCCGTGTGCGTGGAAGCCGGACTGGCGGTGCTGGATGCGTTCGAACAGGACAGCCTTTGCGCCCGCGCCAAGCAACTGGGCGAGGGCTTTGCGCAGCGCGCCCGACGCTGGCAGCAGCAGTGGCCGCAAATCGGCGAGATCCGCGGCCTGGGCGGCATGCAGGCCATGGAACTGGTGCGCTCGCGTGAATCGCGGGAACCGGCGGCCAGCGAGACCAAGGCAATTGTGCGCTACTGTTATGAGCACGGCGTGATCGTGCTTTCGGCGGGCTCCTACGGCAACGTTATCCGCCTGCTCATGCCGCTGGTCACGACCGACGAGCAACTTGAGGAGGCTCTGGCCGTGCTGGAAGCGGCGCTGCAGGCAGTGTTACAGTCACGAGGGGTTGCCGTGCAGACGGTGTGAGCCGATTTCGCGTGTACTGCTGCCGTTCGTGGCCTGCCAGTTCATTGGTCGAGACATAACTTGTTACTTTTCTTTTTCCGCATCGGTTCGGAGACGTTGCAAGCAACGTCTCTACCCAGCCTCGTAGTAGCGAGAGATCTTTGTAGAAGCGAGAGATTATGAGCATCGCAGCACCAACCCAAACCACGGTTCGCAACTACATCAACGGCCAGTGGCAAGCTTCTATGTCCACCGAGCATCGGGACGTCATTAACCCCGCAAACAACGAAGTTCTCGGCCAGGTGCCGCTTTCGACGGCAGCGGAGGTGGATGCGGCGGTGCAGGCGGCGGCGCGCGCTTTTCCCGAATGGCGGCGCACCCCGCCGGAAGACCGCATCCAGTACCTGTTCAAGCTGAAAAATCTGCTGGAAGAACATGTTGACGACCTGGCGCGCACCATCACGCTGGAAAATGGCAAGACGGTGGGCGAGGCCAAGGGCGAGTTGCGGCGCGCCATTGAAAATGTAGAGGTGGCCTGCGGTATTCCCACCATGATGCAGGGGCGCATGCTGGAAGACGTGGCCCGCGGCATAGACGAGACCATGATCCGGCAACCGCTGGGAGTGGTAGCGGCCATCGCGCCTTTTAATTTTCCGTTGATGATTCCGTTCTGGTTTCTGCCCTACGCGATTGCGTGCGGCAACACCTTTGTGCTCAAGCCTTCGGAGCGGGTGCCGCTCAGCAGCCAGCGCACGTTTGAAATGATGGAAGCGCTGGGATTGCCTGCCGGCGTGCTCAACCTGGTGAATGGCGGCAAAGAGGCCGTGGACGCGCTTCTGGACCATCCCACGGTGCGCGCTATCAGCTTTGTGGGCTCCACGCCGGTGGCGAGATACATCTACGCACGCGGAGCGCAGGCAGGCAAGCGCCTGCAGTGCCAGGGGGGCGCCAAAAACCATGTAATCGTGCTGCCTGATGCCGATATGCAGCAGGCCACGAACATAATCAGCGACAGCGCCTTTGGCTGCGCCGGGCAGCGCTGCCTGGCGGTGTCGGTCGCCATCACCGTGGGCGAGGCACAGAAAACCTTCCGCGAAGCCATTGCCGATAACGCCGCGTCGCTGCGCGTGGGCTTCGGCCTGGATTCGGGCGTGCAGATGGGACCGGTGATCACCAAGGACAGCAAGGCGCGGATTGAGTCGCTGATTGCGAAGGGAGCTGGGGAGGGCGCCAAGGTTCTGGTGGATGGCCGCAATCCACGCATTGCGAAATACGAATCAGGCAATTTTGTGCGCCCCACAGTGCTCGATGGAGTGCGCCAGGACAGCTCGCTGGCGGATACGGAAATCTTTGGCCCGGTGCTCAGCCTGGTGCCGGCCAACGACATTGACGAAGCGCTGGCTTTCCTGGGGCGCAGCCCGTACGGCAACCAGGCATCGCTGTTCACCTCCAGCGGCGCGGCGGCGCGCAAATTCCGCTACGAGGCGCCCGCCGGCAACATCGGCATCAACATCGGCGTGGCCGCGCCCATGGCCTATTTTGCTTTCAGCGGCTGGAAAGAAAGCTTCTTCGGCACGGTGCACGCCCAGGGCAACGATGCCATCGAGTTCTACACCGACAAGAAAATCGTGATTGAGCGCTGGGCTAAAGAGCACAGCAGGAAGTTCTAAAAACGTCGACGGTCGAGGACTGACGGCCGATGGCCAGCGGTTGACCTGAAGCTGTGAGACTTTGTGCAGGCGATTGGGTTGTGCCGTCAACCGGGGAGATCATGTCCAATACCATCCAGAAATACTCCGACTACGTCATCACCAGCTTCATGAAATCCGTGCAGCCGGTAGTTGTGGAGCGCGCATCCGGCGCCACCGTTACCGATGTGAACGGGCGCGAGTACGTTGACTGCTTCGCCGGCATTAGCGTGGTCAACGCTGGGCACAACCATCCCAAGGTGATTGCTGCCGCCAAGGCGCAGATGGATAAATTGGTACACTGTGCTTCCTACATCTACCACTCACAACCAACCGCCGACCTGGCGGAAAAGATGGCGCAGATCATGCCCCGAGGTCTGACCAAGACCTTCTTCGGCAATGGCGGGGCGGAGGCGATTGAAGGCGCGCTCAAGCTGGCTCGCCTTTACACCGGCAAGCACGAGTATCTTTCGCTGCAGATGAGCTTCCACGGCCGCAGTTGGGGCGCCCTCAGCGTGACCGGGAACTACGGCCGCAAGAAGCGCGGCGGTCCCTACGCGCCAGGAGTGGCTTTCCTGCCTGCGCCTTACCTGTTCCGCTCGCCGTGGCGGGACAGTCCCGAGGAAGCCGTGCGCCAGTGGGTGCAGATGCTCGACGATACTATCCGCTACAGCACCGCCAATGACGTGGCCGCCTTCATTGCCGAGCCAGTGATGGGCGAGGGCGGCATCATCGTGCCCCCGGCGAATTATTTTCGCGAAATCAAGAAGGTGCTGGACGCGCACAAGATTCTGTTCATCGCCGACGAGGTGCAGAGCGGCTTTGCCCGGACCGGAAAGATGTTCGCCATTGAGCACTACGGCGTGACCCCTGACATCCTGGTGACCGCCAAGGGCATTGCCGACGGTTTCCCGCTTAGCGCCTTCACCACCCGCCCCGAGATTGCCGCCGCTTTCACCCCGGGTGACCATCTTTCCACCTTCGGTGGGAATCCCGTGTCCTGCGCCTCCGCTCTGGCCAATATTCAGGTGATGGAAGAAGAAAAGCTGTGTCAGCGCTCGCGCGAGAGCGGCGCCTATGCCATGGAGCGCCTGAAGGCCCTTCAGAAGCACACGCCGCTTATCGGCGACGTGCGCGGCTTGGGGCTGATGATCGGCATTGAGCTGGTCAAAGACGCGGCGCTCACGCCTGCCGCCGCCGAAGCGGAAGCCGTGCGCGATTTCTGCCTGAGGGAGGGTGTGCTGATTGGCGTAGGCGGAGTTTACGGCAACGTAGTGCGCATGCAGCCGCCGCTGGTCATCTCCCGCCAGCAACTGGACAAAGCGCTGGACGTGCTGGAGCTGGCGCTCACGGAGGTTTCCGGGAAGAAAGTACGAGCAGCATCGTAAAAACAACAGCAGGTCCTTCGCTGCTCTAGGATGACAACTTGAAAGGCTTTTGCCGGAGGTCAACGATGAGCGCGGCGCGAAAAAGCAGGTCCTTCGCTGCGCTCAGGATGACAATCTCCAAAGGGAGTGCGGGCGACAGCCGCGCCTACCTCTCCAGCCGGTTGTACTTCTTTAATACTTTGTGCAGTTCCTCGTGGGGCAGGGCGACCGCGGTGTGGCCGTCGCGGCCGACCATGGTCTTAGCGGCGACCATGGCATTGACCTCGGCTTCTTCCACCGCCTGCACCGTGGCTTCAAACAGGGTATCGAGCTGGTCGTTGGCCATCATGGCAGGATGCGTAATTTTGGAATAGTTGAACGCGCCCGGGTTGGCAGTCGAGAAGGCAATGAAGATGTCGCCCGAGCCGTTGCCGGCGATGGCTCCGTTGCGACCCAGCCCCAGGGTAACCCGCTTGGCGACGCGCTTGAGCTGATGGGGCAACAGGGGGGCGTCGGTGGCCACCACCACGATGATGGAACCCATGTCGCGGGCGGGAGAGGCGGCACTGGCCCATACAGGGTTTTGGGTGATCTCCTTACCCACGGGCACGCCGGCGATGCGCAGTTGGGAGCGCTCGCCATGGTTACACTGCAGCAGCACACCCACGGTGTAGCCGCCCTCCTTGGCGGGCAGGCGCCGGGAGGCGGTGCCGATGCCGCCTTTAAATTCGTAGCAGATCATGCCCGTACCGCCGCCCACATTGCCTTCGGGCACGGGGCCGCCGCCGGCGCTGTCAATGGCGTGGAACACGTCTTCGGGGTGGACGTGAAAGCCGTTGGTGTCGTTCAGCCAGCCGTCCCAGGTTTCCGCCACCACCGGCAGCGACCACCAGTACTCCGATTGCGTGGGCTGGCCGTGCTTGACCCGCCAGGCGATGACCGCGTCGCGCACCACGCCCACGCTGTGGGTGTTGGTGATCATCACCGGGCCCTCCAGGAAGCCGGATTCTTCCACCCAGGTGGTGCCGGTCATCTCTCCGTTGCCGTTTTCGGTAAACCATCCGGCGAAAACCGGGTCGCTGTTATCGCGCCCGCGAGGCAGGACGGCGGTCACGCCGGTGCGCACCGGGCCCACGCCCACTTTTAAAGACCCGCTGCCGGAAATCAGGGTGGTGTTGCCCACCTGCACACCGGCAACGTCGGTAATGGCGTTGAGCGGCCCCGGAGTGCCGTCAAAGGGAACCCCCAAATCCCGTGCCCGGGGTGGGTTCTGGGCGAGTGCGGCGGCGACACAGAAAACGACAAGCGACATGAGGCAAGGTGCACTACGAACTTTTCGCGACAAGGTTCCTCCCGGGATAAAGCGCTTCAGTTTACATGCCCTGTAAAGAGCGGGTGGGGCAAGCCTCCGAAGCAACAGCAGTGCAGCCGTGCGGCTCTAACCAGTGCAGGACTTTTTCGAGAGAAGCCATGATATCCTCTCGGCTGTCCATTAGCGGCGGAGCCGGGCGGGGCTGGAGGCAGGAATGCAAGGCTGGAAGCGGGCAGTGATTTTCGGTTCCCTGGGAGCAGGCGCTCTGCTCCTATTGGGTGGGCGCAAAGCCCCAGGCATGATCGTGGCGGCGGCCGGGCTGGCAGTCTTGGCCTCGGAGCACCCGGAGGCCTTTGAAACTATCTGGCAGGACGCCCCGGTCTACATTGACCGCGGGGTGCGCATCTTCTCGGCGTTGTCGGCCATCGGTGAGCGGGTGGCGGAGGAGACGGCGCGCAGCGGCGGCCGAGCCTGGCGAGAAATGGTGACGGAGTAGCAGTTGCGAGCTGCTAGCCTCTAGCCACTGGCTAAGAACCAATGGCCAAGGCCGACAGCCAAAAAACAAACTCCCCGGCAGCGCGCGGCTGCCGGGGAGTGTTCCCAACCCACGCTCCCTCCCTTGCATCGTTTCCCCCAGGATTTTGTGCAAAAGCGGGAACGGATTAGATTGGATTTTGGGGCAAAAGTAAGCTTATTCTGCCCCTACCCGAGCCCAAGGAGAATTGAGGGAATGTCCTAGGTGGATGGGAATAAGACCTTAACCCCTGTAGCTGGCAGCTGGTAATTGGTAGCTGGTGTAGGGTTTTTTCCACCACCAGCTACCAACTGCGCTTCCAACATGAAAGCCGAAACCCGCAAATACATCCAGGTGCTCCTGGCGGTGGCGCTCATCGCTGCCGCGGTTCGTCTGGTCATCATCTTTCGGGAGCGCCACGAGTCGGGGCAGCAGGCCAAGGCAAAAACTGCGCCCCCTCTTGATTCCACTTACTACGTGGTCCCCAAAAAACTCTATCCCTATGACCTGAAATCGGCGCGGCAACTTACGCGGCAGCCGGCCTGGGTGAAGGAGGGCTACAAGTACTACTACTATGCCTATAATCCGGTTCGGCACGGTGCCGATTTTGCCCATGATGCGGGCCTGCTCGGCCCCATTGAGAAGCTCAACATCCGCGACGTGGTCACCGACGTCACCCCAGGCGCGCGTGACCAGCGCCAGGTACTGGCCGTGTTCGATAAAGGCGGGAAGAGCTATGCCGTGCCCATCGGAGTGCTCAAGGAAGGCAGCTACCGGATTTACTCTGACGAAATGTTCTTCATTCAGGACCCGCACCAGCTTTATAAGGTTTGGCCCAAAGAGGTGTGGCAGGCCATTGGCCAGCACCAAGCCAAGCCGGGCATGGATGAGATTCAGGTAAGCTTTGCCCTGGGCATGGGCGTACCGCAGCCTTCCGAGGATTCCGATTTGAAAACGGTGCAATTCCCCAACGGCGGCAAGCCCGTGGAAATCACCTTCCGCAAGGGCCGGGCAGTGGATATTCGCCCGGGCGGGGCCAGCTGAGCACTTACTTTAGGAGTGGCGACTTAGGACCTGCCGGCTTATCCTCTTCCACCCGGAGCTTGCCATCCTCATCGGCGTAGAAGGCTCGGTGATCAGGGCCGTACTGCTGGGGAACCGCCGAGAGCATGTAGCTGTCCTTCTTGGCCCGGTAGCGGATGGTGTAGTCGCCGCGCTGGGTGTCGTGGGCCATGCGCCTGGTGAAAGAGGCGGTGCCGGCCAGCGTGAGCAGCGAGGGGGCGTACTGGTTGTGCCGTTTGAAGTAGACCTTCTCCGCCCGGGTAACGGTGCGCATGTAGCCCAGGATCAGGTATTCCGCCTCCGACTTGGCGGGGTCGCCGCGGAATTTGGGCTGATAAGCGGTCTGGGCGGGGGCAGGTGTGGCCGGCGATTCGGTCTGGGCTCCGGCAGCCACGTTGACCAGGCTGGCGGCCAGCAGACTGAGAAAAATCGCGAAAACTAGCTTGGGACCTCGGTTCATGGTTTTTTCCCCAATTCCATCCTCCTACCATTTTGATGCGGCGTATATTGCCCGAGGGAGTTCCGTCCTCTTTCCAAGTTGAACAAATACAGCTATGCTAGCGCCAACCCCCAGAAGGATAAACTATGAAACCGGCGGCAAAACCGGCGAAGAAACCGCACATACGCATCGCCGTGGTGGAAAGCGATCCCCTGCGCTTTGTAGGCTTCCGCGCCCTGTTCGATTCCGAGCCGGATTTTGAACTCGTCTCCTCCAGCGTGGCCGAGTTGGCGCACCAGGAGGGAATTGACCTGGTGCTGCTGGGCAGCCGCGGCGGACCTAACCTGTTTGACACAATGGCCAGCCTGAAAGCAGCCCGCCCCGACCTGCGCATCATCGTGACCGGCTCGGGAGCGGATGAAGAAACCATTCTCAAGGCCATAGCAGCGGGCGCCAAGGGCTACGTGGATGAAGCGGCAGCGCCGGCGGAATTCACGCAGGCCATCCGCATCGTCAACCAGGGCTCGGTGTGGGCGCCGCGCCGCGTACTCTCCATGTTCATTGAGCGCGTCAGTTCTTCGCCCGGACGTATTTTCCCCGCCGGCCGGGTCACCTTTACCGACCGGGAAAAAGAAGTGCTGGAAATGCTGGTAGCGGGCCGTTCCAACAAGGAGATCGGGGCGGCGTTGGGCATTGAAGAGCGCACGGTGAAGGCGCACGTGGCCAAACTGATGCGCAAGGTGGGGGTACAGAATCGCATTGCGCTCTCCGTGCACGCCATCACGCATTCGCTGGTAACGGCGAAATAGCGGGAGTTACCAAGGACACCTCCCCTTGGTAACCTTGCCGCTTTTTTCCCTCGACCCCATACTGCACTCACCTACCACAGAACCTGGGAGACGGGGTCGGGATTGATGAAGGGTCACAATCTCGGCCCCGCTTTTTTTCTCGCCTAACCTCAAAACCTGAACTACAGAGGACACGAAGGACACAGAGGTTCTTAGAATTTCACTCCGCTATTCGTGGGTTACAACTTCTTCATCCTTGAGACGGATGGTCAAGTGGCAGTGAATCATATTGAACAATTTGCTCTGTGATCTCTGCGTACTCTGTGGTTAAGACTGGTTGAGTGTTTTCTGAGAAGGTGTTTTTTCACCGCTATTTTGCCCGGACCCTTGACCTGCCGGCCACTTGGGGTATTTCCTATGTAGTGCCTGCTCGATGGTATGTGTGCGGGCAGTTCCGGTGGAGGTAAAGGATGAAGACATTTGTCGCTGCGGTAGTGATTTGCGCTGCCACATTCGCGTTCGCCCAGACCGCGGCCAGTGAAAACGCCGACCAGAGCAAGGCCGTGGATCGAGTGCAGGCCGCGTCCCAGGTGATTAACGACATCATGTCCGCCCCCGACAAGGGAATCCCCATGGAAGTGATGGGGTCCGCGCAATGTGTGGCGGTGGTGCCCTCCATGCTGAAAGGCGGATTCATCGTTGGAGCCCGTTACGGCCGTGGCGTTGCCAGCTGCCGCACCCCCAAGGGTTGGAGCGCGCCCGCCTTCTTCACAATCAAGGGCGGCAGCTTTGGCTTTCAGATTGGCGGCCAGGCGGTGGACCTGATCATGCTGGTGATGAATGAGAAGGGCATGCGCAACCTGCTCTCCAGCAAGTTTCAGGTTGGGGCTGATGCTTCCGCGGCAGCGGGCCCGGTGGGCCGCCATGCCGAAGGCTCAACTGACTGGAAGATGCGAGCGGAAATTCTCACTTACTCGCGGGCACGGGGAATCTTTGCCGGGGTGAGCCTCAACGGCGCCGTGGTCAAACAGGACAAATCCAGCACACGCGAATTCTACGGACGGATGGTGCCGTTTCGCACTTCGCTGACCGGCGAAATCGAATCGCCCGAAGGCGGGCGTCCTCTGATGGTTTCGCTGAGCAAGTTCGCCACCGAAGCGGCCAAGTGATTGATGAAGGATGATTTTCGATTGAAGAATGATGAGAGCTTCTCTTCGGGATGATGTTCA
>Ga0134126_10012036_pt1 | contig 10926 bp, 12 predicted proteins | sample KB31752_FD_96881 | JGI IMG/M metagenome (GOLD analysis project Ga0134126, IMG submission 96881) | Terrestrial soil microbial communities with excess Nitrogen fertilizer from Kellogg Biological Station, Michigan, USA - KB3-175-2 | ecosystem: Environmental > Terrestrial > Soil > Unclassified ...
GGAAGATGGTCTCGATCAGGATCACGACCGTGATGGGCCGGGCGAGGTGCGGCAGCGTGATGTAGATGAACTTCGAGACCGCGCCGGCTGCGTCCATTTCGGCCGCCTCCTTCTGCTCCTCGTCGAGCGATTGCAGTGCGGTCAGAAGAATGAGCGTGGCGAACGGCAGCCATTGCCAGGCGACGATCAGAATGATCGCCAAGAGCGGCGCATCGTTGAACCAATCGATCGGCGTCAGGCCGAACAGCTTGGCGATCCATGCGAATAGCCCCGACACCGGGTGCATCAGCAGGTTCTTCCAAACCAGCGCGCTCACCGTCGGCATCACGAAGAACGGCGCGATCACCATCAGCCGGACGATGCTGCGGCCGATGACGGGCTGGTCGAGCAGAAGCGCCAGCCCAATTCCAAGCAGGATCGTCAGCCCGAGCACGGAACCGACCAGGACGAGCGTGTTCTGCAGCGAGGCGAGAAAGGCCGGATCGGTGAGAAAATAGCGGTAATTATCCAGGCCGACGAACTGCTGGGCTCCCCCTTCGAGCAGGTTGTAGTGCAGGGTCGAAAAATAGATCGTCAGCGCCAGCGGCACGATCATCCAGACAAACAACAGCACCACGGCCGGCGTGAGCAGGGTCCGTGCAACCAGTTGCGTTTGTTTTGTCGCCATCGGTGCGTCCGGAAGCTCTTGAACAGAGCGTGGCCATCCCGACCAGGGCTTTCGGGACGGCCACGAGGTTTAGCTCGGGAGAGAGAGCTAAGCGTGGCCGGCTATTTAATGTAGCCGGCGCGTTTCATTTCACGCTCGGTTGCCGACTGAGCCGCCGTGAGCGCCGCGTCCACGGTGGTCGAGCCCGACAATGCCGCGGAGAATTGCTGCCCGACCACCGTGCCGATGCCCTGGAATTCCGGGATCGCCGCATACTGCACCCCGACATAGGGGACCGGCTTCACGGTCGGGTGGTTCGGATCAGCCAGATTGATCGAGGCCAAGGTCAGCTTGGCGAACGGCGCGACCTTCAGATAGTCCGGATTCTCGTACAGCGACGTCCGCGTGCCCGGCGGCACGTTGGCCCACCCGTCCTTGGAGGCAACTAACTTGAGATAGTCCTTGCCGGTCGCCCAGGCGATAAACTTTTCCGCCGCATCGACTTTCTTCGAGCCGGCGGGAATCGCCAGATTCCAGGCCCACAGCCAGTTCGCGTTCTTGCCGAGGCCGGTATTGGGCGCGAGCGCAAAACCCACTTTGTCCGCGACCCTCGAGTCCTTGGGGTTGGTCACGAATGACGCGGCAACGGTGGCATCGATCCACATTGCGCATTTGCCGGCGTTGAACAACGCCAGGTTTTCGTTGAAGCCGTTCGAGCTCGCGCCGGGCGGGCCGGCTTCCTTCATTAGATCGACGTAAGTCGACAGCGTCTTTTTCCATTCGGGCTGGTTGAACTGCGGCTGCCATTTCTCGTCGAACCAGCGCGCGCCAAAGGAATTGGCCATCGCCGTCAGGAAGGCCATGTTCTCGCCCCAGCCGGCTTTGCCGCGCAGGCAGATGCCGTAGACGCCGGCCTGCTTATCCGTCAGCTTCTTGGCCGCACTGATCACGAAGTCCCACGTTGGATTTTCCGGCATGGTGAGCCCGGCCTTCTTGAACAGGTCGGTGCGATACATCGTCATCGAGCTCTCGCCGTAGAATGGCGCGGCATAGAGCTTTCCGGATACGGAGACCGCGTCCTTGATCTTCGGTAGCAGGTCGCCGACGTCATAGTCGGCGCCAAGTTTGTCGAGCGGCACCAGCCAGTTCTTCTTCGCCCAGATCGGGACCTCGTAGGTGCCGATGGTCAGAATGTCGAACTGGCCGCCCTTGGTGGCGATGTCGGTAGTGACACGCTGGCGCAGCACGTTTTCCTCGAGCGTCACCCACTTCACGGCGATGCCGGGATTCTTGGCGGTGAAATCCTCCGTCAAGCCCTGCATGCGGATCATGTCGCCGTTGTTGACGGTCGCGATCGTCAGCGTCGTCTGGGCCATCAAGGGAGTGGAAAGCAGAAGCGTGGCCGCGCCCAGCAGGGCGCCGTGGACGTTTTTCACATGGACCTCCCGTTATCGCGTATTGATCGCGTGTCTTGAGCATATGCCCACGCGTTGAGCGTAAGTTCACACCAACACCGCACCTTGTCAAGCGGACGCGCGGCATTTCCGCTCTTTCCGCGGTGCCGAAGACTTTCCGCTTTGCAAAATGCAGGAGGCGAGTCAGCTTTAGCGATCGAGGATCGCGCGCGCCGTCGTCTCGTCGGTGATGAGGCCGTTGATCAGCCGCCCCGCCAACGCGGCCCGGATCGCACCGACCTTGGCTGGCCCGATCGCGGCGGCGATCGTCGTTGTCTGCGCGGGAACCTGGGGCGGTATACTGGTGAGCCGCTTGTTGGTGCCGCCCTTGATGAGGCGCCCCTTCGCATCGTAGGCCCAGCCCGTCACCTCGCCGATGGCCCCGAGCCGCATCATCTCGAACAGTTCGTCGCGGGTGACGAAGCCGTCGACATGCACCTGAGCCCTCTGGTCCATCTGGCCGATGCCGACGAGACGCAGATCGGCCTTGGCCGCGACCGCCTTCACCTTGGCGATCGGCTCGATCCGAACCATCCGGTTGCGCTCGTCCTCCGACGCCATCAAGAATGGTAGCGGCATGGGATAATGGCGGGCACCCGTGCGGTCTGCGAGGCGCCCGACGGTATCGTAAAAGCTCGCGGACCCGTCGGCCGAGATATTTCCCACCAGGGACACGATCTGGTGGTTCGGCCGCTCGATCGGAGTAACCCGCTCCACCGCGGCGCGTACTGCGCGCCCCGTGCCCAACGCGACGATCACAGGCGTTTGCAAGCGCAAGGTCAGATCAAGCAGGTTGGCGGAGCGTTCCGCGATGCCCGCGGGCGCATTGGGCGACGCCGGATCGGTCGGCACGACTTCGCAGTGAACGAGATCGAAGCTGTCCCTGAGCTTCGATGCGAGTTCCATGCATGCCGCAATAGGATGTTCGAGGCGGAAGGTGATCAGGCGCTCGGCGAGGCACAGCGACACCAGCCGCTGGGCGGAAGCGCGCGATACCTGCAGCATCTTTGCGATCTCGTCCTGCGTATGGCCCGCGATGAAGTAAAGCCAACCGGCGCGCGCGGCGTCGTCAAGGCGGGATTTCTCGCTGTCCAATGTTGCCATGAGGACCCGTCATCGCTCCTTCCAGAAGTCCGTCATCCGGTCAAACACACGATCCGCACCGGCGTCGAACAGCATGCTACGCCCGTCGCGAGACCGGTAGTGGCTGCCGCCGACAAATCCCCACGCCATCATGCCTGCAGCCCTTGCCGCCGTCACGCCGCTCACGCTATCTTCAATGACCAGGGTTCGCGCCGGGTTGGCCTGCATTTGCGCAGCCGCATGGAGAAACAGATCGGGCGCGGGTTTGCCGCGCGGTACCATCTGGGACGTGTACAGCCTGTCGCCGAAATGCGCCGCGAGGCCGGTCAATTCCAGCGAAAGCGAGACTCGGTCGAGGTCACTGGAGGAGGCAACGCAAAACGGTATCGTGAGCTGCGACACCACTGTGTGCACGTCTGAAATGGGTCGAAGCGATTGCCTGAACCGCCGGAACACACGGCCTTTCATCGCAGTCGGAAAACTCTCGGGAACGAGACGCCGATCGGCCGCATAGTACTGCAGGATTGCCGCCATGCTGCGGCCGACAAACAACTCAAGCGCAGCATCCGCCGTGAGTTCTATGCCGCACTCCCCGAGGGCTTCGGACAAGCAGGCGCAGCTCAAGACCTCGCTGTCGACGAGCACACCGTCGCAGTCGAAGATAATCAAATCAGGCTTCACAAGATTAGACCTCATCCCGCCATGGGATCATATGCTCAAGCGTTGAGCAATAGCCCAATAGCGGAATTTGGTTTACCCAAGCTTGCTCGGATTGCGTGTTCTTCAATGATATAGGTCTCGTGCTGACTTACGATTGTGGTTTCCGCGCCACGATGTAGATCGCGTTCAAATTCCGGCGATAGCGCTCGAATACCCACCGCATCGCCAGAACCCGCCGCCGGGCGGCATTATCGACCATCAGATTCTTTGCAAGCCTCAGAGATCCGACAATGCCCTCGTCCCGAATTAGCCGCAGGGGCCGAAGCAGATGTATGGGCGCATAGCCGATGGCGATCACACGAAATCCGACGCCCTCCAGAAGGGCTTTCCATTCCCGGGCCGGAAGCGGGCGAGCGCCGACATGGATGACAGATGATAGCGCACGATCGATCTCGCGCTGGTGGTCCACCGGCATGTCATCCGGCACGACCGCGAGTTCGTGAATGCCGTAGCGGCCGCCGGGACGAAGCAGCCGGAAGGCCTCGGCCGCGATCAGCCGCTTGTGCTCGGCAGTTTGCATGCTCAACATGGCCTCGCCGACGACCACGGAAGCGGATGCGGCCGGCAAGGATGTCTGATCGGCTCGGCCGACCACGACAGATACGTCCGGATTCGACGGCAACTGCCTCGCGGTCCATTGTGCCGCCTTGGCATCGCGCTCGACGCCTGTGTAACGCTGGGGTTCGCGTTGCAGGATCATCCGGGCAGTCACGCCAAGCCCCGGCGCAAATTCCACCACCTCGTCGGCAGATCCAATCATCAATTCGCCGAGAAGAGCTCGTGTCAGCTCAATGCCTCCCGGCCGCAACACACGCTTGCCGAGCCGCGCGAGCAGCCAATGCCCAGGCATCTTCTCAACGTCGAGCTCGCCGCCGGGCAGATCGTTCGTTTGAGCGGAATGAATGTCGGTCATCTCTGATCTCCCTGTTTCATGGACCGATGAGCACCGCTTGACTAAGTATCTGCCCGATGCAGAGCGTCCGGAGTGGGCCGGTCGCCGAAGTCGATCACCGATTTGCGGAGGATGCGACCTTCCGGATCTGTCCCCAGGCGTGCGCGGCGGTTCCGGTAGAAAAACGTTAGACGGAATTCCCCCGCATGCGCGTCGACGCCGCGCTCGCAGGCGCTCGTGATCTTCCCGTCGCGCATCAGCGCCGGAACGCGCGCCGCGGGTATCTGCAGAAGCTCGCCGATGAGCGCAGCGTCAACCAGGAACGTGTTGTCGCTGAACTCGATCACCCGCTCGGACGGTCTTGGCAGTGGGATTTCTTGGCGACGCTCGATCATTGCATTTCTCCTTGTCGAGGCACCACAAAAGATGCATATACAATATATCTTATAGCGTAGGAGGTCAATCCATGACCATTCCCGTCCGGCTCGAAGCTCGACCAGAAGCGCTGCCCATCCGGCACCTCGGTGATCTCTCGGCAACGGAACGGCCGTTTGAGGCCCCCGCGAAGTTATCGAGGGCCGAACTCGCATTCCGCATCTTCGCCGCCTTCCGCGCCCATCCGCATATCAACAATGTCCTGATACACATTGCGCGCGCCAATTTGGTTCAAGTCGAGCGGTCGCTCAACCGCATCCTTGATCAGGCGACAGCAAGCGATCTCCTTTTCCCGCTCGAGCAGAACATGGTCGACCTGATGTGCGCCGAGCGCGGGATCACCGGCAAGATCCTCAAACCCTATTTCCATGCGACCCTGCACCGGATTCTCGCGCCGCGCGATGCCGAGCGGCTGATCCGCCATGTTGAGAACCTGTTTCTCGAACTCGAATGGAAGGCGCAGCACCCGGCGCCCCCTTCGACCGTCCCAAGCGAACCGACCGAGGAGTCCGGCCGTGCCAGACGCGAACCACAGTGAACGTGTGATCAACGTAGCGGACATCGATCCGCGTCATCGACACACCATCCTTTCCCACCTGTTCGAGCATCTCGCCCCGGACCAATCGCTACAGATCGTCGTGGATCATGATCCGAGGCGGCTGCGCCTGCAGCTCGAAGCAACTCACGGTTCGCGCTGTGTCTGGTCGTATCTGGAGCAAGGCCCCGAGGTCTGGCGGGTTCGTTTGCGCCTCTTAGGCGCAGGCAGCGGAGATCATGGCTGAGTCGCCAGCTCGGCTCTGGATGTGCCGTTTGGGAATCTGCTGCGGCGAGGCTGTTGCTCAGGCGACCGACGCCTCTCACCGCCTCGACGGAGATCCGAGAATGGAGAGCAAGAAATGCCGAGCAATTCGTATTGCTTTGTGTGCCCAGCCGACGAGGCAGAATGCGCCTACCTGGAATCACTGATCCGTGAGGACTTTGAGCATTGTCACCCAGGCGAAACGCTTGAGGATGTCAAGCGTCGCGCGTCCTTCTCGAAGGAGGACAAGGGATTGCTTCGCGATTGGATGGCTGTCGCGGCAATTCGAGCGGCAGCCGAACGAGCCACGATGCCTGCCACGCTCGCCGCCTGACAGGCGTCTGATGCAACATCAATTATGCCGCGGGCCGGACGCCAAAATCCTTCGGTTTCAACATCAGGTCGGCAAGCGTGTACTTGTCGAGAACCGCATTGAACGCATCGAGCCCCTCATGCAGGATGCCGCGCAAGTGACAGCTCCGCGTGATAAGACACTCGTTGCCCGTCGCAAAGCATTCGACCAGAGCGAAATCGGGCTCGGTGACACGGACCACGTCGCCGAGCCGGATCTTGCTTGGCGACTTCGCGAGTGCAAGCCCGCCCGAGCGTCCGCGCACCGCCTTTAAAAACCCGGCCCTCGTCAAAGTATTCGTGATCTTCATCAGGTGCGCACGCGAGATATTGTAAACCTCGGATGCCTCCTCGATCGTGATCAGCCGGTCTTCGTGCGCTGCCGCATACATCAGCAGCCGTAGCGCGAAATCGCTAAAGTTCGTCAGTCGCATGGATCATCCACGTGGCGCAGCCAAAGCGCGCGTAAAGTAGTTACGCTGGCACTAAAGGTACACGTGGCGTGTATGTTTTGCAAGGCGAGCCGGTTCGCTCCTCAAGCCACCTCGCGCATGGGTCCCTTGCCGTCCAGGATTCCCCCCAGACGCTCGCGAATGATCGCTTCCGCTTCGCTCATGATGCGATCGATCAACTCTCGCACCGAGGGAATGTCGCGAATGAGCCCAACCACCATTCCGCAGCTCCAGGCACCTGCGTCCATCTCGCCTTCGATCATGACCTTCGGATAGACGCCGGCGACCTCCTCATGGATATCGTCGATCGTGAGGTCCTTGCCCTTTGCCCTTTCGACCTCGAGCAGGCGTTCGACGGCAGCATTCTTGAGCACCCGTTCGGTGTTCCGCAGTGGCCGCATCACCAAACGGGTGTCGAGCTCCGTCGCGGCGACGAGCGCCTGCTTGACGTTCTCGTGTACCGGCGCCTCCTTAGTCGCGATGAAGCGCGTGCCCATGTTCATACCGGAGGCGCCCATCGCAAGCGCGGCGACGAGGCTGCGCGCATCCGCCATGCCGCCGGATGCCACAAAGGGGATCTTCAATTCGTCTGCCGCGCGCGGCAGCAGGATCATGTTGGGGATGTCGTCCTCGCCGGGATGCCCGCCGCACTCGAAGCCGTCGACGCTGACTGCGTCGCACCCGATCTTCTCCGCCTTCAGCGAATGCCGGACGGAGGTGCACTTGTGGATCACCTTGATACCGGAGGCCTTCAAGGCCGGCATATAGGCTTCCGGACTCCTGCCTGCTGTCTCCACGATCTTGACGCCGCCTTCTCGAATGGCCGCGATGTATTCCGGATACGGCGGTGCGGCGAACGACGGCAGGAATGTCAGGTTGACCCCGAACGGCTTGTCCGTCATGTCGCGGCAGCGCGCGATCTCCCTGGCGAGCCCTCCCGGTGTCTTCTGGGTGAGGCCGGTGATGATGCCGAGGCCGCCCGCGTTCGAAACGGCGGCCGCAAGCTCGGCGAATCCGACATAGTGCATTCCCCCCTGAATGATGGGGTGTTCGATACCAAAGAGCTCCGTAATAGCTGTCTTCACCTAAGCCTCCAGACTGTACGCCCAGTTTGCCGAGCTTGTAGTCATTCGCGGTGCGCGGTTGCCCCTCATTCTACCATGACTGCGAACCGCCTCGAAAACAAAGAGGCGCGCAGCATGCGCAGACCCGCGCGGCCTGGCCTCACCATTTCTCCTTGAACGGTCGTATCTCCATTTCGAACGTCCAGGCACTCTTCGGTTGCTGATAAAGCTGCCAATAACTCTCGGCGACCGACGCCGGCGGCATCAGTGCATCGGGATCGTTCAGCGCGTCGGGCCCCAGCGCCTCGAGCCGGCGCTGACGGACCCATTCGGTGTTGACGCCGGAATCGATGATCAGATGAGCGACGTGGATGTTCTTTGGACCGAGTTCGCGGGCTGTGGCCTGAGCCACCGCCCTCAAGCCGAACTTGGCGCTCGCGAAAGCCGCATAGCCGGCGCCGCCTCGCAGGCTCGCGGTCGCTCCGGTGAAGAAGATATGGCCCTTGCCGCGGGGGAGCATCAAGCGTGCGGCCTCGCGGCCGGCGAGAAAGCCGGAGTAGCAGGCCATCTCCCACACCTTGCGGAACACCCGCTCGGTCGTCTCCAGGATAGGAAAGTTGACGTTGGCGCCGATGTTGAAGATGCAGACTTCGAGCGGCGCGTGCTTGTCGGCATCGTTCAGGAACGAGATAATCTCCTCTTCCTTGCGTGCATCGAGCGAGCGGCCATGGATTTCCCCGCCGGCCTCCTCGATCTCTTTCACAAGCGGCGCGAGCTTCTCGCCGTTGCGCCGGCCGGCAAAGATCGAGAAGCCTTCCGCGGCGAACTTTTTGGCGATTTCGGCACCGATGTAGTCCCCCGCCCCAATGACGGCTGCGGTCGCATTCCGCTTCTGCATGATCTCATCTCCCGCTTGTTGACTGGCCCGTTCATGACACCGAGGTAGGTTGCCGTAGCGACTCCGCGAGCTTGTGCTTGAGGATTTTGCCGGTCGAGGTAGCCGGCAGCGTGTTCATCAGGATGATCTCGGACGGCCTCTTGTAAGAGGTCAGCTGGCTGCGTGCATGGACCATCAGGTCCGCTGCCGTAATCGAAGAGCCGGGAAGCAACTGGACGAAGGCGACCACCTCCTCATTGCCGCCGACGGAGCGACCAACCACAGCGGATTGGACAACCGCTTCGTGCGCATTGAGCACGGCCTCCACCTCGGCCGGGTAGACGTTGAAGCCGGACCGGATGATCATCTCCTTGGTCCGGCCGACGATGAACAGGCAATCCCCGTCAAACCTGGCGAGATCGCCGGTGTTGAACCAGCCCGCGCTGTCGATGGCCTTTGCGGTCAGATCGGGGGCGCGGTAATAACCGCGCATCACGTTGCGGCCACGAACGTGAAGTTCGCCGATTTCGCCACCTCTGACCGGAACGCCGCCGGTCGACATGATCCGGACCTCGATGCCGGGCAACAGCGTACCTACGGACTGATCCGGGCGCGGCGCATCGAAACGCACGCCTGAAATCCCAGGCGCGCATTCGGTGATGCCGTAGCCGTTCGACAGCGGCAGCCCGAACTCTTTTTCGACCCGCGCCTTCAGATCGAGATCGAGCGGAGCGCCGGCCACGGCGATCAGGCGCAAAGCGCCGCGGTCCAACTGCTTGATCCCGGCAACGGTCTTGTATTCGAGCAGACGCTGGTAAGTCGCGGGCACCCCGTTGACGATGGTAATTCCTTCTTCGGCAATCGCCTTGGCCAAAGCCGCGGGATCATATTTGCTGACCAAACGGACCGTGCCGCCGACCATGAGCGTCATGATCAGAAGCGAAATGCCGACGATGTGCGAGATCGGCAGCACGACATAGAGCTTATCGCGATCGTCCATCTTGCGAAAATACGCCGTGGTCTTGGCGCTGATCATGAGATTTTCGTGGCTCAGCATCACGCCTTTCGGCATGCCGGTCGTTCCTGAGGTGTAGATCAGGACGGCGATCTGCCTCGCGGCATCCTGCTCGACCGGCTCCGGCAGCGTGTTTTCGTTCAACGGCGCGACGCCGATGCCCTGCAGCGGGCCGATGGCGCGCATTTCGGCGTCCCAGCGGGCCGCGTGAGCGGCCGCCTCTCTCGAGACGACGCAGGAGAAAAACGCCCGACGACATCCGCTGTGATCGCGAATTTGGTCTAACTCGCGGGATGACAGGCGCGGATTGGCCACGATCGCCCAGGCGTCGATGCGGCTGGCCGCCAGCAGCAGGGCCGCGAGCGCGATGCAGTTCTCGCTGACGATCATCATGCGGTCGCCCGCACGTACCCCCAAAGTGACGAGTTGATTGGCGACGTCGCGCACGTGCGCATCGAGCTCGCCGTAGCTCCACGCGCCGGCATCGTCGATCAACGCAATGTGTTCGGGGGTTTCGGCCAACCTGTGGCCGGCCGCCTGATGGATGCGCCGCGGCAATGACGCGGCGATCTGGTCAATGTCGATTTCTTGCGACATCTGCGCCACCGTTGCGCTCCCATTCATCGTTGGTCGTGACTATAAAGTTCTAATTAAGAACTTGTCAATCGACCTTCCACGCTCGAAAACGCGCCGTTTCAGAGCGGCGCAAAACACTGATGGTATGCAGAATGGCGTTTACATCTCGCTGCGACTGAAATACGCTAGTTTTAAATCAGAACTGATAAGAGGCCATCGTGGCTGGGAACCCTGGAGTCGCGGTCCTGGTCGGCGCAGGCGACGCGATCGGAGCGGCCGTCGCAAGACGCTTCGCGGACGGCGGTTACACCGTTTGCATCTGTCGCCGTGACGCCGCCAAATCGCAGGCGCTCGTTGATGAACTGCGCGCGGCGGGCCGCTCGATCCACGTATTCAGCGTCGATGCGAGACAAGAAGCAGAGGTCCAGGAACTGTTCGCGCGGGTGGAGAAGGATATCGGCCCGATCGAAGTATGCCTGTTCAACGCCGGATCAAACGCTAACAAGCCGCTGCTGGAGACAACGGAGAAGCTGTTCTTCAAAGCCTGGGAGCTCGCCTGCTA
>Ga0134126_10012038_pt1 | contig 10925 bp, 8 predicted proteins | sample KB31752_FD_96881 | JGI IMG/M metagenome (GOLD analysis project Ga0134126, IMG submission 96881) | Terrestrial soil microbial communities with excess Nitrogen fertilizer from Kellogg Biological Station, Michigan, USA - KB3-175-2 | ecosystem: Environmental > Terrestrial > Soil > Unclassified ...
GTTCATGACCATGGGCCGCGTCGGCGACGACGGCGAGAAATTCTGCGCGGTGCTGCGCGACATTACGGCCTGGAAAAAAACCGAGGATGAGCTGGTCGCCGCCAAGCAGCAGGCCGAGAAGGCATCGTTCGCGAAATCCGAATTCCTCGCCAAGATGAGCCACGAGATCCGCACCCCGCTCAATGCCATCATCGGCTTTTCGGAAGTGATGATGGACGAGCGTTTCGGCCCGATCGGCAACGACCGTTATCGCCAGTACCTGCGCGATATTCATTCTTCCGGCGGCCACCTGATTTCGCTGCTTAACGACCTGCTCGATCTGTCCAAGATCGAGGCCGGCAAGCTCGACCTGACGTTCGTGAACGTCAACCTGAACGATGTGACGCAGCAATGCGTCGCCATCATGCAGCAGCAGGCCAACCGCGAGCGCGTCATCATCCGCACGTCGCTCGCGCCGGCGCTGCCGCAAGTGGTCGCCGATCTTCGCTCGGTGCGCCAGATCATGCTCAATCTTTTGTCGAATTCGATCAAATTCACCGGCGCGGGCGGGCAGGTCATCATCTCGACGGCGCTGACCGACGCGCATGAAGTCGTGTTGCGCGTGCGCGATACCGGCGCCGGCATGAGCGAGAAGGAGCTGCAAACCGCGCTGGAGCCTTTCCGCCAGCTTGCCACCTCGGTGCGCTGGGGCGCGAGCGGGACGGGACTCGGCCTGCCGATCACCAAGGCGCTGACCGAGGCCAATTTTGCGCGCTTCAGCATTACCAGCGTCGTCAGCGACGGCACTTTGGTCGAAGTCGCGTTCCCGGCCAGCCGGCTGCTCGCACAGTAACCCAAAAGTCGGCTAAGCTTTCCGGCGTTGCCCGTCAGGGCGAGGTTCGCCATGCGCCGCCTGTTGCGTAGTGCCCTTGTGTTGCTGGCTCTGCTGGCCGCATGGCCTGCGCGCGCCGCCGAGCCGGTCGATCTGCTGCTGGTGCTGGCGGCGGATGTCTCGCGCAGCATCGACCACGAAAAATTCCAGTTGCAACGGGGCGGCTATGCCGCGGCGATCGCAGACCGCCGCGTGCTCGACGCCATCGCGTCCGGCCTGCACGGGCGCATTGCGATCTGCTTTGTCGAATGGTCTGGCCTGGGTTCACAAAAGGTCGTCATCGACTGGATGAGGATCGACGGCACGAAATCCGCGCAAGAATTCGGTGACCGCCTGCTGGAGACGCCGCGCTCGTTCGCGGACCGCACCTCGATCAGCAGCGGAATCGATTTTGCGCTGGCGCAATTCGCAAACGCGCCGTTTTCCGGCCCGCGCCGCACCATCGACGTCTCGGGCGACGGCACCAACAATGCCGGCCGCGGCGTGACCGCTGCACGCGACGAAGCGGTCGCGCTCGGCGTCACCATCAACGGCCTGGTGATCCTGAGCGAAAACCCGATGCCGTGGAATCCCGCGCACACCAATCCGCCAGGCGGCCTGGCGAAGTACTACCATGACAACGTCATCGGCGGCCCGGGCGCCTTCGTCCTGGTCGCCAGCGGCTTCAAATCGTTCGGCCAGGCGCTGATCAACAAGCTGGTCGCAGAGATCGCCCTGAACCGGCGCGACGAAGAGCTGGCGTTCGGGCCACGCCGCGATTAACCAGACCCGGACGTGTGATATCCGCCGGCCATGAAAGGGTCACAGAAACCGGCAAGGTTGGCTGCAGCGACGCCGATGGTATAGTCCCCGGCGATCGGCGCAAAATAGCTGGAAAATCATCCTTTGACCGCGGCCACCGGCTTTAAACGCCTGGGATTAGCGATTGCGGCCCTCGTCGTGGCCGGCACCGCCATTCTGTTCGGGGCAAATTTTCTCATTTCCGCCGATGCCGTGCGCGACGAGGTCAAGGCCGAGATCCGGGCCGTGACCGGGCTCGATCCGGTGCTGCGCGGCAAGGTCATCGTGTCGCTGTTCCCATCGGGTTTTGTCAGTTTCGCCGACGTGGCGCTGGGCGACGCGGCGCAGCCGGCGCTGACAGCGAAACGCCTGACGGCGCATCTGCGGTTCTTTCCGTTGCTGATCGGCCGCGTCGAAATCGCCGACGTTTCGCTCGATCGGCCGACCATCAGCATCGACCTGAAGCCGAGCGGCCAGTCCAACTGGTCCGGCCTGATCGAGACGCTGCTGCGCGGCCAGAAGCCGGCGCCGCGGCAGATCGCCTCCTTCTCGGAAATTCGCATCGATCACGGCACCGTGGTGGTGCACGAGCAGGCGCACAAATTCAACGAGACGCTCGACGACGTTCAATTTTCTCTGGCATGGCCCTCGATCTCAAAAAGCTTCGGGGCGACCGGCCGCTTCGTGTGGCACGACGAACCGGTGGATGCGAGCCTCACGCTTACGGATTTTGCCGCGGCGCTCAACGGCGGCCCGACCGGCTTGAAATTGCGGATCAACGGCGCGCCGATGAAGGCCGCATTCGACGGCACGATCAGCGTGAAGCCCACGGTCAAGATCGACGGCATGCTCGCAGCCGATACCGCATCGCTGCGCAACGCGGTGATCTGGGCCGGCGAGACGCCGCTTCCGGGCGGCGGGTTCGGCCGTTTCTCGCTCAAGGCGCGCGCCAACGTCGTTGGCGGCACGATCAATCTCTCCAACGTCAACGTCGATCTCGACGGCAACAGCGCCGAAGGCGTTCTAACATTTGCGACCGATGGACGGCAGGCACTGCAAGGAACGCTTGCGGCCGGCACGCTCGATCTCACGCCTTACGTCTCGACCGTGCGCCTGCTCACGGGAAATCAGCACGAATGGAGCAACGGCCCGATCAATCTCGATGGCCTTTCGGGCATCGACCTCGATCTGCGGTTGTCGGCGGCCAACGTCATCCTGTCGAACGCCAAGCTCGGCCGCACCGCGATCGCGGCCAATTTGCGCGGCGGAAATCTCGTGATCACGGTCGGCGAGTCGCAGGCCTATAACGGCATTATCAAAGGCTCGCTCTCGCTCGCCAATTTCAATTCGGGCGTCGACGTTAAGGGCCAGATGCAGTTCACCGACGTCAACCTCGAAAGCTGCCTCAATCAGTTTTTCGGGCTGCGGCGCCTGGAAGGCAAAGGCAATATCGGGTTCTCGATCGAGGGCTCCGGCAACAGCGTGCTGGCGGTGACGCGCACGCTTAACGGAACGGCAAGCCTTACCGGCCGGAACGGCGCGCTGGCCGGCCTGAACGTCGAGCAATTGCTGCGCCGGCTCGAGCGCCGCCCGCTATCCGGCGGCGACGAATTCCGCACCGGACACACGCCCTACGACAAGATCGCGGTTTCGCTGAAGATCGCGAACGGCAATGTCGCGGTCGATAACGTCAAGATCGAAGGGCCATCGGTGCGTCTGGTGCTTAGCGGATCGGCGTCGATCCCGAGCCGCGCGCTCGATCTCAAGGGCACCGCCACTTTGGTGGCCGAAGCCAAGCAAACGACGGCGCCGTTTGAGCTGCCGTTCATCGTGCAAGGCTCGTGGGACGATCCGATGATGCTGCCGGACGTGGAAGCCCTGATCCGGCGCTCGGACGCAGCAGCGCCCTTGCTCAACGCGGCGCGCGACCACCGCGCCGGCGACGCCGTGCGCTCGGCGATCGAACGGCTGACCGGCGCGCCCGTTATTGCCGTGCCCGCCGCCGAGCGAGTACAGGACTCGGCGGCGGACAAAAAGCCGCAGCAATAGACCTCACACCTGCGCCGCAAGCACGGCGCGCTCGCGCCGAACCGCGCTGCGCTTTGCCAGCAGCGATGCCGCGATTGTGCCTGCCGCGACGAGCGCAATCATGATTGTGCAGACCGCGTTGATCTCCGGCCGCACACCGAGACGTATCTCCGAATAGATGCGGATCGGCAGCGTGGTCGCACCGGGACCGGTGGTAAAGCTCGCGATCACCAGGTCGTCGAGCGAGAGCGAGAAGGCCAGCATCCACCCGGCGGCGATGGCGGGAAAGATCAGCGGTAGCGTGATTGTCCGGAAAGTTCGCAGCGGCGGGCAGCCGAGATCCATCGCCGCTTCCTCGAGACCGCGGTCGAAGCCGATCAGCCGCGACTGCACGATGACCGTGACGAAGCAGAGCGTCAGCGTGGTGTGCGCGATCGCCACGGTCCAAAAGCCGCGGTCGGCATTGAGCGCGACAAACATCAGCAGCAGCGACAGGCCGGTGATGACTTCCGGCATGACCAGCGGCGCGTAGACCATGCCGGAGAACAGCAATCGGCCGCGAAACCGGCCCATGCGCACCAGCGCCACCGCGGCCAGCGTGCCGAGCACGGTCGCCGCGGTCGCCGACAGCGCGGCGATGCGGATGCTCACCCAGGCGGATTCGATCATGCCGGCATCGTGGAAGAGCTCGCGATACCATTGCAGCGACCAGCCGCCCCAAACGGTGACGAGCCGGGAGGCGTTGAACGAATAGATCACCAAAATCGCGATCGGCAGGTAAAGAAACGCGAGGCCGAGGGCGACGGCAGCGACGTTGAACGGCGAAGGACCGTGCCGCATCAGCCGCACTCCTCCAACTGGCGCTGTTGCAAGCGCTCGTAGAACATCAACGGCACGATCAACAGGCACAACAGCGTGACCGCCAGCGCCGAGGCCGTCGGCCAATCCCTGTTGGAGAAAAATTCCATCCACAGCGTCTGCCCGATCATCGGCGTATCCGAGCCGCCGAGCAGGTCGGGAATGACGAATTCGCCGACGATCGGGATAAAGCAAAGCAGTACGCCCGCGGCCACCCCCGGCAGCGACAGCGGCGCGGTCACCAACCAGAAAGCGCGCCTGCGCGTGCAGCCGAGATCGGCGGCGGCTTCCAGCAGCGAGCGGTCCATTTTCTCCAGCGCCGTATAGAGCGGCAGCACCATGAACGGCAAATAGGAGTAGACGATGCCGATATAGATCGCGGTATCGCTGGCAAGCCACGCCGCGGGCGCATGCAGAATGCCGAGCTTCATCAGCACGCCGTTGAGGAGGCCGTCGCGCTGCAAGATATTGATCCACGCGTAGATGCGGATCAGGAACGAGGTCCAGAATGGCAGGATGACCAGCATGACCAGCAGCGGCTGCCAGCGGCGCGAGAAGCGCGCGATGCCGTAGGCGATCGGATAGCCGATCAGCAGCAACATCGCGGTCGACAGCGCGGCGACTTCAAGACTCTTGAGATAAGACAGCAGGTAGATCGGATCGGAAGCGATCAACCCATAGGTGTCGAGCGAGAGGCCGCGCAGGAACGTGATCAGTCCATGCCAGCCCGCGGAAAGATCGAACACCGGGAGATAAGGCGGCTGCGCCAGGGCGGTCTGCGACAGGCTGATCTTGAGCACGATCGCGAACGGCGCGAGGAAAAAAGCCAGAAGCCAAAAATACGGCACAAGCAGAACGAGCCGCGCGCTCCATGGCTTCCGGGGCTCGTTGCCGGCGGTCATGCTCATCATTCCTTCAGCAATACGGCGGCGCCGTCCGGCCACCACAGCCACACTTTGTCGCCCGCCGCGATCGGCCGATCGAGCCCGCGCGCGGCGTTGGGCACGGCCGCTTTCATCACGGAGCCGTCGGCGAGCCGCACCTTGTAGATCGATACGCCGCCGCGATAGCCGATTTCCGCCACGTTGCCGGTGACGATGGTGACATCGCGCTCCGCCGGCGCTTGCGGCGCGATGTGCGCCTTTTCCGGCCGTAATGCCAGCCATGCAGCGGTACCGGGCGCGAAACCGGATGCACCGGCGATGCGGAAGATGCCGCTCGTGCCTTCGAGCACGCGGCCGCCTTCGGCGATACGGCCTTCGATCAGATTGACGTCGCCGACAAAGTCCGCGACCCAGCGTGAGTTCGGCCTCTCGTAAATATCGGCCGGCGCGCCGACCTGCATCAATCGGCCTTGATTCATCACGCCGATACGATCGGCCAGGATCATCGCCTCTTCCTGGTCATGCGTGACGATGACGAAGGTGGTGCCAAGCTTGCGCTGCAGCGCTTTCAGCTCGAATTGCGTTTCCGCGCGCAGCTTCTTGTCGAGCGCGGCGAGCGGCTCGTCGAGCAGCAGCACGCGCGGGCGCTTGACCAGCGACCGCGCAAGCGCCACGCGCTGGCGCTGGCCACCGGAAAGCTGATCGACTCGCCGCTTGCCGAAACCCTGGAGCTTGAGCTGTTCGAGCATCTCCGCGACGCGCACGGCCGTTTCATGGCGCGGAAGGCCGTCTTGGCGCAAACCGAAGGCGACATTGCCCTCGACCGTCAGATGGGGAAACAGCGCGTAGCTCTGGAACATCATGTTGACAGGACGGCGATGCGGCGGCACCGACGCGACGTCATCGCCCGCAAGCAGGATGCGTCCTTCATTCGGCGCCTCGAAACCGGCGAGCAGGCGCAGCAGCGTGGTCTTGCCGCAGCCGGAAGGGCCGAGCAGCGCAAAGAATTCGCCTTGCCGGATGTCGAGCGTCAGGCGGTCGACCGCCACGTGCTGGCCGAAGCGCTTGCTGACAGCATCGAAGCGCACCAGCGTACTCGCTGCGTTTCCGCGCCCGCCCTCACCGCCGTCCGCCATTCGTCCCTCGTTCCGGACCACATGCTAGTGCCGCTTTGCTTCCGAAGTTCGTGTCGGAAGGCGCTACGATGTATCACGAACTTCGGAAGCGGGGCACTAGCGGGCCGCGCGGGACGGCTCAACCATTGCGTCGGAAGCGGAACGAAAAAGCGAGGCGCCACAAGCGCGGCCTCAGCCGGCCGATTCCGTGCGCAGCCGGATTCTCGTCAGGGTGTCGACGTCGAAGCAGTCATCGGCGCGTTGGGCGGCAGTGTCGGCGACAACGGCGGTAGCGGCATCGTTCACGCCGATCGCCCTGTTGCCGGATGTACGGGCGACAACCTCGTTGACGCCGACAGGATTGTTGACAGCGTGTCCCGTACCCGGCTCCGGCGGCGGGCTCCGCGGTTCCGGCCCATAATAATCGCCAAGCTGCACGGTCGCGCGCGGCTTCATCAGGATCGAGATGATCCGATCACGCAGCGCCTTGGTCGACACCGGCTTGCAGAGGAATTCGTTGACGCCGATCTTCGTCGCCTCAAGGATCCGGCGGCGTTCGGTATGGCCGCTGAGCATGATGACCGGAATATCCGGCGTCGGAAACAGGCCGGGCGAGCGGACGATCCGCACAAGTTCGGGGCCGTTAAGCAGCGGCATTTCCCAATCGAGGATGACGATATCGGGTGCAGCCGTGCGTATCCGGTCGAGCGCTTCGATGCCGTCGCGCGCCTCAAAGATTTTCCTGACGCCGATGTTGAGGAGCAGGCCGCGCACGATGCTGCGCATGAACGGATTATCGTCGACGATCAAGATTCGTGACTGCACGATCAGGAAGCTGGCGTATTTTTCCAGGTTCATCGCAACGCATACCGGGCTGTCCGCGGCCTTTCGCGGGCGGGGCCAATATCGTCTTGGGGTGCCTTACGGGACGTTAAAACGCGGGTCCCGCCGGGGCCGCAATCGTCACCGGGCGGTTAAAGTCCGCCGCACGGCGTCGCGCCAGCCGGCCAGCTTTTGCCCGCGAAGCCCTGCATCCATCGCCGGCTCGAAGCGGCGGTCGAGTCGCCACGTCTCGGCAAAGCCCCCGAAATCCGGGCACACGCCGGCGGCATAACCCGCGAGGTAGGCTGCGCCCAGCGCGGTCGTTTCCATCACCTTCGGCCGGTCCACCGGGCTTGCCAGAATATCGGCGAGGAATTGCATGGTGACGTCGCTTGCCGTCATGCCGCCATCGACGCGCAGCACGGTGCCGGCGCCGGCGAGCGCCGGACAATCGGCGCGCATGGCATCGAGCAGGTCGCGGGTCTGGTAGCCAACGGATTCCAGCGTGGCGCGCGCAAGCTCGGCCGCGCCCATGTTGCGCGTGAGGCCGTAGATCGCGCCACGCGCCTGCGCATCCCAATAAGGCGCGCCGAGACCGACAAAAGCGGGCACGAGATAGACCTGTTCTGCCGGGTCCGCGCGCTCGGCCAACGGCCCGGCATCGGCCGCATGCGCGATCAGTTTCAGCCCGTCGCGCAGCCATTGCACCGCTGCGCCGGCGACGAAAATCGCGCCTTCGAGCGCATAGGTGCGTTTGCCGCCGATCTGATAGGCGATGGTCGTGAGCAGCCGGTTGCGCGAGACGACGCGTTCCGCGCCGGTATTGAGCAACGCGAAACAGCCGGTGCCGTAGGTCGATTTCATCATGCCGGGCGTGAAGCAGCCCTGCCCGACCGTCGCCGCCTGCTGATCGCCCGCGACGCCGAGAATGCGGATGCGGCTGCCGAACCATTCCGGCGCGGTCGTGCCGAATTCGCCGGCGCAGTCGCGCACGCGCGGCAGCAGAGATTGCGGCACGCGGAATAATTCGCAGAGAGCGGCATCCCATTCGCCGCGCCCGATGTCGAAAAGCAGCGTGCGCGCCGCATTGGTGGCGTCGGTGACGTGCTCGCGCCCATTGGTCAGCCGCGAGATCAGAAAGCTGTCGATGGTGCCGAAGGCGAGCCGCCCCGCTTCCGCCGCCACGCGCGCGCCATCGACATTATCGAGCAGCCATGAAATCTTCGAGGCGGAGAAATAAGGGTCGAGCAGCAGCCCGGTCTTCGCGGCAATCCGCGGCTCGTGGCCGGCGCGGCGTAACGCGTCGCACGCATCGGCCGTGCGGCGATCCTGCCAGACGATTGCATTGTGGATCGGCACGCCGGTGGCGCGGTCCCACACCACCGTGGTTTCGCGCTGATTGGTGATGCCGATGGCGACGACATCCTTCGGGAGCAAGGCCGCCTTGGCCATTACCTGACGGACCACGCCGACCGTTGCCGCCCAGATTTCCTCCGGATCGTGTTCGACCAGGCCCGGGGCGGGATAAATCTGGCGCAACTCGCGCTGCGCCGACGCAACCGGCGCAAGCGCTGCATCGAACGCGATGGCGCGCGTCGACGTCGTCCCCTGATCGATGGCAATGAGAGCTGTCGGCAAGAAAAGCTCCGGGCCTCGCGCAGACTACGCGGCTGCCGGAGCTTAGTTCAGCATCACGAGATTCGCGATTGTTTCATCGTTATCGGCGTGGATGTCCGGCACCGGCGCATGACGCGGCGCCAGCTTGAGGCTATTGCCTTCCGACAGCAGCGGTCGTGGCCTGGCGAGCACCGAGACCATGCGGTCGTGCAACGCCTTGGTCGACACCGGCTTGAGCAGGAATTCGTTGACGCCGATTTCGACCGCCTCCATGACGCGCGCGCGTTCGGCGTGACCCGTGAGCATGATGATGGGAATATCGGGATAGGGAAACGTGTCCGGCGACCGGACCATGCGGGCGAACGCCGCGCCGTCGAGGCCGGGCATCTGCCAGTCGAGGATAACAACATGCGGCGCCAGCGAGCGAATGGCGTTCAGCCCCGAAACGCCATCATGCGCCTCATAGATGGCGCGTACGCCGAGACTCATCAGCAGCGTGCGCACCACCTTGCGCATGAAATGCTCGTCGTCCACCACAAGCACCTTGGTGGTGGCAAAACGCTCATTGATCGATTTCATGTCGGGCGACATCGGCACAAACCTGATCCCACTATCGCTATATTTGAACACAATGTCCTGAGAACACCGTTAAAGGCGCCACGCCAATCGGGGCGGCGCGCGCAACACTTCAGAAACCATGTAGAGGCGGCTATTGCGGACCGTTGGCGGCGGTGCCAGTCATGAAACGCTCGATTGCCTCGCGCTGCTCGGCACTTGCGTGCAAGCCAAGCTTGCTGCGCCGCCACAGGACGTCGTCCGCCGCGCGCGCCCATTCGCTATCCATTAAGTATCGCACCTCGACGCCGGTAAGATCGCCGACGAGAACCGGTCCGAGATCGTCGAAGCTCTGCGCGCTGCCGAGAATGCGTTCTGCGCGCGTGCCGTAAGCGTGCGCCAGCCGCCGCGCATGTGCTTCGGCAAGAAACGGCCAGCGACCGCGCAGATCGGCCACCAGTGTTTCGAATCCGCCGACCGGGAAATCGCCGCCGGGCAAGGACGAATGCGCAGTCCATGGCGGGCGGGCCTCGAAGAAATGCCCGATGTGTTCCATCGCAGCTTCCGCCAACCGGCGATGGGTGGTGATCTTGCCGCCATAGACCGTCAGCAGCGGCGCCTCGCGAAATTTCTCGTCGAGGGCAAGCATGTAATCGCGGGTGACATCTTCCGGCTTGCCGTGACCGTCGTCGTGTAGCGAGCGCACGCCGGCATAGCTCCAGACTGCTTCGTCGGGCGTAATCCTTTGGCGGAAATAGTCGTTCACGACGTTGCACAAATAGAGCAGCTCTTCCGCATCGGGCGCCGGCGAATTGAGGTCGCCGACGAAATTCTCGTCGGTGGTGCCGATCAAGGTGTAGTCGCCGGCGAACGGCAGGACGAACACCACGCGGCGATCCTTGGCTTCCAGAATGTAGCCTTCGTCGTGATCGAAAAGCCGGCGCACGACCATGTGGCTGCCTTTGACCAGCCGCACCGGCGTAGCGAGCGGCTGCCGCAGAACGGTCTCCGCCACCTGCCCGATCCAAGGCCCGGCGGCGTTGACCAGCACGCGCGCGGTCGCGACATCGCGGCGGCCGCGGTCACTGAGCACGAGTTCCCATTCGGTGCGCCGCTCGGCGCGCGCGCAGCGCGTGCGCGTGCGGATGACGGCGCCGCGCTCGGCAGCGTCAAGCGCGTTCAGCACCACAAGCCGCGCATCATCGACCGCGCAATCGGAATATTCGAAGCCGTAGCGGAACGACCGCTTAAGCGGCACGCCGACCGGATGATGGGTGAGATCGACGGTGCGCGTGCCGGGCAAAAGCTTGCGGCCGCTGAGCATGTCGTAGATGAAAAGCCCGAGTCGCAGCAATAACGCAGAGCGCATGCCCGGTAACGGCGGCAGCATGAAAC
>Ga0134126_10012039_pt1 | contig 10925 bp, 7 predicted proteins | sample KB31752_FD_96881 | JGI IMG/M metagenome (GOLD analysis project Ga0134126, IMG submission 96881) | Terrestrial soil microbial communities with excess Nitrogen fertilizer from Kellogg Biological Station, Michigan, USA - KB3-175-2 | ecosystem: Environmental > Terrestrial > Soil > Unclassified ...
ATCCTCCGCGTATTGTGCCTGCCAATACCGAATCGCCTCTTTTGGGTTGGTACTCTTCTGGAACGCGTTGTCCGTGCCGTAAAGAATGCGATCCTGATACTTGATAATGAACTTCCGCACCTTCTCCCTGGGCTGATACGTCAGATAGGGCACACGCCCAGCGGTATCAATGGCGAAATTAGGATAGCGGTCGAACCGCTGAGCGATCAGGTCCACGTCGGATTCCATGCTGCCCAAATGCGCTCCGACCACCCGAAGGTGAGGGTTCAGAGCCAGTAAATGATCGCGCGCGATTAAAATCTTCTGCTTCGAAGGCGCTCCTGGGAGTCCTATCATCTTCCACTGCGGATGCTCCGCGTAATACGCCGCCGTATCAGGATTGATCTTGTGCCCAGGGATTCCCCATGCCTCATCCGGCTCGGCGAGATGCGCGATCAACGTCTTATTATGGGCGGCTATGTCTTTATAAATAGGCTTGAACTTCGGGTCGTCGGGCATTACATACTTGCCAGAGGAATTTTTGATTTCCATGCCGATGTTCTTCCATATCTTCACCGCGATGGCGCCATGGGCAAAATCGCGGTTCAGCCCGTCGATCGCAACCGGGTCGAAATCGGGATTATTGAACCGGTAGGGATCAAAGGTTGTACACACAACCGCGTGGCCGTGACTCGCTTTAACAAACGCAAAGTGATCGATAACGTTTTGCTTGAAAGGCTCCAGCCCATCGGCGGGCTTATCGCTGTCCACAACAATATCAATCAGGTGGAGGTGCCAGCGATCGAGCATGGCCATGAACCCGGCATTGATCTGGACGGCGTGCGAGTGCGAATCGATGGGCTCAAGCTTCGCAAAGTCACGAAGGAGCGAAGTTTCCTCGTGCTTGCTGAAGACAGACTGTGCAGAGAGGCTTGCCGGATTGATGAGCAGCGCCAGGACGAGAACTATCAAACCAGCCCGCAAATCACGAAACCGTGACGCAAAGGCGGAGCTCGTTTTGCAACGGGAACTGAAATCAGCCTTCATGAAATGTGTACCTCTATTCTTGTGTGACTACGAAGATCTCAGGCACTCTACACAAAGCAGCGAGCCCTCTGGATTTGGAATTACAACCCGTGCAGTTGAGGAATCTGAATCTGCCGCGCTTCTCTGACCGCCGTTTTCCCAATCGCGCAGGTCATTCCCGATCCATATCCCACATTCACGTCCGCAAACGGCTGCTTCTTCTCGCGCACGCATTCCATGAAGGACTTGCAAGCTGCCATAGTCGGCGATTCCCCTTTTTTCTGGTAAATGCGATCGCCAGCCCCGCGATACGGCATCTCCGGGGAAGTTGCGTAGCTCGCTCCGGTCTTCAGTCCGCGATTTACAACATTAGTGTGCGACGCCGCCGTGGTTGTCTTTCGCTCCTGGCCATAGAACGTAGCGTCCTGGAGAGTAATTTCCACGCTCCCATTCGAGCCGTAGACCCAAATTGAATCTCCGGTCTGTACGTTATCCGTCAGCGAGCTGAAGAACATCCGCCTTCCCTTTGAATAACTGAGGACCGCCTGCACGTTATCTCCCACCGTGCGGCCGTCGTCATAGCGGACAATGCTGGTTGTGCCGAGAATACTGTGCGGCTGTTCCTGAAAAACCCAGTTTGCGAAATCGATGTCGTGCGAACCAAGCTCTTCGAGCAGCCCGCCGGACGACTCCTGATACAGCCGCCAGTTGAGCAAATGCTCCAACTTCGGATTGGGGACGGTGCGACGCCAGTTATCGGTGCGGTGCCAGTAAGCATACACGTGAGTCGCTTCGCCGATTTCGCCCTTGTGAATGCGCTCTACCGCCTCGCGAATCCACGATCCATAGCGCATTTGATGGCCGACCTGGTAAATCTGCCCCGTCCGCTGCACGGCATCGACGACAGCTGTATTTTCCGCGGGCGTGAATCCCAGAGTTTTTTCTCCATAAACGGGATGCCCGCTCTCCAGCGCCGCGATGGTGTACGGGGCATGGAAGATCGGCGGCGTCGCAATAAAGATCGCGTCCAGGCCAGTCAGGGCAAGAAGTTCCCGGTAATCCTTATAGGCGGGTACCTTCTTGCCCACCAGCTCGTTTACTTCCGAGTAGCGCGGCTCGTAAACGTCGCAGATCGCGGCAATCTCCGTACCCGGAATTCGCAAGAGCTGGCGAATCAATTCCTGCCCGCGGCTGCCCGGCCCGATGACCCCAACAGCGAAGCGGTCGTTTGCGCCGACCTTCGGCTGCAGAGCGCTCTCCTGTGTTTCCGCGTAAATCTGGTCCGCAAATGGAAGATTCGCGGATATAACACCTAGTGAAATCCCTTGAAGCAAGCGCCTGCGATTGATACTCATTCACCCTCCTCTTCATTGGTTCGTGATGTGCGATTCATGCCGGCGACTGGAGCCGGCCAGCGTATGGCCTTGTAACGCAAGGCTGTTTTTCCAGCAGAAATGATCAAAGCTGAAATGTGAGGAAACTTCTCCAGTAGAGACGCGCTCTCCTCAGGTCCAAGGACAAAGAGCGCGTTTGAGAGCGCATCGCTGTCCAGCGCGGACGGCGCAATGACGGTGGTCTGCACCGCGCCTTCCGATGGAGACAGGGTGCGAGGATCCATGATCGAGCCGTACAAACGCCCGTTCTCCACAAAATATTTTTGCGATCGATTGGCCGTGGAAAGGGACATGTCCCGCAATTCCACAGTGGAAACGGTGTCCACCTCGCATCCAGGCGCGGGAACCTGAATTTTCCACCCAGCCATTCCAGCCGGTGCGCCCAGGGCATAGATCGTGCTGCCGCCAGAGGAAAGAAGCGCTGCCTGTATGCCGTTCGCTCTCAATATCCGAATGGCCCGGCCCACCGCATAACCCTTGCCGATGCCACCGGGATCAAATTCAATTCCCGGTGAGAGAAACCACACAGTCCGCTGTTCCGGGTCGAGCCGGACGTTCCACCAGCCAACCTTGCTCTGCGCTTCCGCAATCTCCGCTTTAGATGGGAGCGACCCCGAGGCGCCGAAGAATCCCCAGGTCTTCATCAATTTGCCGAGCGTCATATCAAACGCTCCTCCGGAGCGCTCGCTCCACTGCAGGGCTGCTTCCAAAAAGCGGAAGGCTTCGGGATCGGTGGTTAACGGGCCCGAGGCGGCTTCCCGGTTGATCCGGGAAAGCTCGCTGTCCTCCCGATAATTGCTCAACAGTTCTTCGATCCGATCGATTTCGTCAAACGCCGGTTTCGCCGCCGCTTCCGCCTCCTCGCACGATGAGGCATAGAGATAAAGAGCAAATTCGGTTCCCATCGCGCGATGAACAGAGGTGTACAGAGTTGTCGCGTCGTGCCGCGGTGAGGCATCGGGCGCAATGGCGAGAGTAGCGTGGGCGGCGCTCACGCCCCACCTTGGCTGGAGGAGGGCGCGCCTGAGAGCTTCTCCAAAAATGCCTTCCTCCGGAAAACATCTTCCTTTGTGGACCAGCCTTCAAAGAGAAACGGGCCAGTGTAATTCACGCGTTTCAACTGCGCTAAAACGGTTGGAAAGTCGACCTTGCCCTGTCCGAGAGGCACTGCTTTACCCAGACGCCATGTGCCGGTCGGAAACACCGCATCTTTGACATGGGTTCCGCGGACCCGGTCGCCGAGTACGTCCATTGCATCGACCGGATTGCCTTTGCCGTAGGCGATGAGATTGGCAAAATCCAAATTGACGAAAACATTGCCGGTGCCGACATCCTCGATCAGGCGCACCAGGGTGACCGGCGTCTCCTGCCCCAACTCGCAGAGAAAGTTGATGCCCTTCTCTTTGCAGTGAGCAGCGATTTCCCGCAGCGCTGTGACGGTTTGGGGATAAAGAGGATTGTTCGGATCTTCCGGCGTAAAGCCGAGATGCGTGTGAATAGCTGGAATGTGCAATCGGCTGGCAATATCGGCGGCAAGTTTCAGGTTCTCGATACGAGCGTTTCGAGTGGCCAGAGGAATGATGCCGATTGTTTCCGGGCCTTGATAAAAGTCGAAAATCCGCTCGCCCGGCCCATGCTCGGAAAAAGCGGTTGCGGTCACCCCGTACTTCGATAGCGCGGTGTGAAGAGGCGTTGCGACCTCCGGGCTCAAGCGTGCAAATCCCACCTGACACACAGAGAAACCCAAATCATGAACCCGCCGAATCGCCGCGTCGATGGATTGCCCCTCTTCAATCCAGACCACCAAGCCTATGGGATTTTTAAGCCTTGAAGCTGCGGGCGCGGTTTGGGCCATCAGCGGTTTCACCGCGCCACTCAGGCAGGCTGCCCCCGCCATCTGAACAAAGGCTCTGCGATCTATTCCGCCCGGTTTGCCCAACATTCTCTCTCCTTTTGTCTCAGGTAATCCATCAAGTGCATGCTAGGGCGTAAGCCATTCATCCAGCCCCGCGCGCACGAATTCGTCGTCGTTCAAATGAGGATAGGCCGCATACACCCGGTCGATTTCCTCTTTCTGCCCCGGGCTAAGCGTCTCGCCAGGGTCAAGGCACCAGATACCCTCCAGCAACCCCTGCCGCCGCAGAACTTCGTGCACTCCCGCAATGCTCCCTGAAAAATGATTGGCAGCATCAAAGAAGGCTGCGTTCGCATCAGTCACCTCGATGCTCCTTCGCAATAGCTCCCTGTCAAGCCCATCCGCGTTGCGCGCCGCCGCGTGGCACTGCTGAAGCAGCCGGGCGGCATTTCGCGTCCAGACGGCCCAGTGTCCCAGCAGCCCTCCAACCATGTGTGTCTCCCTGGGAGCGCCATTGGAGTTGAAGGTATATGGAGTCACAAGATCGATCACGATATTGTCGTCGTTGCCGGTATAGACCGCGATTGGCCGGCCTGACTCACCAACGGCCCGCATCACATTCAGGGTCTGATAGCGGTCGAACGGAGCGACTTTGATGGCAACGGCGCTCTCGATTTGGACGAATTCCCGCCAGAAGCGCATAGAGAGCGCTCGGCCGCCAGCCAGGGGTTGCAGATAGAATCCGATGATGGGCAGTTCTTCCGCCACCGTTCTGCAGTGCTGGATCAAGGCTGCGTCGTCCAGATTCTTCAAAGCTCCCAGATTTAGCAGCCCAGCGTGATAACCGAGCTCGCGCAGGAGATGCGCTTCAGAGACGGCTTGTCTCGTATCGCCGCAAATGCCGCCGATGCGGATCAGCGGCTCCTGTCGTTTCCTGTCCGCATGGCTCATCTCTTCGGCGGCCAGCTCCAAAACCGGCCTGAACAGCCCATGACGGGAATCGCGAATGGCGAATTGTGTAGTGTGAACGCCCAGCGCGAGGCCGCCTGCTCCGGCCGCGATGTAGTAGCGCGTGAGAGCGCGCTGCCGCCGCTCATTGAGCCGCCGCTCAGCGGTAAGGGCAAGTGGGTGGGCCGGGATAACAGCACCCCGCGCAAGTACCTGACTAACTCTTGGATCGAGTGGTTTCGACTGACTCATGTCCTTAAAAGTCTCCCGCTCGATTTTCATAGTGTGTTGGCTTGTCCCATGCTTCTTTGCCGCGCGCGACCCAATCGGCGATCCATGGGAACATCCGCGCGGCACCAATTTCCGGTGACCCGAAGAGCTGACATGCCTTGTCGGCATTGGCCACCAGTGCGTCTTCCGACTCGGCCCCTTCAAAACGAACTGGTTTTCCGAAGATGGCTCCAAACTCTTCGGCGACCTTCCTCACGGAGTACGGAGCGGGACCGGTGATATTCACAACGAGAGGCGGGGTTGAGGCGTGCAGCAGAGACTGCAAGCTCATGGCATTGGCGTCGGCCTCCCAAATCGCATTTACCCAGCCCATGCGCAGGCGAATGACCTGCCCGGTGAAAACCTGCCGGGCGATATCCGTCAGGACGCCGTAACGCAGCTCCGTGGCGTAACAGAGGCGCAAGAAAGACATCGGGATTTTTTGCGTGCGGCTGAAGTGCTCGAAAATCCGCTCACGCCCGAGGCAACTCATCGCATATTCGCCCTGGGGGTTAAGCGGATCACTCTCAAGCGCTCCCCCGGCGCTGATCGGAGTCAGGCCGTAAACATTTCCGGTCGAAAATACGACGATGCGGCTGGTGGAATATCGCTCGCTCACGAGTCCCGGCAAAAATGAGTTCATGGCCCAGGTCAGAGATTCCTGCCCCGTGGTTCCGAACTTCATCCCCGCCATGTAGACCACATTGGGAGCATCCGGAAGATGCGTATAGGAGCCTCTGTCCAGGAGGTCGCAACGATGTGCCTGCACTCCCCAGGATTCGAGCCGCTCAGCCAGCGCAGGAGTAGAGAATCGCGAAACACCGATCACACGGCGGCGTACGCCGGCTTGATCGGAGGCGCGTTTGGCCATTCGCGCCAGCGTCGGACCCATTTTTCCACCCGCACCAAGGATCACCAGATCGCCGTCCAGCGCGGCCATGGCCGCAACTGCGGCTTCCGTGGGGCGGCTCAGAACATCTTCAAGCGCTTCCACGTTTTCAATTGATAGTTCCTTTGCCGTTTCCAACTATCTCTCCTTTACTCTCAACTCAAAAAATCCGGGATCTTCGCGCAGCCTTTTTATGGCTCCTCGCACGGCGCGCCGAGCGCCTGCGACCGAACGCCTCCTGAAGGAACGGAAATGGCGTAAATGGCGGCGGATCCCAGCACGGTCGCGGTCGCCATGATCTTCCAGGCCAATGCGTAACTGTGGTAGGAATCAAATATTCTTCCGGCAACCCACGGAGCAATCCACTGGCCCACTGTGTATGCCATGATGATGAGCGCCAGAAGCTTGCCGAGAGCGGTGGTGCCGAAGCATTCCGCTGTGACCAGCGGGATGAGCATGTAATCGGCTCCAAGGACAAACCCAAACGCCACAGCAAAAGACCACGCGGCCGCGGGACGGCTCGCAATCAGCAGCAACGGAATCGACGCGCCAAGCAGAAAATAGAACAGGGCCATTGTGTTCTTCCGCTGAAACCGGTCGGCGATGTAGCCGACCAGAACTCTGCCAGCCAGACTGACCACGAGCACCGTTGATAGAAAATGCGACGCCGTCGTCACGGAATAGCCCAAATTCCGGAGATAGAGAATGAAATGTTGAATGATCGCGTTGACCGCGCCGATCACAAGCGTAGTGCCCAGCAGGATGAGCCAGAAATTCACAGTGCGGACTGCGGCCGCCACAGAAACCGATGCGGATTGGCGGGTCTCAGGTCCGATGGAGGCTAAGCCCGTCCCATCGGGAACAAGGCCCATTTCGGCCGGAGTCGAGCGCGTAATCCATATCCCCACAGGAAAGAGCGCAATTAGGATGCCCGCGCCAGTGATCTCCAGAGCGTGACGCCAGCCAAATGCGTGGATGAGAGAATTGGCAAGCGACGGCGCTACCGCTCCTCCGAGCCCAAGGCCAAGATACGCGTAGCCCATTGCCCGCCCCCGCCGCCGCTGAAACCAGTGGGAGATGAGAACCTGATTTGCAATTGGGCCGGCAAGCGCATACCCCAGCACCTCCGCCAGGCACAAAAGCTCGTACTGCCAAAGCCGAGTCATCGAGCCCATCAGGATGAGCGGCAATCCGACAAACCCAATCCCGGCCAGGATGACCCAACGCGCTCCTATGCGGTCGACCATGATTCCGGCCAAGATTCCGAAAGGAATGCCTACAACAAGAAAACCGATCAAAAACCCCTGCGTAACCTGCGCGTGGGTGAATCCCAGTGACGTTACAAAGGCCGGATAAAACACCGGAAAGCCGTAATAGACGATGCCGACGGAAAAGAACAGGTTCAGGAAAGCCGCCGCAATGATCCACCAGCCATAGAAGATGCGATTCCCCGTTGCGGCATCCCCATTGCTTGCGGCAGCCTGGCAAGTCAGCGACCGGGGCCGCGCGGGCGTTTCCTGACCGGCCAGTGATTGCCCTGATGTCAAAATGTTCCGCCTTTCAAAAGGGTAATCTTGCTGCGGTGTATGATCCAGGAAGTTTTCAAGTGCCCGCATTGCGGGACTTGTATTCGCATTACAGATTGAGTGTCCAACAACATCGTGGAATCGTCAAGCAGGAAAACTACGCCGGCATGCAAGGAGATTTGGCTTAAATGAATGCTTCAGCAGAATAGCGACTGTTGCGGGCATTCGACCGTCTAAGCGGGTATAATCCGCGATGTTTTCACCCTTACTCGAAATCTCGCGGGCAGCTAAGGTCAGGTGTTATGCGGTCTAAAGAAGCAAAAGTACGAGGCAGTTCACGAACAAGTGCAATGACTTCAACCCTGCGTTGTTTTCAAGTGCTTGAGATCCTTGCCGAAGAACCCTTTGAACTCAGCGTCTCGGATATTTCTGAAATTTTGTCGATGCCAAGAGCCTCGGCGCATCGCCTGTGCGCAACGCTCATCGAGGCGGGCTACGTCGACCGCTCCCCGTCGAGCAAGCGTTACCGCCTGACGCCCAAGCCCTTATGGGTAGGCTCGGGCTATCTGCGTCATTCGTCCATTTACCGTGCAGCTTTCTTACCGATGCAGGAACTGGTAAAGCAAATACCGGCTCCCGCCCAGCTCGCCGTCTTCTTCGAAGATGAGGTTCTCATCATCTACTCACTCGGCAGCACCGAATCCACGGATGCCTTTGCCGACGTGGGGCTGCGCCGGGAGCTGCACGCGACCGCCTCCGGCAAGCTGTTTCTGGCCGCGATGCCGAGGGAGCAGGTCAAGCGGATCATGTCCGGCGGATTGACCAAATACACCGAAAAGACCACGGTTTCCTTCGCACGCATGGAGAAAGACCTCGCCAAGATTGCGGCGAAGGGCTATGCCGTTAATGACGAGGAACTTTTGCCTGGGTTGGTCTCCCTGGCGGCACCCGTTTTTGGTCCCAGTCACGAGACCTTGGCGGCAATCAGCATCACACTGCGCGCCGACCGCGTACACGCGGAGAAGGAGACCGCCTACACCGATCCTCTTTGCGAGGCGGCAAGAAAAACGTCTCTACTGCTAGGGCATAACCGGCACTTTCGTGCCGTTCTGCCGCCCGGGCGGCGGAACTTTTCACGAATTAAAGACTAAAGAAGCGGCCTTTCGGGCTGCCTTTCCGGAATGGGCCTGAAGATCCGTCCAGGCCCGTCGCCGTCCAGGACCAACAATGGCCCTTGATTTCCTATTTCAGAATCTCCGCTCAACTAGTTGACAAGTTCAGTTTCCATGTATTAAAAGTCTTATTCGAAATACGGTTTAGATGCCCACAATGCGGGCAGTAATGACGGACAAGGCTTCCAAGCGACATTTCAGGAGGAGTGGCAATGCGGATACAGCGCATCATCGGAATTGTTTTTCTCGCGGCGCTTTTGAGCGCGGCAACTTTCGCCCAGACAATCACTGCGACAATTCGCGGTACGGTGGCCGATCCCAGCGGCGCTATTGTTCCTGGAGCGAAGGTTGAGGCCAAAAACGTCCACACCGGAGTAACATCGAGTACCGTCACGAACAGCGCGGGTTCCTATAATATCCAGTTCCTGCCCATCGGCGCCTATACGGTTCAGGCAACGGCAACCGGTTTCAGCACGATAGCCGCGGGCCCCTTTACGCTGCAGATTGACCAGATAGCAAACGTCAATCTCAAGCTGACAATCGGCTCGGCCTCCACCACCGTCACCGTCAGTTCGTCGCAACCGCTCCTGAATAGTGAAAATGCGACGCTTGGAACCAGCATCAGTTCACACATGCTCCAAAATATGCCTTTGGACGGGCTCTATGTGCAGGCGGCGGCCCTGCAGGTCCCCGGCGCCGTTCTTCCTTCGATGAGCGGCCTGAGCGGACCTCAAGCATCGTTCCACCAGGGATTTCTGAGCCTGGGCGGAACGCAACCGGCCTCGGTTACCCCGTCGTTCAATGGCAACCGCCAGCAGACCAACAGCTATATTCTGGACGGCATCGACATCAACGAAACGGTTGATAATTATGCTGGCTACAATCCTTCGCCGTTTTCGATTCAGGAGATGCGAGTAATCTCCGGCAACGCGGATGCTGAGTTTGGCAACGTCAGCGGCGGCGAAATGCTGATGGTCACTAAAGGCGGAACCAATCAGTTCCATGGTGACGTTTTCGATTTTTGGGAAAACAGCGCTCTGACCGCCAATACCTGGGCAAACAATTATCGGTCCCTTCCAAAAGCCAGATTCAACCAGCATATGTTTGGATTCGACGTCGGCGGTCCGATTCTCAGGGGTAAGCTCTTCTTCTTTGCTGATTATCTGGGCTACCGCTATGCGGCGGGTCAAACGAGCACCGGTTCAGTGCCGACAGTCCTGGAACGGAAGGGGAACTTCTCAGAGATTCTGGATGTTGAGGGTACTCAAATCTACGACACGTCGAACGGCCTAGCGAATGCAACTCCGTATGCCGGCAACGTGCTTCCGCCATCCGCAATCACGAACCCTGTAGCGCAGTTCATTCTTGGTCAGCAAGGATTACTTCCCCTTCCTAACCACGCGCCAAATCCCGGACTTGTCTCCGGTGGCAATTATGCGGGACCCACGTCGCAGCGCCAAACCAACAACCAGGGCGATGTGCGGATTGATTTCACGCCGAATAATTCCGACACCTTCATGGTGAAGGGCACGATGGGAGATGCGTGGAGCCTTGGCTCGACTAATCCCATCAAACTCGCGATGAACAAAAATGACGATTTTCCGTTCACCATGCTCGGGCTGGCGTGGACTCATACGTTCTCGCCTGTGCTTGTGAACAACGCCCGCTTCGGCGCGGCGCGTATCGTCGCGCGGATGGAGGCAGTACAGGATCCGACTGGCGTGTTTGGCACGGACGGGAACTCCAAAATTGGAATTCCGCTACCCAGCGCGCAGACGCTCGCCGGATTCACTCAGATCCAGTTTAACGGAGACCAGGGAGAACTGAGTTATCTGGGGACGCCGCCGGGAGCCGGGGACCCCATTA
>Ga0134126_10012040_pt1 | contig 10924 bp, 5 predicted proteins | sample KB31752_FD_96881 | JGI IMG/M metagenome (GOLD analysis project Ga0134126, IMG submission 96881) | Terrestrial soil microbial communities with excess Nitrogen fertilizer from Kellogg Biological Station, Michigan, USA - KB3-175-2 | ecosystem: Environmental > Terrestrial > Soil > Unclassified ...
CTTCTTGCAACGGCGCCAATGGGTAGATGTCCTGGATGTTGGACGCACCGCCGGGCACGGCTTGCACAAGCCGCTCAATGTGCTCCTTCTCTAGCTCAACCAACGGCAGCATCTCGGGGGTGATCTGTTGACAACCCGCGGGGATGCGGTTCGGCGGGACTACAAACTCCTCCGCGCCGCTGCCCAGGACGCTCGCCAGATCTCCCAGCGTCGGGCTGTCAAATACCTGGCGGATCTGAGCCGACAGTCCCACCCGCCGCAACCGCTCCAGCATCTGCACGATCAGCAGCGAGTGCCCGCCCAGCTCGAAGAAGTTATCGTGGCGGCCAACACGCTCAACCCGCAGCAGCTCCTGCCAGATCCCGGCCAGGGCTATCTCGATCTCCCCTTGCGGGGTCTCGTACTGCCGGCTGGAGTAGGCGCCGAGCTCGGGAGCAGGCAGTGCACGCCGATCCAACTTACCGTTGACAGTCAGCGGCAGCCGCTCCAGCAGCACGAAGGCGCTGGGCAACATGTACTCGGGCAATTTCGGCTTCAGATAAGCGCGCAGCGCCTCCGCGCTCAGCAGCGTCTCCCCACCTAACAGTGCCTCGCCCCCTTCAGCTTGCCGGGGCACCACATAGGCCACCAGGCGCTTTTCCCCGGGGGCGTCCTCGCGAGCCATGACCACCACTTCCTGGATGTCCTCATGGACCGCAAGCTGCGCTTCAATCTCTCCCAACTCGATCCGGAACCCCCGGATCTTCACCTGTTGGTCATTGCGACCCACATACTCGATCGTGCCATCGCAGCGCCACTTCCCCAGATCTCCCGTCTTGTACAGACGCGCCTGGGCATCAGCACTGAAGGGATCCTGGATGAACCGCTCTGCGGTCAATTCCGCCCGGTTCAGATAGCCGCGTGCCACACCGGCTCCCCCGATATGGATCTCCCCCGTAACTCCCAGGGGCGTGGGCTGCCCGTGTGCGTCCAGGATGTAAATCCGCGTATTGGCGATCGGACGACCGACATGCAGAACCTCATCCCCGGCACGGATGGTTCCCGAAGTAGCCACCACCGTCGATTCAGTCGGTCCGTAGTTGTTGATCAACGAGAATGACTGACCCGTCGGGCGATAACGCAGCCGGTCGCCTCCCACCAGCAAGGTCCGCAATGTCGTGTGGCGAATATTCTGATTCAACACGAGTTCCGCGATGGGAGTGGGCATGAAGCTAACATCCAGCGGTTGCTCCTGCCACCAGGCGAGCAATCTGTGCGCATCACCGGTGACCGCGGATGAGGCCAGCCGTAAAGTGGCTCCAACACTAAGCGACGGCCAGATTTCCCAAGTCGAAGCATCAAATCCCACCGCCGCCACACACGAGCAGCGCCCCTCCGGAGTCAAACCAAACGTTGTGCAGTGCCAATGGACCAGGTTCACCAGGTTACGATGCTCGACCATCACCCCTTTGGGCTGACCGGTGGATCCTGAGGTGTAGATCACGTAGGCAAGCTGATCAGAGCTCAGGCCTAACGCTCGGGCATCCAGATCGCTACCGGGCTGTCGCGCGACCGCACTGCACTGCTCATCCAGCACCATAACTTCCGTATCACTGCACGGTAAGCGCTCTCTTAAATGCGCCTGCGTCAGCAGCACCCGAGGACCCGCATCAGCGAGCATGTATTGCAGACGCTCGGCCGGATAACTTGGATCCAGAGGCACATAGGCACCACCGGCCTTCAAGATCCCCAGCAATCCCACCACCATCTCCAGACTGCGCTCGATGCAGATCCCCACCCGCTGATCCCGGGCGACTCCTCGCTCTCTCAGGTACCGGGCCCACTGGTTGGCTCGGGCGTTGAGCTCGGCGTAGGTGAGCCACTGGCCCTCATAGATCACCGCCACCGCTTGCGGGGTCCGCTGCACCTGCTCCTCGAACAGCTCGTGGATCAGCTTCTCCCGGGGATAGGCCACCTCCGTCGCGTTGAACAGCTCGACAACTTGACACCGCTCCTTCTCCGGTAAAATCGCCAGTCGCATGGCAGGCGTATCCGGCTGCTCCTCCAACGCACGGACCAGTGACTGTATCGCTGTCTCGACATACTGAACGACCCGGGCGGCCGGGATGCGGCGGTCTGTCTGCGCGGTAACCAGGAATTCATTGCCCCGGTCATCTATACACAGAGAAATGGGATAGCCGGTGGGAGCCTCGCTGCGGCCAAGGATCCGAACGCCACCGCGCGACCGCCGCTCGATCTGATGCGTGCCGTGCCGGTAGCTGATGATCGAAGTGAATAGCGGCCCGTTGCCACGAATACCGCTGCAGCGCCGGGCTGTCGTCAACGAAGTATGTACGCGCTCCAATAAGTCTGATAGCTCGTGATGTGTACGTTGCACCAGTTCACTTACCGTCAGATCCGCAATCCTCACCCTCAGTGGCAGGGTGTTCACGAGCAATCCCATCGTCAGCGACAGCTGCGGAGAAGACCTGCTCTGCAGGACGGACAACACTGTCCCAAACACAACATCATCTTTCCCGCTGGCACAGCCAACCACCAATGCCCATGCGGCGTGGAACAGCCTGGCGGGTGTGACTCCATGACGGCGCGCCTGACTGCGGATCTTGCGCGCCACACCCCGGCCGATCAGCAGGCTCGCTTCCTCGAGCTCGACGCAATGGCCATGAGGCGCGAATACCCCGAATGGAATCGTCGGATCCTCGACATCCGCCAGTTTTGAGTTGAAGAACTCTTCGGTTCCGTCTGCATGCGCGTGCGCAAGCGCGTATGCAACGTATCTTTTGTAAGACTGTGATGGTGCCAGATCCGGCTCGCGATGCTCGAGGTAATACAATGACTCATCAATCAAGAGCTGCAGCGAGCCCCAATCGCTTATCAGATGATGAAGCGCAAGCAGACCGTATTGCCGGCCATGCGCGCCCGGGGCAACGAGCAGTCGCGCCAGCGGCGCCTGGCGCAAGTCGATTCTGGGCTGATGTCCCGGCCGCATGCGGCTCTTGAGGTACTCAACTGGATCCTGTCCCTCATCCAGTCGCAGCTCCTCGACCGATAGCGTCGCAGTACAGGCAATGACCTGCACCGGCTTCGGCAAGCCCTCCCACCGAATCGAAGTGCGGAGAATATCGTGACGGCCTATCACTCTATTCACAGCACCAATCCACTTCAGCAGCTGCACGCGCGAGTCAAATTCGAACAGGGTGGAGAATACGTAAGCATCACTATCCAGATTCAGGAGGCAATGGAAGAGCAACCCCTCCTGCAACGCGGATAGCGCACAGACGTCCAGCACGTGCGGCGCTTCAACCGTAGCGACAGGATTGGGCTCGGCGAGGCGACTGAGCGCGGCGACAGTTAGATCAGCCGGGATGTCGTGCAAACCGTGATCCGCATCATATGGAGGATCAGACTCCGACAAATCCACCACGTTGCTGCTTCGCAAATCCATGCGGGTGTCTCCATCTGTGGCTCATAACGCCCGGCGTGGGCTGTTATTTCATGCGCGCCAGCAGGGCCCGTGTCTGACTAAGTCGACCACCCCCGCAGCCGCGGATGCGGAGTCTCCATGTTTTATCGCACGTTCGCAATCAAATAATAACTTGCGACATGGCTATGAAAACGTGCGCGCCTGAACATACTCCAGCGCCATATGGACACACATAACATTATTGTTTCGTCACGAGCCTGCAGCCCGTGGTAAGTCTCGACCGTAATTCTTACACTCCATTGCACCCATATCCGCTCACACAGGCGGAACGACTCCGTCTGAACCATTGGCGTTCCGACGGGCCACCTGCAGTTTTCATCGTTTTCATGTACGGCGATGACGAGCGGCAAGCCTCATCCATGCTTCCAACACACGGAGCTCGGATTACGGCGCAACGCGCTCTAACCACTGGACAGCAACTCGATGGAGAAACCCCCGCGGGTCTCACACTCGCCGCCATCTCCCCCTGTTTGTTCTAGCGGCGCGCACGTCGAGGCAGCAAAAATCATTCCTCGTCGTGGGAGTAGTTATCTCGATGCTGGAACTGAAGTTCCGCGGCGCGTAAAGCACGCTGTCAGGTTTGAGGCAGAGATCAAACGTAGTTGCAATATCAAACTTCAAACGACGACGTGCCGACTGCCATCTCAGGCCAACGTCTCGGATGCTCAAAACGCTTAGAACGATTAATTTACAGTTTGTTACCGCCCGGTGTCATTTTCAGTTGTTCCCGTAGCGTGAAGCGGCACCATCCGGGCGGCCCTGGTACGCCCCTGTACGTCACCTCACCATCGCCCGCTTGTTCTCGCCGCAGCCGCCAAAGACGAACCAATCGCCGTGCTCAAGGTGCTAGGGCACCCCACCCCGTGCGTCGCAGGTCGCTCGTCGAGCACCCCGCCGTGACGCAAGGCCATCGTGGTAACTGACCCGATCCAGGCTTTCATCGCCAGGGACGCGGTGGCGCGCCCCTGGGCCTACTTCCCATGACACAGATATTGATCAGCGAGGTCGGTGCGGACGGACGCCGAAGTGGTGAGCCTGGAGCAGGCGAAGGCGTATCTGGCGCAGGGGGTCAGAAACTCACGTTGACCGACATACCCCAGGTACGCGGGTCCGCCAGCGAGTAGCCGGCTGACGTCAGGGAATTCGGTTGCACATAGCTGTAGACGACCCTGTTTTCGATATTGCGGACATAGCCCTGCAGCCACCAGCTACCCTGATGAGGGTTGTACGTCAACGTCAAGTCGGTTTTGCTGTAGCCGCCTTGCTGGGCGACGGCGAAATTCGTGTAGTTCATACTTTGGTGACCGGTGTAGCGCGTCTGGAGGTGGGGCGTGAGCGCTCCGCTCTGACCCAACTCGAATCGATGCGCATACCCCAAGGTAGCTGTGTATCGCGGCGCTGACTGCAGTGGGTTGCCGGAATAGCTCACCGCCCCGGTGTGGAAGGCATCACCCAGCGGGAGGTCGAAGTTCGTGTATTTCGCCGACAACAGCCCGAGCGAGAAGTCCAGCCGGTCCTTCGAAGTCGGTGCCGCGATGAGGCTGAGATCGGCACCGAGCGATCGGGCTCGACCCGAGTTAAAGGTAATCGCCTGCGGCGCCGCATACGGGATGAAGGACACCCCCGATACCTGCAGCTGCGAATAGTTGTAATAGAAAATATCGCCATTGATCTGGAGCTTGTGGTCCAGGAACTGGTTTTTGCTGCCGATTTCATACTCCCGGATCACTTCCGGGTTAAAGGTGAGGTTCTTGTTTGGAGTTATAGCGTCGTTGTAACCCCCGTCCTTGAACCCGGTACTCGCATTGGCATAAACAAAAGAGTCGCGGCCTAAGTCATACTCGAACCCGGCCTTCCAGTCGGTCTTCTTCCAACTGATGTCGGCATAGTTCGGAATGCCGGGGACGGTCACGGGACTGTAGGGACCCAAAATGATCGCAGGGTTGCTCGGAAACTGCGTCGGATTGACCAGGTAACTGCCGGTGGGGAAGAAAACCTCGCCCCCCTGGCCCGTGCGGAATTTGCTGTCGTCGGAATAGCGAAGTCCCCCGGTGACACGGAATCTGCTGGTGATCGAGTAGGTCACCTGCCCGTAGGCCGCATTGGAATCTTCCTTTTCAATGAACTCATACGCATTGATACCGGCATCGGCGGGTGTGGTGAACGTGAAGACGTCCGGGAAAGACGCATCAACCGGGTCTAAAACTTCGTGGAAGTGGAAAAGACCGACCACATATTTGAAGTTACCGGAGATTCCAGCGTAACGGAGTTCTCCTTGCTGTACGTTACCGTCGATATGTTGCTTCATCGGCGTTTGATTCAGGATCTGGTAAGCCGTGATGTAGTTAAAGTTGGAGGTTCGGTCGGAGACCAGGGCAGTCAAAGTCCCGGGCCCGACTCGCCAGTCTGCTTCCACCGAAAGGCCGCCGTAGTGGCTGTGATTGGTTCCCTGAAAAGCAATATCGGAATGGAAGTCTGTGGGGTGTCCATTGGTCGTGTAGCCGGTCGCGAAGTTGCCGGGGAGGGAATCGTCCTGTTCGAAGTCACCCCGCAGCAGCACAGTCAGCGCCTCATTCGGCGTCCATTTCACGCTCACTCGCCCGGCTTTGCGGTCTGCGTTATTGAAGCCCGCGTTGCTGATCTGTCTCGATGGCTCATAAAAGTCGTGCGTATCGCTCTCGAATGCCGCGCGCAGCGCAATTGTCTGGCCGAGCGGAATATTGAGGACGCCCGTTGCGAGCAGCGACTGATAGTTCCCGACCGAAACCGAGGCACTCCCCTCCGTGACACCCAACTTCGGCTGCCTGGTGATGAAGTTAATCGCACCAGCGGTTGAGTTGCGGCCGAACAAAGTTCCCTGCGGGCCTTCCAAAACCTCAACGCGCTCAACGTCATAGAAGCCCAGCGCGCGTTCAGCCCAGTACGGCGCCAGATAGACGCCGTCCATGTAGGCCGCGGTTGTCGGATCACCTTCTTCGCGCGTATCGGTACTGCCGATACCACGGAGAAAGATCATGCCGTTGGCATCAACGTTCAGGTTGGGCACCTCACCCGTAAGGCCGGTGATGCCGTTCACACCATCCTGCGCGAGCTTCTCCGAATCCAGAGCAACCACTGTGACAGGCGCCTTTTGCGCGCTCTCCTCGCGGCGCGTCGCCGTCACGAGAACTTCTGTGATGCTCAGCGCGTCGCCGGCCTGGGAATCCTGGGCCATTGCCCGGGGTCCGATGCTCAGCATCGCCAGCGCGGTCGCGGAGCAGCACAGTAAGGAATGGGCTGGGGTCATCGATGTATCCTTTTCCGTGGATGGTGACTGAGGTGTCTGAAGGTCTTTTGAGTCCGGACGAGCTGCAGGGCCAACTGCGACCGTGTTGCCGTTGAGGCGTTGATAGGTCAACCTTGTATTGGCCAGGATGCGCTCCAACACCTCCTCGCGCGTATAGGTTCCGGAGATATGTTGCACCATTCGTCCCGCGCCCACGTCGGAGAAGAAGACGACCTGCTCTCCGGTCTGCCGCGCATAGGCTTGCAGGGCACCCGTGAATGACTGCGAGCGGATCTCGAAATGCTCCTTGTGGGACTGGGACTGCGTCTGGTCATCGGCAAGTACCTGCTGCGAACACACGAGATTGACGACGGCCGATACCACCAACGCGCCCATTGCGCCCCGCGCCGGCATTGTTTCTGTCATCGTTCCGCTCCGACCGTGTCGTTTTCTTTGGCGCCTGGCTCGAGTGTCCAACCCCGCGCATCCTCGCGCACGCGAATGCCACTGTGAGTTCGCAGAAACTCAACGAATGTCGACTGGTCCGTTGAGTTGAAAACTCCGGTGATGCGTTTCGCCGCAAGGACGTCGCCATTGATGCGAATCACCCTGTCGTTGTATCGCGCAAATTCGGTTGCAACGTCGGCCAACGTCGCTCCATCAAAGAACAGCCTGCGCTCAGTCCACGCAGTGGCCTTGGCTGTATCGGCTGCTGCGATACGCATTGGTGGCCGGTGTTTGGCGATGACCGCCTGCTCGCCACGGGCGAGCTCGATATGTCGGTCTGTTGGGGAGTGAATTTCCGTATTGTTCGTGACCCGCACGCGCCCCTCTAGCACGGTGACCACGGTGCTCGAACTATGTGCGTCAACATTGAACTGGGTACCCACCGCAACGATTTCGGTGGAACCGGCCGATACCCGAAACGGGCGATGCGGGTTTTTGGCAACGTTGAAGATGGCTTCGCCGGCAAGAAGCTGGAGGCGCCGCTCGTGGGCCGTGAATCGCGCGCGCAGTCTCGAGCGCGTATTCAACTCGACGACGGAGCCGTCCTCTAATGTAATCGAACGTATCTCGCCTACGTTCGTGGCATATGTTTTCGAGCCCCAGTCGAACATTCCCGCTAGCACTCCGACAGTCAACAGTATGATCACCAAGGATGCGGCGACCGCCATGCGGGGGCGCCACCGACCGTGCGTGGGCGGCCCCGAAACGTCCCGGGCGTGACTCGCACGCGCCCCGATCGGCACCACGCTTGCGCAATCCCCAGCACGCGCGCTTGCGATCAGATCGGCGACGGAGTCCTCGGGCCACAATCTGTAGTTGGACAGGCCCTTGGTCAGCTCGCTGATGCGGAGGAATTCCTCGACATGTAAGTTAGAGCGCCGCAGCCACGCGACGAACTCTTCACGTTCCTCCGGGGTGCATTCCGAATCCGACAGCGCTACGAGCCACCCCGCCGCTTCCCGCGCCATGAAAGGATGTCGAGTGCCACTGCCGGTACCGGGATTGTCAGAACCTTGAGTCACGGGCGCTCACTCCGGTATCAGACGGGCGCGCAACTCAGCGTACCCGCTCAGTAGATGGCGTTTCACCATGCGCTTGGTGATTCCCAGATGGCTCGCGATCTCATCGTTTGTCATGCCTTCTCTCAACTTCAAGAAGATCACCGCTCTTGGCATGACACCGAGGCAAGCAAGCGCCTCGCGCAATCGCGCCTGATCCTGTTCTTCGTCGAGCCGGACTTCCGGCGTTCGGGTCTCGAGAAGCATTTCGAGCTCGTCGGAGCAATGAGGCTTGCTCTCGCGCGCCCGCATGCGCCACTCCGCCGCAACATTGCTGGCCATGCGATACAGATAAGCCTGCGGCTCGGCGATCAGATCGATCTGATTCGTCCGCAGCAGCCGCAGATACACCTCCTGCGCAAGGTCCTGCGCATCCGCTCGGACGCGGACGCGGCGCTCCACGAAACGCGTGAGATCGAAATTCCAACGCCGCACCCACTCCGCAATGCGCGCCCTTTGTCGTCCATCGGTCACAGTCGCCCCCGGTCTGTTATGACCTATTCGAATGTACTGCCGACAATGACTTGACGGGGTGAGGACGGAAAATGGTCCCCAACACAGATCCGGTGGGAATTGCCAAAGTCCAACGTCGTCCACCTCGTCCAAGACGTTGGCAGGCCCGGAACGTGAGGGGCGACATCAGGGGATCGAGGTCTCGTACGGCCCCAAGACGGGACCGCACGACCTATCTATCGTTTAAAAGCGGAAGGTGACGCGGCCGGTAACGGAGCGCCCAAGGATTGGTAGAACATCCGGCAAAGGTATTGGAATCGCAACACCCAAGCTCCGAGGATCACCCCTCGTCACTGCGCGGGGCCCTGCCAACCTGCATCAGGGGATATCCCAGTCCCAACATCTTGCGGTATTCAGCGTGCGAGATCACCCGCCGGCCCACTTTTTTGGGTCGCGCAGCCTCTTCTCCACTCGTTCGTCACTAAACCAACGTGGCAATAAATATTGCGGCGATCGCTACGGGACAGATGTATCGCAGGAGCCAGATGCAAGCGCGCTGCGACAGCGCGGTCGTTCCAGCCGCCTCGGTATCCACAAGAATACCGCTGATACGCCAGCCGACCAGGATGCTCGTCAGAAGTGCGCCTACCGGCAAGAGAATGTCCGACGAGACATAGTCCATTACACCGAAGAAAGTCATCTTTTCAAAGTGCTTCAACAGTGCCAGCGGGTGCCAGTTAGACAGTAAGTTGAATGACATCACTGACCCAAGTCCCAGTAACCACGCCGCACCGGTGGTCGACCACGCGGCCGCCTTACGAGACAAACCACGTTTTTGAACCAACCAGGCAACACTGGGCTCCAGTAGGGCCACCGAAGGCATTAGTGCGGCCAACACCAGCAGTAAGAAGAACAAAGTTCCCACGGCACGACCGGCCGGCATTTCGGCGAACGCGCGTGGCAACACCTCAAATACGAGCGCCGGGCCCTGTGCGGGGTCCATTCCATAGGCAAACACGAGCGGAAATACCAAGAGTGTGGCCAGTAATGACACCACCAAAATCGCCGCTGTAATGATCAAGGACGTCCGAACCAGCGAGGTCCCTGGTACGACGTAGGCACCATACGCGATCATCATCGCCTGCCCCACCCCGGTAGCGTAGAAGGCCTGGCCGATTGCCGTGAGAATGACCTGCGAGTTCAAGGCGGACATATCCGGCTCGAAAGCGAACCGCAGCCCGTGCGGCACATCTCCTGTTATCAACGCGTAGGTCACCAGGATGCACAGGAGAATGAGCAGGCCAGGTCCGCGAATCCTGTTGGCGAACTCGATGCCACGATGCAACCCGCGCGCGGAGATCATTGCCAGCAGCAGCATGAAGAGCACATGCCAAAAGCCGACTTCGAGCGGGCGCGACAGGAACTCCCGCCACACCTGACCAACCCCTCGCGGCCCTGCCTCAACCAGCACACCAGCAGCTGATTTCCAGGCGTAGGCCATCGTCCAGCCCGCTATCACGGTGTAGTAGGAAACGAGGAGAAATGCAGATACGGCGCCGAGTACACCGATGATATTCCATCTCGAACTCAACCCGAATTCGTTCGCACACGCACCAGCGGCCTCGGGCGGGCTGCGACGCGATTTGCGACCCATCGCGAATTCGGCTACCAGCAGTGGCGTTGCAATGAATAGACAGGCGGCAACGAACACGATGATGAATGCGGAGCCGCCTCCGCTACCGGCCAGGTACGGGAATCGCCAAATGCTACCTAAACCGACCGCAGCCCCTGCTGAACCGAGATAGAAAGCAAGCTGAGAAGACCAGCGTGGGGTACCCGATGATGATGGCGAAGCGCTGCTCTGCATTTTTTTTGGTGCCGACGTCGAGAATCTGTACTCGCGTTAATCCGGTCGCTGCCCTATCTATATATAGACGATCTGGGCAGCCTCTACCTCAATAACATTCGTCGGCCTGCCGAAGCTGCACGTGATCGATGGCGGACGCGATGCTCGCAGCGAATTTCAGGGGGCCCTTAGTTCTACTTTGTCACGTTTAAGTCATTGAAAACGATGGAGAATTGGTATGATGGGTTGAGTTGGATGCCGAGTTTTGTCGACTGACAGGATCATGAGCAAGTTTACCGAAAAGTGACCGC
>Ga0134126_10012041_pt1 | contig 10924 bp, 10 predicted proteins | sample KB31752_FD_96881 | JGI IMG/M metagenome (GOLD analysis project Ga0134126, IMG submission 96881) | Terrestrial soil microbial communities with excess Nitrogen fertilizer from Kellogg Biological Station, Michigan, USA - KB3-175-2 | ecosystem: Environmental > Terrestrial > Soil > Unclassified ...
AGACCGTTGCCACCCCGATCGAGCAGGAGGTCAACGGCGTCGACAACATGCTGTACATGACCTCGCAATCGACCGGCGACGGCAGCATGTCGCTGGCGGTGACCTTCAAGCTCGGCACCGACCTCGATACCGCGCAGGTGCTGGTGCAGAACCGCGTCGCCATCGCCCAGCCGCGGCTGCCTGAGGAAGTACGTTCGATCGGCGTCACCGTGACCAAGCAGTCGCCTGACTTGATGCTGGTGATCCACCTGTTCTCGCCCGACGGCACCCGCGACCAGCTCTATATTTCCAATTACGCCACCTTGCACGTGAAGGACGTGCTGTCACGCATCGACGGCGTCGGCAACGTCACCATCTTCGGCGCCCGCGACTATTCGATGCGCATCTGGCTCGATCCGGAGAAGCTCGCCATCCGCAATCTGACCGCCGGCGACGTGGTCGCCGCGCTGCGCGGCCAGAACGTGCAGGTCGCTGCCGGCGTGATCAACCAGCCGCCGGTGCCGGTGCCTGGCGCTTTTCAGCTCAACGTCGAGACGCAAGGCCGCCTCTCCGACACCGAGGCTTTCGGCAACATCATCGTCAAGTCCGGCACCGACGGGCGCGTGGTGCGGGTCCACGACATCGGCAGGGTTGAGCTTGGCGCCGCCGATTACGGCCGCAACGGCTATCTCGACGAGAAAGTGGCGGTGCCGCTCGGCATCTTTCAGCGTCCCGGCTCCAATGCACTTGCCACCGCCGCGCAAGTCCAAGCCGCCATGAAGGCACTGTCTGAGTCTTTCCCGGCCGGGCTCAAATACGACATCGTCTACAACCCGACGGTGTTCATCTCCCAGTCGGTTGAGGCAGTGATCCAGACCATGTTCGAGGCCGTGGTCCTCGTTGTCGTGGTGATCATTTTATTCCTGCAGACCTGGCGCGCCTCGATCGTGCCAATCGTGGCCATCCCGGTGTCGTTGATCGGCACCTTCGCCATGCTTTCGGCGCTCGGCTATTCGCTCAACAATCTTTCGCTGTTCGGCTTGCTGCTCGCCATCGGCATCGTGGTCGACGACGCCATCGTCGTGGTGGAAAATGTCGAGCGCAACATCCGCGAAGGGCTCAGTCCACGCGATGCCGCCTACAAGACCATGGAGGAGGTCGGCGGAGCGCTGATCGCCATCGCCCTCGTGCTCACCGCCGTGTTCATTCCGTCGGTGTTCTTGACCGGCATTCTCGGGCAGTTCTTCCGCCAGTTTGCCGTCACCATCGCCACCTCGACCGTCATCTCGCTCATCGTGTCTCTGACGTTAAGCCCGGCGTTGTGCGCGCTTCTGTTCAAGCCGCATGTGTCGCATCCTGAGCGCCAGAACATTTTCGTGCGGCCGATCAATGCCTTTTTCCGCGGCTTCAACCGTGCCTTCGAATGGCTGTCCTCGCGCTATGGCGCGCTGACCGGCAGGCTCGTGCGCGTGTCGCTGATCATGGTGATCCTCTATGCCGGCTTGATCGGGCTCACCGGGTACGAATTTTCGCGGGCGCCGACCGGCTTCATTCCGCAGCAGGATCAGGGATATCTCATCAATATCATCCAGTTGCCGCCAGGCGCTTCGTTGGCGCGGACCGACGAGGTGGCGCGGCGGGTGAACAAGCTCGTGCTCAACACGCCAGGCGTGGAGCACACCGTGCCGATCGTCGGCCTCGACGGCGCCACCTTCACCAACGCGCCGAATTCAGCGGTGATTTTCTCGCCGCTCGCTCCGTTCGATGAGCGCGCTAAACAGGGCCTCACCGCGCAAGTGATCAGCGTCAACCTCAACAAGCAATTCGCCGCCATCCAGGACGGGCTCATCATCAGCGTGTCTCCGCCGCCGGTGCGCGGCATCGGCACCACCGGCGGGTTCAAGCTCGAGATCCAGGACACCCATGGCGGCGATCTCGTCCAGCTCGAGGGAGTCGCCCAATCGGTCATGGGCGCGGCCAACCAAACGCCGGGGCTGGTGAATGTCTTCACCACCTTCAACACCCGCACGCCGAAGATCTGGGCCGATATCGACCGCGTGCGCGCCGAAATGCTCGGGGTCAGGACCGACGACGTGTTCACCACGCTCGAAGTCTATCTCGGCTCGCAATATGTGAACGATTTCAATTTCCTCGGCCGCACCTACCGGGTCACTGCGCAGGCCGACGGCCAGTTCCGTCAGGACCTGCACGCCATCTCGCAGCTGAAGACGCGCAACGCCAGCGGCCAGATGGTGCCGCTCGGCTCGGTTGCCGCTTTCAGCAACATCACCGGACCCTATCGCGTGGAGCACTTCAATCTGTTCCCGTCGGCTGCCGTGCAAGGCGGCACGCTGCCCGGCTATTCCACCGGTTACGGCCTCGCCGCCATGGACAAGATTGCGGCGCAGCTTCTGCCGGCCGGCTACGCGGCGGCCTGGACCGAGATCGCCTATCAGGAGCAGCTCGCCGGCAACACCGCCATCTACGTGTTCGCCGCCTCGGTGGTGTTCGTGTTCCTGTTGCTCGCGGCGCAATATGAAAGCTGGGCGCTGCCGCTCGCCGTCATTCTCATCGTGCCCATGTGCCTGCTCGCCGCCGTCAGCGGTCTCCTGCTTCGCGGCATGGACGTGAACATTCTCGCCCAGATCGGTTTCGTCGTGCTGATCGGCTTGGCCGCCAAGAACGCGATTTTGATCGTGGAGTTCGCGCGGCAAAACGAGGAGCACGGCGAGGACCGCTTCCAGGCTGCGACCGAGGCGGCCCGCGTACGCTTGCGCCCGATCCTCATGACCTCGTTCGCCTTCATCCTCGGCGTGCTGCCGCTCGTCATCGCCACCGGCGCCGGCGCCGAGATGCGCCAGTCGCTCGGCACCGCCGTGTTCTACGGCATGGTCGGGGTGACCGTGTTCGGATTGCTGTTCACGCCGGTGTTCTACGTGGTGGTGCGCAAATTCGCAGCCAAGCCGCACGCCCATGGCAGCGAACATGCCGTACCCGCCGAGTAGCTTCCCACGCTTACGCTGCAAGCTTCCGTCATTCCGGCGCAAGCCGGAATCAAGCGCGCGAAGCGCAAAATCAAAAACTGGATACCGGCCTTCGCCGGTATGACGGTAGTTCCCTCAGCTGAAAATATGGCTCGCGATGATGCCGTTGAAGATCGACTGCACGGCGATGGCCGCGAGCAGCACGCCGAACACACGCACGATCACCTTCCGCGCCGTCAGCCCGATCAGAGCGTGCACTTCCTGGGCGAGCAGGAGAAAGGCGAGCGTCACCAGCATCACGGCGAGAATGGCGAGCACCACCGCCACGAGCAGCTTCGGGTCGCCCTTGGTGCCGGCGGCGAGCACGATGGCGCTCGTCATGGCCCCTGGTCCTGCAAGCAGCGGGGTGGCTAGCGGGAACACGGTGATCTCGGCGTGGGCTTCAGCCTTGCTCTCAGCCTCTTCGCTCTCTTTCAGCGTGAGCCGCGCCGGGGAAGGGCGTTTCGACAGCGTCATGTCGAGCGCGATGATCAAGAGGATGATGCCGCCGGCAACCTGAAGAGCCGGCAGCGATACCCCCAGCTGATTGAGGAGCGGCTGCCCGAACAGGGCGAAGGCGAGCACGATCAGCGTGGCGATGGCCACGGCTTTGAGCGAGATCGCCCGGCGCTCGGCCTTGGTGGCGTTCGGGGTCAGGCTCGCGACGAGGACCGCCGAATCGATCGGGCCAATGACCGCAAAGAAGGTGGTGAAGGCGGTGAGCGCCGTTTCGAGCATGTGATTAACGAGGAAGCCGAGTTGCGGCGCCTTGCCTATGAATTAGGCGTCCAAGGACGTTGCCTATCCAATCGGCATCGGCATAAGATGATGCCATACCATAAATGAGAAGCGCACCCAGGCGGGAGTAGAGGTCGCTCACGAGAACCGGACAGGGCGGACTTGCGTAGTACTGAGATAGCGGAAGCGCGGGTGCGCGAGGCGCCGGCACCTTCCCGCCGATTTTTTGATGAGATGCGCGAGCCCGACGGCACGGTGAGACCGGCCTATGCCGACTTCGCCGAGCTGCTCGACGATCTCTCCATCGAGTCTCTGGTGACCAAGCAGGCGGCGGCCGAGGAGCTGTTCCGCCGGCTCGGCATCACCTTCGCGGTCTATGGCGAAGGCGGCTCGACAGAGCGGCTGATCCCGTTCGATCTCATGCCGCGCATTCTCGGCGGCGCCGAATGGGAGCTCGTGCAGCGCGGCTGCATCCAGCGCGTGAAGGCGATCAACATCTTCCTCTACGACATCTATCACGACCAGGAGATCATCAAGGCCGGCCTCGTGCCGCCCGAATTCGTGCTGCTCAACCCGGCCTACCGGCCCGAGATGCACGGCGTCGAGCCGCCCAATCGGGTCTACGCCCATATCGCGGGCATCGATCTCGTGCGCACCGGCGAGCGCGATTTCTTCGTGCTCGAGGACAATGTGCGCACGCCCTCCGGCGTCTCCTATGTGCTCGAGAACCGCGAGATCATGATGCGGCTCTTTCCCGATGCCTTCGCCGGGCAATCGATCATGCCCGTTGGCAACTACCCCGAGAGGCTGTTGGAGAATTTGCGGGCCGTGGCGCCGAGCGACGACGATGCTCCGGTCGTCGTGCTGCTCACGCCAGGCCGCTACAACAGCGCCTATTTCGAGCATGTGTTCCTCGCCGAGCAGATGGGCATTGAGCTCGTCGAAGGCGGCGATCTGTTCGTGCGCGACGGTTATGTGTGGATGCTGCTCATCCTGCGCGAGGACATGCCGCGCTCGCTGCACCATTGCTATCACAACCTCATCGGCACGCTCGACGAGCTTGCCGGCAAGAAGCAGCTGGAATGCCGGAACCTCGCCGGCCAGACTTATGCGCGGCTCAAACATGGCCGGATCGACCGGATCTTTCGCGCCGGTCTGCATGAATTCCTCACCTCCTTTATCGAGTCGAACAACACGCTTGGTCAGCAGATCCAGGAAGATTTCCTGATGAGGCACCACCGAAGGCCCGGTCAAGGTCGATGTCATTTATCGCCGGGTCGACGACGCCTTCATGGACCCGCTCGCCTTCAATCCTCAATCCGCGCTTGGCATACCCGGCCTGTTGTCGGCCGTCAGGTCGGGCAGGGTGGCGCTTGCCAATGCGCTCGGCACCGGCGTTGCCGACGACAAGGCGATGTATTGCTACGTGCCGCGCATGATCGAGTTCTATCTCGGCGAGCACACCATCCTCAACAACGTGCTCACCTATATGCTGCGCGACCCGAAGCAGCGGCAGCACGTATTCAACAATCTCCACAATCTCGTGGTCAAGGAGGTGCAAGGCTCCGGCGGCTACGGCATGCTGATCGGGCCGGCCTCGACTGCCGAGGAACGCGAGGCCTACAAGCTCAAGGTGATGCAGCTCCATGCTGCGCGCCATCCAGAACAGATTCTCGGCGGTGCGGCTCAGCATCAGCTTCGCGATACCGTCTACCCCTGGCGCATCCCCGAGCTATGGAGCGCCTGCTTGTCGATGGTGGAAGGCAACAGCGACATGCGGAAGCTAACATCGAGCATACGCGCGGTGTTCGGCGGCGGTGGCGGGGGCCGCGTGACATGATGCTGATCAGGGTCGAGCACTCCACCGAATATGCCTATTCGGAGCCGCTCGTCGCCAGCACGCAATATTTGCGCCTGACGCCGCTCTCCGGCAGGACCCAGGTGGTGGAGAGTTGGAGGTCTCAACCCCCGGCGCCGTCACCCATCAATGGTATGACCAATACGGCAATTGCTGCCACACCCTCACCGTGGCCCAGCCGGTCACCGAGCTCGCCATCAAGGTGAGCGGCCTCGTGCGCACGCGCGACACAAACGGCGTGGTGGGCCTTGCGCCGGCAGAGCTGCCGCTCGGTCTCTATCTCCGCGAGACGCCGTATACCGTGTGCTCGGAGCCGATCCGCGACTATGCCTCCCGCTTCCGGTCAAAAGTGAACCGCGACCGCATCGAGGCGTTGCATGAGATCATGCTCGCGATTGCCGATGACGTCGAATACACCAAGGGCGAGACCCATGTGCACACCACCGGCGCCGAGGCTCTGGAACAAGGCAGCGGCGTCTGTCAGGACCATGCCCATATCTTTTGTGCCGTCTGCCGCACACTCGGTATCCCGGCGCGCTATGTCAGCGGTTACCTGTCGCACGGCGCAGGCCACGAGGCGCATGCTTCAAGCCACGCCTGGGCCGACGCCTATGTCGAGGATCTCGGCTGGGTGAGCTTCGATCCCTCCAACCGCACCGGTGCGACGGAGGCATATATCCGCATCGCCATCGGCCTTGACTATGGCGAGGCCGGCCCCATCCGCGGCGTGCGCAGCGGCGGTGGGGTTGAAACCATGTCCTACTCGGTTATGTTCCCAAGCCAACAACAACAGGTTCAGTAGGGGGACGGCTTGACCTATTGCGTTGGCATTCTGCTCAATGAAGGCTTGGTGCTGGCCTCAGATTCCCGCACCAATGCCGGCATCGACCGGGTCTCCACCTTCCGCAAGATGCACGTACTGGAGAAGCGGGGAGAGCGCTTCTTTGCCCTCCTCACCGCCGGCAATCTGTCGCTCACCCAAGGGGTCATGAGCCTGCTCGGCGAGTGGCTCGAATCAGGCGACCCGGAGAAGGATCTCTGGGCGGTGGGCTCCATGTTCGCCGCCGCCCGCGCCATCGGCACCGCCATCCGCGAGATGCACAAGATCGACGGCGGCTACCTCCAGCAGCACGACGTCGATTTCAGCGCCTCCTTCATCCTCGCCGGCCAGCTCAAGACCGGGCAACTCAGGCTGTTCCTGATCTACGATGCCGGCAATTTCATCGAGGCCATGGGCGACACGATCTACTTCCAGATCGGCGAAGTGAAATACGGCAAGCCGATCCTCGACCGCATCATCCAGCCGAGCACGAGCCTGAACGACGCGGTGAAATGCGCGCTCATCTCCTTCGATTCGACCATGCGCTCCAATGTGTCGGTTGGGCCGCCGATCGACATCTTCGTCTACCGGCGCGACTCCATGGCACCAGGCTTCACCATCAGGCTGGAAAGGTCAGACCCCTATCTTCGCTCGATCCGCGACGCTTGGGGATCGGCGCTGCACAAGGCATTCCAGGACACCGTGCCGGGGCCTGGCTGGAAGATCTAGCTTTGCCGGTTCCGGCTATCCGTTGAAACTGTAAGAACGTGCAACAGGGAGGAATGTCATGCGTACAAGAAACCTAGGCGCGGCAGTGCTTGCCGCGTTGGCCGTTGCCGCGGTCACGATACCGGCTTCGGCCGAACCGTCGGGATACACCATCGCGCCTGCTGGCCCCGCCGATCCACGCAACAACTACGTACCGCAGGCCGGCGCCGTCTTTGTCGTGGACGATGCCAAGGGAACAATCATTATGTGCTTCCCCGACAACAAGGACAACAAGGTCGTGGTCGTTTGCACGCCGGCGACCAAGCTGCCGCAATAGGCTGGAGGCTTGTCAGCCGGTGGCTTCGGTTGCCGTTGGTGATGAAGCCGCCTAAGGCTTGCCTGCCCCGGGCATGCCTGTCGGCGTGCTGTCCTGGATCACCTGGGTTGCGAGGTCGCGGATCTCCTCGAGCTGATGCACGAAGCTTTCCATCTGCTTCCGCGCATGCTCGGTCTGCAGCTCCATGGCCTGGCTCACGTCCTTGCTCTCCGTGAGCTTCATCGCGAGGTTGAAATTCGCCTCGGCGTTGTTGCGCGTGATCTCGGCGATCTTCTCATTGAGAGAGCGCAGGCCGCTGCTTGCCGTTTGCGAGCTCGTCTCGAACGTCTTCCACGTCCGTTCGCTCGTCGCCGCAAAGGTATCGAACGCCCGTTTTGCTTGCTCGATGCTGACCTTCATCAGGTCGCGGAACGCATCCGGCACCTCCGGCTTCATGAACGCGTCATTGGCCATGTTACTCTCCTGTCCTCGCAACTGCCCTCGCCGGCCGCTCTCCGGCTGGCGCCGGCTTGCAGCCTTCTCACCCGTCAGCAGCCAGGTGCTGACCGGCCACCAAGCAGCCCACCAAAAGCTCTTGATCAGCAAGCTTAGCACAGCGCCGGGCCTTTAGGCAGGGGAGGGGCGTCGTCGCTGCCCTGCCACATCATGGTGAAAACCGCGCAAAGCGGCGCCTCGCGCGTTGAATTCGCTTTCCAAGTGCCGCCGCTTGCGTCTTACTTGAGACGGGGAACGGAAACGCCACAGGGTAAAGGGCATCAAACCACTCGCTTCATCGCGGCGGGCCGGAGGAATTGGCCTTCACGATCAAAGGAAGGTTCAAGATGCGACGCATCCCGCTCCTCGCTTCAGCGCTCATGCTCAGTGCGCCTTTGGCTCACGCCGAGATGCTACCAGCCTACGATTCAGAGGCTATTTGTGCCGATGTCGCGGGTGGCTCGGCGAGGCAAGAGTTGATCATGCGCGGCTGCCTCGATTTCCAGGAGCGGACCCGCAAAGAGATCGCCCTCGCTTGGGATAAGCTCCCGGTTCCGGTGCAGGTATCCTGTACCAAGGCCGCCGAGGGAAGCGGCGACTATTGGCGGCTCAAATCCTGCATCGACAAGGAAGTGCGCTCCACCTCGGCTGTGACCGGGCACTAGACCTAAGGAAGCGCCGGCTCCCGTGCGACGGCCGGCGCGCCGTGCGTTCGCGGGATGGCGCCCTTGAACACCTGAATGAGGTCCATCTCGTTCAGTTCCTCGTCGCTCGAAGCTGACAGGGCAAGGTCGTTATAGGCCCTCGCGTCCTCGTCGGCTTTGACGCGCTTCAGGGCTGGACGGAATTTGAGGAAAAGCTGCGCCCAGCGGACCCCTGAGGTGAGCGATTCCACCACCCGGCGCGGATAGAACAGAAGCGGGTTTTCGATCTTCATTCCCGGCCGGCGTTGCGTGCGGATCTTGCGCCGGACGATGCCGCATTCGAGCGGGTGCACCTTCTCGATCAGGATCGCGCCGAGAAAATGCACGACCGAGGAATAAAGAGCGCTGGTGCGCTTGCCGCGCGCCGCATCGCGCCTCAGCACGGTCTCGACATGCTTCGGCGTATAGAACTGCCGCCAGGAATCGAAATAGACCTTCTCCCATGCCGCGTCCGACATGATCGGATGGTGCGTGACCCGGTGGTTGAGGTCGTACTTGTTGAGGTCGGGGTCCATCCACACGCCCTTGGCGTGCAGGACCTTGTGGTCTTCCGAGCCGGGGAGAGGGGTGAGGAAGAAGAACTCGATCAGGTCGAGCGGCATCTCCCGCTGGATGATCTCGATATTGCGGGCGATTTTCTCCGGCGTGTCATCGGGAAAGCCGAGGATGTAGCCGGCATAGGTGATGACGCCGGCATCCTTCCAGGCCTGAAGCATCTTGCGGTATTCCCAGATCTTGTTCTGCCGCTTCTTGGCGGCGGCGAGCGCATCCGGGTCGATATTTTCAAGCCCGATGAACACGCGGGCGCAGCCGCCGCGCGCTGCCTTTTCGATGAAGCCCTCCAGGCGATGACACAGCGTGTCGACCTGGAGCGTCACCTTGAATTTGAAGCCCTGCTCCTCCCTGAGCCAGATCAGCCGGTCGAGAATGGCTTCCCAGTTCTTGTTGCGCGCGAAGTCGTCGTCGGTGATGAAGAACCGCTGGATGTTCTGCGCCGCATTGATCCTGATGATTTCCTCGACGTCGTCCGGCGTGCGGTGGCGCGACTTGCGGCCCTGCACGTTGATGATCGTGCAAAACGAGCACTGGAACGGGCAGCCCCGGCCTGCATCAAAACTGGTATAGGCCCCGGCCATCTTGCGGACGACCTCCGCGGGCAGGATTGGCAGCGTAGCGTTGGTAAGGTCCGGCAAGTCTTTCATCAGATTGTAAAGCGGCTTCAGCTCGTGGGCCCAAGCCGCCTTGAGCACCTCATCCATCCGCCCCTCGGCTTCGCCGGCGTAGATCGAGATGCCGAGCTTCTGCGCCTCGACGATCTCATGCGGGATTTCGGGCAGCATGGCGATGCTGCCTGCGGCATGGAAACCGCCCATGACCACTTGGATGCCGGCATCGACGAATTTTCGGCCGATATCGACCGCGCGGGGAAACTGGTTCGACTGCACGCCGACGAGCCCAACCATGGCGCAGTCGCCCGCCTGCAACCGGCGGATGAGCTTGTCGAAGCGGACTACAGTGTTGGTCTCGTCGATGACATCGATCTCGATGTCGACGTCGTCGCCGAGGACTTTCCGCGTGCGGCAGTCGTCGAACAGGCTATAGACCGAGGCAAGGGAATTTGACGGTATCGGGGAGCGAACCCACTGGATGACATAGCCATCATCATCGTAGTGCGACGGCTTGATCAGAATGATGAGAAATTGCTTGGCGCGAGCCATTTTCCCCCCGAGCCAGAAGGTATCAGCGCGGCAGTATATCCGCATCCGAAATCGAAGAAATGCGAATTGATTGATGCCAAGCCCTGATACCGCAAGGCTTTCTGGCTCGATATCTGAACTTCAATAGCGACTTCCACAAGGCGGCTCGCCTTATTTGTCTGTGGCTAGGGGAATTACTCCACAATCATCCCAACCAGCGTCTCCAGCCGGTCGGCTTCCTCGGCAGGCTTGTCCCAGCGGATGCGATGGATGCGGGGAAACCGCATGGCGACGCCCGACTTGTGCCGGGTGGAGCGATGCACCGAGTCGAAGGCCACCTCGAACACCAGCTTCGGCTCGACCTGGCGCACGGGGCCGAACGAGTCCACGGTGTGATTGCGCACGAAAGCGTCGAGCTTGAGCAGCTCTTCGTCGGTGAAGCCGAAATAGGACTTGCCCACCGGAACGAGCTCAGGCTCGCCGCCTCACCGTTGCGCCAGGCGCCAAACGTGTAGTCTGAGTAATAGGACGAGCGCTTGCCGCTGCCCCGCTGCGCGTACATCAGCACGGCGTCGAGCGTAAGCGG
>Ga0134126_10012042_pt1 | contig 10924 bp, 7 predicted proteins | sample KB31752_FD_96881 | JGI IMG/M metagenome (GOLD analysis project Ga0134126, IMG submission 96881) | Terrestrial soil microbial communities with excess Nitrogen fertilizer from Kellogg Biological Station, Michigan, USA - KB3-175-2 | ecosystem: Environmental > Terrestrial > Soil > Unclassified ...
AAGGATCCGAGCAAGGTGGATCGTTCGGCCGCGTATGCCGCGCGCTATGTCGCCAAGAACATCGTCGCCGCCGGTCTGGCCGATCGGTGCGAATTGCAGGTCTCCTACGCGATCGGCGTGGCCGAGCCGACTTCGATTTCGGTCACCACGTTCGGCACCGGCAAGATTTCGGACGAGAAGATCGAGAAGCTGGTACGCAGGCATTTCGACCTGCGCCCCTACGGCATCATCAAGATGCTGGATCTGATCCATCCGATGTACCAGTTGACCGCAGCTTATGGACACTTCGGCCGCAAACCGTTCCAGCACACCTACAAGTGGACCGCGCGCGAGAACGGCAAGGAAGTGAAGAAATCCGAAGTCGCGACCGCCTTCTCGTGGGAGAAGACCGACCGCGCCGAGGAACTTCGGAAAGCGGCGGGGTTGAAAGCAACGAAGTAGATATCCGGCGTCATTCCGGGACGTCCGCAGCTTCATCGCGGACGAACCCGGAATCCATTTTCGCTCCGGGCTGACCTTGGAAGGACAAAGTGGCTACCGGCTTTCGCCGGTATGCCAGTCGAATAGAGAGGGCCCAGCATGGCGGATCGTTCCGTTTACGTGGCCCGCCCGCGCCTTTCATCTTTCCATCGCGACGAAAAGATATATAATGCGCGCCTTCGCCGAGGGGCGCTGCAAGCCCGGCCTGTGAGCGGTATTCAGGCAAGGGATCAGGCTCGGCGAGGCCCAACTCCCAACCGCGCCCGTTAATGCGAGTCCGTCCGACTCCCAACAACGGAGCAATCCATGAACGCCGCTATTTCCCCTTCCGCATCCCAACTTCCCTCTGGCGATTTCAAGGTCCGCGACATCACGCTGGCCGCGCTGGGTCGCCGCCGCATCCGCATGGCCGAGCAGGAAATGCCGGGCTTGATGCAGATTCGCGCGCGCTATGCGCCGCAGAAACCGCTGAAAGGCGTGCGCGTCACCGGCTCCTTGCACATGACCAAGGAAACCGCGGTGTTGATCGAGACGCTCGCTGCGCTCGGCGCCTCGGTGCGCTGGGCTTCGTGCAATATTTTTTCCACGCAGGACGACGCGGCTTCCGCGATCGCGGCGGCTGGCATTCCGGTATTCGCCTGGAAGGGCGAGACGCTCGAGGAATACTGGGAATGCACGCTGGATGCATTGACGCACCCCGGCATGCGCGGCCCGGAGTTGATCGTGGACGATGGGGGTGACGCCACGCTGCTGATCCACAAGGGCGTGGAGATGGAGGACGGTTCCAACTGGGTTGATCAACCCGGCGCCAATCATGAAGAACAAGTCATCAAGGATCTGCTGAAGCGCACGCGCAGCGAGCGCCCCGGCTTCTGGAAGAAAGTCGCCAGCGAATGGCGCGGTGTCTCCGAGGAAACGACCACCGGCGTGCATCGCCTCTACCAGATGATGGAAGCCGGCAAGCTGCTGGTGCCGGCGATCAACGTCAACGATTCGGTGACGAAATCCAAATTCGACAATTTGTATGGCTGCCGCGAATCGCTGGCCGACGGCATCAAGCGCGCCACCGATCTGATGATCGCAGGCAAGGTCGCGGTGGTGTGCGGCTACGGCGATGTCGGCAAGGGCAGCGCGCACTCGCTGAAAGGCTTCGGCGCGCGCGTGATCGTCACCGAAATCGACCCGATCAACGCGTTGCAGGCGGCGATGGAAGGTTTCCAGGTTGCGACGGTGGAAGACACGCTCGGCATCGCCGACATCTACGTCACCACCACCGGCAACCGCGACGTGATCACGCTGGAACACATGCAGCACATGAAGAACAACGCGCTGGTGTGCAACATCGGCCACTTCGACAACGAGATCCAAGTGGATCGCCTGCAGCAAAATGCGCAGCGTGAGGAAATCAAGCCGCAGGTGGATCGCTATACCTTCGCCGATGGCCATTCGATCTATCTGCTGGCCGAAGGCCGGCTAGTGAACCTCGGCTGCGCGCACGGCCATCCGGCGTTCGTGATGTCGAATTCGTTCTCCAATCAGACGCTGGCGCAGATCGACCTGTGGGCGAACAAGGACAAATACGAAAAAACCGTCTATCGGTTGTCGAAGAAACTGGACGAAGAAGTCGCGCGCCTGCATCTGGAGCAGATCGGGGTCAAGCTGACGCGGCTTACGCAAGACCAGGCTGATTACCTGGGCGTGCCGGTGGAAGGGCCGTACAAGGCCGAACATTACCGGTATTGATCCGCGCACCAGCCCATGAAGCCGATCAGTCTCGAGTTCTTTCCGCCCAAAACCGACGAGCAGCGCGCGCAACTCGAGCGCGCGCTGCCGCGGCTGAAGGCGCTCGCGCCGGAGTACGTGAGTGTCACCTTCGGCGCGGGCGGGTCGACGCTGACGCACACGCCGCGCACGGTCCAGCAACTGCGTGAATCGCACGCGCTGGAAGTTGCGCCGCACGTCTCATGCATGGGCGGCTCGCGCGCGGAAATCGGCGCGTTGCTGGAACACTACAAGGCGATGGGGTGCAAGCGCATTATCGCGCTGCGCGGCGATCTGCCTTCGGGCATGGCCACGCCCGGCGATTTCCGCTACGCGTCGGAGCTGGTCGAATTCATCCGTCGCGAACACGATGGGTTCTTCCACATCGAAGTGGCGTGTTATCCGGAATGTCATCCGCAATCCGAGCACGCGCATTCCGACTTGAAGCACTTCAAGGCCAAGGTGGATGCCGGCGCGGATGGCGCGATCACACAGTATTTCTACAACGCGGATGCGTATTTTCGTTTCGTGGAAGATGCGCGCCGCGCGGGTGTCACCATTCCGATCGTGCCGGGTGTGATGCCGATTGCCAATTTCTCCCAGTTGCGGCGGTTCTCCGAAATGTGCGGCGCGGAAATACCGCGCTGGATCGGCAAGCGCATGGCGGCCTACGGCGACGACCCGGATGCGATCCGTGAATTCGGCGCGGATATTGTCTCGTCGTTGTGCCGGCGCCTGCTCGACGGCGACGCGCCGGGCCTGCATTTGTACACGCTCAATCGCGCGCGCGCGACCATGGCGGTACTGGAACGGCTGTAGGGAAAGTTTTGCGATCACCCCTGATCGCAAGAAAAAACGCGGCAGCCCTTCCGCACCGTCTCACACAATCACACTACCCCCACGCGTCGCGAAGCTACACTGCCGCGATGCGCGCGATGCTGCTGTTCTCGCTCTTGGGGCTGTCTCTGCTATGCGTGGCGCACAATGCGCGCGCACAGATTCACCGTTGCATGGGCGCGCAAGGCGAGCCGGTGTTCACCGATCAGCCTTGCGGCGCGGCCGAGTTATCGGTGGGCGTTGCAAGCAGCACGACGGACAGCGAGCTACCGACCGAAAGCCACGCTGCGGGGATCAATCATGGCGCGCAGCTGGCGGCATCCTGTCCGCGCTCCCCTCAACAGGTGCGCGATCGCATCGCGGTTGCGTTCAGCGACGACAATCCCAATGCGCTGGCCGGCTTGTTCGACTGGCGCGGCTTCGACCATGACAGCGCAGATGCCCGCCTGCGCGAGTTCCGTCGCTGGTTGAAAAGACCCTTGGCCGGCGTGCAGTTTTCCGGCGCGCCGGATCCTTCCGGCGCACAGCCGGGCGACGCCGATTACGATGTGCAGGCTCCAAGCGGGGTGACCGTATTGACGCAATCCGGTGGCAACGCGGAGGGTGCGACACCGGACGCCCGCAGCTTCGGCATGGCCAACCGCGGTGGCTGCTGGTGGCTGATGTTCTAGCGGAGCGAATGGAGACGCGCCGAGTCCCGCCATTCCGCGTTGCCCTGCGCATCTCCCACATCCCACCTCCCGCGCCGTTATCATGCGCGTTTTCCAAGGAGCGCCCGCATGCCCGCGCAAACCTATCCCGAGTGGATCTGGCACAACGGCGCGATCAAGCCCTGGGCGCAAGCGACCGTGCACGTGATGGCACACGCGCTGCACTACGGCTCGTCAGTGTTCGAAGGCATCCGCAGTTACGCGACTCCGCAGGGCGCGGCGATTTTTCGCCTCAGCGATCATCTGAAGCGCTTGTACAATTCGGCGAAGATCTACGACATCGTGATTCCGTACGCGCAGGATGAGCTCGCAAACGGATGTCGCGAGGTGCTGCGCCGCAACGATTTGCAACAGGCGTATCTGCGCCCGGTGGCGTTTCGCGGCCTTGGCGGTTTCGGCTTGTCTGCCGATACGCCGACCGACGTCGCGATCGCGACGTGGCCCATGGGCCCGTATCTCGGCGCCGAGGCGCTGGAGAACGGCATCACCGCCTGCGTGTCGAGCTGGCAACGGATGGCGCCGAACACCATTCCGGCTGGCGCCAAGGCTGGCGGCAATTATCTTTCCGGACAATTGATCGCTCGCGAGGCGCGCCGCCTCGGCTTTGGCGAAGGCATCGCACTGGCTTCGACCGGATTGCTTTCAGAGGGCGCCGGCGAAAACGTGTTTCTGGTGCTGGACGGCGCGCTGCACACCGCGCCGGTCAGCGCTGCATTGCTCAACGGCATCACCCGCCACACGCTGATTACGCTGGCGAACGCCAATGGCATGAAGGTCATCGAGCGCGACCTGCCGCGCGAGTATCTGTATCTCGCCGACGAAGTCTTCATGTGCGGCACTGCGGCGGAAGTGACCCCGATACGCAGCGTGGATGGCAAGCCGGTTGGCTCCGGCAAGACCGGCCCAATCACGCGGCAATTGCAAGACTTGTTCTTCGGCCTGTTCGATGGGCGCACCAAGGATGAGTGGGGATGGCTGGAACCCGTCTGAAGCGGAAGTTGGAAACGAGGGGTTGGCTGGAAATCGCACGGCGAAAATCGGCCTGTCGTGGATTCCCTACTCCCCACTCCCGCTTCTGAAATCCAGCGTCGCCACCGCGCCGCGTTCGGCGCGAGGGACGAGCGACACGCGCCAGCCGTAGAGTTCGCACAACCGGCGCACGATCGCGAGACCCAAGCCCGCGCCCTTCACCACTTCGCCTTCGCCGCGCACGCCGCGTTCGAACAGGCGCTCGGCATGTTCGGGCTTGATGCCCGGCCCGGTGTCCTCGACCAGCACGCGATCGCTCTGCACGCGCACCACGACCTCGCCTTCCAGGGTGTACTTGCAGGCGTTGCCGACCAGATTGCCCAGCGCAACCGCGACCACCGAGGAAGGTGCTTCCACTTCACAGCGTGATTCGATCACCAGCTGCATCTGCACCGGCTTGTGGCCGATGTGTTGCTCGCTGGTGTCGATGACATCCGCCGCGACTTTCGCCACATCGGTGGTTTCGCCATCCACGGGGCCCGAGCGCTCCGCGCGAGAGAGCAGCAGCAGCGCCTGCGTCAATTCGGTGGACTGGCGCACCGCGCGCTCGATGCGTTTCAGCCGTGTCCTGGCCTTTTCTGGGAGATCCGGATTGCCCATCAGCAATTCGGTAGTGGTGGCGATCACCGCCAGCGGGGTGCGCAATTCGTGGCTGACATCGGCGTTGAATTCTCGGTCGCGCGCGATCATCGCGGTTTGCCGCTGCGCATAATCATCCAGTGCGGCGGCCAGTTCCCCGACCTCATCCTCGGCGAAATACGGCGCCAGCGGTTCCAGCGTGCCGCCTTTGCGGAACGCGCGCAGGCGCGCGGCCAGTTCGGTCACCGGGCTCATCACGCGCGCGGAGAGCCAGATGCCGATCAGCAACGAGAACGTGCCAAGCAGTATCACGGTGACGACCAGCGCGGTGGTCAGCTGACGCTTGCCCAGTTCATCGCGGGTGACATCGTAGAGTTCGAAAACGTCGTAATCGGGAGCGCGCCGCACCGCGATCTTGTAATGGTGCACCCGGCCGTCCTGACCCACGCCGGTGTAATCGTGCACCCCGGTGCCGAAATCCTGCCAGGCCAGCGGAATCTTGTATTCCTTGCGCTTGCTGAAAATCCACGGCGCCACCAGATTGGTGCCGGCCGGGCGCGTGGGATCGGCGCGCACCTGCTTGACGATATCGTCCACATCGTGCTGCAACTGTTCAACGATCAGGCGGTTCTCGACCGTATTGCGCACGTACATCGCGGCGACGGCGAACAGCGCCGCCAGACCGAAACCCAGCAGCGCGTACGAGAGAATGATGCGGCTGCGCAGCCTACGTCGCGACGGCATCCGGATCGACCATGCGATAGCCGATTCCATGGCGGGTGTGGATCAATGGCCGCTCGAACGGCTTGTCGATCGCCGCGCGCAGGCCGTGGATGTGAACGCGCAACGAATCCGAATCGGGCAGTTCCTCACCCCACACGCGCTGCTCCAGATCCTGCCGCGTCACCACCGACGGGCTGGCCTCCATCAACGCCTGCAGCAGTTTCAACCCGATCGGATTCAACTGGATCGGCTTGCCATCGCGCATCACCGTGAGCGTGTCGAGATTGAAGGTGAGATCGGAAACCTTCAGCACCCGGCTCTGCGGACCCTTGCCGCGCCGCGCCAGCACTTCCAGCCGCGCGGCCAGTTCCTGCAGCGCGAACGGCTTGGTCATGTAATCGTCGGCGCCGGATTCGAAGCCGATCAGTTTCTGATCCAGTGCGTCGCGCGCGGTCAGCATCAGGATCGGCGTGTGCTTGTGCGCCTCACCGCGCAATTTCTTGCATACCTCGAGACCGTCCATGCCCGGCAGCGTGAGATCGAGCACGATCACATCGAAGTCATTGACCACCGCCAGGTGCAGGCCGGTAACGCCGTCGCCGGCAAAATCGACTACATGGCCGTGGTCCTCCAGGTAGTCGCCGATGTTGGTTGCGATATCGTTGTTGTCTTCGATCACCAGCACGCGCATATCCGTGGCTCCTGGCCTCTGATCACTGCTTCGCGAGGGCTTCCAGCACCGCGCCGCTCAACACAAGCTTAGCTTGAAATGCTGAACGCGGTCGCGCCGGGCAGAATCCTCACGCCACCGCCGCCTCGATGTGCCGGATCACGGCCGCGGCGACATCCACGCCGCTGACCGCTTCGATGCCCTCCAGGCCGGGCGAGGCGTTGACCTCCAGCACCAGCGGGCCACGGACGGAACGCAGCAGATCCACACCCGCAATATCCAGTTCCATCGCGCGCGCCGCGCGCAGCGCGGTGGTGCGTTCGCGTTCACTCAGTTCCACCTTGCTGCCGGTGCCACCGCGATGGAGGTTGGAACGGAAATCGCCGGACACCGCTTCGCGCTGCATGGCAGCAACGACTTCATCGCCAACCACGAAGCAGCGGATATCGCAGCCGTTCGCCTCGCGGATGAATTCCTGCACCAGGAAATTGGCGTACAACCCCCGGAATGCCTCGATCACGCTCTGCGCGGCGGCACGCTTTTCCGCCAGCACCACGCCCTGCCCCTGTGCACCTTCATTGAGCTTGATCACGTGCGGTGTCGGCCCAAGCATGTCGAGCAGGTCGGACGTGTCATCCGGATTGTCGCCAAACACCGTGACCGGCAGATCCAGCCCGCGGCCGGCGAGGATCTGCAGGCTGCGCAACTTGTCGCGTGCGCGCTGCACGGCATCCGATGGATTGGGCGTATAAACGCCCATCATCTCGAACTGCCGCAGCACCGCGGTGCCGTAAAAACTGATCGAGGCGCCGATGCGCGGAATCACGCAGTCGAAACCTTTCAGCTCGCGACCGCCGTAGTGCAAGCCGAAGCCGTCGTGGGCGATGCGCATGTAACAGCGCAATGGATCCAGCACCCGCACGCGATGGCCGCGCTCGCGCGCCGCCGCTGCCAGCCGCCTGGTCGAATACAGCCGCGTGTTGCGCGAAAGGATCGCGATCTTCATGACGCCGCCGAGCGTTTTGCGTACGGCAGAATGCCGGCAACAACGAATGCTGGCAAGCCGAGCTTTTCCGCACCTTGGGTCAAAAGGTCGATTCATTCGTGCGCGTCACGCGCGAATGAAAGGGGTTGTGGCGCGCAAGAGCCCCACTCGCGGATAGATGGCTGGCCCCAGTATGCCAAGCGTACGGGCAGCTTGGAGGAAAGCGGGTGAAGGGAATCGAACCCTCGTCAGTAGCTTGGGAAGCTACAGCTCTACCATTGAGCTACACCCGCACCAAGCCGCGATGGTAGCGAGGCAGCCCGAACCGGCGCAACGGCGGCTGACCGGAATCTTCGGATTCGCTTAAGCCCAGGCCACGGAAGGCAAGCGTTCAGCCCGACTGGGATGTGATGTACGTGCGCCGCCTGTCGAATGAGGCGCATGGGTGCTTGCCCAGGTCAAGCAGCATTCCGCGGAGTCCCGTCATGTCCCGCAATACTTTTTCGAACAAGCTCGTGCTGGTGAAACTGCTTCCCGCCGCGCTCGCGGCTGCGCTTGTCGTGTGCGCATCGGTTGCGAGCGCCCAGGACACGTCCTATCAGAATCCGCCGGCCGATCAAAACGCGTCATACGACCAAAGCGCACCCGCTCAAGCCAGCTCCGATGATCCGCCCGACCGCGTCGCCCGGCTTGCGTATCTCTCCGGCGATGTCGAACTCGCGGCCGCCGGTGAAAACGACTGGGGCACCGCGGATATCAACCGGCCGCTGACAACCGGCGACCGCCTGCTGACCGGCAATGACGGCCGCGCGGCACTGGAGCTTGGCGATGCCGCATTGCGCATCAACGACAACAGCGCGTTCAACTTTCTCGATTTGAATGACACCACTACCCAAGTCGAGTTGTCGCAAGGCACCTTGAACTTGCGGGTGCGCCAGCTCAATGACGGTGAAACCTACGAGATAGACACGCCGACCGTGGCCTTTGTCGCCAGCCAGCCAGGCACCTATCGCGTGGATGTCGACCCCAACGGAAACGGCGCGATGGTCACCGTGTTTGAAGGCGCCGGCACCGTGTATGGGGAAAATGGCGTGAGCCGACCGGTGGATGCCGGGCAGTCCTATCGCTTCAACGACACCACGCTGGTCAACGTCGAGGTGCAGGGCGTGCCAGCGCCGGATGATTTCGACCGCTTCTGCGACGTGCGCGATTCGCGCTATATCCATTCGATATCGCGCCGTTATGTTTCGCCGGATGTGGTCGGCTACGACGACCTGGATCAATACGGCGACTGGCAGAGCACACCCGACTACGGCGAGGTCTGGTATCCCACCCAGGTCGCTGCCGACTGGGCGCCGTATCGCGATGGCCACTGGGCCTGGATCGAGCCGTGGGGCTGGACCTGGGTAGATGACGAGCCGTGGGGCTATGCGCCTTTCCATTACGGGCGGTGGGCCTACGTTCGCAATCGCTGGGGCTGGATCCCCGGACAGCGCGAAATTCGCCCGGTCTACGCGCCGGCGTTGGTCGCGTTTGTCGGCGGCGGCGGGCTTTCGCTGTCGATCAACCTCGGCGGCGGCGAGCCGGTCGGCTGGTTCCCGCTAGGGCCGCGCGACGTGTATGTGCCGCCTTATCGCGCCAGCCGCAATTATTTCACCAACATCAACGTCACCAACATCCGCAGCGTCTATGTCAACAAGACGGTGATCAACAACTATTACGGCGGCTATGCGGCGGGTCGCCCCTACGCAGGACGCACGGATTATGCCTACCGGAATAACCCGCGCGCCTTCACGGCGGTGCCGCGCAATGTGTTCGCCGGCGCCAAGCCGGTACGCGCAGCGGTGCTGCATGTGAATCCTGCCTCGCTGGCCAAGGCCACCATCGCGCCGATGCCGCATATCGCGCCGACCCGCGAAAGCCTGGGGATTCGGCCGGCCAGACGCCCGATCGCCGCGCCCATCGAGAAATCGTTCCAGCGCACCGTGGTCGCGCGCCACGCGCCTCCGCCGCGTCCGGTGCCGTTCGCCGCGCGCGAAAAAGTGATCGCGAGCCACGGCGGCGCGCCGATTCCAGTGGCGCAGTTGCAGCAAATGCGTCAGCAACATGCGCAAGCGCAGCCGGAGCCGCAACGCGTGCACGTGGTAGCGGCCGCACCCAAGCGCGGCGCGCCCTTGCCACCGATGAAACAGGCACCCGGCCAGCCACCGGCGACAGCGCACGGCGCGCAGCCGCCGATGGTGCGCGCGCCTCGCCCCGGCGAACCGATTCCGCCGCATCAGGCCAATGCAATCCATCCGATCCAGGTGCCGCTCAACCCGTCCAGCGGTGGCGCTCCGAATCGGCCGGCGCGTGCGCCGCTGCGTCCGGGCGAACTGCCGTCGGCGCGCTTTGCCCATCCGCAACGCGAGGCTGGACCCGGCAACGCCAATGCGCCCGAACAACGCGCGGCGCAAGCACGCGAGACGCAGGCGCAACAAGACCAGCAACGTGCCGAGCAGGCGCGGCAGCAGGCCAATCAGGCTCGCCAGAACGGCGAACAGGCGCAAGCCCAAGCCAACGAGCAGCGTGCGCAAGCGGCTCAAGCGCAGGCACAGCAGCATGAGGCGCAAGCCCGTCAGCAGGGCCAGGAGGCTCAAGCCCAGCAAGCGCAACAGCGGGCTGAGCAGTCACATGCGCAGCAGGCACAGCAGCGGGCTGAGCAGGAGCGTCAGCGGGCCGACCAGAACCGCGCGCAACAGGAGCAAATACGCGCCCAGGCGGCCCAGCAGCAAGCGCAGCAGCACGCCGAGCAGGCACGCGCGCAGCAGGAGCAGCAACGCGCCGAGCAGGCACACGCGCAACAGCAACAGCGCGAAGAGCAGATGCGCGCCCAGCAGCAGGCGCAACAACGTCAGGCGCAGGAAGCGCAAATGCGCGCGCAACAGCAAGAGCAACAGCGTGCCCAGCAGGCGCAACAACGTCAGGCGCAGGAAGCGCAAATGCGCGCGCAACAGCAGGAGCAACAGCGCGCCCAGCAGGCGCAACAGCGGCAGGCGCAGGAAACACAGATGCGCGCGCAACAGCAAGAGCAACAGCGCGCCCAGCAGCGGCAGCAGCACGCGCCGCCGCCTCCGCGTTCGCAGGAACAGAAGAAGCGCAAGGACCAGC
>Ga0134126_10012043_pt1 | contig 10924 bp, 9 predicted proteins | sample KB31752_FD_96881 | JGI IMG/M metagenome (GOLD analysis project Ga0134126, IMG submission 96881) | Terrestrial soil microbial communities with excess Nitrogen fertilizer from Kellogg Biological Station, Michigan, USA - KB3-175-2 | ecosystem: Environmental > Terrestrial > Soil > Unclassified ...
ACCTGGCTTTTATATTTAGGAAGTGCCATATTTCTCATGTGTATTTTTATATTCGGAATTGTTTATGGTGGAAAAATACCTAATCAAACTTCAAAAAAATATAATGGTTTTATTGTTACTACGCTCGGAGTAATTTTCTCATGCATTCTTATACTTATGTTAGCTCTTATATTCGCTCCGGGTGTTTTTAATTTTGGATCATCCCCAGATGTATTGATGCAAACTCCTGCGGCCATCGCAAAAAATAATGGACATAATTTGTTGTTTATGATGCTTGCAGATGCGATTATCATTAACTTCTGCGCAGGGACATTTGCAGCAGTTATGACACGAAGTAAAAATGAGGAAAAAAAACTTCCTGCAAATGAGTAAAAAACTGGCTACATTTATTTTATCGTTTGTGATTACGGGTTTACTTTAACGATTTAATGTTTTAAATGAACAAGTTAGTAAGAGCATTAATTGCCGGATGGGGCGCTAAAAAGCTTGGCGGAGGTTGTGTAAGCACAATAGTTATATTTATAATTATTTATTATGCTTTAGGTACATGCAATTCACATCCCGTAAACACTGCGCCGCATAAGAATTCAGGTATTCAATTTCATACACCCAAAACGGCAGTTGTTTATTTTTCAACATCACATCTAACAATGAACTAAGAAATCTTTTTAATTTGTTGTTTTAATAAATTGCTTCCCCAGATCTTGCTTAGTTTATTTTTTACAATTGAGTTGGATGATGATTTTGTATTGAATAAATCCTTCAATTCATAAACGTTTCCTGCAGAAGTCCATTCTTTAAGCGCTGCATACCATACAGGAGTTTCTTTGCTTAATAACTTCAATCGTAATTGATCAATCGTAAACGGACCAGATTCGCGGTCTCCATCTTTAATGAAATAAGTCATCATAAAAGTTGTGGTTGCAGGTAAAATGCTTTTATACAACGCGGAATAAGATCATATTATTTCTTTTATTAAGGTTACCAGATCAAAATTTTTGAGTAAGGGAAAAGTTATTTGGGATTCACCTCGAAAAATGGTCTGACTGCCAGAACATTTTCTTTTTTAATTTTGTTTTAAATAAAATCTTAGAAATGAATATAAAAATATTGTTGACAAGTTTAAGTATTGCTTCAATCTCGGTTATTTCGTGCAATCAACAGGGCACTAATTCTAATTCTGCTGTCACTATAGATTCCACGACCGCAAAGGCAGTTGCTATTAAAGAGGAGCCGGTTAATTATAGTGTAGGTGGAAAAAATTACGATGGATATGTAACTTACGATTCTAACCAGGTTGGTAAACGGCCAGGTGTACTCGTAGTACATGAATGGTGGGGGTTAACGGATTATCCGAGGATGCGTGCAAAAGAATTGGCTTCGTTAGGTTATATAGCCATGGCCGTTGATATGTATGGTGATGGAAAAATTGGGCCTGATCCCAAAACGGCCATGGAACTGGCAACGCCATATTACAAAGACCCGACCCTGGCAAAAACAGTCCTCGATGCAGCTATCAACAAACTAAAGTCTTTTCCTGAGACTGATACATCGAAAATGGCGGCTATAGGATATTGTTATGGAGGATATATAGTTTTAAATGCCGCAAAGTTGGGTGCAGATTTAAAAGGTGTGGTAAGTTTTCATGGCGATCTTTCAGGTGTTGCACCTAATAAAAATCTGATCAAGGCAAAGATATTAATTTGTCATGGTGACTCAGATCGATTTGTAAATCCTGAAGTTGCTGGCTTTAAAAAGGCTATGGACTCCGCCGGAGTCGCGTACACTTTTAAGACCTACCCAAATGCCACCCATGCGTTTACAAACCCTGCTTCTGATGAAAATGGTAAAAAGTTTAATATGCCCATAAAATATAACGCTGCGGCAGATACTGCATCCTGGAACGACATGAAAGATTTTTTTAAGACAATCTTTTAATTTAGAAACATTTTAGAATAATATTTGAAATAACTTAAGCCCGTGGCGTGTTAAATGATATTTTTTTCTTTCGATATATGTATTGCTTAAGTATTTGATAATTATATTATTAAATAGTCTATGACTTTTCCACACCTACAAAATTTGTGAGAAAAAGCTTGGATTAGTTAATATCAGGACTTAATTTTACGGCAACTACTAAGCCCCCTTTTTCCTACATCCTCTGAATTACCGTAGTTACTTTTCCTTGACGTTTTATTTCAATTCCTCCGAATAACTTGAAAGTTTCTTTTTGACATTCAAAATAATTGTTTGAATATCAATACTACAATTCGGAAGCCTGCAATACCCCATGAGAAACCTTACTGGTTTTAGAATTCGTATGTAAACCGATTAGAATTCTTTTAATCTCTCTTATATCCTTTAAATACCAAACTAAATTAAAATCGCTATTAAATTTTGTATTCGACAAATTACAAGGATATAAACACTAAGGCTTAACCTCAATAAAAAAACACGTATGGAAAATTTTTACACCGCCTACACAAAAGTTGTTCAGAACACAACTTTCTATTTTGTCAAGAAGTACATTACTTTTCCTGAGTTGAAAAATGTACCCGGTATCCTGGAGAGTTACGGAATGCATACTGATTTTAACCGTGCCTGTGCAATAGCAGCCATTTATGACAAAGAAATTCGGGAAAACCTATTTGCAGATCTTCAAAACAGTGACGAGCAAAGCGCCAGGATTATTCATATGAATATAACGACCGGCTTAAGTGCTGCGCAATAAATTCAATTAAATGGTTTGATGAGTTTCTAGGGTAATTGGCAATAATTATTTGGGATCGTATTAGCATACCATCCCATTTTTATTGCATCAATGTTGCCTGCTTTTATTAAGATCAAACTTATCTAACTGTTACAAAATAGACGCATTCTAATCCATCTTTTATGCCTGGGATTAAATGACTTTAACATGGCAATCCCATTGGATGAATGTTCTAATTTTTTTATTTAGCTTAACATTAAACGAAGCTTGTCTTTGACAGTCTCATAAAAGTTATAGTAATTAATAAAGGATCAGTCTTCCTACGTTTTTCAGTGGAGCATTAACACAACGTTACAAATGCCAGTAGTCAATAACCAGGTAAAAAAACAGCATTTGCTGTGGAGGGCCGCATTCGGTCCAATGGCTGAAAACGTTAATGAACTTTCAGGCGTTTCACAAAATGAATTGCACTCGTTACTCGTAAAAACTTCCTTCAAAAAGCCGCAGGAATTCAATGTTGCGAGTAATCTTCTTGACGGATTAGTAAAAGGTGTCCAGGATATTGGAATGACGCAAAAATTTTCCCAGGATCGAAAGAGAATGTTGCGTAAGCAATCTATTGATGATCTTAAAAATCTAAATCTCACGTGGCTGAGTGAAATGATAAATAGCGATGCCCAAATGAGAGAAAAGATGAGCCTTTTCTGGCACGGACATTTTGCATGTCGTGTTATAAATATTTATTTTCAGGAGCAACTCATAAACATTATTCGCGAAAATGCTTTGGGAAATTTTGGTGATTTATTGCGCGAAGTAAGCAAAAGCCCGGCGATGCTTTCATTTCTTAATAATCAACAAAATAAAAAACAACATCCCAATGAAAACTTTGCAAGAGAAGTGATGGAACTTTTTACAATGGGCCGCAGCAACTATACTGAAGAAGATGTAAAAGAAGGCGCCAGGGCTTTTACAGGTTGGGGATTTAATTTGCAGGGAGAATTTGTCGACCGACCCTTTGCTCACGACAATGGCCAAAAGAAATTTTTAGGGAGAAAAGGAAACTTTGATGGCGATGATATTATCAACATGTTACTGGAGCAAAAGCAAACAGCAAAATTCATCACGACCAAACTATATAAGTATTTTGTTAATGAAACCCCCGATTCTGAAAAAATTGATTTTCTCAGTGACAGGTTTTATGAAAGCAACTATGATATTAAAAAATTGTTGAACGATATATTCACAAGCGATTGGTTTTATAGCGATAAAAATATTGGAACGCATATTAAATCTCCGATAGAACTCCTGGTGGGTATACGCAGGTTAATACCTTTGGAACTTGATAAACCCGAAGTGCAACTATTATTTCAGCGGGCACTCGGGCAAATTTTATTTTATCCGCCAAATGTAGCAGGTTGGCCGGGCGGTAAAAACTGGATTGACAGCAGCGCTTTAATGTTAAGAATGCGAATTCCGCAAATTCTTACGAATGCTGATGACTTTGTTGTGAAGCCTAAGGATGACGATGACACAATGATGGGAATGGAAGGAGTTGACAGTAGACCAAAAGCGAAGCAGGTTAATGCAACTGTTGACTGGAATGCCGTGACGAAGCTTTTTGACAAAACTCCAAGAGAAAACCTGATGCAAAAAATAAGCGAAATTGTTTTGCAAACTAAGAGTAAAATAAATTCAACAATTCTTGACAGATATGTTGAAAAGGATGCAAGGGATAATTACATTAAAACAACTATCGTGGAATTAATGAGCACGCCTGAATACCAATTGTGTTAGCGGAAGAAGTGTCATGATTATTCTAATTTTTTAATTATTTAAAATGTTATTCAAACGAAGAGATTTTTTGCAGATAGGCTCGCTGGCAACCGCATCTCTGATGTTGCCAAAATTTTTGAAGGCATTTGATGGCAAAACAATGGTGCCTACAGGTAATAAAGTTCTCGTAGTCCTTCAGTTCAGTGGTGGTAACGATGGGCTTAATACGGTCATCCCTATTCGAAATGATATTTATTACAAATCACGCCCAGGGCTGGGTATCGAAAAAGATAAGGCTTTGTTACTTACCGATGAAGCAGGCATTAATCCTGCGTTGCCGGCATTTAAAGAGTTGTTTGATGATGGTAGCCTTGGAATTATGAACAACGTGGGTTATCCCAATCCTGACCGTTCGCATTTTAGAAGTATGGATATTTGGCAAAGTGCAAGCGACAGCGATAAATATATTTATACTGGCTGGTTAGGTCGTTACCTTGATGCGCAATGCAATGGCTGTAGTAAACCAACCCAGGCGCTTGAAGTAGATGATATATTAAGTCTTGCGTTAAAAGGTGAAAACAGTAAAGGCCTTGCCGTCAAAGATCCAAAGCGCTTATATAATACCAGCCACGAAAATTATTTTAAAGAAATAAATGCTGCACATGTAAATGGAGAAGAAACGGTTGACTATTTGTATAAGACCCTAAGCGAAACATTAAGCAGTGCCGATTATATTTTTAAACAGAGCAGGTTGCATCCATCGTCACAAATATATCCTGCAACGGAAACCGGGAAGAATTTAAAGACGATTGCTTCGCTTATAATGAGTGATATTAATACTAAAGTTTATTACCTGAGCCTTGGCAGTTTTGATACTCACGTAAACCAGGAGAATCAACAGAAAAGATTGTTTACTGAATTGAATGATGCCATAGCCGCTTTTGTTAAGGATATGAAAGATAACAATCGTTTCCAGGATGTGATGATAATGACCTTTAGTGAATTTGGAAGAAGAGTTGCACAAAATGCAAGTGGTGGAACTGATCATGGAACAGCAAATAATATGTTTTTTATTGGCGGCGGCTTAAAGCAAAAAGGTTTGATAAATGCAATGCCGGACCTTACCAATTTAAATGAGGGTGATTTAATACACACGGTAGATTTTAAAAATGTATATGCAACTGTATTACGTAAATGGTTAGACGCAGATGATAAAGACATATTGGGGAAACAATATGATTATATGGGTTTTATTTGACGCTTCCAATAAATTAAAGCCCTGAAACAAATAGTTCAGGGCTTAACAGTTTACAAAAAACTTTTGCTATGCGGAGCCTGTTTTATCTTTTACAATAGTATTGAGCGATTTAAGTCTGCTAAAGATTAATATCCCGCCGATAAAGGCTGAAATAACAAGTATTAAAAAGAAAACTTTTTTATCGGTAAAATCATCCCAAAAACTCGTCATTACTCCTGCAATTTTTCCTCCAATAGAAGTCGATAAAAACCATCCCCCCATCATCAATGCTGTTAACCTTGCAGGAGCAAGTTTTGACACAAGAGATAATCCAATCGGGCTTAATAATAATTCGCTAATGGTAAAGACAAAATAAGTTCCCCAAAGCCAATAAGGTGAAGTTTTCTCAAGGTAAACGGAAGGTACTGACATGACAGCAAACACCATTACCAGTGCGGAAAGACCCGAGATAAATAATGCCATACCAAATTTTGCAGCCGTAGATGGTTCTTTGTTTCGTCTTCGTAAATAGCTAAAGAGGAGCACAAGTATAGGCGTGAGAATTATTATGAATAATGGATTTATCGATTGAAATAATTCTGTATTCGCTAATTTTTCTTTGCCATCTTTTGGCCAATCACTCTTTGGTACATTATTGAAGTAAGGATCTGGTCCCATTACCTGGACAATCTTCGAACTGGTATCAACTTTATTGTTGTTTATCGTAACTCCATATAAATATTTTGTTGTATCATATTTACCGTTGTTAAGTTTTACATCCATAATACTATCTAACCTTTGTATTTGGCTTTTATCTTTTACATCTACAAAGTATGGATCAACTTTATTTACCATCCTCGGCGTATCACTAACGGTTTGAAGAAATCCTAATGAGCCGGCAATTTTCTCAGTAACCGGCGAAACGGTTCGGTCGGTATGTTTTTGCGCCCATAAAGTGAGCCCGGTAGAATTTTGATTATAGATGGTCCAGAAAATAATAGAGATTGCAAAAATAAATAACAGGGATCCGATGCCTTTTTTATCCTGCCCTTTAGCCTTTATATATAAGGATACATAAAATGCCATTATGGGAAGACAGGCAAAAATAAAAGCATCGTTCGATTTGCTGCCCATAATGGTTGTGCCGAAGAGCAATGACGGCAGTATCCATCCTATAAAAGCAGCGATAATAGCAGGGAGAAAAACATAGCCAAAGATTTTGCTTATAGGCATATCTTCAGGTCGTTTTTCTTTCTTTATTTCTCCTTCACGCACATGTTTTAACGAACTTGCCAAAATTATCATTCCAATTACAAGGCCAACACCCGCTGCGGAAAATGCATAGCCCCATCCATATTTATTTCTTAAATAAGCAGCTACAAAATTACACACCAGCGCACCTATGTTAATTCCCATATAGAAGATATTGTACGCATTATCTTTTAATGGCTTAAGGTCTTCCCTGTTATAAATATTGCCGAGAATTGTAGAGATATTGGGTTTGAAAAAACCATTGCCAACAATTATCAAACACAAAGAAACATATAATGCAGTATTGCCGGGAAGTGCAAGACAAAAATATCCCAATGCCATTAAAGTGCCGCCTATAAAAATAGATTTGATATAACCTAAATACCTGTCTGCAAGCAACCCGCCAATAAAAGGCGTCAAATAAACAAGAGCAATAAAACTTCCGACTACATCTGCACCCATTTTTTCCGACATACCCTTGCCACCATTATCGCCAATAAGATAGAGAAATAATATGCCGACCATAAGATAATAAGCAAAACGCTCCCACATTTCAGTAAGGAAAAGAACATATAAAGAGGTCGGATGTTTACCTTTTCTTATCTCGTTGGTTTCAACAGGAACTATCTGTTCTTCCATAACTTAATAAATTTTAGAGAAAAAATTTAAAATGCAGTTTTAATAAATTGTAAAGTACCGATTAATTTCAAATATCAATTTTCAATTTATAAAAAATAAATGGACTAATATTAAATCTTGCAAGTGGCAATGAATTAAAAATTGTAATTCCTAACTTGCAGGCTCTTTTCCTTAAAATAATAAAACACCCTAATTTGAAAATACTTATTCTTGGCTCAGATGGACGTGCTCATACATTTTGTTGGAAGATTAGCCAAAGTGAACTGTGTACAAAGTTATTTATAGCCCCCGGCAATGCAGGTACTTCCCAGTATGGAGAGAACCTGGACATTTCGGTAACTGATTTTGAATCGATAAAAAAAGTATGCATTTCTAAAAAGATAGATCTTGTCGTTGTTGGACCGGAAGAACCGTTGGTAAAAGGTATTTATAATTTTTTTAAAGATGATAAAAAGCTAAACCATATTATTGTTACCGGTCCTTCTGCACATGGAGCTCAACTGGAAGGCAGTAAAGCATTTGCAAAAGCGTTTATGCAAAGACATAATATTCCAACCGCATTTTATAAACAGTTTGATGCGGAGTCTTACGAGGAAGGTCTCGATTACATAAAGAATCATAAACTTCCCGTTGTATTAAAGGCTGATGGACTTGCGGCTGGTAAGGGTGTTGTTATTTGTAATCATTCCGTTGAGGCAATGGGCGAGTATGAACTTATCATTCAAAAATCAAAATTTGGAGAAGCAGGTAAAAAAGTAGTTGTAGAACAATTTCTGGATGGAATTGAATTAAGCGTTTTTGTGCTTACTGACGGCAACGGCTACGTGCTTTTGCCCGAAGCAAAAGATTACAAAAAAATTCTGGAAGGAGATAAAGGCCCCAACACTGGTGGTATGGGTGCTGTAAGCCCGGTTCCTTTTGCATCTGAAATTTTTATGAATAAAGTGATAGATCAGGTTATCGAACCTACTATCAAAGGGCTCATGGAGGAGAAAATTGACTACAAAGGATTCATTTTTTTTGGATTAATAAAAGTTGATGATGAACCTTTTGTTATTGAATACAATTGCAGAATGGGAGACCCGGAAACAGAAGTAGTATTGTTACGGCTGAAAAGTGATTTGGTTAAACTTCTCATAGCCATGGAAAAAGGAGAGTTGAATAGGGAGGAAATAGTTATCGATGAAAAATCAGCCGCCACAATTGTTGCAGTAAGTGCGGGATACCCCGGCGATTATAAAAAAGGACTTACTATAGATTTTGGATACCTTGAAAATCCTGAGACAATAAAAGCTATTGATTCTGATGGGGGAATAATGGTTTTTCATGCAGGAACCAAACAGGAAGGCGAATCTGTTATAACTAACGGTGGGAGGGTACTCGCAGTTTCTTCCCTTGCCGATTCTCTTCCGGATGCCATTGAGCTCTCAAAAGAAATATTAGATCAGATCCATTTTGAAGGGATGTACTTCAGAAAAGATATAGGGTATGAATTCGTAAAATAACAACCTTGTATTTTCCACATATTTCACCCAGGAAATACACTTTTAAATATAAATTTTAAATTTCGCATAAACACCTGTAGTTATGCGTTTATGAGTAAAAAACAGGCTGATAATTTCAAATCGAAAATTGTAAAATCTAAATTCCGTTACAATTGTTATTTCAAATTATTTCCTACAACTTTGCATCCATTAATAATTTCTCAATATCTAGTTAAAACATGGGCCTTTTTAATTTTTTTACACAAGAAATAGCCATTGACCTTGGAACTGCGAATACGCTGATAATTCATAACGATGTTGTAGTAGTAAACGAACCTTCTATTGTAGCATTAGACCGGAATAATCCAAAAAATATATTGGCTGTGGGTAAAAAGGCATTAATGATGCATGAAAAAACCCATGAGAGCATAAGAACTGTGAGGCCTTTAAAAGATGGTGTAATAGCCGATTTCAATGCCGCGGAGCTTATGATAAGGGAAATGATTAAAAAGATTTATGCAAAAAAACCACTTTTCCCTCCAAGCTGGCGCATGATGATTTGCATCCCAAGCAGTATAACTGAAGTTGAGAAGCGTGCCGTAAGAGATAGCGCCGAGCAGGCCGGGGCTAAAGAAGTTTACCTGCTTCACGAACCAATGGCGGCAGCACTTGGAATTGGAATTGATGTGGAGGAACCCGTAGGTAATATGATTATCGACATTGGGGGAGGAACAACGGGCATAACCGTTATAGCATTGGCAGGAATTGTTTGTGACCAATCAATTCGTATAGCCGGCGATGAGTTTACTGCCGATATAATGGAAGCTCTCAGGCGTTACCATAGTCTTCTTATCGGAGAGCGTACTGCAGAGCAAATAAAAATTCAGATTGGTGCAGCCATGAAGGATATAGATAACCCGCCTGAGGATATGCCAGTCAATGGCAGGGACCTTGTGACAGGTATTCCAAAGCAGATAATGGTAAGTTACCAGGAAATTGCTGAGGCTTTGGACAAATCGATATTTAAAATTGAAGAAGGAATTTTAAAAGCTTTGGAAACAACACCTCCTGAACTTGCATCAGATATTTATCGCCGCGGATTATATTTAACTGGCGGTGGTGCTTTACTTAGAGGCCTTGATAAAAGGCTGGCCGCGAAAATTAAACTTCCGGTTCATGTTGCTGATGATCCGCTAAAAAGCGTGGTTAGAGGCACCGGCCTTGCATTGAAGCACTACGATCGGTATCCTTTTGTGATGCGTTAACTTAAATTGTTAGATGATTAAAAATGCCAGAATCGTTTTCTTTTTCAATCGTCAGTTACTTCTGGTTCAAAAACCCTAATTTCAGGCGATAAAGATGCTATTTCATTCGTGGACGGGAAGTAAAATTTACAAATGAAAATGCTTCAAGATTTTATAAAATCATATAATTTTTCTGAGGCAAAGAAATAAGTCATGCGAAATATTTTTCTTTTTATACGCATCTATTTTAATTTCCTTTTCTTTTTATTTTTAATGGGCATAGCATTGTATATGCTTTTTAGCTACAATCGTTACCAGCACACTGTTTACTCAGCAGTCGCTGGAGAAATAACCGGTAAAATCAATAAACAATACAATGATGTTGAATATTATTTTCAACTTAAAAAAACGAATGATTCCCTCGTAAAAGCAAATGCTAACCTGTATAATAAACTGAAACAGGATTATGACATGCCCGATACTGTTAGCAAACTCGCAATAGATACGATACAAATAGATACGGTTCTTCATCAAAGAAGGTATCTGTATCTGCCGGCAAAAGTGGTCGGAAATTCTGTAAATCAAC
>Ga0134126_10012044_pt1 | contig 10923 bp, 10 predicted proteins | sample KB31752_FD_96881 | JGI IMG/M metagenome (GOLD analysis project Ga0134126, IMG submission 96881) | Terrestrial soil microbial communities with excess Nitrogen fertilizer from Kellogg Biological Station, Michigan, USA - KB3-175-2 | ecosystem: Environmental > Terrestrial > Soil > Unclassified ...
GATGTCGGCCAGGTCGGCGGAATCCTGGAGGCGAAGAAGATCGCGAGCATGGCCGAGGCCCACTACGTGCAGGTCGCACCGCACGTCTACGGCGGCCCGCTCATCGCCGCGGCGGCGCTGCAACTGTCCCTGTGCAGCCCCAACTTCCTGATCATGGAAGGGATCGAGCGCTTCGACGGGGTCCACGCCCAGTTCGTCGACGCGCCGTTCGAATGGCACGACGGCTACCTGCTGCCGTCGTCCGCCCCCGGCCTCGGCGTCAACCTGCGCGAGGACGTGGCCCGCGCCCACGCCCCGCAGGGCCCGCAGCCTGGGACGATCCGCTCCTACTGAAAAGAGAAAACCTCTCATCCATCCGGCCGCAGCGTTTGCACATGATGATGCTGCCGTGAGCAGCCTTGTCCTGGCCGGTCCGTGCCTCTGGGAGGCGGTCGATGAACCGATGTGGAACGCGATGCGGATATGGGCCGAATGCGAGCACAGTTCTTCGACCCTGGCGATGGGGCGCGCCTCGCTCCTGCAATCGTGGCTAGGTCCGCTCGCATCCGCCAGCGGCTCGGAGCCCTGGGCGGCCATGCTGGTCGGCATCCTCGTCCTGCGGCACAACGTCGTTCACGGTGGCCTTATCAGGGGCGATGCACCACGGCAGGTGCAGCGCCGGGTCACGGGCACGGTCGGGAAGGCACTCGGCGCCCTGGAACGAGGATTCAAAACCACCGGTGCAGGGCCTGGCCGCCGAACGGGCGAAGCTCCTGGCGACCGACCCTATTTGTCCGGTATTACGGACACTGACCTTTCGTTAGGCGGCATTAGCGTGAAAGAAATTGGCCGGATGTAAGAAAAAGACGCGCCTCAGGCGCATTTTTCTTACCTGCGGAGAAATGTTTACCCGTTGCATGGAACTTACACGTTGAGTGCTGCGGCGCAAAAGAGGCAGATTACACTTTTCGGGCCCATTGCAGGGGCCGGGGGCGGGCTGCGCTTTTCGGCGCGTCAAAGGCTGCGCAGCGCGTTGCGCCACTGACATGAGATTCAGAACGGTCCCGTGCTTTACCAGACCGGTCACGCCGTGGCATCCGCGCGGGGTGGACGGATGGTTAGCCGCGCCAGTTCGCGGTAGCTGCCTGAGATCACACCGGATCTTCTGACGAAACAGAGAGGGTGATCGTCAAATGGTGGCGTACACGATCCCGGGGATGAAGTCCAGCGACGCCGAGCAGGTTATCGCGCTGCTGCAAGACCGGCTCAACTCGCTTAACGACCTCGCCCTGACCCTGAAGCACGTGCACTGGAACGTGACCGGGCCGAACTTCATCGCCGTCCACACCATGCTGGACCCGCAGGTGGACGGGGTCCGCTTGATGGTCGACGATACCGCCGAACGGATCGCCGCGCTGGGCGGGTCGCCGGTCGGCACCCCCGGGGCGCTCGTCGAGCAGCGCGACTGGGACGACTACAAGATCGGCCGGGCCGACGCCATCGCGCATCTCGGTGCGCTAGACGTTGTGTACAGCGGGGTCATCGAGGCGCAGCGCCGTGCGATGGACGCGACCGAAGAGCTGGACCTGGTCAGCCAGGAGATGCTGATCGAGCAGGCCACTAAGCTCGAGCAGTACCACTGGTTCGTCCGGGCCCACCTGGAGTCAGCGGACGGCACGCTGAGCACCGGCGGCGCCAGCACCGAGGACGCGGGCGCCCGCCGAGCCAAGAAGAACAAGGAACGCTAGCGCGTTTGCCGCGCCGCCACGCCGGGGCGCCTAGGCCAGGGGAGCGGCGGCGGCCGTGAGCACTTCGACGGCGGACGCCTGCCTGCTGGCGTCCGCCTTGTCGAACTGCCCGGCCCAGCGCAGCCCGAACTGCCCGGCCTGGTTCCCGGCGCGGGCCAGGACGGAGTCGGCGTTCGTGCGGAAGAACGCACCGTACTCCGGCTTGCGGCGGTGCCGCGAGAAGTCGTGCAGGTAGCGGACGAAGATCCCCTTGAACTGCGGCATGTCGCGGTCGCCGCCGGTGACCTTGGCCTCGCCTGGCTCGGCGAGGATGCCCGCCTGGTCAACGAGGGAGCGCAGCGCCGCGTCGGCGATCACTTCGCCTTGCCGCAGGTAGGCCTGGTCGCCGGTGAGGTCGTACAGCGCGGCGAGCCCGCCCAGGATCACGCCCTGGTTGTAGGTCCAGGTGGTGCCGCCGTTGTTCGCGCAGTCGGCGGTGAGCCCGTCGTTGACCAGGCCCGACGGCCCGATCATGCCGCTGCCGTGCAGCCACTCCCACTCCCGCAGCGCCCAGTCCCGGTACTCCGGCTGGCCGGGTACCCGGGCCGCGAGGAGCGCCGCGAGCGTGAGGAACAGCTCGTTCGTGATCGCGTTCTTGTAGTCCCGCTTCTCGTTCCACCACATCCCGCCGCCGCAGGCGTCATCCCAGCCGCTCAGCGTGTGCGCGAAGATGGCCTGCGCCGCAGCGCGGTACCGCGCGTCCCCGGTCAGGTCGCCAGCGGCCATCCAGGCGAGCGCCCACCAGAGGTTGTCATCGAAGAAGTCGTTGATAAAGCCGCGCTTGCGGCGCTGCAGCCAGATGAACCCGCGCTGTGCCTTGGTGAACGTGTTCTCGACAACCGCGAGGTAAGACCGGTCCCCGGTGGCCTGAGTGTACCTGATCACCGCCGTGAGCGCGTTGGCGGAGTTCCACCAGCCGGTCGTCTGCCACAGCCCGGTCCGCCGCGAGTACCAGCGCTGCAGCACGCTGATCCCCGCCGCGGCGGCGGCACGATAGTCGGCCTGCCCTCGCCCGGCAGCCGAAGCAGACCCGGGGTCATGTGGTTGTTCTTGGCTCACGTACCTATTGTCAGGGCAGGGCGTCCGAGATGACCGGCGCCAGGTCGGCTGGTGCCTCTCCCATCGGCTCGGCCGCCGGGCGCTTGCGGGCCCGCAGGCTGAGCTTCCCGCGGGCCGCCACGAGGAAGCAGCCGGCGATAATCAGCGCGAAGCCGAAAACGGCCCAGCCGGTGACCGGCTCGCCGAGCACGATCGCGCCGGCGGCGAGCGCGACGGCGGGGTTGACGTAGGTGACCGTGGTGGCCCGCACCGGCCCGACCTCGCCGACGAGGGCGGCCATGACGCTGAACGCCCCGGCACTGCACACGACCGCGAGCAGCACGATGGACGTGACCACGGAGGCGGAGGGCCACGCGGTCGGCCAGCTGTGCGTCGCGGCCACGACCGGCGCGTAGACCACCGCCGTGAGCGTGAACCCGACGGCCATGACGCCGCTACCGGACAGGTCAGGCATCCACTTGGCCAGGATCGCCGGGCCGAGCGCGTAGCCGGCGACGACCAGCAGCACCTCGCCGAACGCGCCGAGGTCAGAACCGGAAACGGCGAACCCGACGAGCGCGGCCACGCCCGCCATGCCAAGCGCGATGCCGAGCCAGTTCTGCGGCGTCAGCCGCTCGGGCCGCCCGAGCAGGAACGCGACGCCGACACCAGCCAGCGGCACGGCCGCGATGAGCAGGCCTGTCGTCGAGCTCGGCAGCCGCTCCTCGGCCAGGCCGAGCATGAACTGCGGCACGACCATCTCCACCACCGTGAACGCGAGCATGGGCCGCCACCGGCGCAGGATCGGCCCGAGCTCGCCCCTGACGGCCGGGATCGGCAGCAGGATCAGGGCCGCGAGCCCCATCCGGGCCAGCACCAGCATCGCGGGGTCAAGCTCCCGGACGGCTATCTTGATCAGCACATACGGGATGCCCCAGCCCACGCCGAGAAGGGCGAACAGTACAAAGCCTCGTCGCGTCACTCCACCATGGTCCCTGGTGCGGACTCATTATGTCCAGCTAGAGTATTTTCATGAAAAGCGTTAGCTGGGACTTCACGGTGGACTGGCGGAAGCTCCGGCTGCTGCACGAGCTAGACCGGCGCGGCACGATCGCGGCCGTGGCCGACGCCATGTACCTGACGCCGTCGGCGGTTTCCCAGCAACTGGCGGGCCTGTCCAGGGAGGTCGGCGCGCCGCTGCTCGAACGGCGCGGCCGCAGCGTGGTGCTGACCGGCCAGGCGCGCGTGCTGCTCGGGCACGCCGAGGAGATGCGGGGGCTCGCGGAGCGGACCCGCGCGGCCCTGGACGCCTGGGCGGACGGCGCCGAGGGGTACGTCAGGGTCGGGGCCCTGGCAACTGGAATCGCGGCACTCGTCGGCCCGGCCATCGTGCGGCTGCGCGAGGAGCGCCCAGGGCTGACGATCCGGGTCAGCGAGCAGGAACCCGACGAGGCACTCGACCTGCTCGACGCGGGCGAGCTTGAGGTCGCCGTGACGGTCGACTACCCGGGCGGCCCGGCGCGCGAAGACGCCAGGTACCGCCGCGCTGACCTCATCGCCGACGTGATGGACGCCGTGGTGCCAGCCGGGCACCCTCTGGCCGGGCGGTCATCGGTCACCCTGGCCGAGCTGGCTTGCGACGTGTGGGTGGGGGCCGCCGCCAGCGACGCCTGCGGCCACATCATGACCGGGATCTGCGCCGCCGCGGGCTTCTCGCCCGACGTGCAGCACCACTGCCGTGAGTGGGACGCCGTCGCCGCGTTGGTCGCGGCCGGGGTGGGCGTCGCGCTCATCCCGCGCTCCGCGCAGCCGCTGCGCCCGCGCGACCTGGCCGTCCTGCCCGTCGCCGGGGCCCCCGCGTCACGCCTGCTGTACGCGCTCACCCGGGCGGGCACCGAGCAGGACCCCGCCACCCGGGCGATGCTCGAAGCGCTGGCGGCGGTGGCCGCTGCCCGCCCCGACGGCCTCACAAGGATCCCGTCGTTATCAGCCGCCTCGCCCTAGCTTCCGGCAATCTCCTACCCAACCGGGCCGATGACCCTATAGTGCTCCCTGCACTCACTTTCTGACTTTTCGTCACCCGGCCTGGGGGAGCGCGATGCGCGGCAGCAACGGTGAATCGTTTCCGGCGGCCCGCACCTGTCCTGGCCCCCGCGGGCGGCGCCCGCGCACGCTGCTCGTCATGGCGGTCGCTGTCCTCGCGGCCGTCGGCGTGGCCGGCTGTCAGGGACACGCGTCATCGCCTGCCGCGGCACGGAGCGCGGCCCAAGCGGCCGCGTCCGGCGCTGTCCAGCCCGCTGCGCCGGGCGGCGCGGCACAGCCCGCGGCACCCAGTGGCACGCCGCTGTCCGCGCTCGCGTGGAGCGCGGGGCGTGCGCCGCTCCCGGCCGACACTGACGGGGTGAGCGGTCAGTACGTGGTGCTTGACGATGTCTCCTGCCCGGCCGTCGGCCACTGCGTCGCGGTCGGTATCGACCGGGCGAGCACCGGCAGCGGGGACGTTTATCAGGGCCTCGCCGAGACGCTGGCCGGCGGTACCTGGAGCCCGGCCGCGATCCCGGACGTGTCCAGCCCGAACCTTCCCTTGTCGCTCAGTGCGGTCTCCTGCCCGGCGCAAGGCAGTTGCGTGGCCGTCGGGTTCGCCGAGTCCAGTGCGAAGGTCGGCGTCCCCGTGATGGAGCGGCTCTCGGCCGGCCGCTGGGACCCGGTCACGCCGCCACGGCCAGGCGACGCCAGCACGAGCGGCGGCGACCTGCTCACCGACATCTCCTGCCCGGCGGTGAACTGGTGCGTGGCGGTCGGCTGGTACCTCAACGCAGGCGGCCACCATGCGGTCTACGCCGACACGCTGGCTGACGGGACCTGGACGGCGGCCAGCGTCCCGCTGCCCCCGGACGCCGCACCGGAGCAGGGCACGGACCGAGCGGTCACGTACCTTACCGCCGTGTCGTGCACGGGCATTGGGGCGTGCGTCGCGTCGGGGCAGTACCGCGGAACCAGCGGCGGGAGCCTGCCGTTCACCGCCACGTTGTCGAACGGAACGTGGACGGCGGCGGCCGCGCCGCTGCCCGGCGACGCCGCGGCAACCAGCCAGTTCGCGGGGCTGTGGGCGCTCAAATGCCCGGCACCAGGGACGTGCGTCGCCGGCGGTCATTACCTGAACCACAGCGGCCAGGCCCGCTACCTGATCGACACGCTGTCTGGCGGCACATGGACCGCCTCGGCCGCGCCGCTGCCGCCCGGCGCGGCGGCCGACCAGAAGTGGAGCCAGGACCAGGCCACGGTTATCGGCGGGCTCGGGTGCGCATCGGCTAGCTTGTGCGTCGCGACGGCCGACTACCTGACGACGGACAACGAGATCGTGCCCGTGATCGAGACGCTGTCCGGCGGGACCTGGACAGCGGCCAGCGTCCCTCTCCCGGCCGACGCCGCCCCCGCTAGCGGGCAAGGCAGCTACGCGTACCTGATGCTGGCCACGTGCCCGGCTCCGGCCAGTTGCCTGACGGTAGGCAGCTACCCGGCGCAGGACGGTACTATCGCCGGACTGGTCGAGACAGCCGCCCCCAAGTCCAGCTGAGCTAGCCCGGGAGCCGCGCCCAAGGCAGGAAATTGCGGCAGTGCTGTGCCTGGGCGCGAGAGGATGGGACCATGTCGACTCCAGACCCGAAGTCCCGGCGCTTCTTTGATCTGCACCGTCCCGGCCAGCCCCTGCTGCTCCCGAATCCCTGGGACCAGGGCGCGGCCAAGATCCTCGCCAGCCTGGGCTTTCAGGCGCTGGCCACCACGAGTTCCGGGTTCGCCGCCACCCTGGGCCGCCTCGACGGTTCGGTTACCCTCGACGAGGCCCTCGCCCACGCGTCGGCGATCGTCGTGGCCACGGACCTGCCCGTCTCCGCTGACCTGGAGAACTGCTACGCCGACGACCTTGACGGCGTGGCCCACACGGTACGCCTCGCGGGGGAGACCGGCCTGGCGGGCTGCAGCATCGAGGACTACTCGGGAAGCCGGCTCTACGACCGCGCGGAAGCGGTCGACCGGGTCGCGGCGGCTGTGGCAGCCGCCCGCGACAGCGGCCTTGTGCTGACCGCCCGCGCGGAGAACTACCTGCACGGGAACCCCGACCTCGGGGACACGATCGCCCGGCTGCAGGCCTACCAGGAAGCCGGCGCCGACGTGCTCTACGCTCCGGGCCTGACCAGCATCGAGGACATCAGGACGCTGGTGCGCGAGGTCGACCGCCCGGTGAACGTGCTGGCTATGACGGGCACGCCGCCCGTCGCGGAGCTGGCGGCGGCCGGGGTCAGCCGGGTCTCGGTGGGCGGCGCCTTCGCGTTCGCCGCACTGGGCGCCCTTGTCGACGCCGCGACCGAACTGCGCGACAAGGGCACCTACGGGTTCCAGAGCGCTGCCGCGGACGGCCGGACGGCCACCCGCGCCGCGTTCACTGAGTGACGGCTTGCCCGCCGTCCGGCCCGACCGCACCGCACTGGGGTAGCCGCGGTTTACCGGGCGGCGGGCGTGCCGACCTGGGTGGCGAGGATGCGGGCTTCCCGCGCCGACTTGCGGTTAGCCTCCTGGAAGTCGGGTGCCACGCACAGGTAGAGCGTGCAGCCGTCGGCACCGCCGAGCCCGCAGGCGTAGACGCCGGTGCCGGGTGCGATCTCGTCGACGACCTCGCCGCCTTCGCGCACCCGGAGCGCGCGGCCGCCCATCGCGTCCGCCACCCAGAGGCAGCCCGCGGCGTCCAGCGCGCAGCCGTCGGGCGCGACGACGCGTTCGCCCGGTGCCGGCGCTGACTCCGACGGCACCGCCCCGAACGCCGCCCAGGTCCGCCGGTTGACCAGGGTGCCGTCAGCGGCGATGTCGAACGCGGAGATCCGGTTGCCGAAGGTCTCGTCAACGAGCAGCGCGCCGTCCGCTGTCACCACGCTCCCGTTCGGGAACCACAGGCCCTCGGCCGCCACCGTGGCGGTGCCGTCGGGGTCGACCCGGATCAGGTCGGCGGTCGTGACCGCCGCGCCGGCCATGAGGTCGAAGCCGAAGTTCCCGACGAAGGCACGGCCGACGGAATCGACGATCATGTCGTTGAGGTGCCCCCGCGCCAGCTCGTGGAGATCCGCGTGCGTGACGAGCGTGCCATCGGCTTCCTGGCGCAGGATCCGCCGGTCGCGCATGGAGACCACGAGCATCCGCCCGTCGGGGAGCCAGCCGAGGCCGGAGGGCTGACCGGGCACCTCAGCCTCCTGGCGCCGGTCGGTGCCGTCTTCGGCGACGGAGAACACGCCGTGGGTATAGAAGTCGGAAAACCAGAGCCGGCCCAGGTGCCAGCGCGGGCACTCGGTGAACGACATGCCCTCGACCACAGTGCGGAACTCGCGCGTCATGACGGTCTGCCGCTGGACCGCGTCCACTCGACGATGTCGCCGGCCGGGTGGCGGCTGAAGTCGGGCAGCGCGGTGAGCGCCTGCTCCTCGCCGCCCGGCGTGTAGGTGACGATGAGCCGGAGCGTCCGCCAGCTGGTGTTCATCGTGGAGTGCATGGTCGCCATCGGGATGTACACCATGTCGCCCTCGGCGATGGGGAACTCCTCGTCGCCGACGGTCTGCGTCCCGGTACCGGAAATCACGTAGATGAGCTCGTCGGCGTGCTCGTGCTGGTGCCTGACGTGCCCCTGCCCGGGATTGATGATTACCTCGCCCTGCGAGTTGGCCGCCCCGGGGATGGTCACCGGGGAGACGAACCACTTCATCGTGCCCCAGTCGAAGCTGAAGGTCTCCGCGTCATCCGGCCTGATATGCGCCACGGTCATCTCTGCTCTCCTGTTCGGGTCAGCGGAACGACAGTTCGGTGAACTCACGCACCTGGGCGGTGAGCGCGCGCTCGACGGGCAGCCGCTCCATCGAGGAGGCACCGAAGAACCCGGCGACCCCGCTGGTGCGGGAGAGTACATAGGCCGCGTCCCGCGGCTCGGCGATCGGGCCGCCGTGGCAGAGCACCAGGATCTCCGGGTTGACCGCGACCGCCGCGTCCCGCATCGCCTGCACCCGCTCCACCGCCTGGTCCAGGGTCAGCGCGGTCCGCGCGCCGATCGTGCCCGACGTGGTGAGGCCCATGTGCGGGACCAGCACGTCAGCGCCGGCCTCCGCCATTTGCTTGGCCTGACCTGGGTCGAAGACGTAAGGGCAGGTGAGGTGGCCGCGCGCGGCGGCGAGCCGGATCATCTCCACCTCGGCGTCGAAGCTCATGCCGGTCTCTTCCAGGTTCTGCCGGAACACGCCGTCGATGAGGCCGACGGTGGGAAAGTTTTGCACCCCCGTGAAGCCGATCGCGGCCAACTCGTCGAGGAACGCGGGCATCAGCCGGAACGGGTCGGTGCCGCACACGCCCGCGAGCACCGGCGTGTCTCGCACCACGGGGAGCACTTCGCCGGCCATCTCCACCACGATGGCGTTCGCGTCCCCGTAGGGCATGAGCCCGGCGAGCGAGCCCCGTCCGGCCATCCGGTACCGGCCGGAGTTGTAGATGATGATCAGGTCCGCCCCGCCGGCCTCGGCGCACTTGGCGGACAGCCCGGTCCCGGCCCCGGCCCCGATGACCGGCTTCCCTTCCCTGACCTTGGCCCGCAGCCGGGCCACCACCTCGTCGCGCCTCATCGTCAGCTCCCTTCGGTGATCATCTGGTGCAGCCGGTCGGCCATCGCGGTAGCGAACACCGGGTCGTTGAGATGCGCGTCCATCCGGTGCAAGGTCAGCCCGGCCGCTGTCAGCTCCGTGTCGAGCGCCTTCCGGCAGGCGGCGTCGGCGACCGGATCGCGGAACGGCTGCCCGTCGGCGTCGAGCGCGCTGACTCCGCGGTCTGGCCAGAACACCTCGACCGGCCCCTTCGCGGCGGCGGCCTTGCGGCCGATCCGGGTGCCGAGCTCGGCCATCTCCGCGGTCGTTGTCCGCATCAGCGTGACGGTCGGATTGTGCTCGAAGAAGAGCCGGCCGCTGAACGCGGCGGGCACCGTGTCGGGCGGCCCGAAGTTCACCATGTCGAGCGCGCCGGGGGCGATCACCTGCGGCAGCCCCGCGACGCCGGCCGCGGTGAGCCGGTCCGGGCCCGCCGACAGCACGCCGCCGGCCAGGTCGTCGGCCAGCTCGGTGGTGGTCAGGTCAAGCACCCCGCTGAGCAGCCGGGCTTCGGCGAGTGCCTCGAGCGCCCGGCCGCCGGCCCCGGTGGCGTGGAAGACCAGCACCTCGTACCCTAGGCCGGTCAGCCGCGCCCGGGCGGTCTCCACGGCAGGGGTGGTCACGCCGAACATGCTCGCCGCGATCAGCGGCCGGTCGTCAGTGTCCTGCCCCGTGGTGTCCAGCGCCTGCTCCCTGGCGGTGACCATGCCGGCCATGGCGGCGGCCGCGTTGCCGAGCACCAGCCGGGAGATCCGGTTGACGCCGGCCACGTCCACGACCGAGTACATGATGCAGACGTCCCTGGCCCCCACGTACGGCGCCACGTCACCCGACGCCATGGTCGACACGAGCAGCTTGGGAAAGCCCACCGGCAGCGCCGCGAAGACCTGAGCCGCGATCGAGGAGCCGCCCGACCCGCCGGCCGCCAGCATCCCGCTCACCCGCCCTTGCGCGGCCAGGTCCGCGACCACCAGGGCCGCGCCCCGGCCCATCTCGGTGACCGCACGGCCGCGGTCCGCGGCCGTGCGCAGCTCGGCCCGGCTTGCCCCGGCCGCCGCCGCGACCGTATCGCCGTCAACGTCCGGGGTGAGCCCGACGGGTTCGCCGGTGCCCGCGTCAACGACGACGACGTCAACGCCGCCCGCGCGCAGCCGGCCGGCCAGGAACGCGAAGTCTGGGCCCTTGGTGTCGAGGGTGCCAACCAGGGCTACCGCCGCCATGCTCCGTCCACCTCCGGTGCCGGGGATTGTCGGGCTTCCCCTAGCCTCCCTCTTCTCGGCCCGGCAAAACAACAGCCGCACCGGGGCGCTGGACGCGCGGATAGCCTGCCGCCGCGATCATACGTAGTGATGCTCGCATTCCGGCGCGTCGAGCAGCGATGTTCCGCCAGGGCAACTGGTCCTGGCGGGCTGGCGGGGGCGCATCGGGGCGGTCAGCAGTTCGGCGCA
>Ga0134126_10012045_pt1 | contig 10923 bp, 7 predicted proteins | sample KB31752_FD_96881 | JGI IMG/M metagenome (GOLD analysis project Ga0134126, IMG submission 96881) | Terrestrial soil microbial communities with excess Nitrogen fertilizer from Kellogg Biological Station, Michigan, USA - KB3-175-2 | ecosystem: Environmental > Terrestrial > Soil > Unclassified ...
ATCTCGATGACGTAATTCATCGCGCAAATGAAGAGGGTGTGACGCGCATCGTCACGGTCGGCACATCGGTGGAAAGCAGCCGGCGCGCCATCGAACTGGCAGAAAAACATTCAGCTGTTTTTGCGGCAATCGGCGTTCATCCAACTTCCGTTGAAGAAGCGCCCGACGACGTGATCACGCCGCTGCGCGAACTGGCGAAAAAACCGCGGGTGGTGGCGATCGGTGAGACTGGACTCGATTACCATCGTTTGCCGAGCGAAAAAGTAGCCAAGGAAGAGCAGGTCCAGGTCATGTCCGCACTGCGGACGGAGACCGATGAAGAAATTGAAGCACAAATTCGCGACGGCGCCTACAAATCGAAACAGGCAAGCTTATTTCAACAACAACTCGATCTCGCAGTGGAACTGGGGCTAAACGTAGTAATCCATCAGCGCGACGCATGGGAGGACACGCTTAAAATCATGCGGCCTTATACCGGGAAACTGCGCGGCGTTTTTCATTGCTTCGGCGGCTCGCTTGATGAGGCAAATGAAGTTCTCGATCTCGACCACCTCGTTTCGTTCACTGGAATTGTCACTTTCAAAAACGGCGCGACTGTGCGAGAAGTTGCCGCACAAATCCCACTCTGGAAATTCATGGTGGAAACCGATTGCCCTTATCTGGCGCCTGTCCCTTTTCGCGGAGAACGCTCTGAACCAGCGTATACACGCGTGGTGGCAGAAACGATCGCAGAGGCGCGAGAGATTTCGCTGAAAGAAGTTGCCAATGCGACAACCGAAACCGCGGAAGGATTTTTTCAGTTCAATCGGACATGAACACGAATAATGGTGGAGCGCGACCACCGCTGGCTCGCTGTGCCGACGGCACGCCGAAAACGCGCGACAAAATGAACGGCTTGGCGATTCGTTGCCATCTCTTGCTCCTTGCGCTTCTTCTCGCATCCTGCGCAGCGCCAGACACGCGGCATCAAATTGTCGTCAGCACGCGTGAACAAAAGCTCGCCATTGTCGATCGCGGCAACGTCGTTGCAATTTATCCAGTCTCTACTTCGAAATTCGGATTAGGCGATTGGCGCGGCAGTCGTTTTACGCCGCTGGGTAAACTACAGGTGGCCCAAAAAATCGGCGATAGTGCGCCGCCGGGCACGGTGTTCAAGGACCGGCGCCGCACCGGTGAAATCGTTGCGCCGGATTCCCCGGGCCGCGACCCAATTGTCACGCGCATTCTCTGGCTGCGCGGACTGGAGGCGCAAAACGCCAACGCGTTCTCTCGAGATATCTACATCCATGGCACGCCGGAGGAACGGCGCATCGGGACACCTGCGAGCTATGGATGCATCCGGATGCGTTCGAGCGACATCATACGACTATACGATATCGTAGGAACGGGCGCCGCGGTCACTATCGTAAACGCACCGCTGGCCGCTGCTGTTCCAAGTTTGGTGTCCGCTCATTCGATGGCTGACACAAATCCGGCGCCATTCGTAATGCGGTAGAGCTGTAGCCGGCAGCACAGGCCCCGGAGCACGCGCTATCAAATTTCACACAGACGCGGTCGACCACCAGCGGCTATAACTACGGCAGCTTACCGAGATGCTCCCTCGGTGTCTCTCTCGACAGCAATGCCATGTCAGCATCCACCATGATACGGACCAGTTCCGGGAAACGCACTTTCGGTTCCCAACCCAGCGTTTTTCGCGCTTTCGAAGCATCACCAACCAGAATATCCACTTCTGCTGGACGTTCATACCGCGGATCATGCTTTACGTATTGCTTCCAATCCAGATTGGCTTGGGCGAAGGCTGCTTCGACAAATTCGCGCACAGTGTGGGATTCACCCGTAGCCAGCACGAAATCGTCGCCTTCGCCAACCTGCAAGATTCGCCAGATGCCTTCCACGTACTCAGGCGCAAAGCCCCAATCTCGCTTCGCGTCCAGATTGCCGAGGAACAATTCCTTTTGCAACCCGTGTTTGATCGCTGCAACAGCACGCGTGATTTTGCGCGTTACAAAAGTTTCGCCGCGCCGCGGGCTTTCATGGTTGAACATGACGGCGTTACTCGCGCAAAGCGTGTAACTCTCCCGGTAATTGATGGTCGCCCAATATGAAAAAACCTTCGCCACACCATACGGGCTGCGCGGCCAAAACGGTGTCCTCTCCGTTTGCGGCACCTGCTGTGCCTTGCCAAACATCTCACTGCTCGACGCCTGAAGAAAACGGGAACGCAAGCCTACTTCACGAATTGCCTCCAGAATGCGGATGGTACCCACGCCCGTGACGTCGGCTGTGTACTCAGGAATATCGAAGCTCACGCGCACGTGGCTCTGCGCTGCAAGATGGTAAATTTCGTCCGGCTTCAACTCGTACAGAAGTTTCACCAGATTAACAGAATCGCTAAGATCTCCGTAATGCAGAAACAGCCGCACACCGTTGACGTGGGGATCTGCATAAAGATGATCAATGCGGGAAGTGTTGAATGTGCTGGCGCGGCGAATGATTCCGTGGACTTCATACCCCTTCTCAAGCAGCAACTCGGCCAGATAACTTCCGTCCTGGCCAGTGATACCGGTGATCAACGCCGTTTTCATCAGCGCAATTGTAGGGTGTTTCTGCCAAACGCCAACGCAAGACATCTGGTGTCCGCCACGGCAGACGCCCCACAATTTCAAAGAGCCTGCTAACTTTCTGGCGGTGAAATCATGATTCGGGCCAAAACAGCGCGCTGCGCGCCAATCAATGCGGCGATGCCTTTGCGTGCGAGATCGAGCATTTCATCCAATTGCGAGCCCGAAAACGTTGCTTCTTCACCAGAGCCTTGGACTTCTACGAATTCGCCGTCCTCAGTAGCCACTAAATTGAAATCGACAGTGACTAGTTTGTCTTCTTCGTAATTAAGATCCAGTACGGCCTGCCCATCCAGAATGCCTGCGCTCACTGCCGCGACCAATTTTTGCATTGGAGGGGCATCGAGCTTCTTATCCCTAACAAGTTTCCGACAAACAATAGCCAGCGCGAGACTGGCTCCGGTAATTGCGGTCGTGCGTGTTCCTCCATCGGCTTGCAAGACATCGCAATCGACCCACATGGTGCGGGGCCCGAGCTTCTCGAGATCGACAGCTGCTCGCAGCGAGCGGCCGATCAGCCGCTGAATCTCGACGCTGCGACCGTCGAGGCGACCTTTTGCCACGTCGCGCGGCTTTCGCGTTTGGGTCGAATATGGGAGCATCGAATACTCAGCCGTAAGCCAGCCGCCAGACACTCCCTGCTCTTTCATCCAGCGCGGCACGCCTTCTTCGATTGTGACACCGCAAATCACGCGTGTTTGCCCCATTGAGATGAGCACCGAACCGCTGGCATGCGGCGCGACGTTTAACTCGAAATTAATCGAACGGATCTCATCGGGTCCGCGGCCATCATTTCGCTGCATCGCTGGGAACTTAGATGGAGCTGGAATTTGCGCGACGAAAGATTTGCACGGAGAGATGAAGGGCACCGAATGAAGTAACACTATGACCGTTGGCAATCTGTCGTCCTGGAGGCCGAGTAATCGGCTTGACGCACTGGGCTGGCCATCGTTGTTTAAGCGTTTTGAGTGAAAAACAGCGCTGATACCCAGACAGCGATTTGCATTGCCGGAGCCCACCGCTCAGGAACATCGATGCTCACAAGGCTATTGCATGCGTGTGGCCTCTACCTCGGCGCGAAAGACGATTTGATGCCTGCGCAGGCCGATAACCCTGATGGTTTTTGGGAACATCTCGGGTTCGTAGCACTGAATGACGAATTGTTAAATGAGCTCGGCGGCGCCTGGGATCTCCCGCCGAAACCCGACGAGAACTTCACACATGCCGGGCTAGATCCTTTGCGCATGAAAGCGCGGTTGCTCATCGAAAAGTTCGATTCGGCAGGTGTCTGGGGCTGGAAGGACCCACGCAACAGTTTGACCCTGCCATTTTGGCAGAACCTGTTGCCCAGCATGAAAACGCTCATCATGGTGCGCAATCCATTGGAAGTTGCCCATTCGATGAAGGAGCGAAACGGAATTTCCTATTCGTTGAGCCTGCGGCTTTGGGAAATCTACAACCGACGTGTGATCGAGACGGCTGGCAACCGGGAGCGGCTCGTTACTCACTATGATTTATTTTTTCAAGACCCAGAATCGGAATTGCGGCGAGTTGCGCATTTCATTGGTCTGCCCGATGCGGCAGTAAAAAACGCGGCGACGTTGATAAAGAAGCGAAGACGTCACACTCATTTCGCCATTGAGCATCTGATTGATGCCCGCGTGGCTCCGGAAGTAATCGGGCTTTATCGCGCTCTGATTGATGAAGCGTCGTCAAAGGTAAGCAGGAAAGAGCAGGAGGCCGAAACCCGTCAACCTCAAAAATCGGGCGACGCCGATTTGCTTCCGGGATCTGTCAGCCGATTAAATACGTCCGTCCCAGAACGAACGGTGCAGATCGAGAATCTTTACCTCAAGATTCTTACACAGGAGGAAGCCCGCCACAAAAAGGAAACGGATCAACTTAAGGCCCGCCTCGAGCAATTCAGGGGCCACCTTGCGCAAACCGAAACGCGACACCAGACGCAAGTTGAGGAGTTCAGCGCCAGTCTTAAGCACATAAATCAGCTTCTTCGCGACAAAAGCGTTAGCCTCGCGGAAAGCGAGGCGACCGGAGACGAGCTAAAGAACCGTCTACGCCAGCAGCTTAAGGCTACCCAGAAGCTCTCTCGACTCTTGGACGAGGCTGACCACGCGGCAGCGCGGCTTCGCTCTTCCGCCCGTTGGTTAATCGCTAATCCGGTCGCAGCATTGAAGGCAAAGCTTTTTCCCCAGCAGTCGCGAACCTTACTGGGTTACGGACACCTTGAAAAAATCGTCTCGGCTTACAAAGACTGGCGCCGCGGCCATTCAGAGATTGCGGTAATCGATGACGAAATCCAGGCCCTGATTTCCGACACGGGTTTGAGGCGCGTTCAGCGTCCATCGCCTATCGAGCCTCCTGTGCCAACGCGTCCAATTGAGTTTCCGGTTCAGCAAAAGGTCGAAGTTTCAATCATCATTCCAGTATTCAATCAGCTACGCTTCACGCAGGCTTGCCTGGACTCTCTACGGGAGGAGCAAGGAACGGAGCGTTTTGAGGTCATCGTGGTGGATGATTGCTCGACGGACGGGACTGCGGAGGCTGTCCCTCGGATTCCAGGCGTTGTCTATCTGCGCAACGAAACAAATTCCGGTTTCATCGCCTCTTGTAATCGAGGTGCGGAGGCTGCGCGCGGCAAGTATCTCGTTTTTTTGAATAACGACACGCTTGTAAGGCCCGGCTGGCTAACTGCGTTGATCGATACTTTCGCCGAGGAGTCGCGTGCCGGCATCGTTGGCTCAAAACTTCTTTATCCCAATGGCCGATTGCAGGAAGCGGGCGGAATCGTATGGCGCGATGCATCGGGATGGAACTATGGCAAATCGGATGACCCAAGAAAACCCGAGTACAATTATCTGCGCGAAGTCGACTATTGCTCGGCAGCAGCGCTGATGATTCCCAAATCGCTATTTGCCAGCCTGGGCGGCTTCGACTCACGTTACGCGCCTGCCTACTACGAGGATACCGATCTGTCGTTTAAAGTTCGCCGGGCCGGTTACAAGGTATTGTATCAGCCGCTCAGCGAGGTAGTCCACTATGAGGGAGCAACTGGCGGCACCGATCTCGCGACTGGGACAAAAAAACATCAGGATATTAACCGCTCCACCTTTGCGGAAACATGGGCTGACGAGTTGCGAACAAAGCCAGCCGTTGGCAACCTGGCCTTCCTGGAGCAATCGCCACCAGGTCGAAGGAATATCCTTGTGATCGACCATCATCTTCCAATGCCAGACCGTGACTCGGGATCAGTCCGAATGTTCCAGCTTCTCAAACTCCTGCGGCAGCTTGGCCATCGTGTCACCTTCATTCCTGACAATCTGGCGAACACACCGCCGTATGCCGGCGAGCTGCAAAAACGCGGGATCCAAGTTTTCTATCACCCGTTTGTGAAGAGCATCCGTGACTTTCTTATCGCGCAGGGCTCGAGATTCGATGCTGTTGTGTTAAGCCGGTGCGATTTCGCTCGCAAGCACATTAACAATGTCCGGCTCTATGCGCCGCAAAGCCGCATCATGTTTGACACAGTCGATCTTCATTCTCTTCGCACCGACCGAGAGGCGCAAGTGACCCGCGATCCTCACGTGCGCCAAAAGGCAGCGGAAACACAGCAAGTGGAGGACGAATTGATTGAAGGAGCGGATGAGACTTGGGTGGTAAGTCCTGTCGAACAGCAATTGCTTCAGAAAAAATGGCCAAACAAGTCTATTCAACTAGTCTCAAATATCGTGGATGTGCAGGGTTCAAAAACGCCGTTCGCACTTCGCCGAGACTACCTTTTCATTGGCGGCTTTCAGCACAGGCCAAATATCGATGCGGTTCTGTTTTTCGTGCAGAAGATCTATCCGCTGGTGAGCGAGCATCTGCGCGATGCCAAGTTCTACATTATTGGCGACAACGTACCTCCAGAAATCGTTGCACTGGCAACTGAGAAGATTGTTGTCGCAGGATTGCAGAAAGACGTTCGCCCGTTTTTTGACAGCGTAAAGCTGTCCGTTGCGCCGCTGCGATTCGGCGCAGGCGTAAAAGGTAAGATCAATCAAAGCATGGCTTTTGGCGTGCCAGTCGTCGCGACCTCGCTGGCCATAGAAGGAATGGAGCTTACTGACCAGGAGGACGTTCTTGTCGTTGATGAACCGGAAGATTTTGCGCAGGCATTGATAGAACTCTACGAATCGGAGGAACTTTGGACGCGTCTTTGCCAAAACGGCTTAAAAACAGCACGCGCTCTTTATTCGAGTGAGGCGGCCCGCCTGAAGCTGGAGCTTCTATTTAGCGACGACCACCTCCGCAGTGTGCGGCGAACGGCACCGATTGAACAAACCGGAATTGCCATGGCCCCAAGAAGCTGATCTGCATTCTCAAAATGAGTGATACGCAGCGAGCTGAACCGATAACCGGGAAAATCAGCGCTAACCCGAATCCTATTCCCTTTAGCGAGGAGAACGTTGTCATTTCTTGGGAGACTGGCGATCCGACTGGAGGAGAAGTTCGCGTTTCAACTTCGCCCGATCATGAACAACTGGTCAGTCGCGGACAATCTGGGCGAACGAAAATTTCCTGGATCGGGCATTCGAAGGTGTATGATTTTCGCCTTTATCCCGCCAGCCGCCCCGACGTATTGGTTGCTTCCGTAAAGGTCACGCGCGAGAACGAGTCCGCCCAACCATTTCTACGCGAAGTCGCCGCCGAAGTCATGCGTGGAAACGCCGAAAGCGCTTTATCGAGTTTTATCGCTGCGATCGTTCCTCTCTTCGTTAACGGTGGAAAGTTTCGCGACGCTTTTCCGGCTTGGGAGAAGCACGGTTTTCATGTGACACCGGTGCATTTTTATCAACCGATTCCCGACACCCGGAGCTTGCCTGAAACGATGTGGGATCGGCCGAGCAAACTAGTGGGTATCGATGTAAACGAAGCGCTGCAACTTGATTTGCTGCGAAAAGAGTTTCCGAAATTCCGGGATGAATACAGTCAGTTGCCAACGACCCCAATCGGTGAAGCGCCTCGCTTTTACCTTAATAATAGTCTCTTTGGCGGCATAGATGCGCTGGTTGCTTATTGCATGGTCCGCCATTTTCAGCCGCGGCTGATCATCGAAACCGGTAGCGGGCTTTCTTCCCTGCTCCTGGGAGAAGCCGCTGCGAAAAACGATGTGGCGACCCTTATCTGCATCGAACCGTTCCCGCAGAAATTTCTAAAGGTGGGCTTCCCGGGATTGGATCGGCTAATCGAGAAAAAGGTTCAAGACGTTGATTTGGAATTCTTTTCTCAGCTTCAATCAGGCGACATCTTGTTTATCGACAGTTCTCACACAGTGAAAATTGGCAGTGACGTCAACTATCTCTTGCTGGAAGTTCTGCCACGCCTCAAGCCAGGTGTCATCATACATGTCCACGACATTTTTTTGCCCTTCGAGTATCCGCGCGACTGGGTGATGGAGGAATTTCGCTTTTGGACCGAGCAATACCTGCTGCAGGCATTTCTCACCTTTAATTCTGAGTTTGAGGTACTGATGGCCAACAATTACCTGAGCCACTATTACGAAGCGGATCTCAAAGCTACTTTCCCGAACCTGAATTCGTGGATTGGAGGCAGTTTTTGGATGCGACGAAAGTCGGGCGCATTGACTCGCGCGCCTCAAGCGGAACACGAGGGAAGTTAAGGAGGTGCTGCAATGAACGAGCACGTAAACAAACCAATATTTGTGGTGGGATCGCCGCGTTCTGGAACCAGCATTCTAACGTGGTGTCTGGGTCATCACCCGAATTTGTTTCCAGTGCCAGAATCAAATTGGATGGGGGAGTTCGCCCTCAACGCCGCTATTGCCTACCAGACTGGTATAGCGCGCGGCGATCATTCGATTTTGAGTGCGATGGACATTGACGAGGCGGAGTTCTTCGCCGTGATCGGGCAGAGCATCAACGACTTAATCCTGCGCCATCGCAAGCATCTGGAAACGAAGCGCGAAACCAGAAGTGTCGAATTGAAAATTGAATCGCGTTGGCTCGAGGCCACTAGCACCGCCGCGGGCCCTAAAGGACGTTGGGTCGACGGAACGCCAGAATATTCCTTCCACATCTGGGGACTGCGGAAGCTTTTTCCTAAAGCCCTATTTATCCATGTATTGCGCGATGTTCGGGCAGTCGTGCACTCGATGGTCAATTTCCATCGCGTGGCAGGAATTCATTTAGTGGCCAACGAGGAGGAAGCCTATCGGTACTGGATTCGGACTGTTAGTGCGTGTTTGCAAGCCGAGCGGGCCTTTGGCCCGAGTGTCGTTCATCGTGTCCGATACGCGGACTTACTCGACAACCCGGAATCGACGATGCGTTCATTGTGCGGCTTCCTCGGCGAGCCGTATGCAGCCAAATCTCTCGAGCCGCTCGAGCATCGCATCAATAGTTCCGACGTCCCGGCTGATTATAAATCCGCCGATACTGCTCCCGATCCAGCCGTAGTTCGAAAGGCTGTGCTTCTTTCTGCCGAGGTAGAAGAAAAGCCCCACCATGCCGAGGTCTCCGCCGCCGCAGCCGCCGAAATGGAGACCGCCTTCTGCGGGCGAGTTAAATACATGGCGACCCTAGATAGCGCGTATCAAAAGGCCCGGCGCATAATTGAGACGTCCAACAAGTCGGGATCGGGCTTGCCTCCGGCGATGGAAACAGTGTCCCCGATCGCGAATCCTCCTGCCATCGTTCTATCGCGGCAGCCATAGCGTTAGCCCGCGCAAGGGCGACAAGAAGAAAAGCCCGGCTAATGAAAATCGCAAACGCAACATTTCTCGCTAAATGAAGGTTTTTCTCGCAGATTGGTTCTTGGAATACGTCAAGAATCCGCGGCGATTCAGACTACGCGAACGACATGGAAGAAGGATTTAACAAGCCAATTTTTGTAGTTGGGTCGCCTCGATCTGGAACAAGCGTTCTCACATGGTGCCTTGGACAGCACCCCAACATTATCCCTTTGGAGGAATCTGACTGGATGGGAGGCCTCGCCGTTGACCTCACAATCTACTATCAACTTGGAACCGCGCGTGGCGATTACTCGCTACTGAGTTCGATGGACGTAAAGAAAGCAGAATTTTTCGCCGTTTTTGGCGAGACCATTAACGACTTGATCCTGCACCATCACGTTGATCTTGCAAAGAAACGATGGAGGCAGGCTGCCGGCCCAAGTATTCCTGAAGATCACTTCGCCACAGAGTTTAAAGTGAAAGGGCGGTGGGTGGATGGCACGCCGGAATATTCCTTCTACATTTGCGGGTTGCGAAAGCTCTTTCCCGATGCGCTATTCATTCACATCTTTCGCGATGTGGCTTCGGTTGTTCGGTCGATGCTGCACTTCCATCAGGTCAGCGGCGAAAGCTTAGTCGCCAACGAGCAGGAGGCGTATAGTTACTGGCTGAGGACGGTGAGCAGCTGTCTTTTGGCCGAACGCGCGTACGGTCCTCGGGTGGTTCTTCGACTGCGGCATTCTGATTTAGTCGAGAATCCAGAAGCTGCCCTACGCTCCGTATTCAGTTTCCTCGATGAATCTTACGCGCCAGAGTGCCTGACACCGCTGGCGCAACGAATCAATAGCTCCAACGTTCCCGCTGGCTTCAAAATTGATCTCCGTAAGACGGATCCAAGTCTCATAGAGCAGGCTACCCGGCTTTCCCAGCAAGCGGAGCAAAGGTCGCAACCGACCGAGGCGTCGCCTGCGGCTGTGGAAGAAATCGAAGCTGCATTCGACGAAAAGGTCCAATTTGTGGCCACCCTCTCCGACGAATACCACAATGCATTGCAAAAAATTGGAGTGCTGAAGGAGAAAAATCAAAAACTCATGGCGCAGACGGAGAAACTTGCCCAGCAGATCAAAGAAAAAAAGGCAATTATTCAAGATCTGCGCACTGAAGGGCAGCACTACAAATGGCTTCGTTCATCATTCAGGGCGTTGCACGAAACGTTTCGACGGGGACCACGGGGAGATGAAAGCTAATCCGCGAAGTTTTCGTCGATTCAACGTTTCCCGAAAGGCCGTAATCGGCGCGAGCCTTTTCCTGGTAGCCATCATAGGGTACATCGATTATCTGACCGGGTACGAGCGCCCGCTGGTTCTGTTCTATCTTTTGCCTATTTCTTTGGCCACCTGGTTTGAGGGCCTCCTTGTCGGGCTGGGAATCTCGGTCGTCAGCATTGCTATATCGATGTTGTCAGACGTTGCGGCCGGGATCCCTACTCTCGGTTTCTGGAATGCAGGAATGGCTCTTGCCTCATATGCGCTGTTTGCTGGGGTACTA
>Ga0134126_10012046_pt1 | contig 10923 bp, 11 predicted proteins | sample KB31752_FD_96881 | JGI IMG/M metagenome (GOLD analysis project Ga0134126, IMG submission 96881) | Terrestrial soil microbial communities with excess Nitrogen fertilizer from Kellogg Biological Station, Michigan, USA - KB3-175-2 | ecosystem: Environmental > Terrestrial > Soil > Unclassified ...
AATCTCTTTTTCTTACAGCTAGTTAGATCGAAAAAAAGACCGTCAGAGGGTGCTCAGACCCTGACGATATCGGACGAAATCGGATTTCGCAATGGGAGAGCGCACCGTCAAGGAGTCCGTCAGCGGTGATCTCTGCCAGCCGATAGCCCCCGAATGTCTTTGGACAATTTTACTTTGTTTATCAGCGTGTTATGGAGGTTTCCGGGACGCTGTGGGATACCCCCGGACTGGCCAAAATCATTCCCACTCGATTGTTCCCGGCGGCTTCGAGGTCACGTCGTAGACGACGCGGTTGACGCCCTTCACCTCGTTGATGATGCGGGTTGCCGTGCGACCGAGGAACGCCATGTCGAAGGGGAAGAAATCGGCGGTCATGCCGTCGCTCGACGTCACCGCACGCAAAGCGCAGACTTGGTCGTAGGTGCGCCCGTCGCCCATCACGCCGACGGTGCGAACCGGCAGCAGCACCGCGAAGGCCTGCCAGATGCGGTCGTAAAGCCCGGCGGCACGGATCTCTTCGAGATAGATCGCGTCGGCCTTGCGCAGGATGTCGAGCTTCTCCGCTGTGATCTCGCCGGGGATGCGGATGGCGAGGCCCGGGCCGGGAAAAGGATGGCGGCCGACGAAGGCGGGCGGCAGGCCGAGTTCTCGCCCAAGCGCCCGCACCTCGTCCTTGAACAATTCGCGCAAAGGCTCGACCAGGCGCATGTTCATGCGCTCCGGCAGGCCGCCGACGTTGTGGTGGGATTTGATCGTCACCGAGGGGCCGCCGGTGAAGGACGCCGATTCGATGACGTCCGGATACAGTGTGCCCTGGGCCAGGAACTCCACCGCCCCGCGCCCGTCGGCCGCGATCTTGCCCGCCTCGCGCTCGAAAGCCTCGATGAACAGGCGGCCGATGGTCTTGCGCTTGGTCTCGGGGTCGGAAACGCCGGCCAGCGCGCCGAGGAACTGCGGCGCCGCTTCGACGTGCACGAGCGGGATATTGAAATGGTCGCGAAACAGCCTGACGACCTCGACGCCCTCGCCCGCGCGCATCAGGCCGTGATCGACGAACACACAGGTCAGTTGGTCGCCGATCGCCTCATGGAGGAGAACCGCCGCAACGGAGGAATCAACGCCGCCCGACAGGCCGCAGATGACGCGCGACTTGCCGACCGCAGCGCGAATCGCCGCGCGCGCCTCGTGGCGAAACGCGGCCATCGTCCAGTCGCGCTTGAGGCCGGCGACGTCGTGGACGAAATTGCTGAGCAGGCGCGCCCCGTCCGGCGTGTGCGCGACCTCGGGGTGGAACATCAGGCCATAGTAGCGCCGGCGCTCGTCGGCGATGACCGCGAAAGGCGCGTTCTCGGAGACGCCGATGCGCTCGAAGCCTGGGGGCAGGGCGGTGATGCGGTCGCCGTGGCTCATCCACACCACATGTTTCTCGCCGGCGGCCCAGCAGCCGGAAAACAACGGGCTGTCGGCGAGCGTCTCGACCTCGGCGCGACCGAATTCGCGATCGTGGCCGCTCTCGACCTTGCCGCCGAGCTGGGCGGCCATCGCCATCTGCCCGTAGCAGATGCCGAGCACCGGCACGCCGGATTCGAATACGATGTCGGGCGCGCGCGGCGAGCCCGCGTCTGGCAAAGAGCCGGGGCCGCCGGAGAGGATGACCGCCTTTGGCCGCATGGCGCGGAAGGCGGCGTCGGCGTTCTGGAACGGCGCGATCTCGCAATAGACGCCGGCCTCGCGCACGCGCCTGGCGATGAGCTGCGTCACCTGGCTGCCGAAATCGACGATGAGCAGCTTGTCGTGGCTGGCCTGATCGGTCATCGTTGTCCCCGCGAAACGAAGAGTCCCCGTGAAACGAAAAAGGCGCCCGAAGGCGCCTCCCTGTTGAAGTCCTCCGCCGGACTTACTTGATCTTGGTTTCCTTGAACTCGACATGCTTGCGCGCAACGGGATCGTATTTCGTGAACGTGTACTTTTCCGTCTTGGTGCGAGCGTTCTTCTTGGTCACGTAGAAATAGCCGGTGTCGGCGGTGGAGAGCATCTTGATCTTGAGCGTGGCGGCCTTGGCCATGACGAACCTTGCGCGTTAGGGCAAATAAAGGGGCGCCCCGGGTGAGCCCCGACGCGCGCATGGCGCTTACATAGCCGGGAGCGTCGGGAAGTCAAGTCGAGGCGGGCGCCAGAAGACGCGCGGCGAAGAGCGCGCCGGCCGCCGCCGCCAATGCCTCCACGTCGGGCGGGAACGGCGTGATCCGCCGGTCGATGACCAGCGAGGCGAGGCCGTGGACGAAGGACCACGCCGTCAGCAGAGCGAGATCGACCTCCTCCGCCTTGAATTCGGCGCGCAGGAAGGCTGTCATCATGCCGAGGACGGTCTCCGGGCGCTCAGGCAGGGCGGCCCTCTCGGCCGCGTCCTGCCACGTCGGCGGCCCGTCGTACATCAACCGGTACACATGGGGATGGTCGCGCGCGAACAGCACATAGGCGACGCCCCAGGCGGCGAGCCGGTGCTCGGCCGGCCCCGCGACCGTGGCCTCGCCGAGGCGCTGGCGCAACAGCCCGAAGCCGTGCTCGGCGATCGCGCCCATCAGCGCCGCCTTGTCGTCGAAATGGCGATAGAGCGCCATCGGCGTCACGCCGGCGCGCTCGGCGACGGCGCGCAGGTTGAGGTTCTGCGGACCTTCGGCGTCCAGGATGTCGAGAGCGATGGCGAGCGCCGCATGACGGAGATCGCCGTGGTGGTAACGTTTCTTGATAGAGATTCGCTTCATGTATACCAAATATACATGCGGAGCCGGCGGGAAGTCAAATGGTCGCGGCGTTCAAGGACGAACTTTTCGCGGCGCAATGGCTGCACACGGCCGGCTATGCCAGCTACGGCGGGGCGGAACTCGGCGAATGTCTGACGATCGCCGGGCAAATCCGCGAACTCGACGCGGAGAGCTGGCATGCGGCTTGGGGCGGGGCGGCCGCGCGGCTGCACGGCCTCGCCGGCGCGAGCCGTGCGGGCGGGCGCCTCGAAAGCGCGCGCGGCGGCTATCTGAGGGCGGCCAACTATTGGCGCGCCGCCTACACCTTCCTGATCGGCGCGCCGGTGGATGAGCGCGTCAAATCCGCCTATCGCGCCTAGCGCGCAGCCTTTCAGGCGGCGGCGTTGCTGCGACCTAGGGCCGAGCGCATCGCCATTCCCTACGAGGGCAGGCGGCTCGACGGCCATCTGCTGCGACCGCTTGAGGCCGGCCCGCGGCCGCCGCTGATCTTCAACGGCGGCTACGACAGCACCGCCGAGGAAGGCTATTTCATGAGCGGCGCGGCGGCGCTGGCGCGCGGCTACGCCTGCCTGTTGTTCGACGGCGCGGGGCAGGGCGGCGCGATCATCGAGGACGGCCTGACCTTTCGCCCGGATTGGGAAGCGGCGGCGCGCGGGTTCTATTCAACCAGATCGCCTTCGACTGGCTCGACGAGGCGCTGGCTCTACCGCCAGCCGCGGCTAACGCGTAAGCAGCCGCGTCACCAGTTGGTCGGCGTAGTCCTCGCTCAACGGGGCGCCGATCAGGGCGCGCGCGTAGAGCGGCGCCAGGAGATAGTCCAACACGTCCGCCAACGGCGGCGCTTTTTCGCCGCGTCCTCGGGCGCGATCGAGCATGGCGCCGATCTGGTCGAGGTGGCGTTGCAGCGCCACGCCTCGGCCAGCGCTCTGCGGGCCGGCGGTCGCCAGGAAGGCGGCGAAGAACGCCGAGCCGCCCGGACGCTTGAGGCCCGCGACAATGTGGCGCGCCCATTGGCCGAGGTCGCCGGCCAACGCTCCGGTGTTGGGCAACCGATCCTCGCGCAGCAATTCCTCGACTGCAACTTCCCTCACCAGCGCGCGCACGTCGCCCCAGCGGCGATAGAGGCTGGTCGCGGCGACGCCTGCCCGACGCGCCACATCCGCCATACTGACGACAGCGTGGCCACGCTCCGCCACCAGGGCGGCGACCGCTTCGAAAGCCGCGGCTTTGGTGCGCGCGGTGCGACCGCCGGGACGCGTCTTGGGCGCCACGGCGATCCCGCCATGCCGCCCCTGATGCAAAACTGATCGCATTAAGCCATCCGCTCTGAAAACGTTTCGCCCGTCGGGCGATTTTCGTCACGCGCGCGGCGCGACGATCCACGCCTTGGCGCGCGCCGCCGATGGTCCCTAACGCACCGCCGCGCTTTATGATCCCGCCGGTGTGCGGATTCGGTCATTTCCATCGCGCCGCCGCGCCGCTTCGGCTACAACGTCTGCAACGACATAGCGGGAGGCGGTGCGATGAGCGCGGCGAGACTGAAATGGTACGGCTGGGGCCGCGAGGGCGAGGCGATGAGCCCCGAGGAGCGCGCCTTCGTCTTCAGCCGCTATCACGAGAAATTCGGCCGCGGCGAGTTCACCACCGTTCCGATTCCGACGCTTGCGGACATCAAGCTGCCGGCTCCGCGCCTCGCCCCGCCGGCCGCGCTCGCCGCGTTCTGCTCCAGCCAGGCCTACGATCGCGCCGCGCATGCCTACGGCAAATCCTATGCCGACTATGTGCGCGCCCTGCTCGGCGATTTCGCCGTCGCGCCGGATGTCGTCGCCTATCCCCGCAACGAGGCGGAGATCGCGGCGGTGATGGATTGGGCCGGCGCCGCCGGCGCGACGCTCGCCCCATTCGGCGGCGGGTCGAGCGTCTGCGGCGGCGTCGAGCACGCCGGCGATCGGCCCGCGGTCACTTTGGACCTGCGCTGCCTCGACCGCGTCGTCGAGGTCGACAAGACCTCGCGCGCGGCGCTGATCGAGGGCGGCGCGTTCGGGCCGGATCTCGAGCGCCAGCTCAAGCCGCACGGGCTGACTTTGCGCCATTTCCCGCAGAGCTTCGAATATTCGACCCTCGGCGGCTGGATCGCGACGCGCTCGGGCGGCCATTTCGCCAGCCTCTACACCCATATCGACGATCTCGTGGAGAGCCTTCGCGTCGTCACGCCGATGGGCGTCTTGGAGTCGCGCCGGCTCCCCGGCTCCGGCGCCGGGCCGAGCCCGGACCGCATGTTCGTCGGCTCCGAGGGCACGCTGGGGATCATCGCCAAAGCCTGGATGCGCGTGCAGGCCAAGCCGACCTACCGCGCCGGCGCGAGCTTGCGCTTTCCCAATTTCTTCGCCGCCGCGCGGGCGGTGCGGGCGCTGTCGCAGGCCGGGCTTTATCCTTCCAACGCCCGCATCCTCGATCCGCACGAGGCGTACAATACCGGGGCCGGCGACGGCAGTTCGGCGATCATGGCGCTGGCCTTCGAAGGCGCCGATCATCCGCTCGACGCCTGGATGGCGCGGGCGCTCGAATGCTGCGCCGACCACGGCGGCGCGCCGGAGGCTGAGAACGCCGCCGCCGGCCTGTGGCGCACCGCCTTCATCCGCATGCCGTATTCGCGCGAGTTCTTGACCCCGGCCGGGCTCATCGTCGACACCTTCGAGACCGCCATCACCTGGGACCGCTTCGAGGCGTTTCACGAGACGGTCACAACCGCGGTGGAACGGGCGATCTTGCAGGCGACGGGGGTCAGGGGCGAGGTCACCTGCCGCTTCACCCATCTCTACCCCGACGGGCCGGCGCCGTATTTCTCGTTCCACGCGCTCGGCCGCCACGGCGCGCTGCTCGATCAATGGCGCGCCATCAAGAACGCGGCCGGCGACGCGCTGATGGCGGCCGGCGGAACCATCACCCATCACCACGCGGTCGGGCGCGACCATCGGCCCTGGTACGACCAGCAGCGCCCGGAACTGTTCGCGACAGCGCTGCGCGCCGCCAAGCGCGCGCTCGACCCGAAGGGGATGATGAATCCCGGCGTGCTTATCGACCCGTGAAGGGGGTTTTATGCGCGCGCCTGTTCTAGCGGCGATTCTGGCGCTGCTCGCCTCCCCGGCGGCGCGCGCCGAGGAGGCGCCGCACGGCAGCCTCGATTTCTCGCGCCTGACGACGCAGCAGTCGGACTTCTTCTGGCGGCGGCTGCGCAGCCTCGCCATCGAGGAGGCGGTGCTGAGCTATTGCGGTCAGCCCGACGATTTCGAGCGCCAAGCCAAGCAGGGCATCCGCGCCTGCGTGACCGCTGCGGCGCTCGACAAGGCGCAGGCCTATTTCAGCGCCGAGATGAAGACGGCGCTGGCGAGCCTGCATGAGCGCAAGGCGTCCTGCCGGGGCAAGCCGGAAGCGAAGCGCGGCTGGCTCGGCGTCGAGATCAGACCCGACGCCAGGGGCGTGCTGGTGACGGCGGCGATGGCGGGCTCGCCAGCGGCGGCGGCGGACCTGAAGGCCGGCGACGTCATCGCCAGCGTCAACGGTCACGCCATCGCCGGGCCGAAGCAGCTATCGGCGAAAATCCGCGCCCTAGCGCCGGGCGCGACGGTGGCGCTGGGGCTGCTGCGCGATGGGGCAGGGCGGCAGGCCTCGGTGAAACTCGGCGGCATGGCCTTCGACGCCGACGGCCAGACGGCGCTCGACATGCCGGCGCTGATGGTCTCCTCGCGCCAGGATCTGCACGCCATCGCCGACGCGGTGACGGACATGTGCGCCAGGTGCAAGACGTCGATTTGGGCGTTGTTTTGCCGGTGAGGGACAGGCTCCCGTTCGCCAGGCAGGGAGCAATCGAAAGTGGCCATGGCGGAAACCGCCGGGCGACGGCGCGCCCATCCTTAAATTTACGTTAAAATCCATTCCGGCTTGTCCGAACGCGAGACGGCGGGTCAAAACCCCCCTGGAGGCGCAGCGGGCGCCCTTATGGAGGGTCATATGCGCCACGCCGCTCTCGCCGGAGCCGCCATCCTCGCGCTGTCTGGCGCCGGGGCCGAAGCTCAGCAATGCTATCGGCGCGTCGTAGATCCGCCGCGATACAGCGCCGTCGTCGAGCGCGTGCTGGTCGCTCCCGCCCGCGAGGCGCGCCAATACGTGCCGGCGCAAACACGCGTCGTTGCGCAGACCGTCGTCGTGCGGCCGGAGCAGACCGTCGAGCACGTCGTTCCCCCTGAATTTGCGCTGCGCGCCGAGACCGTCGAGGTTAGCCCCGCGCATCGCGAATGGCGCACCCGCAACGAGGGCGGCGACGTCATCGGCTGCTGGGTCCATGTGCCCGCCCGCTTCGCGCAAGTCGCGCGACGCGTTCTGGTCGCCCCCGCGCAAGTGGTGTCGCAGACCATCCCCGAGCAAACCGCGACGCGCCTGGTTACCGAGATCGTCGAGCCCGCGCACGTCATCGTGCACGACATTCCCGCCCAATACGCGACGCGCGAACGGCCGGTGCTGGTGGCCTACGGCGGCGCGCGCTGGGCGCGGCTCGATACCTGCGAACGCTAGAGTTCCGCGACGCCGCTCCCCTCGCCCCGTTCTTCACGGGGAGAGGGGTCCTGCCGCTTGGCCGAAAGTTCGTTGAGAGGCTGCGCCGCCGACGCCATAAGCGCGGCTTCACGTCTTGGCGTGGCGCTGCCGGATCATGAAATTGTCGAAGGAATATTCCTCCACCTGCCACCACAGATATTGATCGGAGCGGAAGGCCAAGAACGAGTCCGCGAGCTTCTTGAAGCGCGGATTTTGGGCGGAGAGTTGGTCGTAGAGATCGCTTGCCGTCTTGTAGCAGGCCTCCAGCACATCCTGCGGGAACAATCGCAGCGACGCCCCGCCGACCACGAGGCGCTTCACCGCCGCCGGATTGGCGGCGTCGTAGCGGGCGAGCATTTCCGAATCGGCGATCGCCGCGGCGGCGCGCAACGCTTCCTTGTAGGAATTCGGCAGCGCGTCGTATTTGTCGTGGGCGACGACGAGATGCAATTGCATGCCGCCTTTCCACCAGCAGGGATAATAGTAATTGGGCGCGACCTTGGCGATCGGCTGGCCGAACTTCGCGTCGTCATAGGGGCCGAGCCACTCGAACATGTCGAGCGAGCCGCTTTGCAGGGCGTCGTAGACGGATGCGCGCGGCATCGCGACCGGGTTGGCGCCCAGCGTCTGGAACACTTTGCCGGCGAAGCCGCCGACGCGCATCTTCAGGCCCTGAAAATCCTGGAGGCCGCGCAACTCCTTGCGGAACCAGCCGGCCATCTGGCCGCCGGTGTTGCCGGCCGGGATCGCCAGCGCCCCGCGATCGGCGAGCAGTTCGTCGATGAGTTGGCCGCCGCCGCCTTCCTTGAGCCAGGCCGAATGCTGGCGCGCGTTCATGCCGAACGGCGTCGAGGTGGCGAAGATGAAGCTGGGGTCCTGGCTCCAGGCGTAGTCGAGCGCGGTGTGGGCGGCCTCCGCCTTGCCGGAGGAAACCGCGTCGAGCGCGCCGGCCGCCGGCGCGATCTCGCCAGCCGGCGACAGCTTCAGTTTGAAACGCCCGTCGGTAAGGTCGGACAACGCCTTGGCCAGGGTCTGTGCGCCGCCGTAAATGAGATCGAGCGACGGATTGAAGCTCGACGTCAGCCGCCATTCAACTTCTGGCGAAGGCTCTGCAAGCGCCGGGGAGGCGACGCCGGCCGCCGCCGCCGCGCCCAATCCTGCGAGAAATCGTCGGCGCTCGTATTTCATCCGCCCCTCGTCGCCTGTGCGCCCGAAACCGCTGGCCCGCGGTATATACATGCATCGAATGCGGCGCTAGGGCGACCGATCCGATGGAATCGGAACGAGCGCCCTAGCGCTTTGTTTCAGCGCATATTCTTATCCAAGAAGTCCGCAACTTTTTGGGAATATGCCAAGAGCGGAGCTTGGATGGCGGAAAAGCATATGCAAGTCGCGGCCGTCGCGCTCGCCGGCGGCGCGTCCTCGCGCATGGGCCGGCCAAAGGCGCTGGCGCCTTTCCTGGGCCAGCCGCTGGTGGCGCGCGTACTCGGCCGCCTGCAACCGCAAGCTGGGGCCGTCTATCTCAACGCCAGCGGGCCGCAATATGCCGGCTTCCGTGCGCCGCTGGTTGAGGATTTCGCGCGCTGGCGCGGCGCCGGGCCGCTGGCGGGCGTCGCGGCGGCGCTGGCGCGGGCGGCAGAAGATGGATTCCTCTATGTCGCCACCGCCCCCTGCGACGCGCCGTTCCTGCCGCTCGATCTCGTCGCGCGGCTGATGATCCCTATGCGTGCCGGCGCGGCGGCGGCGGTCGCCACTTCGGACAGCGGGCTGGAGCCGATGTTTTCGCTGCTGCCGGTGGAGGCGCTGGCCCGCGTCGAGGCGGCGCTGGCGGCGGGTCGCGCTTCGCCGCGCTCGGTTCTGGCGGGGCTGCAAGCGGCGCGGGTGGCGTTTCCGGCCGAGGGGGAGCCGTTCGCCAATCTCAACACGCCGGAAGAATTCGCTGCCGCCGAGGCCGCGGCGCGCCGCGTCGATGCTAGAAGCGCGTGAGCCGGCGTCCGGCCGGACGTGAGTTTGGGAGAGACAGGTGAGCAAAGTCGCATTTCTTGGCCTCGGCGTGATGGGTTATCCGATGGCCGGGCATCTCAAGCGCCGCGGCGGCCAGGACGTCGTCGTCTACAACCGCAGCGCGGCCAAGGCGAAAGCCTGGGTCGAGAGCCACGGCGGCGCCTCGGCCGCCACGCCGAAGCAGGCGGCGCGCGATCGCGACATCGTGTTCGCCTGCGTCGGCAACGACGACGACTTGCGCTCGGTGACGCTCGGCCCCGACGGCGCCTTTGCCGGCATGAAAAAGGGCGCGGTGTTCGTCGACCACACCACCGCTTCCGCCAATGTCGCGCGCGAACTCGCTGAGGCGGCGGGCAAGCTTGGCCTCGGCTTCGTCGACGCGCCGGTGTCGGGCGGCCAGGCCGGGGCCGAGAACGGCCAACTCACCGTCATGTGCGGCGGCTCGGCGCAGGATTTCGCAGCTATTGAGCCGGTCGCCAAAGTCTATGCCAAGTCGATCCGGCGCATCGGCGAGGTCGGCGCCGGGCAGCTTACCAAGATGGTCAACCAGATCTGCATCGCCGGGATGGTGCAGGCGCTCTCCGAAGGGCTGCATTTCGCCGAACGCGCCGGCCTCGACCGCGAACTCGTCGTCGAGGTGATCTCCAAGGGCGCGGCGCAATCCTGGCAGATGGACAATCGCCACAAGACGATGATCGCCGACAAATTCGACTTCGGCTTCGCTGTCGATTGGATGCGCAAGGATCTTGGCATCTGCCTCGACGAGGCGCGCCGCAACGGCGCGCGCCTGCCGGTGGCGGCGCTGGTCGATGAGTTCTACGCCGACGTGCAGCGCCTTGGCGGCGGGCGATGGGACACCTCCAGTCTCATCGCCCGCTTCACGAAGTAACCGCTCTCAGCAGCGCGGCTGGCCGGGATGTCCGCAGGCGGCGGGCCTCGCGGCCGGCGCGAACTTCGGCGGCTCGGCGCGCGGCGCGGGGGCGGGCCTCGCGGCCGGCGCGAACTTCGGCGGCTCGGCGCGCGGCGCGCGGGCGGGCCTCGCGGCCGGAGCGAACTTCGGCGGCTCGGCCCGCGGGGCCGGTTTGACGGGCTCGGCGCGCAGGGCGGGCTTGGCAGGCTCCGCCCGAGGCGGGAGCTTTGGCGATTCTACAGGTTTGAGCTTCCGCGGCTCAGGGTTCGCCTTGGGCGCGTGCGCCGGGCGAGTCTCGCCAACAGGCGCGGATTTCGCCGCCGCGGGCGTCCTCGCCGGCGCAAGCGTCCCGGCGTTGTCCGGCGCGGGCTTGGCGCCGTGGATGGGGGCAGGCCTCGGCGTCCTGCCGGTCTCCATGGCCGGCTTGCGGCCGGGGACGAGCGTCGCGCCGGGCGTCGGCAGCGGCGTCTTGTCGCTTTCCGGCGTCGGCTTGCCGCGGTGGGTCGGGGCGAGCGCCGGCGTCTTGCCGGGTTCCACCGCCGGCTGGCGCCCTGGGGCGGGCGTCGCGCCGGGCGTCGGCAGCGGCGTCTTGTCGCCTTCCGGCGTCGGCTTGCCGCGGTGGGTCGGGGCGAGCGCCGGCGTCTTGCCGGG
>Ga0134126_10012047_pt1 | contig 10923 bp, 1 predicted proteins | sample KB31752_FD_96881 | JGI IMG/M metagenome (GOLD analysis project Ga0134126, IMG submission 96881) | Terrestrial soil microbial communities with excess Nitrogen fertilizer from Kellogg Biological Station, Michigan, USA - KB3-175-2 | ecosystem: Environmental > Terrestrial > Soil > Unclassified ...
GGTTAAGCGGCTCCAATGCGCACCTCCTGCTCGAGCAGCCGAAAGTGCGGGGTACTGAACGCCGTCCGCTGCCGCCGCATGTGTTCGATCGCCGGCGTTTCTGGATGCCGGAGCGGGGAGCGCTCTGGGACCAGCGTATCGATTCGCCGCTGTTCGATGGCACGTTGTTCGTCGCGGCTGTTCGCGGCCAGCGTCGTCGTGTGCTTGAAGATCACTGCGTGCGCGGCAAGGTCGTTGTTCCCGGTGCGTACTACCTGGGGATGGCTGCGGCCGCTGCGGGCGGGGTACTCGAAAACGTGGTGTTCCCGCAGCCTCTTACCCCACAGGGCGATGAGACGATACATCTCATAGTGCAGCGAGGTGAAGGAGGGCAGAAGCGTTTTCGAGTTGCCAGCAGATTAGGCGACATCCACGCGACGGGCCTGATCGGTGAACTTCAGACAGCGCCGGAACGAATCGATGTAGCCGCGGTTGTGAGCCGGTGCACGCGCATTGCGACGGATCTGTACGGCGAACTGGTTGGGCGCGGCATTGACCTTGGAGAGCGCTTCCGGCGGCTGACGGAAGTGAAGATCGGCGAGCACGAAGCGATCGCACAGGTGACCGCTGCGACCATGGGCGAGATGAGCTATCCACCGGGGCTCATCGATGCATGCTTCCAACTGTTCTCGCCATTGATGGGCCGCAACGGCGAAACCTTTATCCCCTGGCGCGTTCGTCGCTGCGAGTTCCGCGAGAGTGAGTTGCATCGCGCAGCGTGGGTGCACGATGTTCTCCCGGATACAGCGGAGATTCTCGACCGCGAAGGCGAAATCCTGGCGCGGTTCACAGGGATCGAGTTGCGAAGCATGGAAGCTGCGCCGGAAACGCGGCCCTTCGCCTACCGGTTTGAGTGGAACGCCGTGGGGGAGACGAACGAGGGCGAAGCCGACGCGCGGGTCTTTGCTCCGCAAGGCGCAACAACAACCGCCACGCTCGTCGCACTTGAGAAAGAGGCTCGCAAGGCGGATCGTCGCAGGCTGGTGGTAGTGACGGAGTACTCTGATCCGCTCGCAGGCTTGCTACACGGATTCACGCGCTGCCTTGCCGTGGAGCATCCGCAATTGCGACCGGTCCTCGTGGATCTGCAGGATGCGGATGCGGATGTGCGGCTTGCCGCGGGCGCTAACGGTTCAGCATGGCGGCGTATGCGCGATGCGCGAGTTGAAGCTGCGAGGCTGGTCCGAATGCCACTTGCCGCTGCGCGGCCAATTCCTCTCCGGCCTGATGCAACGTACCTGGTGACGGGCGGAACCGGATCGTTGGGCCGGCGCATCGCGGATCATTTAAAGGCGGGTGGCGCGGGGCGGGTGGTGGTTTGCGGTCGAACCAGCGGTGATCGCATGTGCGACGTGGCCGATGCGGCCCAAGTGAGGGCTCTGATCGACGAACTGCCGCAGTTGAGGGGCATCGTACATGCAGCGGGGATTCGCCGCGATGGCCACTCTTTCGATGAGCAAGCGATAGAAGATCTCATCGCTGGCAAGGTGCGGGGCGCTTGGAATCTGCACGAAGCAACCATCAATCGTGCGCTGGACTTTTTTATCCTTGTCTCATCGGCCGCAGGTACGCTCGGGTCGCCTGGACAGGCAGCGTATGGCGCTGCGAATGCCGCGCTGGATGGGCTCGCGGCAACGCGAAAGCGGCTTGGATTGCCCGCGGTGAGCGTGGCGTGGGGCCCGTGGCAGGACAGCACGATGCTTGCGACGCTCTCTGAAGAGCAGCAGCAGGCATGGACGGACCGTGGCGTTACTCCGCTGAACTCTGTTGACGCGCTTGAGGATCTGGGCGCGATTGTAGCCAGCGGCGAGTCGCATGTTCTGTATATTGATGCCGATTGGAATAAACTCGTCGAAATGTGGGGAGACCATCCGCCGGAGTTTCTTGACGGTCTTGTCACGACGCGAGTTCCGTCGCACTCGCAGCAAACGATGGTGTGGGCCAAACTTCCTCCGGATGAGGCTCGCGTGCAGGTGGCGGCCGTGCTCCGGAGCGAGGTCGCCGCGGTACTGGCACTTGACCGGCCGTTCCCTTCGAAGACACCCTTCTTCGATTTGGGCATGGACTCGCTTACCGCCCTGGAGCTGCGGAACCGGCTGCAGACGAGATTCGGCATCCCAATTCCAGCGACTCTGCTTTTCGATTGTCCGAGCCTCGAACCACTGAGCGCGTGGATGCTGACGCAGGTCGCTGCCGGCTCCTCGGAGAACCATGAGCCGTCAGAGAGTGAACTGGAGCGGATGCTGGCCACAAAGCTTGAAGAACTGGAAGCCAGGGGGCTGCGATGAGCGGCGAACAAAAGTCCGCGCTGTGGCAGGCGTACCGCACCATCGAAACGCTTGAGAGGCGGCTGGAGCACGCGCCTGCGGACGAGCGGGAGCCGATAGCAATCGTAGGAATTGGGTGCAGGTTTCCGGCCGGCGCGAACTCTCCCGAAGCGTTCTGGAAACTTATTCGCGACGGCGTGGATGCGACCCGGGACCTGCCGCCGGGGCGCTGGAATCGGGACGAGTGGTACGACTCGGATCCGGCGGCAGAGGGAAAACTCTACGTAGATCGCGGGGGATACTTCGACGAGGATCCAGGGCTCTTTGATGCGGAGTTCTTCGGGATTAGTCCGAGGGAAGCTGCGGCAATGGATCCACAACAGCGGCTCGTCCTCGAAGTGGCATGGCACGCGCTTGAGGATGCGCACATTGCGCCCGATGGACTCCGCGAGAGCGAGACTGGGGTTTACATCGGACTGATGACTAACGACTACGCGCGGCTTCAAGTGGAGCACCAGACCGCACGACACGACGCGCAATATATGGGCAGCGGGACGGGATTGGGATTTCCAGCTGGCCGGTTGTCGTACCTGTTGGGATGCCAGGGTCCGAGCATGGTGGTCGCCACAGAGTGTTCTTCGTCGCTCGTGGCTTTGCATCTTGCAGGGAACGCATTGCGAAGTGGTGAGTGCAGCCTGGCACTGGCGGGAGGGGTGAACCTGATTCTTTCCCCCGAGCCCACTGTCATGCTGTCGAGGATGCGAGCGCTTTCGCCGGATGGCCGATCAAAGGCCTTCGCTGCCAGTGCCGATGGATACGGGCGTGGCGAAGGATGCGGGATCGTCGTGCTGCAACGGCTCTCGGATGCGCAACGTGACGGCAGCAGGATCTACGCTCTCATTCACGGGTCGGCGACAAATCATGACGGGCCCAGCGGAGGGCTGACGATCCCTAGCGGTCCAGCGCAGGAAAAGGTCATTCGCAAGGCTCTGGCCGCCGCTCGCGTTACGCCGGAGCAGATCGCATATGTTGAGGCACACGGAACCGGCACGGCACTAGGTGACCCGATCGAGGTGCGGGCGCTGGCTAAGATCTGGGGCGAAGCAGGTGCTGCGCCTCTCGCCATTGGATCGGTAAAGACCAACATCGGTCATTCGGAAGCTGCGGCCGGCATTGCGGGGGTCATCAAGACTGCACTCGCGCTGCACGCCGGCGTAATCCCTGCTAGCTTGCATTGCGCGGAGCCTAGCCTCCATGTACCGTGGCAGAGCGTGCCCGTCGAAGTCTCGATCAAGAGTTCCCCGTGGCCGAGTGAGCGGACATACGCCGGGGTGAGTTCGTTCGGACTGAGCGGTATCAACGCGCACGTGGTGCTGGGGCGGGTACCCCAAGCTGCTGCAACGGTAACGAAGAATCGCCGAGGTCATCAACTGCTCGTGCTGTCAGCCCGCAACGAGGCAGGTCTGTCGAGGCTCGCGACGCGCTATGCGGAAATGCTTGAGAGCGCCACCTCGCCGGAATGGAGCGACGTATGCGCGTCGTCTGCGCGCGGCCGGGCGCATCTGGAACACCGTCTCGCGGTGAACGCTTCGACCTGCGAGGAAGCGGTCCGGCTCCTTCGCGGCGGCGAGCACGTGCGGTGCATTTCGGGACGCGTTTCATCGCAACTGGAAGCAGGCATCGCCTTCCTGTTTACCGGACAAGGTTCGCAGTACGCATGCATGGGGCTGGAATTGTACGAGTCCGAGCCGTCGTTCCGGAAAATGTTGGATCAATGCGCGGACCTGCTGAAGCCGGAAATGGATAAGCCTCTGCTGGAGGTATTGTTTCCTGCGCCGGGATTCACGACTCCGCTGGATGAGACAGCGTTCGCGCAGCCGGCATTGTTTGCACTTGAATATTCGTTAGCGCATCAGTGGATGCGTTGGGGTATCCGCCCCCGATTCGTGATGGGGCATAGCGTGGGGGAATTGACGGCAGCCTGCGTGGCCGGAGTGTTTTCGCTCGAAGATGCCCTGCGCTTCACCGCGCGGCGCGGCCGGATGATGGGCGGCCTGCCTCAGCAGCAAGGTGGAATGGCAGCGGTGTTTGCGGACGCTGGTCGCGTCGAACAACTTTTGCGCAACGAGCAGGAAGTCGTCATCGCGGCGATCAATGGGCCTGACAATGTGGTGATCTCGGGTGATCGATTGGCGCTCGCACGGGTGCTGGCGCGGTTTGAAGTGGAGGGCATTGCGAGCAAGTCGTTGAATGTCTCGCACGCGTTCCATTCGCCTTCATTAGACGCGATCCTGCCGCAACTCGAATCGGCCGCGCGAGAGATTCGCTTCTTTACACCGTCACTACGCGTGATTGCGGGGCTCACGGGAAAATGGGCGGGCTCGGAGATCGCGACTCCGGATTACTGGGTGCGCCAGGCACGGCATGCGGTGCAGTTCGCGGACGGGCTGCTTGCCGCGCATGCGGCTGGCTGTCGAGCCTACCTGGAGATAGGGCCAAAGCCGGTTCTTATCGCCCAAGGCGCGGCAATGATCGAGGATAGGGATTCCCTGTGGCTCGCCAGCCTCGCTGTGGGAAAGAGTGATCGTGAAGTGCTGAACCAGAGCGCCGGAAAACTGTATGTCGCTGGGCACGCCGTAAATTGGCATGAGTTCTATAAATCGTCGGCCGGATCATGTGCCGACCTTCCTCTGTATCCGTTCCAGGAGAAGCACTTTTGGATTCAGGAACATCTGCGGATTGAACAGAACACGGCGGTGGATGAGAGTCTGCTGGGGCGGCGCCTCGACTCTCCACTCTCCACGATCCAATATGAATCGACCGTGGGTATTGTTGCTCGGCCGTGGCTGAGAGATCATCGGGCGCTTGGCGACGTGCTGCTTCCCGCTGCGGCCTACATAGAAATGGCACTTGCGGCGCGACATGAGAATCGCGCGAACGTCGTACTCGCGGATATCCGTCTCGAGAACCCCTGCAAGCTACCGGAGGATCGCGATCTCCAGTTGCACACGGTGATCGACAGGGACGAGTTCTCCATTTACTCGCGGAACGGACAGGCAGAGTGGATCAGGCATTGTGCGGGAGGCTTCGCCGACCTCGACAAGAATGCCGGACGCGTAGAAGGCCTCGACGCAGAAAGCCTGGAAGCACTCCGTCAACGCATCGCGGAACCGGTCGATGTGCAAGCGTTCTATAACCAGGCGCGAGATAGGGGGCTCGATTACGGGCCGAGCTTCCATGGCATCCAGGCGATGTGGAGAGGTAAAGGCGAGTCGCTTGCGAAGATCACAGAGCCGGGGCAACTCACGATTGCACTCGATTGTGTTTTGCAGAGCGCAGGCGCGATTTTGCACGACGAGAGTTCGGCATTCATCCCGATTGCCATCGATCACATCCGCTGGTTCGGGGGAGAAGTGGCCTGGGCCCACGCGCGCCAGATTGAACGAACCACGGCGGGCTGCAAGTTCAACTTCACGATGTATGGGCCTGCCGGCGAGTTCATCGGCACGATCAGAGGGATGTCTGCGCAGGTGGCACGGAAGGCGGCACCGCATCTCGATTGGCTCTACACGACCATGTGGGTGGCTGCGCCGCGAACCGCAGGGGCTTGCGGTGCGGGGCTGGAGGAAATCGCGGCCGCGGCGGAAGCTGAAGCAAGGCAATGGATGGAGCGCGCGGACATCGATGCTTATCGCGCGACGCAGTCAGCGCTCAATGCGCAGGCGCAGGGTTGGATCAGCGAAGGGATTCGCGACCTGACTTCCGAGGAAGTCGTACCACATCAGCGCCGGCTTTTTGAGCATTTGAAACTCCAACCTCACGACATTCGCGGCGAATGTATCGCGAATTCCGCAGGCGCCCAGATCGTGGAACGTTGCGGCATGCGTCTGCGCAAGGTTCTGCGCGGAGAAATTGATCCGCTCGAATTGCTATTTCCAAGCGATGGCGGCATGGATGCAACCCGATTGTATGAAACGGACCTTGCGGCGCTCGCGGCGAACGCTACAGTTCGCGAGGCATTGCGCAGCATCGTGCAGAGCCTTCCTGCAGGAAGGAAGATCCGCGTGCTTGAGGCGGGAGCCGGAACGGCTGGAACCACTCCGCACCTTCTTGGGGTGCTTCCGCCGGAACGCTCCGAGTACTGCTTCACAGATGTGTCTGCCTTCTTCGTGAACCGCGCAAAAGAAAGATTCCGCAGCCATGGTTCTTTGCGCACACAGGTATTCGATATCGAGCGCGATCCTCTGCCGCAGGGATTTGAAGCGGAGAGCTTCGATGTCGTCGTAGCCGCGAACGTTGTGCACGCGCTGTTGGATGTCCGCCGGGCCATGCTGCACCTGCACAAACTGCTGGCTCCGGGAGGCTTTCTGCTGCTAATTGAGGCGACACGGCCGGCTGCGTGGCTCGATGTGACGTTTGGCCTGACAGGCGGCTGGTGGCGTTTTCAAGATAATGTGCGCAGAAACTATCCTCTCATCCCTGCGCATCGATGGTGTGCATTGGCTGAGAGCTGCGGTTTTGCCGCCGCGACGGCCACCGAATTCGAAGCGCAGAGTCTGATCCTCGCCTCAAAACCCGTGACGAAAAAGCCTTCGCGCACATCCGAGGAGTTGTGGCTGGTGCTTGCCGATCGTCAAGGCGTCGGTGATGCGCTGGCGAGGCGCCTGCGCGATGACGGATCACGGGTAATCACGGTGAAGAATGGCGCGGCATCCCGCGGGGTCGGATCGGATGCGTTTGAAATCTGTGGGACAAGTTCTTCTGAAGTGCAACTGTTTGCGTTTGAGCATCTGTGGCAGCAACCTATAGCGGGGCTGGTCTATCTCTGGACATTGGATTCATCGAAACCACAGGAAGCGCCAGACATGCCCGACATGGAGGTGTGTCTCCCTCTGCTGAACGTTCTGCGGAATGTGGCGCGGAACGGGGAGTCATTGCCGGTATGGGTGGCGACACGGCGCGCGATGCGCGCGCTGCCAAGCGATGAGCTGGACGGTTGGGATCGCGGACAGGTGTGGGGGTTGGCCAGTGCTGCGCGGCTCGAACATCCTGAACTGCGGCTGACCTGCGTGGACCTGGATGGGCAATCGTGCGCGAAGGATGCCGCCTGCCTCTATAGCGAGATAATGTCGCACGACGGCGAGCATCAGGTGTCCTATCGCGGGCAGAGTCGCCTGGTGGCGCGCCTGAGTCGCGCGTCCCACGACGAGGCCCATTCGCTGACTCAGCCCGACGCTCCGTTCCGACTCGAAACCGCGTCGAAGGGAAACCTCGATGCTCTGGAATTGCGGCCGGCGGCTCGCCGTACACCCTCGGCCGAGGAAATCGAAATCGAGGTGCGAGCAGCGGGCCTGAATTTCCTTGACGTCCTCGATTCGCTGGGAGCACTGCCGTTCGAACGCGGGTGGCTGGGCGGAGAGTGTTCAGGAATTGTAACGGCGGTGGGAACCAATGTCAGTGAGTTTAGACCAGGAGACGAGGTTGTGGCTCTGGCTGCCGGTGCGTTTGGAACGCACGTGATTGCTGACGCAAGAGTCACGGCTCGCAAGCCGCAGCGGCTCACCTTCGCCCAGGCCGCGGCTTTCCCGGTGGCATACCTGACCGCACGCCTGGCATTTGAAGGAGCGGACCTGAAGCCCGGCAAGCAAGTGCTGATTCACGCGGTATCCGGTGGGACGGGCATGGCGGCATGGCAGATCGCTCGGTCGGCGGGCGCAGAGGTCTTTGGAACAGGTTCTTCTGCAAAGTGGGAAACGCTGCTCGGCTTAGGCATCGAGCAGCCCCTCAACTCGCGAACAACTGGATTCGGAGTTGAAGTGCGGGCGAGAACCTTCGGCCGTGGCGTCGATGTCGTGCTCAATGCTCTCACTGGGGAATACATTTCGGCAGGATTGCGTGCGCTCGCGCGGGGGGGGGTATTTCTCGAAATCGGCAAGACGGAGATATGGAACGCTCAACAGGTCGCCGAAGTGCGCGGCGACGTGACGTATCGTCCGGTGGATTTGTTCGCGTATTCGCAACAGGATCCAGCAGGCGCCGGGAAGCTATTGCGAGAGTTAGCCGCGGCGTTTGACGACGGATCGCTCGATCCGTTGCCAATTACCGAGTTTCCGATGGAACAGGCCATTGATGCGTTTCGCACCATGCAACAAGCCAGACACGTAGGTAAGATCGTCCTCACAATAAAACCAGCCCGCATGCTCGTGCGGAGTGATGCTACATATTTGATTGCTGGTGGATCGAGTGGGCTTGGGCGGCTGACGGCGGGGTGGCTGGCGGAGAAAGGCGCACGCGATATCGTATTGATCTCGCGACGCATCTCGGAAGCCACCGCTCGAGATACAATCGCCGAACTGAGCAAGCTGGGTTGCCGCGTTACTCCTTTTGCAGCGGATATTGCTGACCCGAAAAGCATAAAAACGATGTTCCGTGCGCTGACGTTGGAAGGGCGCGTTGTGCGTGGAGTTGTACATGCGGCAGGAGTGCTCGACGATGGCCTGCTGACGGAAATGGAATGGCCGAGATTCCAGCGCGTTCTTTCCCCTAAGGCAGCCGGGCTATGGAACCTGCACGAAGCAACGCGCGGCATGCCGCTCGATTTCTTCGTTGCCTATTCCTCGATTGCGTCTGTGTTCGGATCGGCGGGACAGACGAACCATGCTGCAGCAAATGCATTTCTTGACAACCTGATGGAATGGCGGAGAGTGCAGGGCTCGCCGGGATTGAGCATCAACTGGGGACCGTGGAAAGAGTTCGGCGGAGCGGCGAGGCTGAACGAGGCGGCTCGGGGTCGGCAACAGCAGAACGGTATTGGAGTCATACCGGCGGAGGACGGCCGCGCGCTGTTGGACGTGCTATGGAGGCGCATGACGCCTCGTGTTGTCGTAGCGCCGATCGATTGGGAGAAATTCCGCCTGCGCACAGACGGGCTGACGTTTTACGAGCAATTTCAGAGCGCCGACGCGAGTTCATCAGCCAGGTATGCGCCGGACATAGCAGGATTCACCGGCGCGGCACTGAACGCAAAGCTAGAGGCGCTGGTGATCAGCGAATTGCGTGTGATGCTGGGACAGAGTGAACAATGGCAACCTGACGAGGAACAGGGATTCTTCGGAATGGGAATGGATTCGTTAACTTCCCTCGAACTGCGAAACCGGCTGGAGAAGACACTGGGAGTCCGGTTGAACGCAACTGCATTGTTCGACTATCCAAATCCGATGAAACTGGTACACCACCTTGCAGAGCTACTTGAGCCGAGCTCATCGGCGGCCAACCGAGCCGCACCCAATAATCGAGAAGAAGCATTGAAGGTCCTGAACACGGCAGAACTGGCCGAATTGCTCTCAGAGAAACTCTCTTCCATGGACGTTTTGGGATGATGGAACAAACTTCCCCAAATCACGCCGCTCTCATCCGCACGGCACTTCTGCGCCTCGAAGAGATGGAACACAAGCTGCACCATTATCAGGAAGCCACGCATGAACCCGTCGCGATCATTGGGATGGCCTGCCGTTTTCCCGGAGGGTCAAACATCGAACAGTTCGAGCGGCTGCTCGCTGACGGCGTGGATGCGATCCGAGAGGTGCCCCGGGATCGATGGGATCCGGAGCAGTGGCATGACTCCGATCCCGAGCGGCCGGACAAATTGGCGGTTCGTCATGGAGGATTCGTCGAAGACGCGGGGCAGTTTGATCCCCGGTTCTTTGGGATTTCAGCCGGCGAAGCGCAGGCAATGGACCCGCAGCACCGCATGCTCTTGGAGGTAGCCTGGCATGCGATCGAGGATGCCGGCCTCACGCGCGAGCGACTGCGGCACGACCGGGCGGGCGTGTTCGTGGGGGTATGCGGCAATGACTATGGCGCGTTGACGCTGCGCGGGTCTATGAAAGAGCTCAGTCCCTACGCGGGCGTGGGTAATGCACAGAGCGTGGCCGCGGGGCGCTTGGCTTACTTCCTGGGATCGAACGGCCCTGCAATTTCCCTCGATACGGCGTGTTCGTCCTCCCTGGTGGCCACGCATCTGGCCCTGAGAAGCCTCAGGGCTCGCGATTGCCGCACGGCGATTGCCGCCGGCGTGAACTTGATCGCAGCTCCTCCCTACACGTTGAGTTTCGCCAAAGCGGGCATGTTGGCACGCGATGGCAAATGTAAGGCCTTCGATGATGCGGCCGACGGGTATGTACGCGGAGAAGGCTGTGGCGTCGTCGTATTGAAGCGCCTGTCCGATGCCGTCGCGGACGGGGATCGGATTCACGCTGTCATTCGCGGCAGTGCGATCAACGCCGATGGACGGACGAGCGGCATGACCGTACCGAGCGGGGCCGCGCAGCAGGAAGTGATTCGCACTGCTCTGGAGGATGCACGCCTCGGCGCAGGCGAAGTGTCGTATGTAGAAGCGCACGGCACGGGGACCGCACTCGGAGATCCGATTGAGGTCTCCGCCCTGGATGCGGTCTATGGGCAGGCCGACGGACGAGTCGAGCCTCTCCGCATAGGATCGGTGAAGAGCAACATTGGGCATTTGGAAGCCGCTGCAGGTGTGGCGAGCCTAATCAAGGTGGTGCTCGCAATGCGCGCGGGCGCCATTCCGCGTTCGCTGCACTTCAACCGGCCGAAC
>Ga0134126_10012048_pt1 | contig 10923 bp, 8 predicted proteins | sample KB31752_FD_96881 | JGI IMG/M metagenome (GOLD analysis project Ga0134126, IMG submission 96881) | Terrestrial soil microbial communities with excess Nitrogen fertilizer from Kellogg Biological Station, Michigan, USA - KB3-175-2 | ecosystem: Environmental > Terrestrial > Soil > Unclassified ...
CAGTCGGCAGGTTGAGCATCCACAGAATTCGCCAGCCGAAGAAAGGCTGGAGGAGCGCTGAAAAGCCACTCGCGGCGAAATATCCGCCGACCGCGCCGAGTCCGCCGACCAGAACGAGCGCCCAGCCGCGCTGCCTGCTGGGCATCATCTCGGCGAGCAATGCATAAGTGACGGGGAGCATGCCACCTGCGGCAACGCCCATCATGAAGCACATGCCGACGTTCCAGGCGAGCGAAGGCATGGCCCCGCAGATCGAGGTGCCGACGAACATCACGGCGGCAAGCAGGATCGAGGCCTTGCGGCCATAAATATCGGCGAGAATTCCCCACAGGATTGAGCCGAGGACCGTGCCGACGAGAGCGGAAAAGGGAAACGCCGAAACGGTCGCCTTGTCGACCTGATATTCGGTCATCATCCCCGGCAGGACGAAGCCGAGTGTCGCGGGCTTCATCACGTCGATGACGAGCGCGATCACGAGCACGGCCATCAGGCTCCAGTGAGCCCACCCCATCGGCGCGTCCTCCGGGGGAGAGACGAGGATCTGGCCCTGCGCGGCGCGCTGAACGCCAATATCCTTGGGAAGAAGGCCATATGCGGCAACCCCAATCCCCAGGATGATCGCGGCCATTCCGGCAATCATGTCCCAGCCGATCGGCATTCCGGCGAGCATGAAATGATTGTGGCGTCCCATGAGGAACATCGGGATGTGAAGCACTACCCCGCCGGTAACCAGGATCACTCCAAGCGCGAATGCCCAGACGCCGCGGCGGTCCGAAAGGGTGCTGGTGCTGATCATCACGCGCATCAGGCAGGCCCAGGCAGGTGTGCACAACCCCAATCTCGAAGCGGCCACGTCGATTTCGCCGCCGCCCGCTTATTCTGTTGCGGACCGGCCACGAAGTAGTAACGTACCTACATTCATGGCCGGATCGGCTAAGAAGTGAGAGCGATGTTGAAGAGCTTCAGCAGCCGGGAATTCAACCAGGACGTAAGCAAAGCCAAGCGAGTCGCGCTCGACGAGCCAGTGTTCGTGACGGACCGCGGCAAACCCACGCACGTGCTGCTCAGCCTCGATTCCTATCGCCAGCTTGTCGGCAAGTCAGAAATGCTCGCCGATCTCCTCGCCTCGGCGGAGCCGATCGCCGCAGAGCCCGACTGGCGCGCAGCGGGTCCCTCGCCGCACCGGGGCTGAAGATGCATCTGCTCGACACCGAGGTGATTTGGGCCCTGCGCGGTCACTCCGCGCTTCGGTCCGACGAGCGACTGTTCGAATGGGTCGCCGACCAGATGACGAGCACCCTCTTTGCATCGGCGATCACGATCATCGAGTTCGAGAACGGCTGCAGGCTTCTCGAGCGCAAGGACAAGTCCACGGCAACGGCGATCCGAAACTGGATCGAGACTCGCCTCCGACCCGCTTTCGAAGGACGGATCCTTGGCATCGACGAGGCGGTTGCGCAAAGCTGGTCAAAGCTTGCCTACGCTGACTTTCGCGACGGCATTCTCGCGGCGACTGCCCTCCAGCACGGCCTCATCGTGGCGACGGGCAATCCCGAACGGTTCCGCGCTGGAAAGATCCGGACCCTCAATCCATGGACCTATACCGCCGAGGCCGACGAACTTGACTGGCGGCGAGCATCGCCAAGCGCGCCCATCTGGCTCAAGAACCTGTTCGTGCGCGCCTGATCAGAGCGCCGACAGCTCGGAGACGAGTTCGCGATGGGACGGCAGGTCATGCGCCGCCTTTTCGCCGAAGATCCGGATCCGATCGAACAGTTTCTCGGCCTCGGCGACGTTGGGGAAATCCGACCGGCCCGCCGAGAGATCGGTCTGATACTCCATCCCGTAGAGGATATATTGGTAGTTGAAGAAAGCGAATGATTCGACGTCAAGGATGAAGTCGAACCTGCCGGGCGGCCGGTAGCGCCATTGCTCGAGCAGCCCCTGAAGCTCGTCGGGAATGGTCGAGGGATCGGCGTTCTCCCGCCAGAAGGGTTCGGGCCGCCGCGACAGGCAGTAGTGAAGCTTCAGGAACTTCACGATATTTTCGAACCGCGCGGTCATCAGCTGGTTGAACCGCCGGGCGGGGGCGTCGACTGGACCCTGGTGCGGGAACAGCTCGGCGATCATTCCAACCGCGGCCTCGATGAGGACGAGACCGGTTGCTTCCAGAGGCTCGACGAAACCAGCAGAAAGGCCGACAGCGACGCAGTTCCCAACCCATTGCCGCTCGCGATAGCCGGCGTCGAAGGCAATTGTCCGAACGGCACTCTCGTCGAAGCCGGGCCCGATATAATTGCGCAGTAGAGCGAGCGCCCGGTCGTCGGAAACATGGTCGCTTGAATAAACGCAGCCGATCCCCCGTGCTCCGGCAAGACCGATGTCCCAGGTCCATCCGCCTTCGTGCGCATTGGCAAGCGTATAGCTTTCAATCGGCGCGTCCGGTCGGTCGTACGGCACCTTGCATGCTGCGGCCCGGTCGGCGAACAGCCGATCGCGAACCGATCGCCATGGACTTTCTAGCGCCCGGCCGATCAGCTCCGCGCGAAAGCCGCTGCAGTCGACGTACAAATCGGCGGAAACATCGCTGCCATCCTTCAGCACGAGTGCTTCGATGGCCCCCTCGCCGCCGAGCTTTGCAGCTTTGAGCTCGCCGCTTCGGTGAATGACGCCAAGCTCCAAGGCTCGTTCGGCAAGGAGATGCGCAAGGTTGTGAGCATCGATGTGATAGGCATAATTGAGCGGCCCGTCGAAATCGGGCTCGCCCGGCCGCTTCGGCCCACGCTTGGCCCCGGCAACCCGGTCCTGGATGGTCACCGCCTCGGCGAACGAGGGACGTTTGTTCGCCTGTTGCAGCAGCCAGTAAGACACCAAAGGAGCTTCTTTTGAATAGAAGGGCGCCTCGAACGGGTGGAAGAAGCGATGGCGCTTGCCGGGGATCGGCTCATGCAGCCAGTCGGTGAACAGGATGCCCTGCTTGAACGTCGCCGAAGATTCCCGAATGAATCGGCGCTCGTCGATATCGAGGAAACGCAATGTCTCGCGGATCGTCGGGAACGTGCCTTCCCCGACCCCGATGATCCCGATATCGGGCGACTCCAGCACCGTGATCGTGAGACGCTCGTTCTCCTGAAGCGCGAGCGCCTTGGCGAGATAGGCCGCGGTGAGCCATCCGGCGGTCCCGCCGCCAATGATGAGAATGTTGCGGGTGCTAGCCAATTGCGCCGGCTTCGCCCTCGGGATTGACGCGCAACATCGCCAGCGCCGCGATGGCCATCACGACCGCCGCTGCAAGCATCGTCCAGATCGGCTGGCCTGGGAAAAAGGCCTTCATGATGGAGCCCATGACGGTGGCGACGAGCAGCTGCGGAATGACGATGAAGATGTTGAACAGGCCCATGTAGATGCCGAGCTTTCGCTGCGGCAGGCTCGATGCGAGGATCGCATAAGGCATCGCCAGGATCGATCCCCATGCGATGCCGATGCCGATCTCCGAAATGATCAGCATCTTGGGATCCTTGATGATCAGGAAGCTCGCATAGCCGGCTGCCCCGGCGAGCAGGCAGATCATGTGGGTTCGAGCCTTGCCGATCGTTCTCGCAAGGAAGGGCAACAGGGTCAGCGCGGCGACCGCCGACACAGCGCTATAGACGGCGGACAGAAGCCCGACCCAGTTGCCGGCGTCCTGGTATCCGGCGCTCGCCGGGTCGGGCGAATGGTAGAAATTCTGCGCGACCACCGGCGTCGTGTTGATCCACATGATGAACAGCGCCGACCAGCTGAAGAACTGAACCAGCGCGAGGCGCTTCATGACCGGCGGCATCCCCGAAAAGTCGCCGACGATGTTGGCGAGCATGTTCGACGTCGCGCCGCGCCGCGCGAGCGCAATGCCGGCCGCATTCGCCAGTCCATAAGCAATCAACAGGGCGCCGAGCAGGTAAACCTCTTTCTGGAGGTCCCACTCCACCACGGCGAAGAGCACCGAGATGCCGATCGCGATCCAGACGACGCTTGTTCCAAAGCTGCGGTTGGCGAGTGCATCGATGGTCTGCTCGGTGTCGGGATGCTCCGCAGTGTCGCCGAAGGCGGCGAGTTCGTCCGGAGAATATTCGCGAGTCGAGAGAATCGTCCACAGCACCGCCACAAGCAATGCCGCTCCGCCGGCCCAGAAACTGATCCTCACCGTCTCGGGAATTCCGCTGCTGCCGGCAACATTGGAAACGCCCCATCGATCGAGCGCATAAGGGAAGATCGACCCAAGCACGGCGCCGGCTCCAATGAAGGCCGTCTGCACCGCATAGCCGGCGGTGTGCTGATCCTTGCGCAGCATGTCGCCGACGAAGGCGCGGAACGGCTCCATCGTGATGTTGAGACTGGCGTCGAGCGCCCAAAGCAGGATCGCGGCCATCAGCAGGCTCGAGGAAAGCGGCATCAGAAAGAGTGACACCGCCGCGAGAATCGCCCCGGCGAGAAAATAGGGCCGCCGCCGTCCGAATCGCCCAAGCCAGGTGCGGTCCGAAAGGTAACCAACGATCGGCTGGACGAGAAGGCCGGTCAGAGGCGCGGCGATCCAGAGAGCGGGCAATCTATCGACGCTCGACCCCAGCGCCTGGAAGATACGGCTCATGTTCGCAGTCTGGAGGGCGAAGCCGATCTGAATTCCAAAAAAGCCGAACGAAATGTTCCACAGCGATGCGATCGAATGCCGCGGTTTCTCAATCGTCTCGGGCCGGTTCATTCTTCGTCTCTCCCCTATCCGGCCGCTCGGCTGTGTGCGCTTGCCCGATACTCCCGAGGGGTCATACCGAAGCGTTCGCGAAAGCGCAGGCTGAAATGTGCAGGGCTCGAAAAACCGACCCCGTACGCAATCTTTGAGATTGCCGCCCCGCTCCCAACAAGCCGACGAGCGGCGAGATGGAGCCGATAGGTCCGAGCGTAATCGCTGAACGTCATTCCGAACAACTGTCGGAAGCGCCGCGAGAAATAGGCCGGCGAAAGGCTGCACGCAGTCGCCGCAGTTTGAAGCGCAATCGCTTCGGCGGGCGCGGTCCGCAGCAGCTCGAGTGCAGGAAGCAGCCTCTCCACATGCATGGTTTCGCTTTCTCCCTCGGCTGGCTCGGCAAGTCCGGATTCGGCGGCCAAGAGGATTAGCAGCTCGACAATCCGCTCGACCTTGAGGTCTTGCCTTCGGGAGGCATCCAGCAGCCAGTCGGCGAGCAGATCGATCCGCGCACGGGCCGCTTCATCGGGAAAGGCGCAAAAGGAGCGCGACAGCCGCGAATGCTGGAGATCGAGCCGCTCGACGATGTACGGGTCGACCTGGACCAGCACCCATTCCATCGCCCCGCGATCGAGCTCGAAATCATGGTGCCTCATCGATGGGACGAAGATGAGCGCGCCGTCACCCAATGCATGCCTGCGCCCATCGGCGATGAACGTCCCGCTCACGCGCCTGAACAGCACCAGTTCAGCAACGTCGTGGAAGTGCATGAACCTGCCAAGGTTCGCACTATCGCGCGAAACCACCACGCGCTCGGCGATGACGGCTCGGCCGGGCGGAAGCTCGACCGGCTCACAGATCGGACGGAGCGCCATGGCAATATTGTGATAGTTGGCGGCGGCCTGCGCAAGAAAGACTCTCGTGAATTTGGTCAACTACAGGATAGTTTTTTCGGTACCTTGCTATAGTCTCGACAACTGACGCAGGCCCTTGGCCACCCTATGATCGTCGCTTATGCCAAGCGCGATCCACTCCGGCCGGCTGGCCATCGAGCTCGAGGACATGGGATTCATCCATGCCCGGGGCGTGCTCGATCCAGCGCTCATGGATTCGCTGCTGCTTCGCGCGCACGCCACCTTGTTCCGGGCATCCGCCGAGTCTCGCGAAGAGGTCAAGTCGAACGGTTCGCTGATCCATCTCGCTGACAATCCTGAATATGCCGACGTGATCGCGTCGCCCGAGCTTCAGTTGCTGCTCGAGGATTGCGGAGCCACGGACCCGCGCTTCACCGGCGGGTTCCTGATTTCGAAGGCTGCCGACGGGCCGCCATTGTTCTGGCACCAGGACTGGTGGGGCTGGGATGACGATAGCGCCTACCGGCCGCGCGCGCACCAGCTGTTCGCGATGATCTATCTGACGGATACCAACGTTGAGAATGGATGCCTGCGGGTGATCCCGCGCTCACATCGGCTCGACCATCTCTTGCATCATCTCGATACCGCCCATTCCGAAGGCATGCAGCGCTACCTGGATCCGTCGAACGCCGCTTATCGCGACCATCCCGACCAGGTTGCGGTGCCGGTGAAAGCGGGCGACGTGCTGGTCGGCGACGCACGACTGATCCACGGCGCATTCGCCAACAGGAGCGTCGAGGAGCGGCCGCTGCTGACCTTGTGGTTCATGCCGCACTGGAGCTCGATGCCGCCCGAGATGCGCGCGCTCGCCTACAAGGGTTTCATGCGCGGCGACGACATTCCTTCGAGCGTGGCGAGCCCGAGCACCTTCCTCGACTGGCCCGAGCCGCTGAAGCGCCGAATCGCCCACCTCCTGCCGCCCGATGACGGCGGGGTGGCTCCGATGCGCTGGAATCGAACTCCCGACTTTGGGCGGCTCGCCGCGTGAAGCGGGTCCTCGCGATCCTACTTGCAGCCTCGACTGCAGCCAGCTCGGGCGCGGTGGCACACATCCAGACGGCTGCCCCCGCCGTCGCCGCCGCGCCCGCAGGGCTGGACGATGAGATTTTCTATCAAATCTTCACTCGGTCGATGCGCGACAGCAACGGCGATGGGCAGGGCGACCTCAAAGGGATCGAGCAGAGTTTGCCGTACCTGCAGCGCCTCGGAATCACCTCGATCCTGCTAACCCCGATCCAGCCCTCGCTTTTCTATCACAATTATTTCCCGGACCGTCCGAACGGCATCGACCCGGCCTATGGGACGATGGCCGACTTTTGCTCGCTGGCACGGGCGATCCACGCGCGGGGGATGAAGCTCTACCTCGACGAAGAATTCCAGTACGTCACCTACGACCACCCGTGGTTCAAATCAGCGCTCGGCAATCCAGCCTCCCGCTTTAGCGGCTTGTTCTTCTTTCACGGGCCGAACAACACGAACCCCGAATCGGCAGTCTTCGGGATCAGGATCGCAAAGGGATTTCCCGGGAAGGACGTGGGAATCACGACGGTCAACATGAACGCCCCGGCCTTCAAGAAATGGGCCGCCGATTATCTGATGGGCTGGGTCGACCCCAATCACGACGGCGACTTTTCGGATGGAGTCGACGGCTTCCGCCTCGACCACATGATGGACGACCTCGATAACAAGCATATCGACACCAATTTGTTCGACGGTTTCTGGAAGCCGATTTTTGCCAAGCTCAAGCAGGCAAACCCAAGGTTGAAAATGATCGCAGAGCAGTGGGACTGGGGTTATGGCGGCGACTATCTGCGCCATGCCGGGGTCAACGCCGTGTTCGATTTTCCGCTCGCCGGCGCGATCCGGAGCTTCGACAAGGCGAAGATTATCGACGCGATCGACAAGACCGCGGCGGTGGTTCCAGCGGGCAAGCACGAGCTCATCTTCATCGAGAATCATGACTTGCCGCGGACCGCTTCGGATCCGGGGATGACGCCCGAGAAGCTGCGCACGGCGGCAACGCTCAGCATGACGCTCGAGGGAACGCCGCTGATCTATTACGGGCAGGAACTGGGCATGCTCGGAAGGCCGCGCGGCGAATATAAGTCGGATGAAAAGGACATCGGCGACCGGGAGGCGTTCGAGTGGAGCGCCACAACCGAGGCTCGAGGTCAGGCCAATTGGTACAAGGGCCCGAAGAGCTATTGGACCGAGCGCTTCGCGAAGGACAATGACGGCATTTCCGTCGCGGAGGAGGATGGCGATTGCCGATCACTGCTCAATCATTACCGGCGCCTGCTTAAGCTGAGGAAAGCGAACCCGGCGCTCCGCTCGGGCGGGCAGCGTGTCCTGGCCACGGCCAGTGACATTCTTGCGGTCGAGCGCTCGGGCTCAGGGGAGGATTTGCTGATCGTCGCCAATCTTTCCGCCGAGGCTGCCGATTATGCCGTTTCCGGGCGCGACCTGCTTTCGGGGCGGGAGCTCCAAGGCAAGCTTCATCTCGAACCCTATCAGGCTACTCTCATCCGACGCTGAAAAAGGCGGCTCGACAGCAAAAGGCGGCTTTTTATCTAGGCTGCGCTTGCCGCATCGATCTTAGCCAGGCTTGGCGCAACTCGAGGGGGAGCGGCATTAGCCGACTTGGGCTAGGCGATCTCGCGGTGAGGTTGTGGGCGCCCCGGGTGAGACTTTTTGGCGCTCGATTCCCTCACCGCCAGCTTCACCGGAAGCACCTTGTCACTTGCCGACCCGGTCTCGATTGCCTCGAGCAAGGTATCGATCAGGGCCTCAGCCGCCTGCCGAGCGTCCTGCCTCACGGTGGTGAGCGGCGGGCTCGCAAGCCGTGCCGCGGGAATGTCGTCGAAACCGACGATGACGACGCTTTCAGGAACGCCGCGGCCAGCGTCTTGGAGCGCGTGCATCGCGCCGATTGCTGCGATGTCGCTCGCAGCGAAGATCGAATCGAACAGGACTTTGCGCGCGAGGAGTTGCTGGACAGCCGCGCGGCCGTCGTCCTCGCTCGGCGCAGCATCGACGCGAAGGCATTCGTCGGGCTCGATTCCGGCAGCGCGCAGCGCCCGGCAGAAGCCACGCCAGCGCTCATGCACCTCCGGAAATCCGGCACCGGCAGTCCCGATGAAGGCAATTTTTCGGCATCCCTGCTGAAGGAGATGAGTCGCCGCATCGAAGCCGCCCTGCTCATTGTCCGAGGAGACGGTGGCGCCGATCTGGCCCTCACCGCCAGTCCCCCAGCGAACGAAGTGAGCGCCGCGGGCGACCAGTTGCTCGAGCTTGGGCCGATATTCGAGATAGTCCCCGTAGCCAAGCAGGATGATCCCGTCCGCCTTGCGGCTGTCCTCATAATCGACGTGCCAGTCCGACGAGAGCTGCTGAAACGAGATGAGGAGGTCGTAGCCGTGCTCGGCGCAGCGACGGACCATCGGCCCGACCAGCGATAGATAAAAGGGGTTGATCAGCGCGCCGTCGGGCCATTCCTCGAAGAACAATAAAGCCAGAGTCTTGGATTGCTGCCGCCTCAGGCCCGAAGCATTCTTGTCGACCTTGTAATGGAGCTGCTCGGCAGCCTCGAGCACGCGCCGCCGAGTCTCCTCGCTCACCGATGGACTCCCGCACAACGCGCGCGACACCGTGGGCTGCGAAACCCCAGCCAGCGCTGCAATGTCGAAAGAGGTCGGCCGCCTCTGTGTCACCTCGGTAACAGTATCGGGCCTGAATACGTATGTATAGCGGCAACACCCCGGTTCCGCTCCGGCGAAGCTCTGATATTCCTAAAGCTGGGAGAGGGGTTTGCACCTCTTGTTGGTTTTTCGCGACTGTCGCTCGGGCGGCGGATCAAGGGGGATTTTACTTATGACGAGCATTTCATCGCGTTCGCTTCTGGGAGCCGCGGCGAGCCAACTCGCAATCGCTTCGGTCCTGTACGCCGCGCCCGCAGCTGCGGAAGAAGCACCCGCGGCGACTACTGCGATCACCGCCGCCGCGAGCGCTGCAGCGGCCCAGCCGGCCGCTGGAACGCCGGGCGATACCGCCACGACGCAGGACAAGAATGCGCGGCAGATCGTCATCACCGGCTTTCGCGCTGCTTTGCGCAGCTCGACGGCCAAGAAGAAGAATTCCGAGACGGTCGTTGAATCGGTCACTGCGGAAGACATTGGCAAGCTGCCCGATAACAGCATCGGCGAATCGATCGCCCGCCTTCCGGGCGTCGCTGCACAGCGCAACAACGGCCGTGCGAACATCATCTCGATCCGCGGCTTCGGCCCGGACTTCTCAACGACGACGCTGAACGGGCGTCAGCAGACCACGACCAACGACAGCCGCGCAGTCGAGTTCGACCAATATCCGTCAGAAATCCTTGCCGGTGTCGACGTCTACAAGACCGCCGAGGCCGACCATACCGCGGGGGGACTCGTCGGCTCGATCGACATGCGGACTATCCGGCCTCTCGATTACGGCCACGAAGTCCTCGCGGTCGGCGTTCGTGGGGTGTACACTGACCAGAAGCTGCTGCCGGGCTCGAAGGACAAGGGCGGCCGAGTGTTCGGCACCTTCGTCGACCAGTTCGCCCATGACACGCTCGGCATCGCTCTTTCGGCGGCCTACACCGACGAACCCTATTCGACCAAGGACTGGAACTCCTGGGGATACGCCGGCTACCCCGATGGCAACCAGGGCATGTTCGGCGTCAAGACCTGGTGGGAATCCGACCAGCTCAAGCGTCTTGGCACGACCGCATCTCTTCAGTGGAAGCCCAGCCCCAACCTGACCATGTCGCTCGACGGCTTCTATTCGCATTTCACCGACGACGTCGACCAGAAGGGCTTCGAGATGCCCTTCATGTACAGTCCTTATACCAGCCAGAGTACGAACACCTCGTCCAACGGAATCGTGACCTCAGGAACGGTTACCGGGCTGCCGGTGGTGGAAAATTACGCAACCGACCATCGCGCCAACCAATATGCGCTCGGCTGGAACACCTTGTGGGATGGCCATAACGGCTGGCGCGCGATGGCCGACCTAAGCTGGTCCCGGACCAATCGGTCCGAGCATCACATTGAAACTACCGCCGGCGTCATGAACGGACACAGCCAGCCGCAACAACAGCCCAACGAGCCGCCGCCGCCCTGCCTTCTTTCCAATGGGTGCGCCACTGTATCCTTCACCACCGACCACAGTAATGGGCCGCAGTTTGTAAGCAACTACAATGCCGCCAATCCGGCGCTGGTGCTCACAGACGTCGAGGGTTGGTCCAACTCGCCAGTCCAGGCG
>Ga0134126_10012049_pt1 | contig 10922 bp, 5 predicted proteins | sample KB31752_FD_96881 | JGI IMG/M metagenome (GOLD analysis project Ga0134126, IMG submission 96881) | Terrestrial soil microbial communities with excess Nitrogen fertilizer from Kellogg Biological Station, Michigan, USA - KB3-175-2 | ecosystem: Environmental > Terrestrial > Soil > Unclassified ...
CTGCACGACGGGAGTCGGAAAGAACTCGCGGATATCTCCCAGCCATTTTGCGACACGTGGAGAAGACGCGCCCAGCCCGCCTCTGCGCTTCTCACTGCCGCTGTCATAGAGTGCCGAGAGAGCAGCATTCAGACGCCGGTCACGCTCCGAGAGTTCGTTCTGCTCATCATCGACACCAAGCGCGAGTTGCCAACGACGCCAGCGTTCCTTCTGAGACATCATGAGGGATCTCCACGACCGAGGATCCTATAGAGGAGTGGAAGTGCCGCTTCAAAGGCGGGGTTGGATTCGGTTCCGATGTGCGCAGCCGCGGCTGTGCTCTGCTGTCGCCCGCGTTGAAGTTTCTCAAGCACCCGGCGGCGAGCAACTGTATCAAAGCTCGACATGCTTCGACGCAGCAACGGCAGAGAATCAGTGAAGTCCGTTTCACTCAACTCGCAGAGCCACGCGTCAAGCAACTGCAACAGAGGCTCGTCTTGCAAGAGCACCTCTGAGCCGCCGCGCAAAAAGCCTTCAAGAAAAGCGCCCGATTCTTTTGGTTGACGCGACCCAGTGTGGTGCGCAAACTCGGTTGCAACCTGTTCCAACTCCCAAGCACGAACATCGTGCAGTCGACGAAGACTTAAGCCGGCGATGGACGGCGTGACCTGGTCATCGCTCACGATCTTGCCTAACTCGTTTCGCCACGAGGAAATCAGCGCATCATCACCAAACAAGCGTAATGCCTCATCGTAATCTTCCATGGCTCCAATGCGTACGGCTGCGGTATCTTCATCCAGTCCACGCGATCCCATTCGAACGCCGGCATTGATCTCAACGCTGATCGACAGGATCAAGGAGCGAAGCGCTTCCTCCGGAAGCCGGCGCGCCGCGCCGTAGCGAAGGACGCGGACCAAAGGAGATATCGCTTTCATCAGGTCGGTGATATCGCTGGAGTTGACCGCGAGAGCCTGAAGTCGCTCAATGCATGAAGCCGCCGTTTCCGGCAGGTCAGCGACAAGGGCGCTCTGGATAAGAGCAGCAAGATCGGTGATCGAAGTTGTTTCACCTGCTCTCTTCAGCGTGGCATTTGCGGCAGCCTGTTCGATGGTTACTCCGTAAACCAGCGCGGCTGCCAGTGAGACCGAGTACCAGGGCTCCCATTCAATGACCCACACTTCGCGGAATGTGCCTCGGCCGGCTTGAGCATCTACCAGCTTGCCCCATGGAACATTAATCAGATTCAAACGGTGCAGCAGTGTCGATTTCAGCAGGCCAGCCTCAGAACGGAGATCGAGTTTGATCTCCAACTCCAGGTCTTGCGGCTTCAGGCGCGTTTTACGTTGCCAGGCAACCAAGTCGCGTGCAAGGGGATTTTGCGGAACGCGCTCGCCAATCTCGCCCACGCGTTCTCCGATGTACAGCTTGCGCTCCAACATCGCAAGCGGAACCGGATTCCCGTCGCACATAGCGGCCAGTGATGCCTCGCGCATCTCGGCGAGACCCGGCATCGGGAGGTCGCGAAGTGCTGCGAGTCCAAGAGCCAGCCGGGCCGCTTCAATGGCGGACGCCGTTGGTGCGGTGTAACCCTCTTCGCGAAGCTTGAACGCAGTACGCGACTGCCAGACCGAAGCAAACTCCTCTGCGCTGGGCGGTTTCCTGCGCGTATAAAGCGACCAAAGATGGCGATACCATCCTGGGGAAATCACTCCTGCTCCGTACCCGGAAAATGCGCTGAGGCGGCTGTCTGTCCACGGCACCCATGTGGCTTCCACCTTTAAACGGGGCAAGTTTTTGATGAGTGCGCGATCATCTGCCGGCTTGCCCTGTCGAAGTCCGCTGATGTGCCACGCGCCACATACGACCGCGATTTTTCCGTCATATTCTTTAAGCGCGGCACGTATGTTCGTGCGCATAAAAGCCTCGCGTTGATGGTTGCGAAATACTTCATCGGGCGATCGCGGGCTCAGTCCTTCCTGCGCGCGCGCCTCTGTCATTGCAGTCTCGAGGGCCGCGAATACCGATAGGGCTTCTTGCCCGCTGCTGCCATGCTGTTCGATCAGGCCATTCCAAAAGGTCTCGCCATCTTCATATCCGGCGGCACTTGCGAGCAGATCGAGCGCGTCTGCGCGGGGCGGCGTCGGCTCGCCCTCCGGGTTTTCTCGCTCGGCTTTTTGCCAAGCCAGCGAGACGGCGCCTGGCCAGTCAATGAAGCGCACGGGCCGCTCGTGTTTCAGAGCCCATTGGACCGCTTGCCATTCAGGCGAGAATTCAGCAAACGGCATGAATGAGGCAAGACTTGCTTCGTCCGCAGCATGCAGCAACATGGCCACCGGAGGCTTCAAGTCAGGGTCGGCGACGTACTGGATCAGCTCATCGCCTTCGGGAGGTCCTTCCACCAGGACACATGCTGGATCGAGCGCATTCAGCGCCTTGACCAGCAGGACAGCAGATCCGGGACCGTGGTGCCGTACCCCGAGAATGTGCACGCGTTCGTCGGTTTGACCGGACATCGTTGACTAGACGACCTCACGAATTGCCGAATAAAGATCCGACCATCCGTCGCGCGTCCGCACCACGCTTTCGAGATACTCCTGTAAGGCGACCGTGTCCTGCACCGGATCTTTTACCACCGCACCGACAAGATTCGGAGCAATGCTTTCCGCCGTCATGGTTCCATTTCCAAAGTGGGCCGCAGATGCCCATGCGCTTATTCCCACAGAGATGGCCTCGGCTGTTGAGAGTGACCCGCTGGGAGACTTGAGCTTGGTCTTGCCATTCAGAGTCTTGCCATCGCGCAGCTCACGGAACAATGTCACCACCCGGACCAGCTCTTCGTCAGCAGGCTTGATGGGAGGCAGTTCAAGACTCGATCCGATTTCCAGAACGCGCTTCACGACGATGCCGGTTTCTTCTTCCAGAGTAGCGGGAGAGGGCAGCACAACCACGTTGACCCTGCGTTTGAGTGCAGACGAGAGATCGTTGACGCCTTTGTCGCGATTGTTGGCGGTCGCGATTACGTTGAATCCGCGTTTCGCTTCGATCGCGTCGTTTAGTTCAGGAATAGGCATGGTCTTCTCGGAAAGGATGGTGATCAGAGTGTCTTGGACGTCCGAGCCCATGCGCGTTAGTTCTTCGAGGCGAACGATACCCCCTTCCTCCATCGCTCTTGCCAACGGAGTTTTGACGAGAGCTTCGCGGGAAGGTCCCTTGGCCAGCAGCAGCGCGTAGTTCCAGCCATATCGAATATGGTTTTCATCAGTTCCCGCCGTGCATTGAATCATGCGCTGCGACGATCCCGAAATGGCTGCTGCCAGATGTTCTGATACCCACGACTTTGCTGTTCCCGGTAGCCCCAGCAGCAGGAGAGCGCGGTCCGTCGCCAGCGTTGCAACAGCGGTCTCGATCAGGCGACGATTGCCAATGTATTTCGCTGAAATCGCAGTGCCGTCCGCCGCCTTGCCTCCGAGAATGTAGGTCACGATCGCTTTGGGCGACAGCCGCCAGTTCGCAGGACGAGCAAGCTTGTCTCCCGCCGCTAAGGCAGATAACTCGTGTGCGTACACCTCTTCGGCGCTCAGTCGAATTCGATTAGAAGCCTGCTGGCTGGAAGCTTGTTTAGTCATGCGTGCGGTTGTTCTCCATTCCATCGAGGATATCAAGCAGTGCAACGGGGATAACGGTTTGTGCTTGGTCAAACTCCGCGAGCTGGTCGCGCAGCTCCTTTCGTTGGGACGCCGGGCAAATCGCTGCCATCATCGCCAGCCAGTGGGGGCTACCGCGCTCCTGCTCGGGGACCTTCATCAACAGTCTCGCATTGAGGAGCATCGACATGACCGACGCTGACGCCTCTGTATCCGTGATCCGATGCAGCCAATCCCATAGAAACCAGGTCGTCGGCAAATCTTTGCGATAAGGATGCACAATGATCTCTTGCCAACGGTGGCGTTCTGATTCTGTCATGGCACCCACCGTATCGAATCCGCCTTCAAGCAGCCCCTCCCACGCGTTTGGCAGATTCGCGACCAACAGTTCGAGCAGATCAAAGCGGCGCTCGTTCGTCGCGATGAGTGCCAGCGCAAGCAGCAAAGGCTGGTCTTTTCCGGCAGCTTCAATCAATTCTGTTTCGGTGATTTTGAACGCACCAGCCAGTTCAACGAACGACACTTCAGCGAAACTTTGCAGTATCCAGCGCGATGCAGTTTGATCCTTTACGTTCGCTGGAAGCTCAAGTTGCAGCGCGTTGCGCTTACGTAGCAACCCGCCCTGGCTTTGCTTAATTCGTTCCAGGCATGCGGCCAACGCCGGATTTTCAGTTCCTGCACCGATCCTCGACAGGAACCTCGCCGCAAGTGCTCGCACCCGCGGCGCGCGGTCCTTATCCTGCGCGGCCAGGAATGGCTGGTCGGCCATAGTTAAGCCAGTCTGAAATGCTTGCAGCAGGCGAAAACGAGCTTCTGCCTCCTCTTGTGCCCATGTGGCTTCAACCAGAGTACGAGCGGAGTCCGCGTCATCTCGGCGCCGCTGCTCCAGATATGCTGCCCGTCGGGAAAGCGTCGCTTGTGTCCAGTTGCTCTCATCCACAAGTTCCGGATCGAAGTAGCTTTGCGTGCCGGCGTCTGCTTTCTGTCTATCAGCCCAATGCTGCGCTGTTGGACCAAGCTTTTCAGCATTGGATCGAACGAATGTATCGATCAACGGCAGGTCGAATGGGTGCGGACGCAATCTCAGCCGGTCAAAGGCACGGGCCACAGCGCGCGCCGGGTGCTCAGTAGCATTCTTCGCCGTGAGCAAGCGAATTAGCGGGCGGCGCAGATGTTCTGCAACAATCTTCCGATCATCTTTAATCTCCGGCTCGACGATGAACGAGCCTGGAGGCGAGAGGCGCTCAAAGCGCAGTGCTTGTCCCGCCAGGCTAAGCATTTCGAGCGAGCAATCGGAGCTTCGATTCGAAGAATGAATGAGTTCGCCCGGGAGCGGATGGCGTGATGTTCCTCCTAATAATGCTGGCAGGACCTTCGCGTGTAGTGTGTTCGAGTTCACGAGCGCAACCACCTTCCAAGCGGCGTCTCTGCCCAAGCCAGCGTGAACTCGTATGCATTCCATAAACCGATTCCGTCGATACGATCGATGCTCGCCAGTGGCAAAGCATGATTCGTCTGCGAGGAATGCAGCGGCAGCGACAGTTGGCTTTCGTTATCGCAAATATAGAGTTGTTCGCCATTGCGGCGCACACTGGCCCACCGAAAACTCAGCGGAAACGTCCCGAGCCATGGAAGCTGAGCTAAGGCGTGCTCGTACTTGGCATAGGAAACACTCAGGCGCTCTCTCGGCAGTGCGAGCGGTTCACTGTTTTGTTCAGCGCCTCTCTTGAGGGTAGTTATTTGTGCGCGAAGCGGCACCGTCGAGCGGTAAAAAGCCAACTCAGCTTCAATTTGATCGCCAACCAGGTATCCACCCGTGGCGGCTCCTGTGGCGATCGGTATGAAGTCGATCAGCACCGCGCATTGAGGCTCGTTATCTCCATCGTTTTCACGCCACAACCATGTCTCAACTCTGCGGAGGCGGTCTGGTTGCGCCTCGGATAGCACAGCGAAGACTCTCCATTTTGCGTCGACCCGCAATACTTTCGAGTCGCTGAGCAGGGCCTCTCGGGTGACTGACCAGCCCACAGCCTGCCCCGCGTCTGCAGCTAACAGTTCGGGAAGTTCCGAGGTGCGCCGGTATGCCTGGCTGATTAAGTGGACTTGTCCCAACTCTCGTATCGCGGCTGTGGGACGCGCAGGTCCCGGCAAGGTAAAAAGCCTCGTCGGAAGAGCATCGAGCCGTCCCGCGAGCCCAGATGCTTTCGCGTCGACGAGTCTTTGGGCGATCGTGCGGCACGCCTGAGCAGTTTGGGCGACGAAAGTCGCCATCCCGTGCTGAACCTGGTCTGACAACCAGGTATCGAGGTCGTCGAGGCCAGCCAGCACCGCCGCCTCGCGCTCCACTCTGTTTCTCTCGCGAGCCGCTGCAGCTCGTTGTTCTGCCTTGGGATCGTGCTTCTCTGCAGCTTCGGGAATTTCTGTCAGGCGGATGGAAGGCTTGGGTTTAGGCTGCTCATCATCTTCGTCTTTGATCGCTGTTGTAGATTTTCCGCGCCTGCGCGAGAGCCAGTCCTTCACCCACTCAGGGAGCGTCGCCGGAGTGAAGGCTGTGGTTTTCTCAGCCCTCATCCACATCAGCGCCAGCGTGTGCTTGCACGGGAACTTTCTGCTGGGACACGTGCACTTGTATCCAGCATCTGCCTCGTTGACCACCACACGATAAGGAGTGGCGCCTGAACCCTGGCACTCGCCCCAGACAAGCCCTTCACCTTCCGCCAAGGTCGGCCACGACGATGGCTTCAGCAGTTTTCGCGCAGCGCCAAGCGAGGCTTGGTCAGGAGCGAGCGCTTCGATTCTCTCCAAAGTCAGCGACATACTAGAGCAGCCATACGGTGGTGCCAAACGCTTGCCGACGAGGCATAGGACAGCTTTGACACCGAGGAAACGAATCTTTCTCTTCTTAACGGAGGCCGCAGTACTCTGTCACTGGACCACAAAAGCCCCCGAACGCAGATCATCTTGTCCGAGCAAAGGAGATGGCATTTCTGATAGCTGATTCGATCCTGGCGCCCCGGCGCGCAAAGCCTAAAACAGAAACCATTTCGGAAATGATCTCTTCATCAGTTCGGAGCTTTCCGTCTGAACCAATCCAGTGAATCAACTCGGCCAGTTCGCGCGGGCTGTACTGAGCTATGGAAGGCTTTAAGGGTATCCCGGGTCTGGGTTTTCGGGCCTGAACAACGGCGTTCGCTGCCGCGACACCATTCGCAGGCAGCTTGCTGTGACCGTTCGAAACTCCGATCGCGACCGAGGGATCCGCATCGATCCTGTCTGCAAACTTTACGGCTTCCTGAAACGCCGCGATAGTTCGCTGTACTTCATCTTCTTTGCGAAGGAACCAGTCCGTAGACCATATGCGGTGAAAGCGCCATCCAAGGCTTTCCAACTGCTGTTGGCGCAAACGGTCGCGATCGCGGGCCGTGTAGCTGGAGTGGTACGAAGCCCCGTCACATTCAATAGCAAGAACAAAACGGCCCGGTCTCTTCGGATGTTCCGCGACCATATCGATCCTGTAATGCGAGGCCCCAACCTGAGGGACAAGTTTCAAGCCCTGTCCGCTGAGTACGTCGAATATGTCAGCTTCAAAATCATTCAATGGAACAGTGCTCAGTTGTGTATCGCCAAGGCGTTTGCCGTTTGAAGCAGCGTACTGCAAATAGTCGCGCAGGAGTTCCACGCCGCTGCCCGGCTTCACCCGCGAAACATCGATGTCGAGGTGGTTGAACGAAGAAACTACGGTAAGCCGTTGCCGCGACCGCGTAATCGCCACGTTCAGCCGGCGTCGGCCGCCTTCAGAAACCAGAGGCCCAAACCTCAACGGCAAGTTTCCTGCCCGATCTTTCCCATACCCCACGCTGATAATGATCGCGTCGCGCTCGTCACCTTGCACACGCTCCAGGTTTTTCACGAAAAAACGTTCATTACGATTCGGGTCGAAGAATTCATGCAGTTCTGGGTATTTTTCCAACTCGCGGTCAATAGCTGCTTGCACCCGGTCCATGTGCCGAATACCCATGGTGATCACACCCAGCGTCTCCGCGGGGCGCTTCCGAGCATGATCCAGGACCACTTCGACTACTTTGCGAACCTCCGCACTCGAACTTTCTTCCTGTCCGTCAACGCCGGGTTCCTGCTTCACCAGCACATGATCGATTACCGGTGGGCCGCCCGGCCCCGGAAAGGTCACCAGTCGGTCCTGATAAAGGTAGTGATTCGAGAAGTTGATGAGTGATTCGTCGCGACTGCGATAATGCCAGTCAAGGTAGCGCGACTGTACAAATGGCATCATCATGTCGAGAAGGCTCTCGAAACCTTCTGCGCTGCTGGTCTGTTCGTCGGCTGCGTAATCGTCATCGTCGCCGGCTGCGAAGAACGTGGTTGGGGGTAACTGCTTGTTGTCTCCCGCAACCACAACCCGCTTACCGCGCAAGATTGCAGGCACGGCATCTTCGGGCAGCACCTGGCTCGCTTCGTCAAAGATCACAAAATCAAAATATTGTTTCCCGCCATCCAGAAGTTGGCTAACGGAAAGAGGGCTCGCCATCCAGCAGGGACATACTGCCGTTAGCACTTCAGAGGCCTGCGCAAACACTTTCCGAAGCGGCAGGTGCTTTCGGCTTTTGCTGGCCTCGGCTTTGATCAGTTGCTGCTGATCAGGATGGGAATTCATGGCGGCAATCGCATTCAGGCCGTGAGCTCGTCGCACTCGATCCGCGGCAAGCGCCAGCCGTTCCTCGTCCAGGCGGGTAAAATCCTCGACGTAGCCGGTGTGGGTTTGTCCTTTGAAACCTCGTATCTCAGGGTCTTGCTGACTCACGGCATCTATCGTTGAGCTGAGCCACGCGTGTTCGAAGACGTCGGGCCAAATGCTCGCTTCGGGTTTGTTCTGGCGGAGTTCAGTAATAAGTTTCGCGGCTCCCAATTGTTCCAGGGTCTTCTCAATCCCAGTTAGTTTAGGAATCTCGTGAGGCGTCGCAGAATCGCTCGCCAGTTTGCGTATGAGATCGCCAAGCTGATCAAGTGGAATTTCTTCAAGCTGTTTGGCGGGGAGAACCAGGGCAAGAGTTGCGATTGCTTGAAAGATTTCACCGAACACTTTGAGATGTAGCTCTGCCCCTGCGATCGGGATGGGGTGAGAGGCGCTCTTTGCCAGTTCTGCCCAGACATCGGCTTCGGCGGCAGCCTTTGTCATCTCCGAAAACAAGTCTGAGGAAGATGCCTTGCCTACCGTTCGCAAATTGACTACTATTGAGCGCGCTTGCCGGAACCTGGAATTAGTGCACAGCGCCCAAGCCGCAGCTATTCCGCCTTCTTTGCCGGGCTGCAGGCAAGTTAGTACTCCACGAAGATCCGCCTTGTATATGTCAGGATGGTAAACGGCCAATGTTCCCTGAACCCCGGAGATCAGTGCGGCCAGATTGCGCACTCCCTTCATCGACGCAGGAAGGCCAAGCTGGTTCTGGTTAACGACGTCATTTAGGGCGTCAAGGAACCTCGGCCAGGTTCCCGCTGACATGGTGGCTACCAGATCAAATGCCTTCTGGACAGATATGCCATCCGGCAGGTTTGCGCCGCACCACGGCGAAGGATCATTTCTCAGAAAAAGCGACGCAAAGCCGCGCGCCTCCATCAGCAGGTCGCGGATCTCTTGCGCTGCCTTCGGATCAATTCGCTTCAACTCAGCTCCACGCCACCTGGTTACAGACTGGACAGGCAGGCGCACCAGCCGGCCTTGCATTTCGTAAACGCTTTTTCCTGTCGGCTCCCGGCGTTGATGGAGTCGCCTCACATGATCGTTGAGCCGGGTGCGCCGATCCACAAGCTGGGTGTGCACCTGTTCGCATTGGACCGCAGTGGCGTTGCGTACCATGTCCAGCGTGTGTGCCACCTGCTGCATGACTTTCTTTGGCGAAAGATCGGCTCCATGGAGGTCAATCGAGAGGTGCGACAATCCCACCTCATCGAGTCGATGGAGCACAACATCCAACGCGGCTCGTTTTTCCGCCACAAACAAGACACGCTTTCCGACCGCTGCGAGGCCGGCAATCAGATTAGCAATCGTCTGGCTCTTGCCTGTCCCGGGTGGCCCGTGCACGACAGCATTCTGGCCCGCCAGTACATCTGCTATTGCGCACTGCTGGCTTGAATCGGCATCAAGGACGTTGAACTCGTTATCAGGCGGGACCTTATCCAGTTCACCAGGTGAGGTTTCAGTTTGTGATGAGCTCACTGTGCTGCGCGCATCTGTATCGCCGGCTATCGCCGAGATAATGTCATGATTGGAGAGTTCCTGCGCTCGTTCTTGCAGGTCTTTCACCATTGCCATCTTCTGGAAAGCGAAGTTTCCGAGCGCGCTGAATTCTTTGATCCCAAAACCTGGGACAGAAGTGCACTTCTGAAGAATGTCTGCGTACACCGGCCTGATGTCGAATTGCTCGCCCTCATCATCTCCCAGCAGCTTCGCCACCAGCTCGTCTGCCGAGAGCTTCGCTCCGAACTGGTTCTCAAGAACGTGAAGAAGAACCAGGTTGGGTTGGACCGTTCCGCTGCGTTTCAAGTAGAAGTTCTTGCTGCCATGTCCTTTTGTTTCCAAAGAAGCGGGAACGAGAAGAATGGGTGCTTCCGTAGGGCGTCCCCCGTCGGTGGCGGGCCACGTGGCTTTTCCCATCGCGACGAACAGGGTCTGCAGCCCTTTTTCTTCCAGATTCGCCATCGCACGGCGAGCGATCTCGCGCGCCAGCTTACTTATCGCATCCTCGGTCTCAGCCGGCACCACTTTCCTCACGGAAACTTCTTCGCCTCGCAGGAACGCGGCCATGTTCTCCTGATCGGCGTTTGACAGATCGAGCGTTCCGGTCTTCAAAGGCCGAAAGTAGAGAAGGTTGTTGCGTCGTGAAAGATCGATCAGTTTGCGGATCCAGGACTGGCGAGCCTGGTCGACGAGCAGGCGGCGTTGGGGCGAAATCGTAGGAGCGGACAGGGCCCGAGTCGGAGTCGTAGACATAGCACATTCGCCGGCTCGCAAAACACGGCCGTACGCTTTAAGTGAAACAGAGCGAAGTATATCGCAATTAGACTGATTTCCTGCCGTATTTCATCACTTCATTCGATCGGTCCGTGGGCGAACAACGAGCGTTCGAGTTACCAGACGCTGCTACTTGAGCACTCGTAAGTTGAAGAAGACACGTGGGGCGTTCGGAACAGTGCGGGCTCCCGGCACCACCTAAATAGTTGATGAATCGAGGTTAGTTCACGGTGTGTGGGAGAGCTCCCATTTGGGCTGAAATCTCACTGTGA
>Ga0134126_10012050_pt1 | contig 10922 bp, 10 predicted proteins | sample KB31752_FD_96881 | JGI IMG/M metagenome (GOLD analysis project Ga0134126, IMG submission 96881) | Terrestrial soil microbial communities with excess Nitrogen fertilizer from Kellogg Biological Station, Michigan, USA - KB3-175-2 | ecosystem: Environmental > Terrestrial > Soil > Unclassified ...
CGCAAATCCATGCTCAACGGCTTGCCCATCCGAATCTCCCCGCCAATGCAGGATGAATCGAATCACAAACCGACCCAGCCGGGAATCCCTTCCGACTCGCAATTCAGGGAAGATGCTCTAGCGGTCGTCAATTGAAGCGGAGAATCGAATACGGAGCTGGAATATGAATATGCGGCAGGTTGTACGACTCGTAGCACTTTTGAACCTCGCTTATTTCGGAGTCGAATTTGCCGTTGCGCTTTCCATCGGGTCGGTGTCGCTGTTCGCGGACTCCATCGATTTTCTGGAAGATGCGTCCGTTAATTTTCTCATATTGTTGGCACTCGGTTGGAGTGCGTCGCGCCGGTCCACCGTGGGGATGATGCTGGCTGGCATTCTCCTGGTTCCCGGTTTGGCGACACTCTGGATGGCATGGCACAAATTCCATGTCCCGTTCGCGCCTTCTCCCATTCCGCTGACCCTCACCGGACTAGGTGCGCTTGCAATCAACCTGTCTTGCGCCTTCATGCTTGCACGCCATATGGCCCCGGACTGAGGTGGGAATAGCTCCCGGCTGCTGATTCGAGGGTAGCCACGTCCGCGCCTCCAAAGGAGGCGCAAGCATCGGCCAAATCCTCTTAAAGAGGTATATAAATCACCTTATAGGGTTTATTATTACCCTCTTAGTGGCAGGACAAATCACGCCTGCCGATGCTCGCGGCCATGATTACGCCGCGACAAATCCGGGCTGCGCGCGCCCTGTTGGACTGGTCCCAGCAGGACTTGGCGGATAAGGCCATTGTTTCACTGAATGCGCTTGCCCGCCTAGAGCGGGGAACGGTCGATCCGCGCGCCAGTACCCTCTCAGCGGTCGAGAAAGCCTTGATGCGGGCTGGGGTCGAATTCATCCCCGAGGGCGATAGTGGCGAAGGCGTCAGGCTGGCTGCGCCGGAGTCGTTACGCCGCACCGCGCCGAAAGCGACCTCCAGGAAACGGGCAATATCCCGTCGCGTCCGGTAGGGATATGCGGGCGCGTATAGACAGCGGCGATGGGCGTCCAGACGCGCTATTAGACGACGCCTATACCGCTGAATTTTTCGCCGCGCTTGAACGGCAATTCCACCTCGAAACCGCCAATGCCGACACTCGCAAGGCAATCAGAAACATCGGGCGGCATTATCTAATTCTTCGAAGCAGGGAGGATGACCGAAAAATGCGCCAGGAATTGCGCAAGGAAAATGCGCAACTGGCAAAGCAAACCAATAAATTCCTGCAAATCCTACGGACTGCCCAGCAGGACGGCCGGCAAGACGATATTGCATTCGGCCTTCACATGATGGCGCTCCGGCTGGACGCGGCGATGCCTGCCACCATTTTTCCCGAGCTAAGCGAGCATGAACAGCGGCAAAGCGGCGAACCCTATTTTTTGGAATTAATTCGATTATTGGAACTACTCGAAAAATCCGCTTTGGAGCAGGTAAATCATATCCGGGAGCGTCGGGGGCCTAAAATCAATTTCGGCCTGGAATATCTGGTACGCCACGTAGCCAGTTTATTCCTGACGACATTAAATCGACCTTTTACCCTCGATCATCACAAACCGGTTGCCGCAAGCGAAGCGTTTGATTTTATCAAGGCGCTTATTGCGCCGCTGGACGACGTTTCCGACACCGAAATCATTACCGCGATCCGCGCAGAGCAGGACAAGCGGCGCATTATGTCGCGGAAGGCTCGCTAGAAATGTCATGGCGTTAATGTTGGCAATGCCGCCTTTTGATTTACGGTGACTTTTCCTGGGATTCGCCGATGGCTGCGCTCTCCAACAATCGCCGCGCACCGCGCAAAGCTCTTGTGCGCGATGGCATTCTTGTTGCCGGGCGCGGTCAACGGGAAATTTCCTGCACCATTGCCGATATTTCGGCGGGCGGGGCGGGCATAAAGCTGGCTGACAGCACAGCCATTCCGGAGACTGTTTATTTAATCTCGCTCACAGAACGGCGCGCGTATGCTGCGATTATCGCATGGCGTCAGCCGCGTGCGCTGGGCCTCAAATTCGTCTCGGTTTTCGACCTCGGAAAATTGGCATCGAAAGAGCACGATTTCCTGAGCCGAATTTGGATCGAACGCGCTGGCCGCTAGACGGTCTGTGCAACCTCACTAGAGTCATATTCGGGAACGGACCGCGCGGTGGCGAATTTTAAGGACTTTTACGATGGCCGACAATCGAACGTTTCGGGAGGGATATATCGAGGGTTGGAAGTCCATCATGGGGCCGATTCAGAACCTCCCCACATTCCCTATTTTGCACCTCTCGGCAGCAGAACGCCTTATCAAGAAGGTCTCAAGCGTGGTGCTGACGCTGCAATAAATCGACCGACTCAAAATTCGAATTGAGACAATATCGCAAGAAGCGCACTCCCAAGATTTGCGGCCCGAATGGCATGGTAAATATCGTGACCGGAAATGCGTGTATGCGGCGAGGCGGCAAGCCAAGCTTTCGGCATGCACGGTTCGGTCAAAAGAGCGAAACTTGTTGGCAAGCGCGACGGTACGCCCGCCCCGTGCGGACGCTCGCCGTTGCGGGCAAACGTGCTGACATCAAAGGATTCACCGGTCACGCAGATTGAGATTGAAGTGGTCGCCGCGCTGTTGGACGATTGGGACATGATGGCATCCAACGTCAAGCAGGGATCGCCGAAATGACCAAACGTGTCGCTGTTTATGCGCGTGTCTCGACCACGCGACAGGCGGATAATGACATTTCGATCCCGGACCAATTGGCGCATGCAAAGCGCTTTTGCGCGACAAAGGGCTGGTCTCTTTTTTCGGAATTTATCGATGCAGGTGCCAGCGCACGGGATGACAAGCGGCCTCAATTCCAACGCATGATGGAAGCCGTCTGTGTAGACCCTTCGCCGGTTGACGTGGTGCTGATCCACAGCCAATCGCGATTTTTCCGGGACGTTGCCGGTTATTCCTTCTGGAAACGCAAGCTGGAAAAATACGGCGTGGCCGTCGTTTCGATGACGCAGGATTTTGGCGAGGGATCGAGCGCCAATTTTGCGGAAACCGTGTTGGCCGCTGCGGATCAGTACAGCAGCGAAGAGACCGCCAAGCATGTCACGCGGACCATGCTGGAAAATGCCCGGCAGGGATTTTGGAACGGTTCGCAAGCGCCGTTCGGCTATCGCACCGTCGAGGCCGAAAAGCGCGGCCAGAAAATCAAGAAGCGTCTGGAAGTCGAGGAACGGGAAGCCGCCACCGTGCGGCAGATATTCGGGCTGTTTCTCAAGGGCGACGGCACCAAGGGACCGATGGGCGTCAAGGACATAACGTCCTGGATGAATCGCAGCGGATTCCGCAATCGGAACGGCAATCCGTATTATGTGAGCATCGTACACGCCATCCTGACGCGCGACGCTTATTCCGGCGTCTATTACTACAACACCCACGACAGCCGCACGCGCCGCGCGCGGCCCAAGGACGAATGGATTGCGGTCGAAGTGCCGCAAATTATTCCGGCCAAGGACTTCAAGCGCGTGCAAGCGCTGTTGCATTCCCGCCGTCCGAATATGACGGCTCCCCGGACTTCGAACAGTGAAGTTCTGCTGACTGGGCTGGCCCGCTGCGATAGCTGCGGCAGTCCGATGATGATGCGCACCGGCAAAGGAATGGGCGGCACCTATCGCTACTACGCCTGTTCGGCCAATCGGCTCAAAGGCGCTTCTACCTGCAAACGGCCCATAGCCGTGCGGGAGGATGAATTGAACGCGCTCGTTTTGGGCGCTTTGGCGGACAGGCTTTTGACGCCCGAACGCTTGCCCGGCCTGATTCGGGAAGCCTTGGGCCACCGGCACAAGGCGGCGACACAAAATCGCGTGCGGAAATCGGCCCTGGAAAAACAGGTCAGGGAAACGTCGGGCAAAATCGACCGCCTGATTGCAGCCGTTGCGGACGGCTCACTCCCGGACATGAAGCCGGTTCGCACCCAAATCGATGAATTGACGCGCCACCGGGACGAGGGCGCGCACCTGTTGGCGGCGCTGGATTCGGAACTCCCCCAACTGCGCCAGACGCTTTCCAAGCAGCAGGCGGTGTCCATCGCCGGAAACCTCAAGCGCAAGCTGCTGGACGCGCCGGGGCCGCTACAAAAGCGCTACGTTCGCGGGCTGGTTACGGAAATCGTCGTCAATTCCGAAACTGCGACGATCTCCGGGCAACCGCTGGCGCTGGCCGCCGCAGTCGCTTCCCCGGACAGCCTAGGGGAAGTTCGCAGTTTTGAACGGGAATGGCGCACCCGACAGGATTCGAACCTGTGACCTTCGCCTTCGGAGGGCGACACTCTATCCAGCTGAGCTACGGGTGCGGGACCGCCTCTATAGCGTATCGCGCCGCCAGGCCGCAAACGCGCCCGGATCACCCGATCAGATAGGGCACGAATATCATGGCGCCCAGCACCGCCGCGCCGATCGCGGCGATCAGCACCGCGCCGGCGGCGATGTCCTTGGATACCTTCACCGCGGCGTGAAATTCAGGCGAGACCACGTCGCACAGGTGCTCGAAGGCGGTGTTGACGGCCTCCGACACCCAGACCAGCACGATCGCGACCACGAGCCAGCGCCAGTCGTCCGCCCGGATGCGAAGAGCGATGCCGGCCGCGACCACGATGGCCGTCGCCGCAAGATGGAGCCAGGCGTTGTGCTGGGTCTTCAGCATGACGCCCAATCCGTCGAGCGCATGGCGCACGCTGCGCAGCCGTCCAAGAATCGTAAAACTCCGGCGGGCGACGGGAGGCGTGCCTTCGGTTCCGCCCATGGGCTCTACCCGAAGGCTTGCAGCGCCGCGGTCACGACTTCGCTGGCATGGCCCCACACCATCCGTTTCCATTCCGCCGTGTCGGGATAGAAGGCATCGCGCAACTCGAGCCGGATCGCCTGCGCATCTTTGTGCTTGGCGCGGCCGGGCGCGAAACAATGCAGCCAATTGTCCTTTCTCAGCGCGTTGAACACCGCGCGCGTGTCGCGTGTGCCCACTTCCAGGGCGGCGAAGGTCAGCTCCACCGCCTTGATCCAGGTGGCGACCGCCTTGTCGATGGTGCCGGAGAGCGGCGCCGAGACCGACTCGCCCGCTTCGCTGGAGGCGACACGCTTGCCCCACATCGCCCTGGCGCGGGCGTAGGGCGCAGTGCCCGGCATGTCCTCGGTGATCATCTCGCCGGCGCCGAATTCGCCCAGCCCGGTGTGGAAGTCGATCACGGTCAGCTTCTTCACCTTCGCCAGCGTCTCGACGAAAACGTCCTTCAACATGCCGATCGACCAGCTCTCGCGCGCGCCGCCGTAATAGACGCCGTCGGGATATTTGTACTGGCCCTTGGAAATCGCCTCCTGCAGCGCGAAGGCGCCATGGCGCTTGAGATAGGCGACGAGCTTCTCATTGGCGCTGGCCATCGCCGCATCGGAAATGTCGCGCGGCGAGATCGCGGCCGCCAGCCGGTCATAGGGCTCGTTCGGCGGCGGGTTGGCGAAGTCGACGCAGTTGCGGTTGATGTCGGCATTGTCCTCGTTGACGCGCCGGTCCCAGGCGAAGCCATAGGGGTTGAGCGCGTGCAGCAGCACGATCTTGGTGTCCTTCGGCGCCCGCCCCGCGAGGCCCTCGCGCAACAGCCCGGTCTGCACGCCCGAGCCGAAATAGCCCTCGACGCCATGCGTCGCCGAGATGAGGAGAAGCGCCTTCCTGGCGGTGCGCGGGCCGATGACGGCGGTGTCGAGGAACAGGGGCTTGCCGTCGCGCCCGACGGCCTGCGGATGCACGCGGCTCACGACGTCGATGCCGGCAAGCTCGCAGGCGGTGACGAAGGCGTGCCGCGCCTCGCGATAGTCGGCGGGAAAGTGTTCTGCGGGATCGGCGGTCATGGCTATAGTCTAGCGTCGGAGAATTCGAATGTCGCCTTTCGGGCCACTCCAGGACTATCGCGCGCGTCCCATCGATGGCCAGCCGGACGCCCGGACGCGGAAGATCGGCTTTCGCGGCCATCCGATCGCCCGCTCGAACCGGCTGTTCGGCGAGGAGATGATCGATGCCCGCGCGCGCGGCATCGCCGGCGAGAACTTCTATTACACCACGCGCAACCCGCCCTATTGGCGGCGCATCCAGGGCGCGATCCCCGATCTCCTGGTCCGCGTGAGCGTGGCCGAGCGGCTGGGCCGCATCAATGCGCGTCTCGCCGGGGCCGGCCTCGAACTCTTCCTGTTCGATGCCTGGCGGCCGCGCGCCGTGCAGGCGTTTTTCCACGATGTCTGGATGCCGGCAGAACTTCTGCGGCGCAACCCGGCACTGGCTGGCGAGGCGCTGCGGCGCGAGGTCGAGCGCTATTGGGCGGCGCCGAGCGCGGACGCGGATTCGCCTGCGCCGCACGCGACCGGCGCGGCGGTCGATCTGACGCTGCGCTGGATCGGCGGGGAAGCCTTGTGGATGGGCTCGATCTTCGACGATGCAACCGAACTCGCCCATCGCGACCGCTTCGAAGGTCTGGACGCCGCGGCGATGTCGTTCTCGGACGAGGAAGCCCGCGCCAACCGCCGCCTGCTGCACTGGGTCATGGCCGAGGAGGGCTTCACCGGCCACCCCGACGAATGGTGGCACTTCTCCTGGGGCGACCAGATGTGGGCGAAACTGAGCGGCGAAGCGGCGGCGCATTACGGGGAGGCGGCATGACGACGCGCGCGCAACAGGCGCTGGTGGACGGACTCGAGAAACTGCTGCGCTCGGAGTCTCGCGTCGAGGCCGCCTGGCTGGCGGGCAGTCTCGGCAGGGGGCGGGGCGACGAATACAGCGACGTCGACACGCTCGCACTCACGTCGGATGGCATGGCGGCCGAGGTCTCTGCGGCGCTCGCCGCGAATCTCGCGGGCGTCGCGAAGCCGGTGCTGGTGAACAGGCTCTATGGCGGTCGCGTTCTCAACGTCGTGACCGAGGATTGGCAGCGCTTCGACATCAGCATCGTGCAGGGTGACGAGCTGAACCGCTACGACGCCCGCGATCTGACCCTGCTGTTCAACCGCAGCGGACGCAATCCGCCGGTTCATCCGGACATCTCCTATGTGACGCCGCCCGATCGGTTGTTGAATCTCGTCAACGAATTCCTGCGCGTCCTCGGATTGCTCCCGGTCGGAGCCGGCCGGGAGGAATGGACTCTGGGATTGACGGGGGTGGATCTGCTGCGCCGAATGACGGTCGATCTGATGCTGGAGGAGAACGGCATATCGCCCGCCAGGCGCGGCGGCGCGCTGCATCGAAATCCCCTTCTCACTGCCGAGCAGCGGGAGGCGCTCGAAAATCTGGCGCCGCAATCCGCCAATCGCGAAAGCATCTTCGAAGCAAATCGGGAATTTGCGGCGATCTTCCTGCCCCGTGCCCGCCGCCTCGCGGATCGGATCGGCATGCCATGGCCCACCCCGTTCGAAGACGCGACGCGGCGGCACCTGAAGAAGACCGTGGGTCTCGAACTTCCGGGCTCGGCCTAGCGCTCTATTTCAGAATCGGCCGGAACGCGCCGTCCCAGTCGTCGCCGGGCGGATTGTCCTGGAAGTAGTCGATGCGCTTGAGGTGCAGGTCGTAGAGCTTCTGGCTGGCGCCGGAAAGCTTGCGGCACTGCTCGATCAGGTCGCGCGCCTTGTCCCATTGCCGTGTGCGCAGCGACTGGAAGATGTGGTCGTGAAAGGTCAGCAGCGCGCGGAATTTCGGCGAGGCGCGCATCACCGGGCTTCCCAGCATCGCATAGAGCTTCATCGGCGCGTCGTGCGGCCCGGCCGCGATATAGTCGACTTCGAGGAAGGCGAAGCCGCGCTCGGCCGCCTTGCGCGTGTCCTCGGCCACGATCACCGCGGGGCCGTATTGCGCCGACAATTCCTGGATGCGCTCGGCCTCCGGCGCGCAGTCGCCGGTGACGGAATAGGCGGTGCGGCCATGGGCGGAGAAGCCGCCGGCGATCGACGGGCCGGTCGATATGCCGATGCCGATCTCCACCGGCGAGAAGGCGACGCCGTCATTGCGGCGCTCGCGGGTGATGACCTCGTTGCTCTTGGCGATGGCCTCCATCATGGCGTTCGCGGCCTCGCAGGCATGGATCGCATGCTCGGGGTCGTCGAGCGGCGCATTCCAGAACGCGCCGAAGCCGTCGCCGTTCAGCCGGTCGATCGTGCCGCCGCGGGCGAGCGCGGTGTCCATCAGCGGTACCATCACGCGCTGCATCAGCCGGGTGAAGGCGGCGGGATCGTCCTTGAACGAATTGGCGAGCCCGCCGAATTCGCGCACGCCGCACAGGAGATAGGTGACGGTGCGGCTCGATCCTTCCAGCTTGAGCAGCTCGGGCTTGCGCGCGATCTGCTCGATCACCGAAGGCGGCAGCGACTCGGCGAAGGCATTGCGCACCCGGGCACGCGCGGTCGCGACGCCGGCGGCGCGCACGATCAGCGCGGTGGCGAAGGTCGCCGCCAGTCCGATCGACGGACCCAGCGCGTCCAGCAGCACGCGATCCGCCGAATAGAGCCGCCAGGAGACGAACAACCCGCCCAGAATGCTCAACCCGGTGAACAGTCCGGACCAGGCCAGGCCGAAGCGCGCGAACAGGATGATCGACGCCAGCCCGAAGATGGCGAGGCAGATCAGTTCCGCCTCGATCGCCGAGGCCGGGCGGCGCAGGGGCGTGCCGCTCAGGATGTTCTGGAGCGCCTCGGCATAGACCGTGGCCACGCTGCGCGGTCCCGCCGGAGTCGCGATCGTTTCACCGGGCGGGCCCAGCACGACGATGGCATGCGCCAGCCGGCCCGCTTCGACGCTGCCGTCGTCCAGCGCCGCGGCCGATATGGCGGGCGAGCCGCTCGAAAAACCGATCCAGATCGATCCGTCGGGCGAGGTGGGAACCTCGCCATTGCCGGTCTCGACCGCGGCGACGCCGGGCTCGGAGCCGAACAGCCCGCTGTCGCCTTCGTCGCTCCGCAGCGAGAGATACTTCTTGTCCTGGATGACGCGCAGCACCTCGGCGGCGAGCGATGGCACGGGCGTGCCGTTCAGGCGGAACACCAGCGGCATCCGCCGCAGCGTCCCGTCTGCATCGACGTCGATATTGAGCGCGCCGTCGCCCAGACTGGCGTGCTCGACCTCGGCGATCGGGCCGGAGGCCGAAGGATAGTCCGGCGCATGGCCGAACGGGTTCTTCGTTCCCAGGAATCGCAGCGTGGCGTGGAACACGGGCACGCAGGCGCCGGGCACGGCCTGAAGCGTGTAGCCGCTCACCGTCGCCAGGGCCGACATCGTCTTGGCGAGCGTGTCGTCGGGCGACGCCATCTGCGCCAGTGCGGTTCTCACCGCCTCGCTCTGCGGTCCCGCCGGGACCAGCGCCACGAGATTCTTGGGCGAGGCCGGATCGGGCGCGTCGAGCGGGAAGGCGAGCACCGCCATCGCCGCGCCCTGCGTCTTCAGCTCGCCGATCAGTTTCGCCAGCACCGCATGCGGCCAGGGCCATTTTCCGAAGCGCTGCAGGCTCGGCGCATCGGCCTCCAGCGTACGCACCGAAAAGCCGGAGCGCGGCAGCGTGTCCTGCCACACAAGCGGCGCCGAGCGCTGGTAGGAATCGAACAGGACACCCCGCAGCCGGGACGCGACCGAGCCGGCATCGCTGCCGAGCAGGAACAGGGCCGCGGCGAGCACGAGTCCGGGAAGCGCCCAGATGGCGAGCGGCCTGCCCTGAAAATTCATCTGCTGTCCCTGCTGGCGCGTGCGCGAATCCTAACACGTGTCATCGCGGAAGATTGGCGGACGGGCAATGGGGCTGCGCGATGGCGCGACGGCGCGCGGGCGGATTCCCGTCGCGATCCTCCGAGGCCGCTTTCGGATACCCGGATTTCGAATCGCTCGGACCGCTTAACATTTTGGAATCATGCGACTTTCATGCCATTTTCGATTTCTTGACGGTACCGTCATTTTTACTTGCTCTCATGGCCTGACGGCGTATCCTTGGCGCCAAGAAGAACCCAGCGTCGACTCAGGGAGTACCTATGGACAACAACATCACCAAGGACCCGGCCTACAACGCGGTCGATCCGAACGACTTTCCGGCGATGCTCGACACCAAGCGCTATGGCGAGCGCTCGACCGCCTTCGACAAGATCATCAGCGCCACCCACGACCATTTCTGGGATCCGCTGGACAAGAAGTACATCGACTTCTCCCAGCCCTTCGACCTCGAGAAGGAATATCTCGTCAATCCGCAGCTGAACGGCGATCTCAAGACCGCGATCGGCGACAAGCTCGACGAACGGCAGAAGATCAAGCTCGCCAATCTCGACACGCTGTGGTCGCTGTCCTCGATCCTGCATGGCGAGCAGGGCGCGTTGTCGCTCTCCGCCTCGCTCTGCCACATCCTGCGCGATCCCGGTGCGCAGGAATACGCCGCCAACCAGACGCGCGAGGAAGCGCGTCACGTCACGGCGTTCTCGAAATACATCTTCGCGCGCTGGGGCGGCCCGTGCCCGGTCGGTCCCGCGCTCGGCAACCTCCTCAACGACATGGTCTCCTCGCCGCTGGTCTGGAAGAAGATCGTCGGCATGCAGATGCTGGTAGAGGGTCTCGCCATGGGTGCCTTCGCCACCATGTTCAAGGAGGCGCGCGATCCGCTGATGCGCCACCTCATGCAGCTGGTCATGACCGACGAGGCGTTCCACCACAAGTTCGGCAAGATCTGGGCGGATCGCACGATCCCGTATCTTTCCAAGAGCGAGCATGAGCTGATCGAGGACTGGGCGGCGCAGGTCTTCCAGGTGCTGCTCTACAATCTGGGTTCGCCCGATCAGAAGGCGTGGATCTACCGCGAGGTCGGCCTCGACCCCGTGTGGTGCCAGCAGGCCTTCATGGAAGCGATCACCGACGCGGCGATCCGCGAGGAC
>Ga0134126_10012051_pt1 | contig 10922 bp, 7 predicted proteins | sample KB31752_FD_96881 | JGI IMG/M metagenome (GOLD analysis project Ga0134126, IMG submission 96881) | Terrestrial soil microbial communities with excess Nitrogen fertilizer from Kellogg Biological Station, Michigan, USA - KB3-175-2 | ecosystem: Environmental > Terrestrial > Soil > Unclassified ...
ATCCTGATCTTCGTCCCCACCACCGGCGATTACGTCACGCCCCAACTGGTGGGCGGCACCAAAGGCGCCATGATCGCCAATCTGATCGAAGTGCAATTCGTCGGCGCCGGCAACTGGCCGCTGGGTGCGGCGCTGTCGCTGATGGGCATGGCGATGGTGGCCGTTATTGCCGTCCTGTTCGTGGTGGCTGCCCGCGCGGGAGCGAAAGCCGCACGATGAAAAGTCTTCGCCTTTACGCCTTCGCCTATCTGGCCTTTCTTTATGCGCCGGTGCTGGTGCTGCCCATTTTCTCGTTCAACAATTCCGAATTCATCGCTTTTCCGCTCTCGGGCTTCACCATCCGCTGGTATGAGGGCCTTGTCGCCGACACCGCCATGCAACACGCGCTGGGCAACAGCCTGAAGGTCGGCCTCGCCACGGCGCTGCTTTCCACCATGCTGGGACTTGCCGCCGCCCGGGCCGTGACGCGCTATCGGATGAAAGCCGCCAGCGTGGCGCTGGGCTTCATCTCGCTGCCCCTCTTCATCCCCGATATCGTGCTGGCGCTGTCGCTGATGCTTTTGCTGGGCGCGGGCGGCCTGCCCCTGTCACTGGCCGCGGTGGTGCTGGGGCATCTGCTGATCTGCGTGCCTTTCGCCTTGACGGTGCTGATCGCGCGTTTTGAAGGCTTTGGCCGCGATCTCGAAGAAGCCAGCGCCGACCTTGGCGAAGATCCCTGGATGACCTTTTGGCGCGTGACCTTCCCCCTGATGCTGCCCGGCATCGTCGCCAGCCTGCTGTTGACCTTCATCACCTCCTTCGATGAATTCCTGCTGGCTTTTTTCCTCTCCGGCACCGAAGCGACCTTGCCAGTCTATATCTGGGGCCAGCTGCGCTTTCCCGAGCGTCTGCCCATGGTGCTGGCACTGGGCTCGGTGATCCTGACCGTTTCCGTCGCCCTGGTGGTGCTGGCTGAACATGTCCGCAATCTGGGTGCGCAAAAAACCATGGTGGGTGCATGAGTTTCCTTGCCATTCGCGCGGTGAGCAAAAGCTTCGGCGGGCCGCCGGTGGTGGATACCGTCAGCCTGGATGTCGATCGCGGCGAATTCTTCGCATTGCTGGGGCCTTCAGGCTGCGGCAAGACCACATTGTTGCGGATGATTGCCGGTTTCGAGGCACCGGACAGCGGCGCCATCGTCATCGACGGCGAGACGATGACCCGCGTGCCGCCGCATCTTCGGCCCACCAACATGGTGTTCCAGTCCTACGCGATCTTTCCGCACCTGAATGTCTTCGACAATATCGCTTACGGCTTGCGCAAGCTGAAGCTGCCCAAGGCAGAACTGCGCAGTAAGGTCGAGGCCATGCTGGCCACGGTGCGGCTCGAAGGGCTGGAAAGCCGGGCCGCAAATCAACTCTCCGGCGGCCAACGCCAGCGTGTGGCACTCGCCCGCGCGCTCGTGCGCGAGCCCAAGCTGCTGTTGCTGGACGAACCGCTGGGGGCCCTGGACAAAAGGCTTCGCGAAGCCATGCAGGTGGAACTGCGCGCCATCCAGCGGAAGGTGGGCGTCACCTTCCTGCTGGTGACCCACGATCAGGAGGAAGCGCTATCCTTGTCCGATCGGGTGGCTGTGATGGGACATGGAAAGGTCCTTCAGGTCGCACCGCCTCGCACCTTGTATGAGCGTCCCAACTGCCGCGAGGTCGCGGACTTCATCGGCGAGATCAACTTCTTCCATGCGACCGTGCGCGAAATTGCGGATGACAGGGTCACGGTGAATGCCGGCATCATGGGCATTGTCACCTTTCCGCGCGCCAACCTGGCAGACGGCATCAAAAAAGGAGACCATATTCTTCTCGCCATCCGGCCCGAGCATGTTGCTTTTGCCGACACCGGCATGGCGGGCGAGCTCAGCGCCGCCACTTTCCTGGGCGAGCGCAATCATCTGCAGGTCCGCATTGCCGGGCGCAGCGAGCCCATAGCCGTCAGCGCAGCCAACGCACCGGCCGGCCAGACGGTGCATCTGTCCTTCCCGCCGCAATTCCTTATCGGCCTGCCATCAGGCGATTGAATATTTCCCGGGTCGCACTCTGCAAGTCTGCCAGCCGCTTCTGGGCTTCCGCGAAGCTGCCCGCTTCCGCCGCACGGGTCAGCAGCGCCTTGAGCCCCGACGTCGCCTGCTCGATCTCCGGCGTCTCATCCAGCGCGATGCGCAGTACCTGGGTGAGGGCATGCTGCAGCCGGGCCGAGGCGATCAGAACATCGGCATCCTGAAGTGACAGGGCGCCAACGCCCTTCAGCATGATCAGGGCTCCGACGGTGTTGGTATCCAGCACAGCCGGCCGCGTCGGCGCATGAACCAGTTGGAAGGCTTGGGCGATGAACTCGATATCCACCAAGCCGCCCGGCGCATATTTCAGGTCCCAGGCATTGCGCCCCGGGAAGGTCTCCGCCATCCGCGCACGCATCTCACGGGCATCAGAAATGATGGCGGCGGGATCGCGCACCTGGGTCAGACGCCGGCGAATCTCCTGCTCGACCCGCGCGCGCAAGCCCGGCGGCCCGGCCACCAGCCGGCCACGGGTCAGCGCCATATGCTCCCAGGTCCAGCTTTCGCTGGCATGGTAGTCCGCGAAACTCTTCAGCGAGACGGCCACCGGCCCCTTGTTGCCGGTGGGGCGCAGCCGCATATCCACTTCATAAAGCGTACCCGCCGCCGTGGCCGTGGTCAGCGCCGCGATCAGCCGTTGCGCCAGGCGCGCAAAATACAATGTCGGCGATAAAGGCTTGGGACCATCCGACGCCTCAACCCGCTCCGGCACGTCATAGACGAAGACCAGATCCAGGTCAGAGCTGGCGGTCATTTCCCGGCTGCCCAGCTTGCCCAAGGCGACCACGGAAAAGCCGCTGCCGGGCACGTGGCCCGCGCTGGCCGCCAGTTCGGCCTCCACCTTGGGCAACAGTCCCGCAATCACGCTTTCGGCGATGTCCGCCAAAGCCGGGCCCGCCGCCTCGGCCGTGGCGGCGCCTTCCACGATCTGCACGCCGACACGGAAAATCGCCTCCCGGGCAAAGCGGCGCGCGCCATCCAGAACATCCTCATAACTGCCCCGCGCTGTGCGAGCGAAGCTGGCGTCCAGTTCGGCACGGCTGGGCAGCCGGCTGAGGAATTCCGTATCCAGCAACGCATCCAGAATGGCCGGATTACGGGCCAAATAGCCGGTCAGCCGCGGGGTCGACCCCACGATCTTGGCCAGCAGGTCCAAAAACTGGGGCTGCGCCAGGAATAGCGAAAACAGCTGCACGCCGGACGGTAGACTGGACAGGAAGCGGTCGAACTGGGTGAAGGCGACATCCGGATCGGCCGCCCCGGCCAGCGCTTTCAGAATCGCGGGGATCAGCTTGGTCAGCAGTTCGCGGGCTCTCTGGCTGCGCATGGCGCGGATGCGGCCGTGATGCCAGCCGCGGATGGCAGCCGAGGCATGGGCGGCTTGCTTGAAGCCCATGGCTGAGAGCGTGGCGAGGGTTTCCGGGTCTTCCTCCACGCCGGTGAAAACCAGATTGCCCTGGGCGCTGGTCAGGTCCGGCGCACTCTCGAACAGCCGGGCATAATGGCCCTGCACATTCTCGAGCACCTGGCGCAGTTCGGTGGAGAAATCTTCGACTCTGTCATAGCCCATAAAGCAGGCCACATGCTCGAGCCCCAGCGCGCTGGTGGGCAAGGTGTGAGTCTGCTGGTCCTCGATCATCTGCAGCCGGTGTTCCAGCTGGCGCAGATAGCGATAGTCGCGCTTGAGATCCTCGGCCACCGCCTTTTCCACCCGGCCGTCGGCCACGAGCGCATCCAGCGCTTCCTGCGTGGCAGGTTTGCGCAGGGCCGGATGGCGCCCGCCCAGGATCAGCTGCTGGGTCTGGGCGAAGAATTCGATCTCCCGGATGCCGCCACGGCCCAGCTTGATGTTATGCCCCGACACTGCGATCTCGCCATGGCCGGCATGAGCATGGATCTGGCGCTTGATGGACTGGATGTCCTCGATGGCGGCGAAATCCAGATAGCGGCGCCAGATGAAGGGCGTGAGATCGGAAAGGAACCGCGCGCCAGTCTCAGGATCGCCGGCACAGGCGCGCGCCTTGATCATGGCGGCCCGCTCCCAGTTCTGGCCCATGGCTTCGTAGTAATCCAGCGCCGCATCGGTCGAGATGGCGATCTGGGTGGCGCCCGCATCCGGCCTCAGCCGCAGATCCACCCGAAAGACATAGCCGTCGGTCGTGGTTTCGGCGAGCAGCTTGACCAGGCCGCGCACGATGTCGACGGCCGCCGCGCGCATGTCGCCGCGCTTGGCGAAAGGGAATTTCTCGCCGTCATAAAAGACCACCAAGTCAATGTCGCTGGAATAGTTCAGCTCGAAGGCGCCGTATTTGCCCATCGCCAGGATGGTGAGGCCGCAATCTTTCTCCGCCACCGTCGAGCCGCCGCGCCCCGCTTCCTGTTTCAGCAACCAACGCAAGGCCGCGCCGACGCAGGCGTCGGCAAAGCGTGTCAGTTCCCGCGTCACCCGGTTCACGTCCCACAAGCCGGCAATATCGGCCATCGCGATGGCCAGGGCCGCCCGCCGCTTGGCGGTGCGCAGTTCTTTCATCGCCTGAGTTTCGCTTTGGGCCCGCTCCGCGGCATGGGCCAGAAGGATGGCGGCGTTCAGCACGGTTTCAGGCCCGGCAGCGAAATATTCTCCCAGCGCGCCGGCTTCGCGCTGCGCCAGCCTTCCCAGATAGGGACTGTTGCCGAACACCGCGTCCAGCAGCGGCTCGCCACTGGCGAAGCCGGTTTCGGCCAACGCCTCTTTCACGCGGGCCGTACGGGCCGGGTCGAAGGCTTTGGGAGGCACATGAAGAGCGGGCATATGCCTACTTAAATGACGCTGCCCAATTTGTCGCCGGCCGTTCAGGACTATTCGGCGGCGTCCTTGAGCGGCGCGGGCAGCGGGCGAATGGCGGTCTTGGGGAAGCGCAAGGTGGCCATGAGGCCCGTCGGCACATTGTCGTCCAGCAGCAGCTCGGCATTGTGGAAATGCGCCACCGCCGCGACCAGCGACAGGCCAAGCCCGGTGCCCGGTGAATTGCGGCTGGCCTCCAGCCGCACAAAGCGTTCCACCACCCGCGGACGATCGGCCTGCGCGATACCGGGACCGCTATCGGCCACCGATAGCTCCACGCCATGGTCGGTGACCGCGGCGCGGACCCGCACCTTGCCGCCGGCGGGCGTGTATTTGATCGCATTGTCCACCAGGTTGGCCAGCGCCTGGGCGATCAGGCTGCGATTGCCTTCTATGGCCACGGGCTCGGACGGCATCAGCATTAGCGTCACTTTTTTCTCTTCCGCCAGCGGCTCGTAAAGCTCGGCCACGTCGGCCGCCACCGCGCCCAGTTCCAGCCGCGCCATGGCGGCGCGCGTGGTGCCGGCATCGGTTTCAGCAATCAGCAGCAAGGCGTTGAAGGTGCCGATGATCTGATCGGTCTCGGCGATGGCGCGCTCGACCTCCCCGGCCTGGGCGCCCTCGGCCTGGAGCCGCGCCTGGGATTCCTCCAGCCGGTTGCGCAGCCGGTTGAGAGGGGTACGCAGGTCATGCGCCACCGAGTCGGTGACCTCGCGCAAACCTTTCATCAGCCGCTCGATCCGGTCGAGCATGCGGTTGAGATTTTCCGCCAGCACATCGAACTCATCGCCCGAACCGACCAGCGGCACGCGGCGGGAAAGATCGCCGGCGATGATCTCGCCGCTGGTGCGGTTGATGATGTCCAACCGCCGCAACATGTTGCGGCTCATCAGGGCGCCGCCCACGGTGCCCAGGAACAGGATCAGCAACACGGTCCATGGCAGGGTGGTGGTGAACATGCGCTCAGTCAGGTAGCGGTCGTGGACATCCTGGGCGACCAGGAGCTTGAAGCCGCCCGGCACGGTATAGATCCGTCCCCGGGCGCGCCGCGTCTCCATGTGGCCGTTGACCGACCGTTCGAAGTCGAACTCCACCATGTTTTCGGTGGTGTCCGACACCTGCGGCCAGGGATCGAGATTACCGGCGACATAATGGTGCAGACCGTCGACGAGCAGATAAAGCGCTTGGCCTTGGTGAAGCGTGCGGGTCCGCACTGTTTCCACCAGGCCCGGCAAACCGAAATGGCGATACTCCTCGGTCAACCCGGTAATATCGGCCTCGATGATCTGGTCGGTTTGCGCGTCCAGGGTGCGGCGCGTATTCCAGTAGGTGAAACCCAGCAGCGCCGTCACCGAAAAGGCGAACAGCAGCACGTAGACAAGAACGATCCGAAAAGCCTGGGTTCTTAGAACGCCAGGCTTGGAGCTCGTTCTAATGCGCACGGATCATGTAGCCGGCACCACGCACCGTATGCAGCAGGGGCGCCTCGAAACCCTTGTCGATCTTGGCGCGCAACCGGCTGATATGTACGTCGATCACATTGGTCTGGGGATCGAAGTGATATTCCCACACGCTTTCCAGCAGCATGGTGCGGGTCACGACCTGGCCGGCATGGCGCATCAGATATTCCAGCAGGCGGAATTCCCGCGGCTGCAGCTCGATATCGGTGCCGTTGCGCTTGGCGGCACGGGTGAGCAGATCGAGCTCCAGATCGCCGACATCCAGCCTGGTCTTGATGCCGGCCGGCGCCCGGCGGCGCATCAGGGCGTCGATCCGCGCCAGAAGCTCGACAAAGGCATAGGGCTTGGTGAGATAGTCGTCGCCACCCGCCTTCAGGCCCTTGACCCGATCGTCCACTTCCGAAAGGGCCGATAGAAACAGCACCGGCGTGGCATTGCCATGCTCGCGCATTTCGGCCACCACCTTGAGACCGTCGAGCCTGGGCAGCATCCGGTCCACGACAGCCACGTCATAAGCCCGCGACAGCGCCAGGCTCAATCCTGTCTCGCCGTCCGCGGCCTCATCCACCACATGGCCGGATTCCTTCAATCCCTGCACGAGATAACGCTGGGCTTCCAGATCGTCTTCAACAACAAGTATCCGCATAGACTCTCCCAATCATGCGCTGAGAATAAGGAGGAAGGCGCGCGAAGGATTACTTCGCGCGCCCATGAGGTCATGTCTTATCGATATCAATGGCAACGAAGCCCGTACCGCCCTGGCTGTGGGCCACAAGCAGCAGCACGCTGCTGCGCCCGCCCTTCTTGGCTTCCGCCACACCGGCCTGGAAATCGGCCGGCGTATGGATGGCCTTGTTGCCGATCCGCAGCACCACATCGCCGGGCTGCAGACCCTTGTCGGCGGCATCGCTGTCCGGATCGACCTTGGTGATCACCGCGCCATTGATGACCTTGTCGCCGATATTGAAGTTGCGCTTGGCTTCCGGCGTCAGCGACGACAGGCCAAGACCTGCCACGGTGGCGCTGGACGGCGCCATGCCATCCTTGTCCGGGGCATTGGAAGCCAGCTGCTGCTGGTCGGGCCGGACCGCGATGGTGGCCTTGAGCTGAAGCGGCTTGCCCTGGCGCGACACGGTAAAGGTCGCGACCTGGCCGGTCGGCACGCTGGCCACCCGGCGGGTCAGGTCATAGGAGTCATCCACCGCCTGACCATCGATGGCGGTGATGATGTCACCCTGCTCGAATCCGGCCTTGGAGGCGGGACCGCCCGGCACGATTTCGGCCACCATCGCGCCCTTGTGGTCCTTGAGACCCAGCGAGGAGGCGATATCCGGCGTCACGCTCTGGATGTTCACGCCCAGATAGCCGCGGGTGACATGGCCATGCGCCTTGAGCTGGTCCACCACCTCGTGGATCAGGCTGGCGGGAATGGCAAAGCCGATACCGATGCTGCCGCCCGAGGGCGAGAAGATCATCGAGTTCATGCCGACCACCTGGCCGCGAAGGTCGAAGGTCGGACCGCCGGAATTGCCCCGGTTGATGGGGGCATCGATCTGGATGAAGTTGGTATATTGCTGGCTGGATTCGATGTTGCGGCCGAGCGAGGAGACGATGCCGGCGGTCACCGAGTTGGAGAGGCCGTAAGGGTTGCCAACCGCCACGACCCAGTCGCCCACGCGCAGCTTCTTGTCGTCGCCGAATTCGACGGTCGGCAGCGGCTTGTCGCTGTTGATCTTCAGCAGGGCGATATCGGTGGCGGCATCCGTGCCGATCAGCTTGGCGGTGAAGCTGCGGCCGTCCGGCAGTTTGACGGTGATCTTCTTGCTGGCGTCCACCACATGGTTGTTGGTGACGACAAAGCCGGTCTTGTCGATGATGAAGCCGGAGCCGGCGCTGACGGCGCGGTGCGGCTGGGGCTTCTGGCCATTGTTGAACTGGTTGAAGAAGTCGCGGAACGGGGCCGGGATATTCTCGGCATCGCCGTCACCTTCGGTGGTGGTGGTTTCGCTGGTGATGGTCACCACAGCGGGGCTCACCCGCTCCACCAGATCGGCGAAGCTGAAGGGCGCGCTGTTTTCCAGCATGCGGGGCGCGCGCGCCTCGCGGGTGTCGGCGGCGGCAATCAGGGTGGGCTCACCGGCGACCTGGACATGGCGCACAGGCGGCAGCAGCGCGAAAGCACCAAGCCCCACCACGACGATGGCGGCGGCAGTACCCATCGCGGCCAAGCGGCGCTGGCGCAGGCTGGGCTTTGGTAAGCGGGAAAGGATGCCGGCGTCCGGCTTGTTTTGGTCTTGCATGGGATCTCCTTGGGGCGGTCGTGTTCGATCCAGCCGGGGTTGATATAAGACCCTAACATGGCTGAACAATGTCTTGTTCATTACAATGACGTAATAAACTAGACTGCGGCTTTTGCAGCCTTTTTGACGGTGACCCAGGCCACCCCACCGGCGATGGCCAGCACGCCAAAGGGCGCCAGCCACAGCAGCCAGGTGTCCGCCTCCAGCGGCGGCTTCATCAGGATGGCATCGCCATAGCGGGCGACAAAGAAATCCTCGATCTGCTTGTCCGACTTGCCTTCGGCGACCTGCTCGCGCACCAGGCGGCGCACATCCACCGCGAAGGAGGAGGCGGACTCATCGATGCTTTCACCCTGGCAGATCAGGCAACGCAACTGCCGCTGCAGATGGCGCGCGCGCTTTTCCAGGACGGGATTGGAGAAAGTTTCCGGAACTGCGGCCGCGGCCGCCGCGGCAGGGGATGCCGTACTGGGCAAAGCTGCCAAGGCCACAGCGGCAACGGAGGCCGCATTCGAAAAGCCTGGGACCATCATCACCAGCAGAGCGATGATGCGTTTGTATCCGCCGATCCTCATTCCGCAGCCAGGGCAACCGCCGGCGTGGCCGGCTTGGTCTCCGGTTCGGAGAGGCGCAGCCGGCCCCACAGCGACAAGGCCCCGCCCAGCGCCATCACCAAAGCGCCCAACCAGATCAGCGGCGCCAGGGGCGAGACATAGGCGCGGACGGCAAAGCGTCCGCCGTCACGATCATCGCCCAGCGCCAGATACAGATCGCGGAAGCCCGTGGTGTGAATGGCGGTATCGGTTATGTCCTGGCCCTGGGCCAGATAAAGGCGATGCTCCGGCTGCATGACGGTGGTGGCTTTGCCACCATCCATGATCACGAAGCGGCCGCGATCGGCGATGTAGTTGGGACCTTTCACGCGGGTAACGCCGTCGAAGCGCAAGGTGTAGGGGCCCACGGTCATGGTCTGGCCCGGCGCCACCACGGTCAGGGCCTCGCTGCGCCAGACGGTGGTGCCGGTCACGCCCATCAGGGTGATGCCAAGTCCTGCATGCGCCAAAGCGGCGGCAAAAGCACTGGCGCGCGCCCCGCGGCGCTTGCGGATATCGAGAATGGAGGCGCCGATCAGCCAGCCAGCCACCGCGAAAGCACCGGCACCGGCAAGGCTGCGCGGGGTCACAACCGCCAGCACAACCACGGCCGCGATCGCGGCCAGCCCCAGCGCCGGATAAAGCGATTGCCAGGCAGCCTTCAGATCGCCACGCCGCCAGTTCAGTTGCGGCCCGAACGGCACCAGCAGCAAAAGTGCAAAGAAGATCGGCGCGAAGGTGAGCATGTAGTAAGGCGGGCCGACCGAGATCTTGGTGCCGTTGGTCGCATCCAGCACCATGGGATATAGGGTGCCGACAAAGACGCAGGCGCAGGCCGCGACGAGAAAGACATTGTTGAGCAGCAAGGTGGTTTCGCGGCTGACCGGCTGGAAAGCCGTGCCGCCCTGAAGGGTTGGTGCCCGCCAGGCAAACAGCGCCAGCGCCCCGCCGATGGCCAGCGCAATCAGCACCAGGATGAAGAAGCCGCGGGTTGGATCGCTGGCGAAGGCATGCACCGAAGAGGTCAGGCCCGAGCGCACCAGGAAGGTACCGATCAGCGACAAGGAGAAGCCGGCGATCGCCAGGAGCAGGCTCCAGGTGCGGAAGGCGCCGCTTTTCTCGGTGGCGAGCGCGGAATGCAACAGCGCCGTGGCCACCAGCCAGGGCATCAGCGAGGCGTTCTCCACTGGATCCCAGCCCCAGAAACCGCCCCAGCCCAGCACGTAGTAAGCCCACCAGCTTCCCAGCGCGATACCGCAGGTCAGCGCCATCCAGGCCACCAGCATGAAAGGCCGCGCCGCGCGCGCCCAGGCATTGGTCTGCGCCGGCTCACCCACCAGCAGCGCTGCCGCAGCGTAAGAGAAAGAGGCCGAAAGCCCGACATATCCCGCATAGAGCATGGGCGGATGCATGGCCAGGCCCGGATCCTGAAGCAGCGGATTGAGCCCGGCGCCTTCGAACGGCGCCGGATCAAGGCGCAGGAAAGGATTGGAGGTGAACAGGATGAAAAGCAGGAAGGCAGCAGCCAGAAGGCCCTGCACGCCCAACGCCGCGCTGGTCAGGCGCGCGCCCCCACGCTGCAAGCCGGCCACCAGCGCGGCATAGATCGACAGCACCAGCACCCAGAGCAGCATGGAGCCTTCATGGTTCCCC
>Ga0134126_10012052_pt1 | contig 10921 bp, 11 predicted proteins | sample KB31752_FD_96881 | JGI IMG/M metagenome (GOLD analysis project Ga0134126, IMG submission 96881) | Terrestrial soil microbial communities with excess Nitrogen fertilizer from Kellogg Biological Station, Michigan, USA - KB3-175-2 | ecosystem: Environmental > Terrestrial > Soil > Unclassified ...
CTCGAACCGTACTACGCGCTCGATTACCTGATCCTGACGCTGATCGTGGTGGCGACCGGCGGCCTCGGCAGTTTGCAGGGGTCGTTCTATGCCGCGCTATTGATCGGCGTCATCGATACCTGGGGCCGGTACATCCTGCCGGCCGGCGGCGGCTTCGTGATGTACGCCATCGTGCTGGCGATCCTTCTGGCGCGGCCGCAAGGCCTGTTCGCGAGGGCGTGACGATGGCGACCGCTTCTCCCGAAACCCGCCCCGCCATCGCCAACATCCGCAGCGCCTTCGCGGCGCACCGCATCAACCTCGTCGATGTCGGCATCTGGGTCGTCGCGATCGGCGCCTATTTCGTGGTGCCGACCTACCTCTCGCTCGGCACCACCGTGCTGATCATGATCCTGTTCACGCTGTCGCTCGATCTCGCCGTCGGCTATGGCGGCATCGACACGCTGGGCCAGGGCGCGTTTTACGGCGTCGGCGGTTACGCCGCCGCGTTCTGGGCGCTCAACGTCACCGGCGAGCCGATCTCGGGCCTTGTCGTAGGCGCCCTCGTCGCGGGCCTGCTCGGCCTCGTCACCGGGCCGATCATTCTGCGCACGCGCGGCCTGACGCTGATCATGATCACGCTCGCCATCACCTCGATGCTGCACGAATTCGCCGTGACGGCGAAATCGGTGACGGGCGGCGATGACGGCCTCACCGGCTATCACATCCTGCCAGTGCTCGGCCTGTTCCATTTCGACATCTATTTCCGCACCGCCTATTTCTATTGCCTCGCCGTGCTGGCGGTCGCCTTCGTCGTGGCGCGGATCGTCGTCAACTCGCCATTCGGCCTGACGGTGCGCGGCATCCGCGAGAACCCGGTGCGGATGCGGCTGCTCGGTGTCCGCACCCGCAACCGGCTGATCGGCCTGTTCACCCTGTCGGGCGCGATGGCCGGCGTCGCCGGCGCGCTGACGGCGCAGGTGACGGGGCTGATCGGCGTCGACACCCTGACCTTCCTCGTCTCGGGCAACGCGCTGATCGGGCTGATCCTCGGCGGATTCGGCCGGCTTTACGGCGCGTTTCTCGGCGCGGCCCTGTTCTACATTTTCTCGGACCGCGCCGCGGCGATCAATCCGTTCCACTGGCTGCTCGGCCTCGGCATCCTGTTGATCCTGTCGGTGCGGTTCATGCCGAACGGCCTGACCGGCCTGCCCGAACAGCTACATCTGTTCCGCGGCAAGCAAGGCAGCGGCCTCGACCGGAGCGGCCCATGAGCGAGACGTCCGGCGCCGCGCTCGAGATCAGCGGCCTTTACAAGAATTTCGGCGCGCTCAGGGTCACGCAGGACATCAACCTGACGCTTCAGCCGGGCGCGCGCCACGCGCTGATCGGGCCCAACGGCGCCGGCAAGACCACGCTGGTCAACCAGATCACGGGAGTCCTGAGGCCGGACAAGGGCTCGATCCGCCTGTTCGGCACCGATATCACCGGCGCCACGCCGGAGCGTCGCGTCGCGCTCGGCGTCGTGCGGACGTTCCAGATCATCTCGCTGTTCCTGCGCCTGACGGTGGCCGAGAATATCGGCCTGTCCGTCGCGGCGTCGCGCTCGCTCGATGCGAAACCGTGGGGCTCGCTGCGCGACGACGACCGCGTGGTCGAAGGCGTCGCCGAATTGCTGGAACGGCTCGGCCTGACCGGCGTCGCGCATCGCAAGGTCAGCGAACTTGGCTATGGCCAGCGCCGTCTCGTCGAGATCGCCCTCGCCCTCGCCCTCAAGCCCAAGGTGCTGCTGCTTGACGAACCCGCCGCCGGCGTGTCATCGCGCGATCTCGGACTGCTGCTCGAAATCCTCAACCGGCTGCCGAAGGAAATCGCGGTGCTGGTGATCGAGCACGACATGAGCCTGGTGTTCCGCTTCGCGCAGCGCATCACCGTGCTGGTCGGCGGCGCAAAACTGGTCGAAGGCACGGTCGACGAGGTGCGCAACAATCAACAGGTGCGCGACGTCTATCTGGGGCGGCGGGCCGATGTATGATCTTCTCAACGTCAGCGGCGTCACCGCGGGCTATGCCGGCAATGTCGTGCTGGAACAAGTGTCGCTGTCCCTGCCCGCCAACACCTCGGTCGCGCTGCTTGGCCGCAACGGCGTCGGCAAGACCACGTTGCTGGCGACGATCATGGGCCTCACGCGGATCGAGTCCGGAACCGTCAGCTTCGACGGCAAGGACATCAGCGACGTGCCGACCCACGGCCGCGCCGCGCTCGGCATCGGCTATGTGCCGCAGGAGCGCGAGATTTTCCCCTCGCTGACAGTGCATGAAAACCTGAAAGTCGCGGTGCGCGCCGGCGAATGGACGCCCGACCGCATCTACGATCTGTTCAAGCCGCTGGCGCAACGGCGCGGCAATTACGGCAATCAGCTATCGGGCGGCGAGCAGCAGATGCTGGCGGTCGGCCGCGCGCTGGTCGGCAACCCCAAGGTTCTTTTGCTCGACGAGCCGTTCGAGGGTCTCGCGCCCGTCATCGTCGATCAGATGGTGGACGCGCTCGAAAGCATCCGCCAGGCCGCCAAGCTTGCGATGATTCTGGTCGAGCATCACGCCGAGATCGCGCTCGAATTCGCCAGCAGTGCGGTGATTCTCGACAAGGGTCAGGTCGTGTTCGACGGCCCGAGTCAGGAGCTGCGGGACGACCCTAGCAAGCTCGGCAATCTCATCGGCCTCGAAGAAGACGCGCGGCACTAGGTTCTAATCGGGATAGGCCGCCGATCCCCGTTTATTTGTATCGGTCGAGATGCGGGAAGGCGCTGAGCGCGGTCGGCCAGGTATAAGGCTGCGCCGGCGTCAGACAGGACTTGTCGACCTGCGACAGCTTGTTCAGCCCGAGCAGCATCATGTCCTTGGTGATTTCCTCTTCGAGGAGATGCAGCAGCTTGACCATCGCCGCCTCGCCGCCCGCCGCCAGCGCCAGCGCCTGAAGCTTGCCCATGCCGACCGCCTTGGCGCCGAGCGCCACGGCCTTGAGCACGTCGGTGCCGCGCACGAAGCCGCCATCGACGACGATCTCCGCCTGTCCCTTCACCGCTTCGACGATCGGCGGCAACATGTCGAGACCGCCCTGACCGTGATCGAGCTGGCGTCCGCCATGATTGGAGACATAAACCACGGCGACGCCGTGATCGACGGCGATCCTGGCGTCCTCGGGCGTGGCGATGCCCTTGATGACGACCGGCAGCTTGAACTTGTTGCGGACGCGCTCGATGTCTTTCCAGTTGAACCGCTCTTGATGCTCCCGGCCGGTATTCTCCATGACGCCGGTGCGGCCGCCCGTGACCAGCGGCGTGCCCTGAAAGAAGCGGTTGAGCTGATTGCGTTCGCGCCGGCTATAGGCGTCGGTATCGACCGTGAAGCAGATCGCGCGGCAGCCGACCTTGACCGCCCGCTCGACATAGGCGTCGACCCAGTCGGCGTCGCCGCGGATATAGAGTTGCAGCACCAGCCTGCCGTCGGCGCTCGCCGCCGCGACGTCGATATCGGGCTCCGTAACCGAACTGATGAAGGTCATGGTGCCGAATTGCGCCGCCGCCCGCACCGGGCCGAGCGCGCCCAGCGGGTCCATCATCGTCATGCCGCCGACCGGCGCGAACAGCACCGGAATGCGGAGCTTGATGCCGAGCAGGCTCGACGACGGATCGATCGAGTCCTGTAACACATCGCGCAGCACGCGCGGCCGCAACGCCCAAAGATCGAGCGCGAGGCGGTTGCGCGCCAGCGTGGCCTCGGTTTCGCTGCCGCCCGCGATGAAGTCCCATGAGTGCGGATGCAGCTTGCGCCGCGCCTCCGCCACCATTTCGGTGGTGGTGAGAAAGCGCCGCCCGACCTCGTCGATCTGCGCTTGTGACGGGCCGGGCGGGTTGTTGCTTAACGAATCAGCCACTCGCTAACTCTTTTTGGCGTGCACTTCGTGCCACTGATCCTTGACCGCCGGAATGGTCTCGAAGGTCTTGTTGATCAGCATGCCGTTTTCCTTCACGACCTTGCGGATATAGATGTTCCGCACGGCGTCGCGCGTCGCCGGATCGATCGAGATCGGGCCGGTCGGGCTCATCCATTTGTAGCCCTTGATCGCCGCGATGGCCTTGTCGCCGTCCCGCTCGCCCTTGGTCGCCTTCAGCATGTGAAATATGATTTCCATGCCGTCGTAGCCGAACGTGGTGATGTACTTGCTCAGCACATCCGGATCCGCGGCCTTGAGGCCGGCGATGAATTTCTTGTTCATCGGATTGTCGAGATACGGGTCGTAGTACCACGCCGTGACGATGCCGAGAGCGGCGTCGCCGATGGTCGGCAGGTAGTTCGGCGAGGTTTCGGCCGTGCCGTAATTCGGCACCGTCTTGGACAGGCCGGAATCGACATAGGCGTGGACATAGCCCAGCACCATCGGTCCGCCCGGCAGGAACGGATAGAGGCACTGCGGATTATAGTCCTTCGCCTTCTGCATATAGGCCGAGAAGTCGGTGGTGCCGATCGGCACCTTGATGACGTCGACCTGCTTGCCGCCGGCTTTCATGAAGCCATACTTGAAGGCTTCGATCGAATCCGCGCCGGGCGCATAGTCGGTGATAACCAGCGTCGCATGCGCGCAGCCATGCTTCGCCGCGTATTCTGCAATCGGCACGGTCGGCTGCCAGTTGGTGTTGCCGATACGGACGATGTAGGGCGACTTGTCGACGATGACCGACGTCGCGCCGTTGAACACGACCCACGGAACCTTGGCCTCGGTGGCGAGATCGGCCACCGCGAAAGCCTCCGGCGTGAACTCGCCGCCGCCGGCGACCGAAACGTCGTCGCGGGTGATGAATTCCTGGAAGATCTGCTTGGTGCGCGCGACATCGGTGCCGGGCGCGTCGCGCAGGATGAGATTGACCTTGGGGTTGCCGTCGCGCCCGTTATGCTCCTGCATGTAGAGGTCGATCTCGCGCTTGTAGGACTGACCCCACTGCGCGTAGGCGCCCGAGAAGGCGGCGACGATGCCGACTTTGTAGTCCGAGGCGTGCGCGGCCGGAGCGGCGCACGCCACGGCGCCGGCCATCAGCGCCAGCAGCGAATATTTCAACGTCATGCTTGTCTCCCCTGAAAAAGAGGCCGGCGGGGGCCGCGTCTCACGGCGCCGCCGGCCGTCACTGTGTCACGTCAATTCGTCGGATGCAGTTCGTGATACTGGTCGTGCACCGCCGGGAAAGTCTGGAACTCCTTGTTGTAGAGCACGCCGTTCTTGTCCTTGACCACCTTGCGGATATAGATGTTCTGCACGATGTCGCGGTATTTGGGGTCGATCGAGATTTCGCCGCGCGGACTCATCCACTTATAGCCCTTCGCCGCCGCCATCAGGGTCTCGCCCGAGCGATGACCTTCGGTCGCCTTCAGCATGTGATAGATCAGCGCCATGCCGTCATACGCGACGACCGGCACGAATTTGCGGCGGATGTTGGGGTCCTTCTTCGCCAGCGCCGAAATGAAGGCATGGTTCATCGGGTTGTCGAGATAGGTGCTGTAGAAGCCGGACGAGATCACGCCCAGCGCCGCGTCGCCGATGGCGTCGAGATTCTGCTCGGCGACCGATCCCGCGTCATAAAGCGTGATGCCCTGTTTCTGGAAGCCCTGCTCGGCGTATTGCTTGATGAAGCCGAGCGACATCGGTCCGCCCGGCATGAAGGGAAACACGCATTCCGGCTTCGAATCCTTCACGCGCTGGAGATAGGCCGAGAAGTCGGTGGTGCCGAGCGGCACCTTGATGATGTCGGCGATCTTGCCGCCCTTCTTCTCGAAGCCGTAGGAGAACGCCGCGATCGTGTCGGCGCCCGGCGCGTAGTCCGCGACGATCATCGTCACCTTCTTGCAGCCGTGCTCGGCGGCGTATTCCGCGATCGGCACGTCCGGCTGCCAGGTCGTGAAGCCGACCCGGATCAGATAGGGCGAGCGATCCACCACGATCGAGGTCGAGCCGTTGAAGATGATGAACGGCACCTTCGCCTCGGTGACGAGCGGCGCGATCGCCAGGGCCTCGGGCGTGAATTCGCCGCCGGCGGTGATGACCGCGCCGTCGCGGGTGATGAATTCCTGCTCGACCTGCTTGGTGCGCGCGACGTCGGAAGCGCCCGGCGCGTCGCGCATGATCAGGTTGATCTTCGGGTTGCCGTTCTTGCCGTCATGCTCGGCCATGTAGAGGTCGATCTCGCGCTTATACGCGGTGCCCCACTCGGCATAGGCGCCGGAAAACGCCGCGACGATGCCGATTGTCGGCCGGTCGTCGGCACGGCTTTGCGGCATTGTCGCCGTCGCGCAGATCGCGACGGCCGCCACGCCGGTCAGAAGACTACGGATCATGATGTTCTGCTTTCTCCCTTGTTTGGCTTGTTTAGCGCCCGCGACCGCCGCCCGAAATGGCGTCGGCGCGGCAGCGTCATTTCGCCGGATGAAGTTCATGCCACTGGTCGTGCACCGCCGGGAAGGTCTGGAATTCCTTGTTGTAAAGCACGCCGTCCTTATCCTTCACGACCTTGCGGATATAGATGTTCTGCACGATGTCGCGGGTCTTGGGGTCGATCGACACCGGGCCGCGCGGACTCATCCACGAATAGCCCTTGATCGCGGCGATCGCCTTGTCGCCGTCGCGCTTGCCGCCGGTCGCCTTCAGCATGTGGAAGATCACTTCCATGCCGTCATAGGCGAAGGTCAGCGTGAATTTGCGCTGAACGTTCGGGTCCTTCTTCTTCAGCGCGTCGATGAAGGCGTGGTTCATCGGGTTGTCGAGATAGGTGCTGTAATCGAGCGCCGTGATGATGCCCAGCGCGTCGTCGCCGATCGCGTCGACATAGTTTTCGGCGGTCTCACCCGTGCCGTAATCGACGATGCCCTGCTTCGGAAAGCCGGCCTCGGCGAACTGCTTGATGTAGTTCAGCGCCATCGGCCCGCCCGGCATGAACGGGAACACGCATTGCGGCTTGGAATCCTTGATGCGTTGCAGATAGGCCGAGAAATCGCTGGTGCCGAGCGGCACCTTGATGACCTCGGCGACCGTGCCGCCCTTCTTCTCGAAGCCGTATTTGAACGCGGCGACGGAATCGGCGCCCGGTGCGTAATCGGCGGCGATGATGGTGACGCGCTTGCAGCCGTGATCCGCCGCGTATTCGGCGATCGGCACGGTCGGCTGCCAGATCGTGTAGCCGACGCGCACCAGGTACGGCGACTTGTCGACGATGAACGACGTCGCGCCGTTGAAGATGACGTAGGGGACCTTGGCCTCGGTGACGAGCGGCGCCACCGCCAGCGCCTCGGGCGTGAACACGCCGCCGCCGACCACCGCCGCGTTGTCGCGGGTGATGAATTCCTGCACCACCTGTTTCGTGCGCGCGACGTCGGAAGCGCCCGGCGCGTCGCGAAGGATCAGATTGATCTTCGGATTGCCGTCCTTGCCGTCGTGCTGGAACATGTAAAGGTCGATTTCGCGCTTGTAGTCGTCGCCCCACTCGGCATAGGGGCCGGAGAATGGAGCGACGATGCCAACCGTCGGATGCTCGTCGGCGCGGCTTTGCGGAATGGATACGGTCGCGCAAACCGCGAGAACGGCTGCACCGGTCAGAAGAATACGAATCATGTTAGCCCTGTTCTCCCCGATTAAGCTCCGGCGCTTCGCTCCCTGAAGGCGCCGGCGGCGGCCCCGTTGGCCGGGGTCGCGCCGCGCGGCGATATTATTGTCAGCCTGACGGCGGATGAAGTTCGTGCCACTGGTCGTGCACCGCCGGGAAGGTCTGGAACTCCTTGTTATAGAGCACGCCGTCCTTATCCTTCACGACTTTGCGCACATAGATGTTCTGCACGATGTCGCGGGTCTTGGGGTCGATCGACACCGGGCCGCGCGGGCTCATCCATGAATAGCCCTTGATCGCGGCGATCGCCTTGTCGCCGTCGCGCTTGCCGCCGGTCGCCTTCAGCATGTGGAAGATCACTTCCATGCCGTCATAGGCGTCGACCGGCACGAATTCGCGCCTGATGTTCGGCGTCTTCTTGGCCAGCGCCTCGATGAACGCCTTGTTCGTCGGGTTGTCGAGATAGGTGCTGTAAGGCGCGGTCGACACGATGCCGAGCGCGGCGTCGCCCATGGAGTCGAGCTGGTTTTCCGCCGTGATGCCGCCGGCGTCGTAAAGCACGGCGCCGCGCTTGGCGAAGCCCATCTGCGCGAAATCCTTGGCGAAGGTCAGCGACATCGGTCCGCCCGGCATGAAGGGGATCACGCAATCCGGCTTCGAATCCTTGAGCCGCTGCATGTAGGCGGAAAAGTCGGTGGTGCCGAGCGGCACCTTGATGACGGCATTGACCTTGGCGCCCTTGCCGGCTTTCTGGAAACCGTAGGTCAGCGCGTCGACCGTGTCCTTGCCGGGCGCGTAATCGGCGACCACGAGCGTCGCGTTCCTGCAGCCGTGATCGACGGCGTAAATCGCGAGCGGCACGTTGGGCTGCCAGATGGTGAAGCCGACCAGCACGAGATAAGGCGACTTGTCGACGATGAACGACGTCGCGCCGTTGAAGATGACATACGGTATCTTCGCTTCGGTGATGAGCGGCGCCACCGCCAGCGCCTCCGGCGTGAACTCGCCGCCGCCGACCACCGCGGCGTTGTCGCGGGTGATGAATTCCTGCACCACCTGCTTGGTGCGCGCGTAATCGGTGCCCGGCGTGTCGCGCAGGATCAGGTTGATCTTGGGATTGCCGTCCTTGCCGTCATGCTGAAACATGTAGAGGTCGATTTCGCGTTTGTAGGCGTCGCCCCACATCGCGTATGGACCCGAGAAAGCAGCCACCAGTCCGACCGTCGGCCGATCGTCCGCGTGACCTGGCGGAACGGCGACGCTCGCGCAGAGCGCGGCGGCCGCGACGCCAAAAAGAATTTTTCGCATGCGTAACCTCCCTTTGTGCGCCTTGGCCTTTTGGTGTCCGAGCCGGCGCGTTGCCTTGTCAATAGCCCATCGGGGCACAGGGGGCAATCGCGGTAACGTTGGCCGATCCTTGCCAGTTGGCCGCCCGGATGCGAGCATGGTTGCCAGGATTTTGCAGGGGAGCGCCGATGCATCTGATCTTCGTGAAATTCCGGATCAAGTCCGAGCATCTGGCCGAATTCAAAAAAGAGATGGCGCGCCACATCGACTACACGCGGAAAAACGAGCCTGGCTGCGCGCAATTCGACATCGCAACCGACAAGGAAGACCCGCAGGTCTTCTATCTCGTCGAGATGTACCGCGACGACAAGGCGCTGGCCGACCACCGGGCCTCGCCGTCGCTGCCGATTTTCCGCCCCAAGATCGAGCAGTGGGCCGAAATTCGCGAAGCGAAAATGGGCAATGTCTGGGCCTCGCTCGACGCCTGAATTTTTTGTTAGGGAGACACGACAATGGGTAAACCGGTCAGGCGCGTCGTCACCGGCCACGACAAGACGGGAAAAGCGATCGTGCTGATGGACGGTCCGTCGCCGACCTGGAGCCGTAACGAAAAAAGCGGGACGGAATCCGGCCTGGTATGGATCACCGACAGCGCCCCCGCCGATGTCGCGGTCACCGCCGATCAGAGCGCGCGCAAGATCGGCATTCCGCCGCCACCGAGCGGCTCGATCTGCCGTGTCGTCGAGTTCGGCCCGACGACCAAGGAAATGGAAGCGCTGCCGGTGACGCATTTTTCCGGCGAGCTGGGCGAAGGCCACGTCGCCAAGGGCCGTCCGCCGCGCCATCCCTTCATGCACCGGACCAAGAGCATCGACTACGCCATCGTGCTGTCGGGCGAGATCGACATGCTGCTCGACGATTCCGAAGTGCATCTCAAGGCCGGCGACGTACTGGTGCAGCAGGCCACCAATCACGCCTGGGTCAATCGCGGCAAGGAGCCGTGCCGCATCGCTTTCGTGCTGATCGACGCCAAGGAATAATCATCCATGTTTCGGGGCTTATCGCTTGCCGCGCTGGCGGCGGTGTCGCTCGCGCTCGCGGGCTGCGGATCGCAACAGCGCGCCGACACGCCGCGCTGTCCGTCAGTGGTGAATTATTCCGACGCGCAGCTCACGGGAATCCAGGCATCGATCAACAAGCTGTCGAAGGATGACATCCTGCGCACCGCGATGTCGGACTATGAGCAGCTACGGGACGATGCGCGCTATTGCGCCAACCTGGAAAAAGAACAGCAGCACAAAGGCCTGTTTTAAAGAGGCCTAGATCCAGCTCCAGCGCGCGATGACGCGGCCCTGGATCAGCGTCTCGGCGTGCAGACGCTCGACCGGCTGATATTTCGGGCTGTCGGTCGAGACGCGCAGCCGCACCGGCTCGCTGCCGGCGATCATCTCGATGCGCCGCACCACCAGCGACATGCCGTCCCACACCACGAACACGCCGGCGGGGCTCGGGCGGATGTCGGACGTATCGACCAGGATGCGGTCGTTCATGCGGAAGGTCGGCTCCATCTCGTCGCCGAGAATGGTCAGCATCTTGAGATTGGCGCCGGCGGTGCGCGAACCGATCTTGATGACCTCGCGCGGCACGCTCCAGCTTCCGAGCGCATGGCCGCTGGCGCGGTCGAGACCGGCGCCCGCGGCGAGCGGCGTATCGAGTTCGTCGAACGTAACGGCGTCGTCGGTCAGGCCGCGCGCCGGCTGTACCTCGCCCCGCCCGCGCGTCGTCGCCGGCGCGTTGCGCAGCGGCGGCGGTGCATCCATCAGGGCGGTGCGCGTCTGTTCCAGTTCCGGCAGATAATCCGAGCGCGAGCGGGTGCGCGCCATCAGCGCGCGCGACGCCGTTGCGCGCGACGGTGTCCGCTTCTGTTCGATCAGGTCGGCGCCGCCGCCGACATAGGACACGGCCTCCTGCGCCGGCGCGCGGTGGCGGCGCGCGGTCGCGCCCTGC
>Ga0134126_10012053_pt1 | contig 10921 bp, 10 predicted proteins | sample KB31752_FD_96881 | JGI IMG/M metagenome (GOLD analysis project Ga0134126, IMG submission 96881) | Terrestrial soil microbial communities with excess Nitrogen fertilizer from Kellogg Biological Station, Michigan, USA - KB3-175-2 | ecosystem: Environmental > Terrestrial > Soil > Unclassified ...
ACGTGCGTGCGATGAATTCAGTTGTGCGGGCGTCCGGTGTGCGCCTTCAGCGCGTCCAGAATCGGAATCCACTGATCGTCCGTGCCGTCCAGCCGCCCGGCGGCCGCGATCACGTTGCAGAGCATGCCCTTGGCGATGAAGATGGCCCGATCCTCGATCGGCAGCCCGGAAAGCTTCTCGATCTCTTCCCAGATGTCTTGCAGACAATGCCGGGTTTGGCGCTGGACGTCCTCGTCGTAGCAGGCCGCGAACGTCTGCAACTGCATCAGCAGCCACTCGCGGTGCGTCGTCAGCTTTTCCTGATAGGCCAGGCCCATCGCCTCAAGCGCGTCGTAGCCGGTCTTGCCACCCGCCGCGTCGCGCAGCAGGCCCAGCGTGTCGTTCATGTTCTTCTCGCTGGCCGCGAGGAAGAGGTCCTTCTTCGTCGGGAACAGGCGGAAGAGGTAGGGCTGCGAAACCCCGACGCGCTCGGCGATCGCCGCCGTCGTCGCGCCCTCATAGCCGAAGCGGGCGAACACCGTGATCGCCTCCGCGATCACCTGCGCACGCCGGTCCTCGGCTGACATCCGGGGGCTCACGACCCGCCTCCTTTCGGCTTCTGTTCCGCGCTCGCGGGCGGCGGTCCCGCCCACAGAAGCTAAGTTAGTGAGCGATAACTACCATGTCAAGCCCCCGACCAGAACGGGCTCGGGAACGAGCCGGATGCCGAAGCGTTCCGCGACGCCATCACGCACGTGCGCGGCGAATCGCAGCAGGTCAGCCGTAGTGGCGCCACCGCGGTTCGTGACGGCGAGGGTGTGCTTGGTGGAGAGGGTGACGGGTCCGGAGCCGTAACCCTTGGCGAAGCCGGCTTGATCGATGAGCCAGGCGGCGAGCACCTTGATCCGGCCGTCCGGCTCCGGGTAGTGCGGCGGCGATGTCTCGCAGCGCGCCTCGAACGCGGCGAAGGCTTCCGCGTCCAGGATCGGGTTGGTGAAGAACGAACCAGCGCTCCACGTGTCGTGGTCCGCTTCGTCCAGCACCATGCCTCGCCGACGCCGCTGTTCCAGCACGGCTTCACGCACGGACTTGAGCGGTGCGCGCTCGCCGATCTCCAGGCCGAGCGCCGTCGCCACGTCCTTGTACCGGATCGAGGCAGAGAGACCGCCGCTGTCGGTGAGCTGGAAATGCACGCGCGTGACGACGTACCGACCAGCGCCCTGATGTACCGCGTCCTTGAACACGCTATGCCGATACGTGAACGCGCAATCGGCGTTGTCCAGCAACACCATCTGCTTCGCGATGCGGTCGTAAGCGTCGACCATGACGATGGTCTGACTAACATCCTGGCCGTACGCACCGACATTCTGAATAGGCGTCGCGCCAGCCAAGCCGGGGATACCTGAAAGGCATTCGATGCCTGAGAGACCTTCGTCGACGGCTTGCGCAACGGCGTCGTCCCAAGGCACTCCGGCAGCTACCGAAAGCAGACCGTCCTGGAAAGTCACGCCGGCGGTCGCGATACGCACCACGGTGCCGCGGTACCCCTCGTCGGCGATGACGACGTTCGAACCGCCGCCGAGGATAAGCAGATCATCGCCGTGCCCCTCCACGTCGCGGATCGCGGCGATCAGGTTCGCATCCGTATCCGCGGTGAAGAAATGATCGGCTGGGCCGCCGAGCCGCAGCGTGGTGTACGGCGCGAGCGTGACGTCGTGCTCGTATCCGGCGGTCATGGCAACCGGACGACGGCGACCGAGCGGCCGAGCACCTTCTGGCCCGCGCTCACCGCAGTCAGCTCGACGCGCACCTTGTTGTCCTCGAGCAGCGCACTGATCTTCCCGGAGACCTCGATGCTGGCGCCGACACCGTCATCCGGGACGATCACCGGCTTGGTGAAGCGCACCCCGTACTCCACGACCGCGCTCGGATCGCCGGCCCAGTCGGTGACCACGCGGATTGCCTGCGCCATCGTGAACATGCCGTGCGCGATCACGTTCGGCAGGCCGACCTGCACCGCGAAGCGCTCGTTCCAGTGGATCGGGTTGAAGTCCCCGGCCGCTCCGGCGTAACGCACCAAATCGGCCCGGTCCACCGGGAAGCTCTGCGCAGGCAGTTCGTCGCCGACCGCCAGGTTTTCGTAACGCGGCATCAGGACTCCCCTGCTTCGGCCTTGTCCGCCCCGCCGTTCTTGGCGGAGGTGTCTTCCCGGACGACGAACAGCCCGTACGCCGTGCAGACCGGCTCGCCCTCAACCGTACGCAGCTCGCTGACCAGCGTGATCATGTCACTGCCCGCGATGGACTTGATCGCCTCGATCTTGACGACGCATTCGATCCGGTCCCCCGCGCGCATCGGCCGCTGGTAGACGAACCGCTGGTCGCCGTGTACCACCCAGGAATCGCCCAGGCCGAACTCGGGATCGTTGACGGCCTGGTAGGCGGCCGGGATCGCGATGATGACCGGGAAGGTCGGCGGGGCGATCACATCGGGATGGCCAAGCGCCTTGGCCGCTTCGGGGTCCAGATAGGCCGGGTGCAGGTCGCGCACCGCGGTGGCGAACTCCCGGATCTTCTCGCGCCCCACCTCGTAGGACGCGGTAGGCGGATACGTCCGGCCGACGAACGACTGATCCAGCGGCATGGCCCGGCCCGTCACCCCTCTGCTCGTGACACCGGCGCGGCCTCAGACGCGCGCGCCGCGTCGGATTGGGCTTTCGTCTGACTGTGCGGTTCGCTCTTGGACTGTTCGTTCGCCGTCAAGACGCACGAGAAGCCGCTCCGCGCTGCGCGGCGTGATCACGGCTTGGTGATCGCGGCACAGAGCGGGCGGCTTCCGAGGTTCGCGGGCGCGGACTACCGGGTCTCGCGGTGGACGGTGTGCTTGCCGTCCCGCGGGCAGAACTTCTTCAGTTCAAGGCGGTCCGGGTCGTTGCGCCGGTTCTTCTTGGTGATGTAGTTCCGCTCCTTGCACTCCACGCAGGCCAGCGTGATCTTCGGGCGGACGTCGGTAGCGGCCACGGGAGCTACTCCTGTTTGCGAGCGGACAGACTGAAAAGCGGACCAGACTAGGCTACCGGATCGAGCCGGGTGCCTCGGACGCCCGCGTCATGCTTCGGGTTGTGGTAGCGGTGACCGGACTTGAACCGGTGACACAGCGATTATGAGCCGCTTGCTCTGCCAACTGAGCTACACCGCCATGATCGACTACGGCCCGCCGGGCGACGCTCGATCATGACGTCACAGGCGGGCCGCCGATCACAGAGCCCCAATACGGAATCGAACCGTAGACCTTCTCCTTACCATGGAGACGCTCTGCCGACTGAGCTATTGGGGCGAGCGAGGAAAACCATACACGGCGGACCGCGCGCAGCGAAATCCGGTTTCGCCCGGGCGAGTGGCGACAGGCGTCGAGCTGGCCGGACATCGGCGGCGTCGCAATACCCGAACTCGCGACCCCGCGACCGGCGGACAACGCGTACCCGGATACGCCAACATATCCCGCGTGACGAATGAGCCGGGGGCGAGCACCGCGAGCACAGCCGCGTCGAGCGGGCCGAGCGCTGAGAACGAGTCTCCGGACGGGGAGATACCAAGCTGGCTGCCTGAGCTCACCCGAGCCGAGCGCCGCCTGTGGGAGGCGTTCCCCTATGGCGCGACAGTCGAATACCTGTCCGGCGACCCCGAGCTCGACGATCCGGCTCAGGCCGATGAGTGGAGTGACGATCGTACGATTCGCGCGGCAGTGATCGCCGCGCTGGCCCTCGGCGCCTGCAAGCCGGTGCCGGGGCGCACCGCGGGCGTCCGGATCATCGGGGCGCGCATCGTCGGGCAGATCGATCTGCGGCACGGCCAAATTGACGTGCCGCTCACCCTGCGGCACTGCCGCATCGAGGACACGATGCGGTTGGACGAGGCGGTGACCAAGTCGATCGACCTCACCGGCTCGCAGACCGGCCGGATCATGGCCGAGGGCGCACATGTACGCGGCTCGCTGAAGCTGAACGACGTGCGGGTGTGCGGTGACCCTGATTTCGCGCTGCACCTTGACGAGATCACGATCGACACGGACCTCGCCGCGCGGGCGCTGCACTGTGACGGGCCGGTGTGCCTGATCGGCGCGCGGATCGGCGCCGTGCTGGATCTCGTTCGCAGCAAGCTGCATCATCCCGGGAACGCCGCGGTCAGCCTCGGCGGCGCGCACATCGGCCGCAGCCTGCTGCTCGGCTTCGCGCAGATCCACGGGCAGTTGCGGGTGCCGGGCGCGTCGGTCGACGGGATAGCGCTGTTCTCCGGCACCAAGATCACGGATATCGGCGGCGTCGAGATCGTCGGCCGGCAGGGCGTCGCCCTAGCCGGCGAAAGCTTCACGGCCGCCGGCGACGGGCTGTTCGAACGCGGCTTTCACGCCGAGGGTCAGGTCGCACTTATCGCCGCGAGCTTCGGCGGCGTGCTTTCTTTCCGGGGTGCGCGGCTTGAATCAGTCAACAACGATCCCGCGCTGCATTGCGGCGGCATGCAGGTCGCCCGTGGCTTCTACCTCACGGGTGGCTTCCATGCGAAGGGCGAGGTGCGGCTGATCGGCTCGCGGGTCGGCGGCAACCTTGACTTGGTCGGCATCGCGAGGGACTCGGGTCCCATCACGCTTTACCACGCGGCGGTGGCGACAATCCGCGACGGCGGACCGCAGACGTGGCCGGACGAGGTACTGCTCGACGGCCTTACCTATAACGCGTTCGATCCATACCTGCCCGGTAAGGACCGCCTCGCGCTCTTACGCCGCCAAAGGGACGGTTACCGCGCACAACCGTACGAGTTCATGGCTGCGTATTACCGCGCGCTCGGACACGAGGAGGACGCGCGCACCATCCTGATCGAGAAGGAGCGGGTGCGTCGGACCGACAGCCGGCGCTGGGACCGGTTCGTCGGAGTGATGTTCGGCACCTTGGTCGGCTACGGGTATCGGCCGATGCGGGCCGTGTTCTTCAGCATCCTGATCCAGTTGGCGGCGATCGGCTTCTTCGCGGCCGACCGGCCGACACAGATCCGGCCGGACGAGCACGTGGTCTACTACCCGGCGCTCTACGCTGCGGATTTGTTCGTTCCGATCGTGCACTTCGGGCAGGCGGACGCGTTCCAGTCGCACGGTTTCGCGGCGGTCGTGGCCTGGGGACTGCCGTACCTCGGCTGGGCGTTCGGCATCGCGATCGTCGCCGGCGCGTCACGTGCGCTGGCCCGTGGCGGCTCCGGAATGCTGGGCTGAGCCGGGAAACGTGAGCCATGACACTGTCCCGAATTCAATAACGAGGCTTTGGAATAGTTTAGGATTCAACCTAGTTGCAGCGGGTGAGGCGCCCACCCGATCCCGGCACGAGCACAGGAGTTGAATCCCATGACTGAGCTGCACGACGTTCTCGAACTGGACAAGAACGCCCAGGACCTGCTGTTTCGCTCCGCGCGCACGGCGAACACGTTCACCGACGAGCCGGTCAGCGAGGAGCAGATCGCCGCGATCTACGACCTGATCAAGTACGCGCCGACCTCGATGAACATCCAGCCGCTGCGCGTGGTGCTGGTGCGCACCCCCGAGGCTCGCGAGCGACTGGTCGGACAGCTGAGTGACGGCAACAAGGCCAAGACCCAGAGCGCGCCGCTGACCGCGATCCTCGCCTACGACCCCGAGTTCCACGAGCACCTGCCGACCGTCTTCCCGCACTTCCAAGGCGCGCAGGATCTGTTCAAGGGCAAGCCGCACCGCCACGACACGGCGAAGTTGAACGCGCTGCTCCAGGTCGGCTATTTCATCCTCGGTGTCCGCGCGGCCGGCCTCGCCGCGGGCCCGATGACCGGCCTCGACGCCGAGGGCATCGACCGCGAGTTCTTCGCCGACTCCGGCTACAAGACCCTGGTCGTGGTGAACATCGGCCGGCCCGGCGAGAACGCCTGGTTCCCGCGCAACCCGCGCCTGGACTTCGAGCAGGTCGTCACCGCCGTCTGAGCCAGCCCGATCAGGTTCGGGCGGACCCCGATACGAGCGCCGCGCACCCCAGCACACTGCGATGGCCCGCCGAAACCCGGCGGGGCATCGTGTATTCCGCGGTGCGCGAGGCGGGACTCGAACCCGCACGCCTTATTAGGGCACTGGGACCTAAACCCAGCGCGGCTGCCAATTACGCCACTCGCGCGCGCGACCATCGTACGGTACCGGCCCGCTTGAGAACGGTCAGATAGCTGCCGCTCAGGGCTCGGCAATCAGGTCGGCGGGGATGAGGGAGAAGGTCACCATGTCCTGCTGGCCATGGTGGGTGAAGCCGGCGTTTCGGGCCACGCCCTCGCGCACGAAGCCGGCCTTTTCGGCGACGCGCTGTGAAGCGGTGTTGCCGGTGGCCGCGAAGAGTTCGACTCGGTTGAAGCCGTGCTCGCGCAGAATCCACTCGGCAGCGATGCGTAGCGCCTCGGGGGCGTAGCCGCGCCCGCGCGCCCACGGTGCCATCGCGTACCCGATCTCGGTGGAGCGGCGCAGCCAGTCGGTGCTCCTGACGCCGATGCCGCCGAGGTACTGGTCCGTGTGCGCGTCGGTGATAGTCCAGTGGATGCCGTCGCCCATCGCGCGCAACAGGTGCGCGGTGTCGACGCACCAGCGGCGGCCGTCTTCGAGGGTGTACGGCTGGGGAGCGGAGAGCCAGCGCTTGGACAGATCGTCGCCGAACATGGCGACGGTGGGTTCGACGTCCTGCTCGCGGTGCGCGCGCAGCAGGAGCCGCGCCGTCTTGAGTTCGGTCATCGGAAACATGCGCACGAGCATCGGTCCAGCTTCGCAGGTCGCGTTTGAGAGTGGAATCACAACCCGTAACGGCAAAACCCCGCTGGTTGGATCGGCACCGCGTGGCAGCATGGGCTGGCAGTCGGAAACGTCGGAAAGAGGCGATCGCGATGACGGCGCAGCCCAGCGTCTCGTATTCGATCACGGTGCGGCTTGAGGCGCCCGCGCGCGGCAGCGCGGTGTCCCACCTCACCAGGGTGGTCGAGGAAGCCGGCGGCGCGCTCACCGCGCTGGACGTCTCCGGCTCCGGCAATGAGCGGCTGCGCATCGACGCGACCATCGCCGCGTCCAGCAGCGAGCACGCGAAGCGGATCACCGAGGCCATCGACGCCATCGACGGGATCGAGGTCGGCAGGGTCTCGGACCGCACCTTCCTGCTGCACCTCGGCGGCAAGATCGAGATGCAGTCGAAGGTTCCGCTGCGCAACCGCGATGACCTGTCGATGGCTTACACGCCGGGCGTCGCGCGCGTCTGCATGGCGATCGCGCAGAATCCGGAGGACGCGCGCCGGCTGACCATCAAGCGCAACGCGATCGCCGTGGTGACGGACGGTTCGGCGGTGCTCGGCCTCGGCAATATCGGGCCGCAGGCCGCGCTGCCGGTGATGGAGGGCAAGGCGGCGCTGTTCAAGCGGTTCGCCGGGATCGACGCGTGGCCGATCTGCCTGGACACCCAGGACACCGAGGAGATCATCCGCACGGTCAAGGCAATCGCGCCGGGCTTCGCGGGGATCAACCTGGAGGACATCTCCGCGCCGCGCTGCTTCGAGATCGAGCGGCGGCTGCGCGAGCAGTTGGACATCCCGGTCTTCCACGACGACCAGCACGGCACCGCGATCGTGGTGCTTGCCGCGCTGACCAACGCGCTGCGGGTCGTCGGCAAAGAGATCGGCCAAGTGCGGATCGTCGGCTCGGGTGCGGGGGCGGCCGGAACGGCGATCCTGCGGCTGCTGCGTGAAGCGGGAGCTAAGGACATAACGGTCGCGGATTATCTCGGCGTGGTGCACGCCGGGCGCGATGACCTCGGCGGGCCGGACTCGGACCTGCGCTGGGTGGCGCAGAACACCAATCCCGGCGGATACACCGGGACGCTGCGCGAGGCGCTGGCCGGAGCGGACGTGTTCATCGGCGTCTCCGCGCCGAGCATCCTCACCGGGGACGACATCGCGACGATGGCTCCCGACGCGATCGTGTTCGCGCTGGCGAACCCGGACCCGGAGGTGGATCCGGCTGCGGCGCAGGAGCACGCGGCGGTGGTCGCGACCGGCCGCAGCGACTTCCCGAACCAGATCAACAACGTACTGGCGTTCCCCGGGGTGTTCCGCGGGCTGCTGGACGCGCACGGCCACAAGGTGTCGCAGACGATGCTGCTGGCGGCGGCGCGCGCGCTGGCGGATGTGGTGAAGGAGGACGAGCTGAACGCGAACTTCATCGTGCCGTCCGTCTTCAACCCGGATGTGGCGCCGGCGGTGGCGGCGGCCGTCCGCGAGGCCGTGGACGGGAAGAAGTAGCCGGGAAGAAGCGGCCGGGACCGCGCAGGATGGCGACTCAGGCGTCCCACTAAATCCCGACTATTCGGTCATCAGAATTCTGATGACCGAATAGTCGGGATCGGTGATGTCCGCACGAGAGAGTGCGGCCAGGGACCGCGGCTACTGCTCGGGGATGAGCAGGACCTTGCCGGTCGTCGCGCGCGACTCGAGGGCCGTGTGCGCCGCCCCGGCCTCAGCGAGTGGGTAGCGGGAGCCGATCGTGATGCTGAGCGATCCGTCCGCGATCGCGCCGAGCAGCTCGCCGGTGCGCCATGCCAGCTCCTGCGGCTCCGCGACGTGGTGCTGGAGTGTCGGGCGGGTGATGAACAGCGAGCCTGCCGAGTTCAGTCGCTGGAGGTCGAACGGCGGGACCGGGCCGCTCGCCGCGCCGTACAGCGCCAGCAGGCCGCGCGGGCGCAGGGACCCCAGCGACGCGTCGAAGGTCGTCTTGCCGACGCCGTCGTAGACCACGTCGACGCCTCGCCTGTTCTCCGTCAGGTCGCGCACCGCGCCGGCCAGGTCGTCGACCTCGGTGTAGCGGATGATCTCGTCCGCGCCCACCGACCGCGCCAGCTCTTCCTTCTGCTTCGTGGACACCGTGCCGATGACCCGCCCGCCGCGTGCCTTGATCATCTGGGTGAGCAGCAGACCCATGCCGCCCGCCGCCGCGTGTACGAGCGCTGTGTCGCCCGCCTTGATCGGCCACGTCGAGGTGGTGAGGTAATGCGCCGTCAGGCCCTGGAGCATCGCCGCGGCCGCGGTCTCCAGCGGGATCTCGTCCGGGATACGCACCGCGCGGGCCGCCTCTACCAGCGTGTGCTGTGCGTAGGCGCCACTGACGCTGTCCACCGAGGCGACATGATCGCCCACGTTGAACCCGGTCACGCCCTCGCCGACCGCCTCGACCGTGCCGGCGAACTCCGAGCCCGGCGTGAAGGGCACCGGGCGCGGATAGGCGCCCTTCCGGAAGTAGGTGTCAATGAAGTTCACGCCGGCCGCAGCCACCTTGACCAGTAATTGGCCGGGCCCCGCGTGCAGCCGCGGCCCTTCGGCGTACTCCAGTACCTCCGGGCCGCCGGTCTTGCTGACAACGATCGCGTTCATGCGCGCCTCCGCGTTGGTCGATAGTTATCGAACATCGATGGTTATCGAGCCAAAGGGTGTGCCGGGCCGGGTTATTCCGCTCAGTCGGTCAGGTTCTCGCCGAACTCGAACCGTGCGCCGAGCGCCGCCAGCTTGTCCGCGAAGTCCTCGTAACCGCGGCTGATCAGCGAGATACCGTGCACGGTCGAGGTGCCCTGCGCCGCCAGCGCCGCGATGAGGTACGAGAAACCCGCGCGCAGATCCGGGATCTGCAACTCGGCCGCGTGCAGCTTGGTCGGCCCGGAGATCACCGCGGAGTGCATGAAGTTGCGCTGACCGAACCGGCAGGGCGTGCCACCGAGGCATTCGCGGTACAACTGCACCTGCGCGCCCATCGAGATCAGGGCGCTGGTGAAGCCGAGCCGCTTCTCGTACACCGTCTCGTGCACGATGGACAGCCCCTGAGCCTGCGTCAGCGCGACCACGAGCGGCTGCTGCCAGTCGGTCTGGAACCCGGGGTGCACGTCGGTCTCCAGCGCCAGCGCCTTGAGCGCGCCGCCGGGGTGCCAGAACCGGATGCCCGGATCGCTCTGAACGTCGTCGACCTCGAACGCGCCACCGACCCGGCGGAACACGTTAAGGAAGGTCATCATCGAGCCCTGCTGCGCGCCACGCACCAGGATGTCGCCGCCGGTGGCCAGCGCCGCGCAGGCCCAGGAAGCCGCCTCGAGCCGGTCCGGCAGCGCACGGTGGCTGTAGCCCTCGAGCCGGTCGACGCCGGTGATGTGGATGACCCGGTTGTCCAGCACCGAGATGATCGCGCCCATCTTCTGCAGGACCGCGATCAGGTCCACGATCTCCGGCTCGGTGGCCGCGTTGCGCAGTTCCGTCACGCCCTCGGCGAGCACCGCGGTCAGCAGTACCTGCTCGGTAGAGCCGACGCTCGGGTACGGAAGCGTTATCTTCGTGCCGCGCAGCCGCTGCGGGGCTTCGATGTGCAGCCCGTCGGCCCGCTTGTCGACCACGGCGCCGAACGCGCGCAGGGCGTCGAGGTGGAAGTCGATCGGCCGGTCGCCGATGCGGCAGCCGCCGAGGTCCGGGATGAAGGCATGGCCGTTGCGGTGCAGCAGCGGGCCGCACAACAGGATCGGGATTCGGCTTTCCCCGGCGTGCGCGGCGATCTCGGCGTGGTCCGCGGCGTCCACCGAAGCGGGGTCGAGCACCAGCTCGTCGACCACATCGCCGGTGCGTACCGTGACGCCGTGCGCCTCCAGCAGGCCGGTGACGATCCGCACGTCGCTGATCCGCGGGACGTTGCGCAACCGGCTCGGGCTGCTGCCGAGCAGTGCGGCGACCATGGCCTTGGGCACCAGGTTCTTCGCACCGCGCAGGGTGACCTCGCCGGTCAGCGGGGTGCCGCCGGTGACGTGGATGCGGTCCGGCCGCAGCTGCGGGGTATGGCCGGTGCGGGCAGCTGAACGGGACGCTGCGGACGGACGGGGCAG
>Ga0134126_10012054_pt1 | contig 10920 bp, 12 predicted proteins | sample KB31752_FD_96881 | JGI IMG/M metagenome (GOLD analysis project Ga0134126, IMG submission 96881) | Terrestrial soil microbial communities with excess Nitrogen fertilizer from Kellogg Biological Station, Michigan, USA - KB3-175-2 | ecosystem: Environmental > Terrestrial > Soil > Unclassified ...
TAACGGGAGAGCTGCAGCCGCGGCGAGAGTGATCAAAACCAGGAATACCCAGCCGACCGCGCTGTCGGCCTTGCTGTTCACGTGCGCGCCCATGATTTTCTTGTCCTCGGCAACGCGGAGAATAGGGTAATACGTGAAGGGCATCACCACCATGCCGAAGATGACGGAGATGTTGATGAGTGTGAGCGGCCGGATTCCTGTGAGCGAGATGACCATCCCCAGGACGAGCATTCCAGTCCACGCCAGCGTATAAGCCGGCGCTGATTTTGCGGGCATGTCCTTTCCCCATTGCAGATTGAAAAACTGACAGATGTTGTAGGCGCCGGAAAGCGCGGTCTCAAGGGCTGCGCCGCTAACGCAGGCCAGTGATCCCAGGAGAGCGATGATCAGTGCTCGTTGCGCAAATGGGAATACCTCCGCCATGAGGCTGGTGCTAAGGATTTCCGGGAAAATGCCATGCGGTCGAAGAACGATCGAGCCGAGGACGAGCAGGGCTGCAGTCAGTAATGCGCCGAGTGTTGCTCCAAGGCTCGCGACGAAAAAGTTTTCCGCAAGATCTTTCGTTTTCCAATCCTCTTCGATGGCGCCAGACGAATAGAAATGGACTTCGTAAACCATCAACACGGCGCTGAATACTCCGACGGCGAAGTAGCCATACAACAAAGCCCCGTGGAGATCGTGGCGAGGCAAAGTAGGCAGTAGACCATGCGCGACCGCCGCCCAGTGCGGATGCAACATCACGGCAGATACAACGGAAACGATCATCAGCAAACCGGCAAGGCCGAATGTCCGCTCAATCCAGCGAAACTTGAACGAGTGCACAATCAGGCCAAGCACAAGAGTTGCGGCAACGAGCAATAGCTTCTCATTCCATCCGCTCACCAGGTTCAAAAGGATGGCGACACCGGCCAATTCCGCAGCGCATGTGATCAGGTCGAGGAGGTTCGAGGCAATCAAAGTAGCGAGCCCGGCCTTGAAACCCAGTTGCGTGCGCACGACAGAAAATACGGGCTCGCGCGCAACCACCGCAATGCGACCGCACATTTCCATGTAGACGATGATGGCTGCCGTTCCTAGAACAATCGCCCAGAGCAGCGCGTATCCGAAGAGTGCGCCGGCTTGCAGGGTGAAGACAATCTGGCCAAGGTCGATGAATCCTCCCAAGGCAGTCATGATTCCGAGCGTGATGCCCAGGATCTTTGTCATAAGGAAGCGCTGGCTTGCTTAAGCTGGCGCTGGATCTCCAGGATCGTTCTCTCGCGATCTTGCAGGGCCGGAGGCTTGCCCAGCGAATTCGGGATTTCCAGAACTTCGCGCCGCAATGATTCCAGACTGTCGTTGCACGTGCGCACTGCCGCGGGGGCGGCTGGTGCTTCGGCCATCTGTTTGAGTTCGGACTCGGACTGCTGGATGAGTTCCGACAACTGTTTCGCGTGTCCGGCCGCGTAGTTCACCGTCGCTTGACCATTGCGGACGAAGTTGACGAACAGGTCTGCTTCCGACGCCAGGGACATAGCCGATCGAAACTGCGAGCGAAGTGATTCAATGTCGGTCGATTTGGATTGTCCGCAACTAGCCAGGGCCATTAAGACCAGCAGCACCACGCCAAGTTTGCCGAAGCTGCGCACACGTCAGAGATGCTGGCAAAGGTTTGCTGTTTGCTTGCGTCGAGTCGAAAAAGGCCAACATCGGCCGCTAGTTTCGTGAGCTCCGATTGCAATTCAGCCGGCGAACATGTTCTTCTAAGTCCCGCATGGTGCAAGCAGACTCGCAGGTGGAAACGCCGGGACCGCGACATTGGCATGCGGTTACTGCGGCTTTTCTGGGCTGGACCCTCGATGCCTTCGACTTCTTCGTCCTGGTCTTCCTCGTAGATACGCTAGCTACGCAGTTTCATGTCAGCAAGCCACGCATTGTTTTCACAATCACGATGACTCTCGCCATGCGGCCGGTGGGAGCAATCGTCTTCGGCCTGCTCGCAGATCGGTATGGCCGACGCCGGCCGCTAATGGCGAATGTCATTTTCTTTTCCATAGTCGAACTGCTCTGCGGATTCGCACCGAACTACACGGTGTTCCTGGTTCTGCGCACGATTTATGGGATCGGAATGGGAGGCGAGTGGGGCGTCGGCGCATCGCTCGCGATGGAAGCGGCTCCGGGACGCTGGCGAGGGATTCTCTCCGGCATCTTGCAGAGCGGATATTCGATCGGCTACTTGCTCGCGGCTGTGGCTGCGCGATTTATCGAGCCTGCGTGGGGTTGGCGCGCCATGTTTTGGGCGGGCGGTGTCCCTGCCCTGCTCGCACTTTACATCCGCTGGACCGTTCCTGAATCAGAAGCGTGGAAGCAGCACCGCGCACCAACAACAGCAGCAATACTCGCGGTCGTCCGTCGTCATTGGCGGTCAGCGTTGTATCTCGTACTGATGATGACGCTGATGATGTTCCTGTCGCACGGCACGCAGGATCTGTATCCCGATTTCCTGAAGTCCACGCATGGAGCGTCGCAGAAGACGGTCTCGTACATGGCAATCCTCTACAACATCGGCGCGGTCGTCGGCTCGATTGTTTTCGGCCATTACTCGGAAATATCCGGGCGGCGCAGGAGCATGATCGCGGCGCTCGTGCTCTCGCTGCTTATTATCCCGGCATGGACCTTTGCCGGGCCGCTTGTAATCATCGCGGTCGGAGCATTCATCATGCAGGTTGGGGTACAAGGCGCGTGGGGGGTGATTCCCGCACACTTGAACGAGCTTTCGCCAGATGAGACACGCGGGTTATTGCCAGGATTAGCGTATCAATTGGGAATATTGCTCGCGGCGCCAGTGAACAATATCGAATATTTTCTGCGCACAAAGTTCGGATATTCGTGGGCACTGGCGGGATTTGAAGCAGTGAACATTGCTCTGCTCATGACGGTGCTGATGCTTGGCTCCGAACGCAAGGGGCGATCTTTCGGAGGCACGCAGAAGACTGGTCTGACACTGTGAGATCAGGGCAGGCTTTCGCACCTGCCCCGGTTCCCTCAACATCTCAACTTTCGGGTCAGTTATTGAGCAGCAATTCCTTGAATACCGACGTTTACTGAAACCGTTCCGAGCGATGTCAGATTGCCGCCGTTAACGCCGAAGATGAGGACCTTCCCCTGCGCCGACTCATCGACGTAGAGAAACCGACCGTCGTCTGATAGCGCCGAATCAATGGGAGCTCCACCAGGATTCGCCGCGATCGCATCCAGCAACGTCACGGTGCCATTCACATCAATGGCAAAAGAAGACAGCGTGCCGCTCCCAGTATTGGACACCAAAGCAAACTTGCCGTCGCGTGGCACCGAAATCCAGCAGGTCGCGGCTTGCGTGTCGGAAACCGCGCCGCTGATGGTATTGAGCGCGTCGGCTCCCACAAGTTGGTAGGAAGACATCGATCCGGCAGCCTCGCTGACCAGCGCGGTCTCATTGTGACCAAAGCGAATGCCGAAGGGTTGTGCACCGGCTGAGACCTGGGGCACCGGAGTGCCGGCAATCCCATTTGCCGCAACCGGGAAAATTAAAATCTGATTGGTTGCTGAAACCGCAACCAGTAGCTCGCTGCCATCAGGAGCAAAGCGCACGTCATTCCCGGCCATCCCCTCCGGAAGAGGCACGGTTGCAATCCAGTGCAGCACACCGTTCACGTCGAGACGAAAGCCCGTCACATTTGGCGCCTTGCCTTTAGAATTCAGGACGTAAACAAGATCACCTGAAATTGCAAGGCTATTGGGGAAGTCTCCGCCTGACCGCGTCTTGCTCAGCCAGACCAGGCGCTCCTGGTTCACGCCCAGAACCGATACCTCGTTGCTTCCGGCATTCGCGGCGAGCAGGAAATGCCCGTCCCCAGTCAAGACCAAGGAATCCTGCGAGCCGAGAGGATCGGCTCCATTCGGGCCTGTGCCTTTGCCACCGTTTGCGACTTCCCGCAACCAAACAAGCGAGCCATCATTCATGCGTGAATATTGGATTACCGAGTTCTGAGGATTCTTGTTGCTCATGACGTAAACGAACTTGTCACCGTGCGAATCAGCTCGCAGTTTCGGGGACTGAAGGGCTACAAACAGCGCGAGTGCGAGAAATGGGAGAGCAATATTCTGGGCGAAGAGGTGGACCCGCATGAAATTTCCTTTCCTGAAAAGCTGGGGTAAAGCTGCAAGGGGGATGTCGCGTCTGTCAAAGCAATCCCCCTTTCAGCCATAAATTTATTTGTCAAAACTTTTTGACGCGCATTGCACACAACGCATGTGAACGTATTCCGCATCGCACGGACGTGCGTAAGTACGTTGCCGCCGTTTTTCTTATGACATCGTTGTCGGCCTGGGCGCAGGTTACTCCCTACGTAGGAGTCATTGGAGGAGTTGCGACGTTGTCGGGCGATGGAGGCTCGCAGCGGACCACAACCGGGTTGAGCTTGTCATCTTACTCACCGGCGAACGGAGGCGCCCTGAATGCGTTTGCGGGCCTGGACCTGCACAATTATTTCAGCGTTCAAGGCAATTTCATCTGGAACCGAAACAGCTTGCATCTGAACTCCGCATCCTCCGGTGGAAGTTTCTATCAGGAAGATCGCAGCAGTTCCCAGGAAGCGGGAGTCCTGGATTTTCTCATTTATTTCCGCGGACGGAATAGCAAGATTCGGCCGTATCTGGGAACTGGGGCAGGCATCATTCACTTTGCGAGCAGCATCGAGCGCGTGGTCGCATCCGGAGCCGCGCCGGTTTTGCCGCCGGGCCAGTTTTCAAACAGCGGGCCGGTGTTTCGGTCGCATGTTGGAATTGACCTGCGCATCCGGCGAAAATTGTCGTTCCGCTACAGCTTCAGCGAGATGATTGGGCACAATCCAATCAGCAAGCAGCTGTCTCCGCCGGGACCGCGTGGGCTGAAAAACTTCCAGAATCTCTTCGGTTTTGTCACTCGATTCTAACGTCTCTATGATTCTTTGAATTTCACGTAAGGACAATTCAGCCAGAAGATCGGCGGATGGTCGAAATGTTCGGCCAAGACTCGCGCATGACAGGTCTGGCAGAAGAACGGTGACTTTGGCTTCTCGCCAACAGGAGCAATCTGCACCATCGTTTCGAACACGCAAATCCCCTGACCTGATGCCACCGAACGGTCGAGGCTTGCCAGGGCGCCGCTCTCGCGCTGCTTATGGACAAAATTGGTGTAAAGGCGCGCTTTGAGCGACGACGGAGCGCGTTCGAATTGATCTCCGTAGCCAGCAAACAAGTCGCGGAAATTCATATCGTCATCAAGGCCTGGCATCGATCCACCTCCTACGAAAGCTCTGCCGCGCACGAGCCAGCAGTCGTTCTATTGCCTTCTCAGTTTTGCCGGTCAACTCAGCCATTTCACGCGCACTCTTTTCATCTCGGTATCTCCACAACAAGGCAAGGGAGTATGCCTCCGGCAGGTCCGCGAGGATCTTGTCAATGCGCTCCTGCTGTGTGGCAGAATCCAGTTCATCCTCAAACGCAGGCGTTATAGTGAGTTCCTCGGATGCGCCGTCTTCTTCGGGGAGATCCGTTTCCAGAATGCGCCGACGGTAGTAGTCGTCGAGTTTGTGGCGAGCAATTCCTAACACCCAACTGCGCAGGCTGGATTCCTGGCGATAACTCGGAAGCGCCTGCCAGGCGGCTAACAGGATTTCCTGCATGAGATCTTCCACGAGTTCGGCGCGCGGCATCAGTCGATGTCGAACGAAACCGTAAATCCAGTCGGTACATAACTCCACGAATTCCGCAGTGGACTTTCGCTCCTTGGCTAAGACCGCCTGCACGAGCCTTTGCTCGCTTGTTGCGGGCTGGACAGTAGCTGGGCCGGAATTGATTGCAGGCTGTATTCGCATACGAAGGAACGGAGGTGCAGCTTACCCTGGATGTCGTGCGTACACTCCAGAATCCCCCGCGTTGGCGGAGTTCGGCAAGAAGAAAGCTGGTTGTCGGGGATCGGCGCAGCGAAGTTGCCCCGAAGCGTTCTATTTCGCCATTGCTGACAACTGGCGGACGGTGCTGATGAATGTGGTCGTGGCGCGGGTGAGGGTGCGATCGCGACGATAAGCGACGCCGAGCTCCCGCCACAACTCTTCGCCTTTGATCGGAATGAGTTTCACGCGCCCGGCAAGCACCTGGTCGCGTGCAAAGCTGGCGCTGATGATGGAAACGCCCAGGCCGGCGGCGACGAAGCTCTTGATCATGCCAACGCTGGGGAGTTCCATCCGAATTTGCAGCTGCCCTGCATAGGGGCGAAATAGCTTGTCCATCAAACGACGACTAAAGCCGGTCTTTGGCAAAAGAAGCGGCTGCTTCGCAATTTCATTCACTTGAACGACTTCCAATTTCGCAAGCGGGCTTTGCGGACTGACCATCAGCATTAATTGATCGCGGAAGATGGGATGCGTGCGGACATTGGAACTCTTCACCGGAAGTGTGACAATCCCTACATCAAGGGCTCCCGTTTCCAGCTTCTCGACGATCTTGTAGCTGAAATTGCGGTAGATGCTGATCTGCACGCCGGGATACAGGCTGCAGTACTTCGCAAAAACGTCAGGCAAGACATAGAGGCAGGTCGCTTCGTTGGCGCCGACAGTGATGGTCCCGCGTGGCGTGTTGCCCTGATCGGCCACTGCGAGCAGGGATTCGTCGCGCATCTGCAGCATTCGTTCCGCGTATGCAAAAAGAGCACGACCAGCCGGCGTTAAGGTCACATCTTTGCCGCTGCGGTCCAGCAAGCGGTCTCCATAAGCCTGTTCCAGTTGGCGGATTTGTGCGCTGACGGCGGACTGCGAACGGAATACCTTTTGCCCGGCCCGCGAGAAACTTCCAAGCTTCGCCACTTCCAAAAATGTGACCAGCTGATCGAAGTCCATTGTTGCCGGAATTATACAGAAACGCCCCGCCCGGAAGCTGGGCAGGGCGCGCCTAAGAAACTACATTTCTCCAGGACTAAGCTGCTCTGCGTTCAGTACTGGCTTGCGGATTGACCGCGGTTTCACCGATTTGGGTCAGCTTGGCATCAGCAGCTTTCTCCTCATTCAAGGTTTGCTGCAACAATGTGGCGGCTTCGGTGTACCCGAGTTGCTGGGCGAAAGAAACTAGCGATCCGTACACTGCCATTTCATAGTGCTCGACTTTATTCCCGCCGACGATTAGAGCAGCATCGCGCAGGTACGAAGCGTCGATGTCGCCGCTCATGTCCTTCGCCGCGCTGGTGATCTCGTCGAGAATGTCGTTATCCTTGGTTTTTGCATCTGCTCCCACGATCGAGAACACACGTTCCAAGCGGGAAACGTGGTTGCGGGTTTCCTGCAAGTGCTGATCGAGGGCGCGGCGCAACTCTGGCGACGTCGCGGACTCAATCATCGTGGGAAGGCCTTTTTTCACGAGCTTCTGCTCGCAGTCATAGGCATAACACAGCTCGGTTACAAATAGGTCGCGAAGATTCTCTATTTTCATCTTTAACTCCTTGGCTGCTGGACTGAGTTGGGTTTCTATCGATTGGTCTGACAGAATTGAGATGAGCCGCATCGGGTTCGCGCTGTACCCTGTGAAACCTGTGGTGTAGGAATGCAGAGTAGGCCATCAACTCGCGACGAATTTACCTGTGCGGCGGAGAGAAGCAGCGGAATTCGTATCAAGCTGCCGATTTGTGACCTTCCTGACGAATCGCATGCTGGACAGCACGCCGTCCCTCGAGTTCGGCCTCTTCCCTGCTTCCTGCGCTGCCAGAATGCAAAAACTGATTCACAGGCCTGACACGATAAACGTTGTATTTCCATCCGGTCGGGACCAGGGTGGCCGGATCGAGCACCCGTTCGACTTCATAAGCGTAATCACCTTCGTAGATTCGCATGGCTTCTTCTCCAAAATGGCGCGACTGAATCTCAGGAACTGGTTTGCATGTAACGGAACTGCTTCGATGCCGTTGCTCGCGTAACCTTTGCTCTGGGATGCTGGAGGTGATTTGCCCTTGTGACCAGAGTCACAGACAGGATCCTGCGCAATCTGGATAATGCTTACATCCCTCGTGGGAGTTTTCACAGAATGCCTGGCAAAAAATTATCGCCTGAATTGAACAAAGCCCTTCATGCTGCTTCCAAACCAATGAAGAAGAAAAAGGGGGATCTGCTTTTCCGTGCGGGAGAGCAGGCGCGAGGGGCTTTCCTCGTGAAGCGAGGCAAAGTGCAATTGCAATTGGAAGGGGCTGCGGAACTCTATCCGACGCGCATGCTGGGCCCAGGATCGTTGGTTGGTCTGCCGGCAACGGTTTCAGGTGAACCGTACAGCCTGACCGCAGAAGCCGTACAAGACTGCCAACTAGATTTCATCGCTCGCAAAGATTTACTTGCATTGCTGCAGAACAATACGACAGCCGCGTTACAGATTCTGCAGATTCTAAGCGAAGAGATTTATCAAATGCGGAACACCGCCAAGAAAGCTTTGCCGGACCAGTACGAAACAGTTCAGTAGCAAGCCGCGCTGCCATCTAGTCCAAACACTCAGTTAGGACTTATCTTCCTGCGATTTTGCAGGATGTTCCGATACAACTCGCATTGTTGTGGTCGCAACCCGCCGGAATGGGAAACGATCTGGTCATCTTGGGTTATCGAGATGTAATTTTGTGAGTGACCGAACTCAGGCCACTTTGGGACGGATACGCCGTTGGGATCACCGGTTCTGGCGAAGTTCGTCCAGTAGGTTTCGACCCAATCGGCAATCTTGAAATCCACAGCTCCGAAGGGGCCCGCGATGTTCCCGGTTTTTGGGTAGAAGCCAAAAACGTACGGCAGGTCGGCGGAGTGCACGGCGCCATCTTTCTCTTGGCCGGGAATGGCGTGCTCGAGTTGATATTCGTAAACTGCATTCTTCGCAGCGTCATGAGTGATGGCTTGCGTGGTCACCGGACAGCGAAAGATCTGGTCCGCGAGCCATTGGTTGCCTGCCGAACCGTAAAGTGGATCAGTTTGTCCTGCTCCTCCGTTCGCCAAGCCATATAGTTCCATCGCCCGCGGCGCCAGTTCGCCGGCAAATTGCTCGATGAATTTTCGCAGCGCATCCGGCGGTCCGTCGAAACTGAACTCACGGTTCGTGGTTCCGATGAGTAGTGGGATATGAGCTTCAGCGGCCTGCGCGAAAATGTCAGTGGGGTTTTCAGCAAGCACGTAGCCGTCAAGAATTGGGCCAAGCATCGGCGGAGCATTGGCATCCTGCTTGGAGGTAGCATCCAGGAGTTCGGGAATTGATAAGCCGCGCAAGTAGTTTACTGCGCCTTTTCCCTGCGGAGCCTTGAGGTTTGCTGCGAGAGTTTCGCCAGCTTTTTCGGCAATGGCCAACCGCGGAAGCGGTGACATGAACGCGGACCCGCTTTGCACAATCGCCCGCTCGAAAAGATTTTTTGACAAGGGCGAGGTCATCAACAAACTCGTATCCTGCGCGCCCGCGGATTGTCCGAAGACGGTAATGTTGTCAGGATCGCCACCAAAGTTTGCGATATTCTTCTTTACCCATCGCAGCGCCGCGATCTGATCCATCAAGCCGTAGTTCCCCGACGACTGGTGCCCGGACTCATTCGTCAATCCGGGATGCGCGAGGAAGCCAAACACTCCGAGGCGATAATTCACGGTCACAAGCACCACTCCGTGATGCACAAGTGTTCCATCTTTGTAGAGCGCGGACGATGCGGTGCCACCAGCGTTGGCGCCGCCGTGCAGCCACAACATCACCGGCAACTTTGATTTCGGGGGCCACGCTGGAGTCATTACATTCAGGAATAGGCAGTCCTCTTTGCTGGTCTCGGCATCGTGCTTGTTCCAATCTCCGAGGACAGGCTGCGCACAGGGGGCGCCGAACTTCGAAGCATCGCGCACACCGGTCCAAGGCGCGACTTCAACGGGCTCGTGCCAGCGCAACTTTCCAACAGGAGCTTGCGCAAAGGGAATGCCCAGGAATTCTGCGCCTCCGCTGGACCGAGCTATGCCACGCAATTGGCCGGCGGAAGTTCCCACGATGAATTGCTCATCGCTCGCTGACAACAAAGTCGTGGAAACAAGGAGAACCAGGAGTGCGAAGCTGAGGACTTTGAAACAACGAAGCTTTCCGATACCGTGCACAGTTCCTCCGACAGAAATGCAACGGTATTGTATCTGGCGTTAAGAAATGAGACGGAAGGGTGTTTACCAGGCGCGAGTTCGCTCGAATTCAGTGCGATCGTTCTGCTGCTTCTGATCGTCATTGCGCTTCTTTTGCAGATATGACTGAATGGCGGCTTCTAGCCTGCCGTGATCGTCGCCGGAAAAGTCGATGAACTTGAAGGGCTGCAACTCCCATGACATCGGGGTGAGCATTTCTGCGGAGCCCAACACCGATCCTGCGGGCGTCAAAAACATCAGCTTGCCGACAGATCCTTGGCGAACCGGACGCTGCAACGAAAGGAGTCCACCGGTCAGAGAAACCACCTTCAGTCGACCGGACGTTCGGTTGCCATCGTTGAAGCGGACGACGGCGGGAATACTTTCGTCCAGGCGTACCCGTTCTGCCCGGCGTTGCGCGTTGTGTTGGGGAATAAACGGCATAAAAAGCTCAACAACAGTATGCGAGTGCCAAGGTGGCAAAGCGAGATTACGTAAGGCCAAAATTGCCTTCGCTGATGGACCATCTCGGCTGCGTAAAATTCTTAAACTCAGCTACAACTTTCGATGCAGGGCGAATCGATTTTGCAATCGTGATCCTTCCAGTCAGCAAAAACCCGCGTCAAATAAGGGTTTTCGCCTTGACACGCAAGTTGTTTTCTTCTATCAAGGTAGACACTCTACGACGGGCGATTCGTGCGTCCGACCTTCTTCCCGTCGCTCTGCTCCCAGGAGGGCAAGATCAATGCGCAAGCTTCGTTGGGTA
>Ga0134126_10012055_pt1 | contig 10920 bp, 9 predicted proteins | sample KB31752_FD_96881 | JGI IMG/M metagenome (GOLD analysis project Ga0134126, IMG submission 96881) | Terrestrial soil microbial communities with excess Nitrogen fertilizer from Kellogg Biological Station, Michigan, USA - KB3-175-2 | ecosystem: Environmental > Terrestrial > Soil > Unclassified ...
CTAAAAGAGGAATATCAACGATTGGCCGGTAAATTGGAAAACGAAATCGCAAGGCATATGCATAATGAAGAGGGCAAGGAACAATCTCCCGTTCGGGTAGTTACCGAAATGCAAAACGCACAAATTGAAATTGGTCTTTTCCAACGCAAACTGCTATTGCAGATCCACAAAGACGGAAATGTCAGCAATGATGTCTTGAGGCAAGTAGAGAAGGAGCCAAAATCGTAAAATCGATTGCCGGAGCTCAAGTGCCCAGCCTTGACATTTCCCGGAGAACCAACGCGCTCCAATGAGAGCATCCCATGGACCGAAGAAGCTTTCTACAGCAGACCAACAATATCCGCAGGTACCTGGACACGAGATCGCTGGTATAGTCACGGCAATAGGGAAAAACGTCACCAAGTTCAAGATAGGCGACAAAGAGAAGAACACCATTGCGACAACCAGCGTACCGTGCTAAAAATGAAGATCACCATCGGCGCAAAAATTTTCGAGGCGACCCTTTTCGATAACGAGGCAACAAAGGCATTTACGTCTCTTTTACCCCTTACCATAAATATGACCGAATTGAACGGCAACGAAAAATACTACTACCTCCAAAGCACCCTACCTACAAAAGCCGACGCTATCGGGAAAATACAAGTCGGGGATCGGATGTTATATGGTGACAATTGCCTGGTACTTTTTTACAAAACCTTCAATACCACATATGCCTATACACGCATCGGGCGAATAAATGACGCGACCAGGTTATCGGCCGCCGTAGGAAACGACAACGCCACCGTTACCTTTGACCTAAAATAAGTATTTTGGGACGTAGGTTCGACACCCTCCCTCTCCGCAAACAAAGCAAACGCCCCTGATAGGGGCATTTGTTTTTCTGGGGAACGATGCGAGCTTGCTCGTGCTATTGTTAAAATTGACTTACTTGGAGAATGGACCGACTGAAATAAAAACCGAAAAAATGCAAACGCAATCGATGTTGAATGTTTCATTGGCTATTTACCCCAGGAGTTAATGTCTTAGAATTCTTATGCCCTGCTCTTCAAATATTGATCAGGAGTAAGTACCGCCATTTGGCTGTGTTTAAAATCTTTCGTATTCCTGGTAATGATAATTTTTACATCTTCCGACAAGGCCGCGAAATGTTGTAATGCATCCTCAAAATCGCTAAACTCTGATCCCAAAGCTTGCATAACTGCCACTTTAGGCAGTCCAATAACATCAATAAGCCTGGCGAGTTGCGTTAACTTCTCTATAACCTTTTTATGTGGCCCCAGTTTTCTCAATATATAGTAGGCATTAGAAAATACCAGGCCCGTCGTACAAGTAGATATCTTCTTTTTTTCTGACAATGAGAATATCCGCGCAGCATCCAGTGCAAAGGGCTCTCTGGCAGTCATAAAGTCCAGAATGACATCGGTATCAATAAATAACTTATTCAAATTTGCGTCGTTTCTCTTCCCTTAATACCTTTTTATAATCAAAATCTTTGGGAGCCTTAAAAGAGCCCAATAGTGATTTCACAGAAGGAGTTAACTCTTCAGATGGTTCATTGTTAAATTCCGTCAGCGATTTGAAATAGCTCTCCACCAATTCGGACACACTTCTCCCCTTAGCTCTTGCATACCTCTTCGCTTCCTGAATGACTTTATCATCTAGTGTCAAGGTTAATTTCGTTGTCATACACGTGTAAAATTTACAATAAAGATACGTATTGCAAAAGAGATGTCCTAGCATTCCTAAATAGCATATTTATTATTATATTTGGACAATTCAGCAGATTTAATATTAATTCATCGATTTTACTCCAAAAACATTGTCAAAACTGAGGAGAAAAAAAATACCCTTTGCATATCAGCCGTAAATTTTTTTGCGTGATTGTTTATTAATCGTAATATTGCAATGAAACGATATTCACATGGGCCTGACCAAATCCGAAATATTCACCGATAAACAGAACAAGCTCGCGGGCATGATGAAGGCCCTCGCCCACCCTGCTCGTATCGCTATCATCCAACATCTGATCAAGGCGAATGCCTGTATCAATGGCGACCTTGTGGAGGTGCTGGGGTTGGCCCAACCGACCATCTCCCAACACCTCAAAGAGTTGAAAAACGCAGGCCTCATCCAGGGCACCATTGAAGGCACCAGCGTATGCTACTGCATCGAGCCAAAGACCTGGGCGCTCTACCAAAAGGACATCGGCGCCTTGTTCGCCGCATACAAAGGCGCCGACAACTGCTGTGGCTAATCCCGGAACCTTTTTTTTGAGCCAAATCATCGTAACATAGCAATATTAAAATAAGCCCGCGACTACCCGCGGCCGAAACAGCCCACTAACACGATCAATTAATTTAAACTATACATCATGGAAACCACCGAACAGATAAAAGAAATGGTACGCGAGAAATACAGCGCCATCGCCCTCCAAAACAAGGAAGACAACGCCGCATCCTGCTGCGGCTCCGGCTGCTGCTCTATCGAAACGGCCAACATCATGACCGACGACTACACCACACTCGAAGGCTACATTCCCGATGCCGATCTGGGCTTGGGTTGCGGGTTACCCACCCAATTTGCGCAGATCAAACCCGGCGATACTGTCATCGACCTTGGGTCCGGCGCAGGCAACGACTGCTTTATCGCCCGCAAAGAGACTGGTGAGACCGGCCGCATCATAGGCATCGACTTCACCCCGGCCATGATCGAAAAGGCACGCGCCAATGTCGATAAGCTCGGCTACAACAACGTCGAGTTCCGCCAGGGAGATATTGAGAAAATGCCCGTCACCGCGAATGTCGCTGACGTCATCGTCTCCAATTGCGTGCTGAACCTGGTCCCGAACAAAATGGGCGTTTTCCGGGAAATCTACCGCGTCCTGAAACCCGGTGGACATTTTAGCATTTCCGATATAGTTCTCGCCGGCGAGCTACCCGCCAGGATCCGCGAAGCAGCCGAAATGTATGCCGGCTGCGTAGCCGGTGCCATTCAGAAGGACGAATACCTGGGATTGATCGACGCCACCGGATTCCAGGCTATTACCCTACAGAAGGAAAAATCCATCACCGTCCCGGACGACATACTTTGTCAGTATCTCACCGCCGACGAGATCACCGCCTTCAAGAACTCCGGCACCGGGATCTACAGCATCACCGTCTATGCGGAAAAACCCAAAGAAAAAGAAGCAAAAACCTGTTGCGGTCCAGACTGCTGTCGATAATTACCAGCCGATGAACGGCATCGCCGTCGGCGGGGTTATCCTGCTGGAAGCTATGTTTGCAGGCCCCATCTGCGGCGCTTCTATGAATCCGGCCCGGTCCCTGGCACCCGCCCTTGTATCAGGAGAAACCCAAAACCTATGGGTCTACCTGACAGCGCCCGTAGCGGGTGCCGCCCTCGCCATCCCTACCTCGAACTATCTAAATACAAAAAATGAAAATCGCCCTGTTCTCTGACATACACGCCAACCTACCAGCGCTCGAAGCCTTTTTTGCCAGCATCGAGCAACAAAAACCCGACGCCATTTACTGTTTAGGCGACCTGGTAGGGTATAACATATGGCCTAATGAAATCATTAACGAGATTCGTAGCCGGGGCATTCCCACCATCGCTGGCAATTATGACTACGGCGTCGGCCGTACCAGCGACGACTGCGGCTGCGCATATAAGACCGATGAGGAAAAAGCCAACGGCGCGGTCTCCATATCCTATACTAACCAGGTCGTCGGGGAAAAAGAGCGTGCCTACCTGCGAGCCCTCCCGGCCCATATTCGCGTCGAGTTCCAGCTAAACCAGGACAAGCTCAACCTGCTGCTGGTTCACGGCAGTCCCCGCCGCGTAAACGAATATCTGTTTGAAGACCGGGAGGAAAAAAGCCTCCTGCGAATCATGCAGGATGCCGATGCCGATATAATGTGCTTCGGCCACACCCATAAGCCGTACCACCGCATCCTGCCCTCCTTTGCGGGCGAACCATCCGTTGCGGACGAGCCATCCGCCGGACCGTCCGCGCCCCTCCGGCCTGGGCACGCGTCCGGCTACCGCCATGCTATCAACATCGGCTCCGTCGGCAAGCCCAAAGACGGCGACCCCCGCGGCTGTTATGTCCTTCTGCGTATCGATGACCACAGCAGCACCAGCGACAAAGACAGCATTCAAGTAGAATTTATCCGTTTTGAATACGATGTAGAGAAAGCCGCCAAAGCCATCGAAAGCAGCCCTTTACCCCAGGCATTTGCCGACGCCCTCAGGCAGGCCCGTTAGAGCAAGCTAAAAATAGGCTAACCATAAAACAATTCCCGCGCCATTTGCAGCTTTCGTAAGAAAAGAGTATCTTACGAATAATCCTAATATGATTGAAAAACCGCTCGACCATAAAGTTGTTCCTGGCCGTTCTATTCTATAGTTGTCTTCAGGTCAACGCGCAGAATATATCTGGTATCGTCAATGCCTATTACCAGGTAACGGCCATCAATTCAGCAATTAATTCAGTGACTGTCGACGATGCCGCCGGCCTGTATCCGGGCGAGCGGGTGCTCCTTATCCAGATGAAAGGGGCTGCCATCAACAGCGCGAATGCTTCGACTTACGGCGATATCTCGGGCATCGGCGACGCGGGCAATTATGAATTCGGTACTATCTGCACGATCAACGGCAACGCCGTTACCCTTCAAGCGAATTTGCTGAAGGCATATGATCCCACGGGCAATGTTCAGCTTGTTTCGGTTCCGTCCTATGGATCTGTGATCGTCTCGGGTGCTGTAACGGCCAGCGCCTGGGACCCGACGACGGGTAAAGGAGGGATCGTGGCGATAAGTGCGTCGAACACTATTTTTCTGAATGCAGATATCGATGTCAGCGGTCAGGGCCTTATCGGTGGCGTGTTGATCAACTACCCCGTCCCGCCTTTCGGTTGTGATTGGGCTACCACAGTCGATAATTATTATCTCCCGTCGGCAGGCAATGGCGATTATACCGGCGGTATGAAAGGTGAGGGCATCACGCCTTACATCCTTAACGAAGAATGTGGGATGGGCAAGCTGGCCAATGGCGGCGGTGGTGGCAACAACACCAATACCGGCGGCGCCGGCGGTGGTAACTATGGTACGGGCGGCGCCGGCGGACAGCGAGCCGGAGAGAGTTTTTTTAAATGCCATGGTCAGTACCCTGGTATCGGGGGCGCCGGCCTGTCATCTTTTGGCTATAGTGTGGGTAACAATCGAATCTTCTTGGGCGGTGGCGGCGGCAGCGGACATGAGAATAATGGCGTAGGACTGCCAGGCGGCAATGGCGGCGGTATCATCATCCTGGATGCGCCTACTATCGCAGGTGGAGGCGGACGACTGCTGGCCTCCGGTCTGGCCCCGTTGAACCCTACGAATACCGATCCTACACAGGCCGAAGGGGATGGAGGCGGCGGTGGCGGCGCCGGTGGAACGATCATTCTCAATGCTACATCGATCACAGGCAGCATCGTCGCACAAGCGATGGGGGGAAACGGTTCCAACTCCAGCAACCTGGTTCCCGACTGTACCGGTCCGGGCGGCGGTGGCGCCGGAGGCGTAGTGTGGGCCGCGGGGTCCGGTTTTCCCTCGGCCGTCGTCGCTTCAACGACAGGCGGTACTAACGGTGTCGTGAGTTCGGGGAATAGCTTAGCGTCATGCACGGGTCTCGGCAATGGCGCGACGGCTGGCAGCGCCGGCGTTGATCTTACTTCTTATGTTGCCCCGCAATCGACAGCGAATACCTGTGTAGTCCTGGCTCTTTCTCCCCTGAACTATTTTACCGGTCGCGAGGAAGGTGTGGGAGCCTTGCTTACGTGGGGTCTAAATTCGACGGCCGACCCCATCACCTCCTTTACGATTGAACGATCGGTTGATCAGGCCCATTTTACATCGGTCGCGACGGTGGCTGCCTCGGGTGATTCTTTGACATATCGATATTCCGATCTAACCGATTTACCGGGGACGGTGCTTTATCGTCTTGTCTGGGTTGACGCGCAGGGCGGCACAGAATATTCTTCTATCATTGCGATCAGCCGGCCTATGAGCGATTCGGTTCAATGGCTGACACTTCAGCCCAATCCGGTGGTTGATGAGCTGACCACGAGGTTTTTTTGCGTCGGCGAAGAACAGGCAAGCCTACAGCTCTTTTCTGCACAGGGGCAATTACTGCGTAATTATGGGGTTGCATTGCATGCGGGTGTGACGACAATGACTTTGCCGGTAAGTGAACTGGCGGCGGGGACTTATTTTCTTGTGCTTGATACGAGGGGCGGGAGAATGGCAAAGTCTTTTATTCGAGCGAGGAGATAAAAAGGGCAAGGATAATCACGTACATCCCCTGTATCGATAGCGTACACTCCACCCCACCCGAAAGCCCATAACCCCCTGATTTGTAATTTCTTTAGCAACCGGCATCTTTTTGGTAGCCGCAGAGTATGCTTAGCATCTTTCTCAAAACCGCCTGGCGCAACATTGTCCGCGGCAAACTATACAGCATTCTGAATTTATCGGGCCTCGCGATCGGTATGGCCGTTGCCTTGCTGATCGGCCTTTGGGTAACCTGGCAGCTTTCCTATGACCATTTTATTCCCGACTACGGGCAGGCTTTCCAGGTGCGCTTCAACTACAACGACAACGGTGTGATCCGCAACCAGGCCGAAGTGTGTCTTCCGCTTGCCGACGCCATCAAAAAGGATATTCCCGAAGTAGCCCATGTGGCGCCGGCCTTCGATATCGGTCGTGCCGTTTTTACCGTAAAAGACAAGCATATCTACGGCGATGCGGTTTATGCCGGCGAGGACTTTCTGCAGGTTTTCCCATTTCCGCTGGTGGCGGGTGACGCTACCACGGCGTTGCAGGGTCAAACCCCTTCGATCGTGATCACACAGGCGATGGCAAAGAGCCTGTTCGGAACAACGGATGCCCTGAACAAAACTGTCGAATTCGGGGTCGGTAACCCGCTGAAGGTAACAGCCGTGGTACGGGACCTGCCGCGCAACAGCAGTTTCCAGTTCGGTTTCCTCATCCCATTTAGCGACTTCGCTAAGAATGACTGGATAAAGGCGGCAATGACTAACTGGAACTATGCTTATTACCAGATGTATGTTTCGTTGCGGCCGGGCGCCGATGCCGCCAGCGCGCAGGGCAAGGCCACGCAGCTGGTGCGTCAGTATGCACCGCAGTCTTACGCGACCTTTCACCGCGAGCCGATGTTCTTCCCGTTAAAGGACTGGCATCTGTATTCGACCTTCAGGGATGGCCGGCCGCAAGGGGGATTGATCGATTATGTTCGCATGTTCAGCATAGTTGGGATATTGGTGTTGCTGATCGCCTGCATCAATTTTATGAACCTCTCTACGGCCCGAAGCGAAAAACGGGCAAGGGAGGTAGGCGTGAGAAAAGTGATGGGATCGCTGCGCAATCACCTGATTTTGCAGTTCCTGCTGGAGTCACTGCTCATGACGGCGCTGGCATTTTTGCTATCGCTTGTCCTGGTGCAGGCGGTGCTGCCTGCTTTCAACGCGCTTACCGGTGACGCCGTCCGGATGCCCTACGGAAATGGGTTTTTCTGGCTGACGATGGCCTCGTTTGTATTGCTCACGGGACTGCTCGCGGGAAGCCGGCCCGCCTTTTTCCTTTCTTCCTTTCAGCCTGTGAAGGTCCTCAAGCGGGCGACGAACATCGGGCCGGCAGCATCTCTGGCAAGAAAGGTGCTCGTCGTGTTACAGTTCACCTGCAGTATCGCCCTTATCGTCAGCACCATTATCATCTACCAGCAGATACAATATGCCAAAGACCGGCCGAAGGGTTATGACCCGAACCGGCTGATCGTATCGAGAGTTTATACGGATGGGTATGCGGCATTCAAACAGGCGATGCTGGCATCGGGGGCAGTGAGCAACATGACGAAGTCTGCTGTACCGCAAACGGATTTAGATTCGCGCAACACGATCGACAATTGGCCGGGAAAACTGCCGAACGAACCTTTGGCTATTGCGGTGAATGCCGTTGGCGATCCCGACTATTTCCGCACCCTGGGTATCGGCTTTGTTGCAGGGGATAATTTTACCGGGAACGACGGAGCGGATTCGTCCTGCATCATCATCAACTAAACGGCTGCCAGACGGATGCGATTGAATCAACCGCTTAACCAATATCTGGAAATGTCGTTTATCAATGCCACCCACCGGCTGCGGATCATCGGTGTAGTAAAAGATGCCTTGACGGCAAATCCCTTTGCCGCAACACTGCCTGCCGCCTTTATCTTTCAACCGGGCTGGGCATGGAGGCTCAGTATGCGGCTGAGTCCCACGGTGTCCACATCCGCGGCATTGGCGAAGATCAAGACCATTTATGAGAAATATAACCCGGGCTTCCCCTTCGACTATTCTTTCGTCGATCAAAATTATGCCGCCAAATTCGCCACGGAAATGCTCATCGGGCGCCTGGCGGGGATCTTCGCGGCGCTGGCGATCTTTATCTCCTGTCTCGGACTTTTTGGACTCACGGCCTATATGGCCGAACAGCGCACCAGGGAGATCGGCATCCGCAAGGTGCTGGGCGCTACAGTAAGCCAGGTGCTGTTTTTACTATCGGGTGACTTTATCGCATTGGTAGCCATCAGTTGTTTGATCGCAACGCCGGTGGCGTATTATTTTCTGCATCAATGGCTGGCGGGCTATGATTACCGGATCACCATCGACCCTCTCGTATTTGTGCTGGCTGCCGTAGCTGCGCTTGTCATTACGGCCCTCACGGTGGGATTCCAGTCGGTAAAATCCGCATTGATGAACCCGGTGCGGTCCTTACGTAATGAATAATGCCCCACCATACAGGCCATTAAAATTTATATCGAATGGAGACTTTAAAGCTCCTTCCGAGCAGCGGACGCGCTAAGAAGATATATTGATTCGCCTCGTTACTCTGGATCTCACCCGCACGTGGGTTACCTTCTGTAAGCCCCAGGGAATTGGTAAGATTGTCAACGACTCCAAAAACGGTGATCTCCCTGGTTAGCTTTACCGAAGCATCCAGGTCGACTTTCGTATAGGCTGGAAGGATCTGCGAGTTGGCAACGTCCGTATAGCGCTTTCCTTCGTATTCGATCGCCGATTGCAGGCGAAGCCGGTTGCCAAAAAGATTGAATCCGGGAACGGCCCGGACGGAGACCTGAGGCACCCTGATAAGCCGATGCCCGTTGTAATTGTAGGCTTGGGTTAAAATACCTCCCGAAACAGCCTCTGCCTTAAGCCCTTCGTATTCTCCGTGCTGCAATGTGGCAGTCGCAGAAAGATCGAACCATTGTACCGGGAATATGCTGCCCTCCAGTTCAAGACCAAAGGTATTCGTATTGGCAAATGCATTTACCGAAGTGAAAGTGCCGTTTATGGTACTAACTTCATTGGTAAAGCCTACGTTATTATACCTTGTAAAGAATCCCGTTCCATAAAAAGAGAACAGCCTGCGGGCATATTTGAAACCGACTTCGCCGAGCTGCATTGTTTGAGTAGTCGCCGTCGAATTGACATTGGTATAATAGGTGCCAAATCCCGGGATACGTGCTGCAGAGGTATACCGGCCGAAAAGACCCATATTGCCCGAAAGTTGATAGTCTGCTCCCACTGTCCAGGTAGTGTAATCGAAATGATGGTTATAGCCAAGCCATGTCCCGTTTCCGGTTGATATCTGGGATGTCGCGTAACTACCCAGGTTTACCGTTTTCGATTGTTCTACAACGCCATCCGTTTCCGTATATTCCCAACGCGCCCCACCATCGAGCCGGAAGGCAGGGGTGATCTGCCACTCATCGCTAACATAAAGCGCATTGGTTGTCTGTTCACCATTGGCATCCGCCCACTCGTATCCATAACGGGATACTCCGTTATTGGAAAAGTTCTTTACTACATTTCCGGCACCATCCAGGGCCACAATATTCAACAGTCTTGAATTATTTTGAACGTCCAGATATACGTCTGAGGAATATCTGCTGAAGTTTTGATTGAAATGTGCGTAGTAGTAGCCCAGGTTAAAATCATGTCTTTGCGAGCCCGTATAAAACACATGCGAAAGATGCAGATCATTGTCGACTTCCGTCTGCGGCATCGTAATTTCTCTTAAACCGCCTTGAATAACAAGACCATTGCCGTTTTGATTGGCGTTGTTGAATGCAGAACCTGTAGTTGCATACTGGAAACCTAATTGCGTTGCGCCGGGCGCCTGTGGCAGCAAGCTTGGCGACTGGACCTTATAAAACGAATCGGCGCTTAATACATTAAGCGCATATACCCCGTTGCGTTGGGTTTGCGTGTTCGAGTAACGAAGTGAATTCTTCAGTATCCAGTCGTTGGAGAGTTCTGCCTGGAATTTGACGGTTACCTGGCTTCTGTTTACCGACGTCCCCAGCGTATTGTCAAAATGATAGAGACTGCTGTCGCCCTGGAGCATATTCATTCTTTCCGTTTCGCCGCCGGCAATTGCCCCGTAGTTGCCATTAAAACCCGGTGCAGCCACTATCTTGCCCTTGTTATTGTAGGTCATCGGCATATCGGTATAGAACACCACATCGTCATTCAACTGCTTGAAGTCGATATTCAGCGATGTCTTCTCCCAGGTCTTGCCGATGGAAGCCCTGATCTGTCCGCCGCGATTGCCGGTATAACCGGGATTACGCGCACCATTCCCGGTGCGATAGAACCCGCCGGTAGCAAATTTCCAGCCATCACCGATGGGAGCGCCGATCCAAAAATCTTCTCTGTTGAAATTGTTATCGCCCAAACCCAGCTTAAAGATCCCTTCGGTTTTATCGCCAACGGCACGGGGGATATAGTTTACGGCACCTGCGGGCGCGTTTGAATAGAATACGGAAGAAGGACCGCCGCGAACGACTTCGATAGACTGAATGGTCTCATCAAAA
>Ga0134126_10012058_pt1 | contig 10919 bp, 7 predicted proteins | sample KB31752_FD_96881 | JGI IMG/M metagenome (GOLD analysis project Ga0134126, IMG submission 96881) | Terrestrial soil microbial communities with excess Nitrogen fertilizer from Kellogg Biological Station, Michigan, USA - KB3-175-2 | ecosystem: Environmental > Terrestrial > Soil > Unclassified ...
CAGCCAGGGACCGAGCGTGAGGCAGGCGCCCAGTGACAGCGCCGCCCCGAGCCCGACCAGCGGGCGAAGTACCCGTCGCCCGCCTTGCCACCACAAGCCGAGCGCGCCCAGCGCGGTGAGCGCGACCAGGGTGTAGGCGAGATAGGCATAGGCCGGGCGCGTCAGGCCGCAGAGGCCGATCAACACACCGGCGCCCACCGCGGTGGCCCGGCTCTGCGTGCGCAGGGCGAGATAGAAGCTCAGCGAGAATGCAGCGAAGAGGAAGCAGTTGAGCATCTCGGTGATCCCGAGATGAACGAAATCGCCGTATTCGCCGCAGCCAAGCGCGGCCAGCACCAGCGCGGTCCAGGCCACGGGCTCGGAGCCGGTCACCGCCAGCGCCGAACACCACAGCAACAGCAAGGTGGCGACCGCTATGCCGATCTGCACCGGCACGAGAATGCCGAGCTCGTTTGGGCAGGCCGGTGACTGGTGCTCCGAGAGACAGCCCGCAGTTGCCGCAAGGCGCGAATCGAAGTGGGCCAAGATCGCGATCAACGCGGGATAGAGCGGCACGTTGAACATGCCCGGCGGCCGTTCCGCCGGCGGTCCGCCCGCCGGCGCACCGTTGGTGAACCGGCCGTAGTTCAGGAGGTCGGAACCGATGCTCAGATAGCGCGGCTGGTCGCCGTAATAGACCGGCATCGGCTTGCGCAGATGGCCGTAGAGCGCGAGGCCGGCCAGCGCGATCGCCAAGGCGAGCACGATGCGCGCCGTCCAGGCGCGGCGCGACGCGGCAATGGGGAAGAGTTGCGCAGCTTCCATCAGCGCCGCCTCCTTCTCTCGAATGGATGCGTGCTCATGCCGCGGACGCTGCCTTCTTCTCGATCACGGCCAGCAGCCGAAAGCCCATGAACGCGCCAAGCAACGGCTCGACCCGTCGCTCGAACGCGAGGAGCCCGTCGACGGCGGCGTGCGGCAGCAGGCTCCAGGGCTTGAAGCCGCCCGAAAGCGGATAGGCGAGGAGGCTCACTTGACGGACGCTGCTGAGCTCGAGCTCGGGGAAGAGCTGCGCGAGCGCCGCGCGACAGCGCCCGGTGAGGAGCGTCGGCACCGCCTGGTTGGAGTCGAAGGCATCGGGGCTGGATAATGGCTCATCGGCGGAAAGGGGATCGACGCCGAGGCGAACCGGCTCGTGGTGCAGAAAGCGATAGAAGGGCCAGCTCAGCGGGGTGATCGCCGGCTCGACGAAGACAATCCGTCCACCCGGGCGCAGGACGCGCGCTGCCTCGGCGAGGAAACGACGCGGGAACGGCAGATGATGCAGCACATCGAACAGCACGATGTTCGCCAGGCTGGCCCGGGCGAAGGGCAGGCTCTGCGCGTCGGCGACGACGTCGAGCCACGGTGCAAACAGCAGATCGCTCGAGATGCAGTCCGGGGCGAATTCCTTGAAGCCACCGGAGCCGCCGCCGACTTCGAGCGTGCGGCCGGGCACGCAGGCGGCCGCCATCCGCCGATAGAGATCGGCGTAGATCTTTCGCAGCACCGGCTTGCTGCGCCACTGCTGTGCCTGCGTCGCGATGCGCTCGTCGAGCGCCATCAGAAAGCCTTGAGCTTGCGCCAGGCAAAAGCGGTCATCCGCAGCAGCAGCCACCCGTGGCTGAATCGTGAGATCTGGGTGCTGCCATAGGTGCGGTCGAAATAACGCACCGGAATTTCGATCATCTTGAGGTTGAGCTTGGAGGCACCGAACATCAGATCGAAATCGCCGAAGGGGTCGAACTCGCCGAAATAGCCGCGGTTCTTCGCCAGCTCCTCGTAATCCTTGCGCCACAGCGCCTTGGTGCCGCAGAGCGTGTCGGTGAAGCGCTGGTTCAGCAGGAAGGAGAAGACGGCGGCGAAGAAGCGGTTGCCGACCAGATTGAGGAAGCGCATTGCACCCGCTTCCATCGGATAGACCAGGCGGGTTCCGCTGCAGAACTCCGCCTTGCGCGTCGCCAACGCCTCATAGAATTTCGGCAGGCTCTCCGGCGGAACGGTGAGGTCGGCGTCGAGGATGATGAGAATATCCCCGCGCGCCTCGGCGAAGCCCTTGCGCACGGCGTCGCCCTTGCCCTTGCCGTCCTGCCTGAACACCTTGATGTCGAGGTCGGGATGCGCCGCCTGCACCCTGAGGCATTCCTCGTAGGTGCCGTCGCGGCTATGGCCCTCGACATAGATGATCTCGAGATCGGGACAGAAGCGCGGCATCCGCTCGACGGCCGCCGCGATGTTGCCGCGCTCGTTGCGGCAGGGGATGACGATAGTCGTCGACGGCGGTCGTGCCTTGGCGTCGGGAGTGGGAAGGGGCCGCCCGACGATGTAATTGCGCAGGCACAGTCGGCGCAGCCCCGGCAGCGGCGCGATCGAGCGATTGATCAGCATGCCGAGCCCGGCGAGCCGCTTCGGCACGAGCTGGCGCCATTCGCGCGAGACGACCTCGTATCCGGCCAGGGTGAGCAGATTGACAGTGTCGCCAGTAGAGAGCCAATTCTCGCTCGAATGGGGCATCTTCTGCGAAAGACGCTCGCCGAGCCGCAGCAGCGGTACCCAGAGGCGCGAGTAATAGGCGATGATGATGCGGGTATGCGTCGCCGTCAGCGGCAGCAGCGCGGCGAGCAGCGCCTGGCAATCCTCGAAATAACCGATCGTGTCGGACAGGATGATGAAATCGAACGGGCCTTCGATCTCGTTCAGCAGCGCCGGGGCCTCGGCATTGCCGACATGGAAGTCGAGGTGCGGGTGATCGCCGCGAGCGGTCTCTACCATCGCCGGGCTGAGATCGATGCCGACGCCTCGTGCCGGTCGGAGCGCCGCCAGAAGCTCGCCCGTGCCGCAGCCGATCTCCAGCACCGCTTTGTCCGGTGGGACCAGAAACCGCATATAGGTGCGGTCAGTCTCGTAGAAGTAGCGATTGAGCGCGATCCAGCGATTGCGCTCCGGCGCCAGCCGGTCGAATTGGTCGCGGAGTTGCTCCTGCCGGGCGGTGAGCCCGTCGCGCGGCACCGAATCGCGCGTGTCAGGCCCCGCGGCAAGCTGAGTGAAGCCTCTCATTAGCGAGACCGGCAGTGGCCGGTGATACTCCTCGAGTCAGGGTCGCGATCGCGCGGCGCGTCCGCCGAGGGGCGCGGCGCCGGCGATCGTAGCCAATTCTGCCCTTGCCGGGTAGGCTCAGATCGCTCGCGAGCCGCGGCCCGCGGCCCGAGATCACCCGGAAGCCGTCGTCCGGTGCTCGCGCGGCGTCACGTCGAGGAGAAGCTTCTCAGCGCGGCGCAGCAGGGCGACCTGCGCCGGCCTGCCTACTTTCTCCTCGGTCAGCATCCGGTGCAGCTCGTCCACCGTGCCAACCGGCTCGCCGTCGAAGGCCACGATGTGTCGCCCGGCAGCACGCCTGCCGCGCGCGCGGCGCCCCCCGAGAGCGTGGCCTCGACCCGCACACCGCTTTCGCGCTCGAGAGCATGAAAGCGGACGACGCGGCGCGGCAGCATCACGTTCTGTCCGGAGAGGCCGATCGAGGAGCGCCGGACGCGGCCATGCCGGATGAGGCGGGAGGCAACGAACTCGACGGTGTTGGCCGAAATCGAGAAGCAGATGCCCTGCGCCATGGCGATGATCGCGGTATTGATGCCGACCACCTCGCCTGCGGCGGTGACGAGCGGCCCGCCGGAATTCCCTGGGTTGAGCGCGGCATCGGTCTGGATCACGCTGTCGATGAGCCGGCCCGACTGCGCGCGCAGGCTACGGCCGAGCGCACTCACCACGCCCGCCGTCACCGTTGCCTGAAAGCCGTAGGGGTTGCCGATGGCGATGACAAGCTGCCCGACGCGCAGCTTGCGCGCATCGCCGAGCCGGGCAAAGGTGGGTGCCTCGCCGGCGAGCCTCAGCACCGCCAGATCGGTATCGGGATCGTCGCCCACCAGCTCCGCCTCCATCGTCCGGCCATCGGCGAAAGTCGCCTGCAGCCGCTTCGCGGCGGCCACCACATGGCTGTTGGTGAGGACATAGCCGTCGGGGGTGAAGACAACCCCGGAGCCGGCGCCGCCGCGTCCATTGGCGGCCTCGACCTGGAGGTGCAGCACCGCCGGTCCGACTGTCTCGACCGCGCCGACCACGGCACGGGAATAGGCATCGAGCGGAGCGGCGTCGTCGGCCGGGGCGTCGACGAGAGAGGCATTGCGGTCGTTCGCGTTACGTTCTAGGATGCGCAGCGGTGTAATGGCGTTCATGAGGGCATTGCCTGGAAAAGAACGGGATGCCGAAGGTAAATGGGCATCCCGCGACATTGCGCCTAGCCCCAGGCCGCGCCCTTGCGCGTTGCGTCTCGGCGGCTCGCGGTTAAGATGGCCGCAGCCGGCGCGCCAGAGCCGTCTTGCACCCCGCTCACTCACCCATCGAAGGCAGGCATCATGGCCGGAAGCGTCAACAAGGTGATCCTCATCGGCAATCTCGGCCGTGATCCCGAGATCCGCTCGACCCAGGACGGGACCCGCATCGCCAATCTGTCGGTCGCGACCTCGGAGAACTGGCGCGACAAGGCGACCGGCGAGCGCAAGGAGCGCACCGAGTGGCACAGAGTGGTGATCTTCAATGATCGGCTCGTCGAGGTGGTCGAGAAGTATCTGAAGAAAGGCGCCAAGGTCTATCTCGAGGGCGCGCTGCAGACGCGCAAGTGGACCGACAATTCCGGCCAGGAGCGCTACACCACCGAGGTGGTGCTGCAACGCTATCGCGGCGAGCTCACCATGCTCGACGGGCGCAGCGGCGGGGGCGGCGAAGGCTATGGCGAAGAGCCGCCGGCCGAGGAATATGCCTCGGCGGGCGGCCGGAGCAGCGGCGGCGGCGGGCGTGCCGAGCGCCGCGCACCGGTGCAGGAGCTCGACGACGAGATCCCGTTCTAGGCGCGATCTCGCCGCCTCTCGCTTTTTGTCGGCAAGCCGGCGGCCAGCGCTTCCGCTTCAGCCATCGTCCCGGGCTTGCGCGCGAGCATAAGCCGGACGCGCGGTACAGCGCCGGACATAGGCCTCGATCGCCTCGCTCCGGGGCAGGAGCGGATTGTTGGCGAAGAGCGCGAAGGTGCTGCCGTAGAGCACGTCGACGGCGGAGAAGCGATCGCCCAGAAGATAGTCGCCGGCGGAAAGCCGCTTGATCAGCGGCTCCATCGCCTCGTCCGCCGGAACCCATCCGGCGGTGCCGCGTGGCACCGGCGTGTTCATGAATTTCGACAGGAAGGCTGGCTCGAGCACATCGCCGTAATAGGCGAGCCAGGTGAGGTAGGGGCCGCGCGAAACCTCGCCGAGCCCCGGTCCGATCCCGGCCTTCGGGAAGGCGTCGGTGAGATAAAGCGCGATCGCCGGAGATTCGAAGACGGTGACGCCGTCATGCGCGATTACCGGGACCTTGCCGAGCGGGTGTGGATTGGCCGGGTCGACGGCCCCGCTGCCATCGCTGCGCCGGATCGAGACGCGCTTTACCGTATAGGGTGCCTCCAGCTCCTCAAGCAGCCAGATGAAGCGCGAGGACCGGCTGCGCGGTGCGTGATAGAGCGTGATCATGGCCGATGCTCCTGAAGGAAGTGTCCCTGGCAAACGTTCCTATCGCCGCTCCATCAGATCCGTCATCGCGCGCTCGAGATGGCGGACGCTGTTGCAGACGCCGGCGTAATGGCAATAGGGGCGGTAGCGCAGCATCTCGCTGTCGCCCGAGCCCCACAGCGATTCTGGCTCGGGGTTGAGCCAGATCAGCTGCTTGCAGCGCTTGGCGATGGCCTCCAGCAGGTCGGTGCGCGGGTCGACATGGTTGCTGCGCGCATCGCCCATGATGATGACGCTGGTCTGGCGATCGACCAGATCGAGCCAGCCCTTCTCGAAATCCGCCAGTGAGCGCCCATAGTCGCTCGAGCCGAAGCCAACCTCGCGCAGAATGGCGGCGATCGCCGGCTCGATGTCGTTGCGCTCGAGAATATCGCTGACTTCGATCAGCCGATCGGAAAAGGCGAAGGCGCGCAGCCCCGCCATCACCTCGTGCATGCTGTAGAGGAAGAGCAGCAGGAAACGTGCCACGGCGGCGACCGAGCCGCTGACGTCGCAGATCGCCATCACCTTCGGCCGTTCGATCTTCTGCCGCTTCCAGCTGGTGCGGAACAGCATGCCATCGGTCGCCATGTTCTGGCGCAAGGTCCGGCGGAGATCGAGCTGGCCGCGCCGTGCCCGGCGCCGCGTTCGCGCATGACGGGAGGCGAGGCGCCTGGCGAGCGTGCGAACGAGGACGTGCATGCGCTGGAAGTCGCTGCGGTCGAGATTGCTGAGCTTGACCGTGCTGAGAAACTCCTCGCGCATCGCGGCGGTCTTGCCGGTGGCGTAGACCTGAAGCTGGCGCTTGACGAAGTCGCGCACGCTCTCGTCCAGCACGCGGCGGCGCCGGTCGAGCGCGTCGGCCCGTTCGATGTCTCCCGGCGTCGCGGCACGGCGCAATGCCTCTATCTCGCGGTCGAGCGCCTCGAGCCCCATCTCGGCGAGGATGCGTCGGCCAAAGACATTGGTCTGGGTGAAGAAGCTGATCTCGGAAATGGCGGCTGCATTGGCTGCCCGCTCCATCTCAGCAGCGAGCGCGCCGCCATCCTCGGCGAGCAGCATGCGGCCAAGCGGGGATTGGGTCTCTGCGGTGCCGGCGTCTGCTGCCGGCGGCGCTCCGGCGCCGCTGAAATCCAGCCCGTCCCGGGCGAAGAACAGGTCGAAGCACTCGGCAAAGAGCGCCTTTTCTGGCTGCGTCTTCGCCAATACCAGCGCCAGAGCATCTTTCAGCGCCTCGCGGTCGGCGAAGCCGGTGACCGCGACGGTCCTGAACGCGTCGATGCTTTCCGCCACCGAGAGCCGGACGCCCGAATCGCGCAGCGCCTGCATGAAGCGGAGGAGGGGCGCTTCCATCGACGCACCTCGCTCAGGCAGCGCCACCAGCCGCGCGCCGCGCCTGGTAGGTAAGGGCCAGGACCTTGCTCTCGACCGCCTGCATGTCGGCCTCGAATTTGAGCAGCACGTTCAGCGTTTCGCGCACGATGTCCGCGTCGAGATGCTCGGCATGGAGCAGCAGCAGCACCCGACCCCAATCGATGGTTTCGCTGACCGAAGGCAGCTTGCGCAGGTCGAGCCGACGCAGCTCTTGGATCAGCGCCACGATCTCTCGGCGCAGCACGTCGGCGACGCCCGGTACCTTCACCGCGATGATCCGCTCTTCGAGTGCGGGCTCCGGAAACCCGATATGAAGATGCAGGCAGCGGCGCTTCAGCGCGTCGCCGAGATCGCGCGCATTGTTGCTGGTGAGCACGACGAAAGGCGGGACCGGGGCGCGGATCGTGCCGATCTCCGGCACCGTCACCTGATAGTCCGAAAGGATTTCGAGCAGAAAGGCCTCGAACTCCTGATCCGACTTGTCGACTTCGTCGACCAGCAGCACGGCGCCGGCCGGCTGCTGCAGCGCCCGCAACAGCGGCCGCGGCTCCAGGAACTGCTCCGAGAAGAAGATGTCGCCCGCGCCGTGCAGCCGCTTGATCGCGCTGCTCAGGCTCCTCACGCCGCTCAGCTCCTCGCCAAGCTTGTCCTTGAGGATCTGGGTGTAGAGGAGCTGCTTGGCGTATTTCCATTCATAGAGCGCCTTGGCCTCGTCGAGCCCCTCGTAGCATTGCATGCGGATGAGCGGCAGGCCAAGGAACTCGGCTGTCGCCTTGGCGAGCTCGGTCTTGCCGACCCCGGCCGGCCCTTCGACCAGCACGGGCTTCTGCAGATGCCGGGCCAGGAAGACCGCCGTGGCGATCTGCCGGCTGGCGATATAGCCGGCCCGCGCGAGGCCGGCGATGACGGCGTCGATCTCGCCGCGCACCCCCTGGTCGATGTCGTTCATGTGCGGTGGTCATCCCCCTGAAGTCCCGCCGCTCTTAGCATGCCGGTCGGATTTTTGCAGCGCGCGGCGCTCAGAGATGCCTCCGCCCCGGCTGCAGCATCTGCTGCACCTTGGCGCCGAGGCTCGCCGCGGTGAAGGGTTTCACCAGGAGCTCGACGCCGGGATCGAGCCTGCCCTGATGGACGATGGCATTGCGCGCATACCCCGTGGTGAACAGCACCTTGATTTCCGGTCGGCGTCGCCGCGCCTCGTCGGCGAGCTGGCGCCCATTGAGCCCGCCCTGCAGCCCGACATCGGTGAAGAGCAGCGCGACTTCCGCCTCGGCATCGAGCAGATGCAGCGCCGCCGGTCCCGTCGCCGCCTCGACGACGCGATATCCCAAGCCGCGCAGGATCTCGGCGCTGTAGCTGCGCACATCCTCGTCATCCTCGACCACCAGGACAGTTTCGGTCGAGGTCGCCTCGTCTGCTGGCTCGGGCTCGGCGGCGCTCTCGATTGCCCTTCCGGCGGTAGCGGCAAGGCGCGGGAGATAGAGCTTCACCGTCGTGCCTTCGCCGGGCTCGCTGTAGATCTTCACATGACCGCCCGATTGCTTGACGAAGCCATAAACCTGAGGCAGGCCGAGGCCGGTGCCCTGGCCGACCTCCTTTGTGGTGAAGAAGGGTTCAAAAGCCTTCTCGGCCACTTCCCTCGACATGCCCGTGCCGGTGTCCGAAACGGCGATGAGCACATACTGCCCCGGGCGCACGTCGTCGTGTGCCCCGGCATAGGCCTCGTCGAGGAAGGCGTTTGCGGTTTCTATCGTGAGCTTGCCGCCAAGTGGCATGGCGTCGCGCGCATTGACCGCCAGGTTCAGCAGCGCGTTCTCAAGCTGGTTGGGATCGGCGAGGGTGCGCCACAGCCCGCCCGCCAGCACCGTCTCGATGACGATGCCTTCGCCCAGCGAGCGATGCAGCAGGTCGGACATGCCGGCGACGAGGCGATTGACCTCGATCGACTTCGGCTCGAGCGGCTGGCGACGGGCGAAGGCGAGCAGGCGATGGGTGAGTGTCGCGGCGCGTCCGGCGGCGCGCATGATCGCCTCGATCATGCGCCGCGTCTCGGCGTTGTCTGGCATGAGATGACGCAGATTGTCGAGATTGCCCATGATGACGGTGAGCAGGTTGTTGAAGTCATGGGCGACGCCGCCGGTGAGCTGCCCGACTGCCTCCATCTTCTGCGACTGGCGAAGCTGTTCCTCGATGCGACGACGCTCGGTCGTATCGCGCAGGAACGCGAAGCCGCCGACTATGCTGCGGTCGGGGGCGTATAGCGGCGCGAAATCCGCGTCGTAGAAGCCGCTCCGGCCGGAGGCAGAGAACCGATAGGGCTGGTCGCGCAGCGTGGTGAAGCGTCCGTCCATGGTGGCGCGCCAGGCTTCATCGACGGGCGAGCCCGTAAGTTCGGCGCGAATTTCGTAGAAGCTGCGCCCGATCACGCTGTCGCGCGAGATGCCCGACATGGCCTCCATCGCCGGGTTCCAGGCGATGTAGCGTAAATCTCGATCGAGCCCGATGATGCTCTCGGTGCCGCTCTCGATCAGCAGCTCCGAGAGCTGGCGCTCGCGCCGCAGCTGTTCCTCGGCCCGCTTGCGCGCGGTGATGTCGATGACAGTCGTGATCGTGCGCAGGAATTTTCCTTCAGGGTCGAGCTCGAGATAGGCCGAGGTGACGCCGTCGAAGACCTCGCCCGATTTGCGCACGAATTGCCGCTCGACGTCGCGTAGGACACCGCGCTCCAACATCTTCTGCCAGCGCGCCTCGTGCAGGGGTGAGTCGTCATGCGCGTGAAATTCCGACAGTTTCCGGCCGATCACCTCGTCGCGCGCATAGCCGAAGAGATCGAGCCAGTGCTCGTTGACGTCGACGATGCGGTGCTGCGCATCAAGAGAATGCATCGGCACCGGTGCCTTGCGGAACAGGGCGCGCAGGCTTTCCTCGCTCTTGCGCAGCCGCTCGTTGGTGTCGGCCAGTTCGTGCGTGCGGCCGGCGACGCGCCGTTCTAGCTCGTCATTGACCCGCTGAAGGGTCTCTTGGGCCCGCCGCATGTCGTCGATGTCGGCGGCTGTTCCGAGCCAGGCGACCGTCTTGCCCTCGCGGCGCAGCGGCGAATTGTGGATGATGTGCCAGCGATAGATGCCGTCGTGGCGCCGGATCCGGCATTCGACGACATAGTCGCGATCGGCAAGCACGCCTTCGAGGCGGGCGCGCGTCAGCTTCGTCTGGTCGTCCGGATGCTGCAGCGCGGTGCGCGACGCCGGATCGAGCCCGATCTCGCCGCCGACATAGTCGCGAAAGAAGCGATTGTAATATTCCGCGACGCCGTCGGAGCGGATGACGAAGGCAATCTGCGGCAGTGCCTCGAGCATGACGCGGAAGCGTTCTTCGCTGTCGTGCAGCGCCCGCTCGCGTCGCTTGTGCTCGGTGATGTCGAGGGTTACGCCGATCATGCGCGCCGGCCGTCCCTTTTCGTCGAAGAAGGTGCGCCCGCGGCTGGCCACCCACCGCTCGCCCAGGCTGGTATTGGAGATCCGGTATTCGACGCGGTAATCGCCGCCGCTGACGGGATCGCGCGATCGCCGATGCGTCTCGTCGACCCGTGCGCGGTCCTCTGGATGCGCCGAGGCCAGCAGGGCGTCGTAGCTGGGCCGCGTTTCCGGCGTGACGCCTATGATCGCCTTCGCCTGCTCGCTCCAGCTGCGCTCGCCGCTCACCATGTCGAAGTCCCAGATGCCGACACCCGCGGCTTCCATCGCGAGGCGAAGATAGTCGTCGCTCCGCTGCAGCGCCTCGACCGCAATTCGCCGGTCGTGGATATCCCGCCAGTAGATGGCGCTCATCCCGTCCGAGAGCGGGCAGATTCGCATCTTGAGCCAGCGGTACATTTGCGGCGGCTGGAACTCGTATTCGACCGTCTGGCCGCTATCGACCGCCTGCCGGAGTTGAAGCTCCGCGGCGCCGCCGGCG
>Ga0134126_10012061_pt1 | contig 10918 bp, 9 predicted proteins | sample KB31752_FD_96881 | JGI IMG/M metagenome (GOLD analysis project Ga0134126, IMG submission 96881) | Terrestrial soil microbial communities with excess Nitrogen fertilizer from Kellogg Biological Station, Michigan, USA - KB3-175-2 | ecosystem: Environmental > Terrestrial > Soil > Unclassified ...
GCCCTTGCCCTGGTCACGGTAGATCTTCGCCTCCTCCGCGACGTGCTCGGAGGCGCTCACCAGCATGCCGCCCTCCCCGCTGGTCACCACCTTGGTCGGATAGAAGGAGAACGCACCGCTGGCCCCGAACGAGCCCGCGAACCGGCCGTCCAGCGTGGACCCGTGCGCGTGCGCGGCGTCCTCGATCAGCGCGATCCCCCGCTCGTCGCACAGTTCCCGCACCCCGATGATGTCCGGGCTGATCATGCCGCCGATGTGGACGTGTACGACCGCGGCGGTGCCCGGGGTCAGCGTGGCCGCGAGAGTGTCCCGGCTGAGCGCGAGCGTGCCCAGTTCCACGTCGGCGAACACCGGGCGCCCGCCCGCCTGGAGCACCGCGGCGGCCGTGGCGTAGAAGGTGTTCGCAGGCACCACCACGTCCCGGCCCGCGATCCCCGACACCTGGAGGGCGATGTTCAGTGCCGAGGTACCGCTCGAGGTCGCGACGGCGTGCGCGGCGTCGTGTGCGGCGGCGAATGCCGCCTCGAAGTGCCCGGTGTACGGGCCCAGGGTGAGCGCCCCGCTGGCGAGGATCTCCGTGACCGCGGCGGCTATCTCCGCCCGGTCCGCGGGGGGGAACACAACACGTGCTGCTGGCACTCCCAACGGACGGCCCCTTGATCGGTCATGCCGGGGCCCGGCCGCCCCGCGTCTGGTAATCGATTGTGCTTCGGGTATCGTCCCGACCTTGCCATCATTCCAGGAGAGGTACTGTGCGGCAGGCGTCCGCCCCAGGCGTGTCGCCGCGCGGTACAAGACCGCAGGCCAGAGGCTATGAGGCAGGTGTGACAGGTGTTCTCCGGCAGCGCGCGCCCCCTGGCGCCCGCAATGCTCGGCGTGGCCACGCTCGCGCTGGGCGGCCTGGCGGTCAGCCACGCGGGCCCCGGCGTGACCGCGATCGGCCCGCTGCGGCAGCGGTTCTTCCCCCGGCTGGCCGGGCAGGGCCGGGCCGATCACGTGGCGCTCACCTTCGATGACGGCCCCGACCCGGCGTGGACGCCGGCCTTCCTTGAGGTCCTGGCCGAGTGGCGGGTGCGCGCCACGTTCTTCATGCTCGGCTCGATGGCGGCCCGGGAGCCCGGGCTCGCGGCGGAGGTCGCCGCGGCGGGCCATGAGGTGGCCGTGCACGGCTGGGCACACAGGTACACGGTGCTGCGCAGCCCGTGGGCGGTGGCGGACGACCTGGCCAGGGCCAGGGACGCGGTGGCCGAGGCGACCGGGGCGCAGCCGCGCTTCTACCGCCCCCCTTACGGCGTGCTGAGCAGCGGGTCGCTCACCGCCGCGGGCCGGCTCGGGCTCACCCCGGTGCTGTGGACCTGCTGGGGCCGGGAGTGGACGGCAGGCGCCACGCCCCGCTCGGTGTGGGCGACGCTCGCCGGCAACCTGACCGGCGGCGCCACAGTCCTGTTGCACGACTCCGACTGCACCTCGCCGCCCGGGTCCGCCGCCGCGGGCCTGGGCGCGCTGCCGCTGCTACTCGAAGAATGTGCACTACGCAACCTCGGGGCCGGCCGTCTTGCCGAGCACGGCCTGGTTTCGTGACTGGCTTTCCGCAGCTCACGTGGTTACCCAGGGGCATGTGGTTCCGCACCGCGGGAACATGCAGGCGCCGGGGTGACGTTGTTCCCGGTGGCGGGTCACCCCTCGGGTGGGTGCCGCACCTGGTGCGCGGCTGCCGGTCGGAAACCCTCAGGAGGCCTTCAGGTTCCCTCCAGGGACATGGTGCTAACTGGAAACTGCGCTTAGCCAGGGTCACGGTAGAACTGCCGTCCCGGACGACCGTATGAAGCGGCTCACGCTACTTCCGAGGTGATGATGATGGCCGAAGGTCAGGGCAACGGGCACGACTCGCCGGAGCGCGACAGCGCCTGGCAGCCGTCCCCTCCCCCGGGCGGTGATCCAGGTGACGGCACGCCGGAGCCGGAAACAGACCCCGGTGCGGCAGATCCCGATGCGTCCTGGCTGCCCTTCAAAATGACCTCCCCGGCCGAGGATGCCGCCCGGGCAGCCGCGGCCGCGGCTTCGGCAGAGCCCGTTCCCGGCACGCCACAGGGCGCCGGCGCGCAGCCCGATGCTGGTGTGCAGCCCGGTGCCGGCGCGCAGCCGGCCAGCGTGCCGCAGGCCGCGCCCGGCCAGCCGGGACCCGGAACTCCCGGCCAGCAGGCGCAGCCGCTGGGCGGGCTGTCCTCGCCCTGGCAGGCCCAGCCCGGCAGCCAGCCGACCTGGAGCGCCCCGCAACAGCCGTGGACGGCACCGCCCGGCCAGGCCGAGCAGGGCACCCAGCCCGCGCCCGGTACCCAGTCCTACGGCACGCCGCCGCAGTCCCCTTACGGCGGGCCGCAGCCCACCCAGCCGATTTACGGCCCGCCACCCGGCTACGGCGCCCAGGCCCCGTACGGCATGCCCGGCTACGCAGGCCAGCCGCCCCACCAGGGCCAGCCCGGCCAGGCGTACTACGCCGGCCAGCCCACCTACCCAGGCCAGCCGCCCTACCAGGGCCAGGGGCCCTACCCCGGCCAGCCGCCCCACGCTGGCCAGCCGCCCTACGGCGAGCAGCCGCAGCAGAGCTGGCAGCCGCAGCCGGTGCCCGGCTCGGCACCACCGCTCCCCGGGGAACTGCACGGGTCGGTGCCCCCCGGTGGCGAGAGCCACTGGATCCCGCCGGGCGGCTACGGGCAGCCTCCCGCGGGACCGCCGCCCTCGCGCGGGCCGATGAGCCGTGCCCTGGTCTACCTCGTGGTCGCGGTGCTCGCCGCGGCGGTCGGCGCGGGTGCGGTGTTCGCGCTGCGCGGCTCGGGCGGCGCGGCGCCGTCCTCCCCGGTCGGCGCGCAGGACATCCCCCAGCCCAAGGAGAACCACGGCGGCGCCGCTGGAGCGCCCGACCTGAGCACCTCCGTGGCCCACAAGGTCCAGCCCGGCCTCGTGGACATCACCTCCTTCGTCCACTACCAGCAGCAGGTCTTCGAGGGCACCGGCATGGTGCTGTCCGCCAACGGCCTGGTGCTGACGAACAACCACGTCATCAAGGGATCCACCCGGGTGACCGCGCAACTGGTCACCAGCGGGCGCAAGTACGCCGCCAAGGTGCTGGGCACCGACAACGCGGAGGACGTCGCGCTGCTGCAGCTGGAAGGGGCGTCGGGGCTGCGGCCCGTCACGACCGGTGACTCGAACAAGGTTCGGCTCGGCGACACCGTCGTGGCGCTCGGGAACGCAGGCGGCAACGGCGGCCTGCCGACCGTGACCAGCGGGACGATCACGAACCTGGATCGTACGATCACCGCCAGCGACGCGGGGTCGGGCACGTCCGAGCGGCTGACGCACATGTTCCAGACCAACGCCCCGATCGCCGAGGGTGACTCGGGCGGCGCGCTGGCCAACACCGCAGGCCAGGTGATCGCCATGAACACCGCGGCGAACAGCCAGAACATCGGCGGGGCCGGCACCGCCCAGGGCTTCTCGATCCCGATCGACCGGGCCCTGCTCATCGCCAGGCAGATCGCCGCCGGTCACGGCAGCAGCACGATCCAGATCGGCCAGCCCGCGTTCATCGGCATCGCGATCGCCAGCGACCCGAGGAGCAACGCGCCAAGCGGCTCAAGCAACCCGCAGACGCAGCTTGGCCAGCTTCAGCAGCTTGCCGGGGGCAACCAGTCAGGGACCAACTCCAGCGGCCGGTGCCTGAACAACGAGACGGCGAACCCGGTGCCGAACAGTATCGCGCCGGCCCAGTCGGGTGCGCTGATCGCCGGCGTGTTCTGCAACGCCCCCGCGTCGAGCGCCGGCGCCGCGGCCGGTGATGTGATCACCGGCGTGAACGGCCACGCGGTGAAATCCCCGGCCTCGCTGCGCATCCTGATGCGCCAGTACCACCCGGGGGACACGGTCTCGCTCACCTGGGTCGGGCTCAACGGCCAGCACAAGACCGGCTCGCTCAAGCTGGCCGCGGGACCGGCCGCGTAGCCCGCAGCGCACTCACGCAGGGTTGTCTTACCTGCCCGACCGACAGGGCTGAGGGCCCCGCGACGATGTCGCGGGGCCCTCAGACATCGGGCCAGCACTGTCAGCCGGTGAGCCAGGCCTCCATGATCGTCTCGCACTCGGCGATCTGCGCCACCGGCACGTGCTCGTCCGGGGAGTGGGCGAGCATGGGATCCCCGGGGCCGTAGTTCAGCGCGGGCATGCCGAGCAGCGCGAACCTGGCCACGTCGGTCCAGCCGAACTTGGCCCGGGGCGCGCCGGCCACGGCCGCGAGCAGCGGCGCGGCGGCCGGGTGGTCCAGGCCCGGGCGGGCGGCCGGCGCCGAGTCGGTAATCTCGACCTCGTAGTCGGCGAACACCTCGCGGACGTGCGCGGCGGCCTCCTCCTCGCTGCGGTCGGGGGCGAACCGGTAGTTCACCAGGACCGTGCACTCGTCCGGGATCACGTTGCCCGCGACCCCGCCGCTGATCCCGACCGCGTTCAGCCCTTCGTGGTAGACGAGCCCATCCACCTCCGGCTCGCGGGACTGGTAGGACCGCAGCAGGTCGAGGACGCCGCCGGCCGTGTGGATGGCGTTGCTGCCCATCCAGGACCGTGCGCTGTGTGCCCGCTTGCCCCGGGTGGTGACCTCGGCCTGCATCGTGCCCTGGCAGCCGCCCTCGATGAGGGCACCGGTCGGCTCCATCAGCACCGCGAAGTCGCCCTGCAGCAGGTCGGGGTGGTTGCGGGACACCCGCAGCAGCCCGTTGCGCTCGGCCTCGACCTCTTCGCAGTCGTAGAACACGTAGGTGACGTCGGGGCGCGGCTGCGTCAGCCGGGCGGCCAGCAGCAGCGCGACCGCCACGCCCGACTTCATATCGCAGCTCCCGCAGCCGAACAGCAGGCCGTTCTCGCGGCGGGACGGGAGGTTGCCGGCGATCGGCACCGTGTCGATATGGCCCGCCACGATCACCCGGTGCGGGCGGCCCAGGCTGGTCCGCGCGACCACCGTGTTCCCGTCGGTGTGCACCGAAAGGTGCGGCAGCTCGCGCAGCGCGCGCTCGATCGCTACGGCCAGGTCCGCTTCATCGCCGCTCACCGACTCCACATCGACGAGCGAGGCGGTGAGGTCGGCGCTGTCACTAGAAAGATCCAGGTCCACGGCGGCAGCATAGAGTGCTCAGCAGTTCCGGCGGCGTGCGGCTGCCAGCAAAGGGAGCAGATGCCCATGTTCAGAGTGGATTCCGAAGTCGGCCGGCTACGGCAGGTGATCCTGCACCGGCCCGACCTGGAACTCAAGCGGCTCACTCCGGACAACGCGGCCGACCTGCTCTTCGACGACGTGCTGTGGGTGAGCCGGGCGCAGCAGGAGCACGACGCGTTCGCGAACGCGCTCAGGTCCCGTGGCGTGGTCGTCCACTACTACAGTGACCTGCTCGCCCAGACCCTGGACGTGGCCGTGGCCCGCGACTACATCCTGGACGGGGTCTTCGACTCCCGCTACCACGGCCCGCTGGCGTGCGACCAGTTGCGCGCCGCGGTGGCCGGGCTCGATTCCCGTACGCTCGCGGGTTACCTGGTGGGCGGGATTACCAAGCGGGAGATCACCGAACTGGCCCCCGAGCCCAAGAGCATCGCGTTCCACTCGCTGGACCCTGACGGGTTCGTGCTCGTCCCGCTGCCGAACCTGCTCTACCAGCGGGACACCTCCTGCTGGATCTATGGCGGGGTGTCGATCAACGCGATGCGCCGCCAGGCCCGGGTCAGGGAGTCCTTGTTCGCCGAGGCCATCTACCGCTGGCACCCGATGTTCGCCAGCGGTGGTTTCGACGTCTGGTACCACGGTGCCGACGCGGCCCCGGCCACCATCGAGGGCGGGGACGTGCTGGTGATCGGCAACGGCGCGGTGCTGGCCGGGATGAGCGAGCGGACCACGCCGCAGGCGCTGGAGATGCTGGCGCACCGGCTGTTCGCGGCCGGCGCCGCCACCTCGCTCGTCGCCATCGACATGCCGAAGCAGCGCGCGTTCATGCACCTGGACACGATGCTGACGATGGCGGACTACGGCGTGTTCACCAAGTACGCGGGCATGGGCATGCTGCGCTCCTACACGATCGAGCCGGGGGCGAGCGTGCGCGAGCTGAAGGTCACCGACCATCCCCCGGAGGACATGCACACCGCGCTGGCCGCCGCGCTCGGCCTGCCGAGCATCAAGGTGCTCACCGCCGTGCAAGACGTCCGTTCGGCGCAACGGGAGCAGTGGGACGACGGGTGCAACGTGCTGGCGGTGGAGCCGGGCGTGGTCGTCGCCTACGAGCGGAATGTGACCACCAACGCCTACCTGGAAGAGAACGGCATCGAGGTGATCACCGTCGCGGGCGGTGAACTGGGCCGTGGCCGGGGTGGTCCCCGGTGCATGAGCTGCCCCGTCGAGCGCGGCGGCTGACCGCCCTAGCGCAAGGCCGCGGCCGGCTTGTGCGGGCGGGAAGCCTGCGACCGCGCTGCGGCTGCGGGTGGCCACCGGCCTGCTGTACGGGGAGACCACGGCGGAACAGCAGCGCGCGCTCGCCGCACCGGACCCGCTGAGCCTGCCCTGGATCGCCGCTTCCCTCACCCGCCTGGACGCCGTCCTCACGGACCTTGGGCCCCGCTGACCTCGGACGCCCCGGCGGGCACCACGCCGGGCGCCTCACGCCGGGCGATCACGTGGACGTCGATGCCGGACGTGCCTGCCTCCCGGATGATCCGGGCCACGTTCGAACCGCCGGTGAGCTGCCGCCAGCGGCTGCGCCTGCTGGAGCCGATGACGATCTGGGTGATCTGATGCTCTCGCGCGAAGGCGATGATGGTCCGGACCGGATCGTCGTCGTGGATCTCGTGCCAGTCGGCGCCGAGGTCCGCCGTGAGTTCTTCAAGCCGCTCGATCGATCGCTGGCCGCCCGGACGGGTCGCATCGCCGGTGGCGACGTGGACCACGTCGAGGTCCGCCTTGACCCGGGAGGCGATGCGGGCCGCCCGCCGCAGCACCACGTCGGTGCCCGGCGCGCCGGTGACCGCGACGAGAACCCGCTCGGCGGGGCTCAGTACGCCCGGGGAGCTGCGCTGCCGGAGGTAGGCGAGAAGCCCTTCGCCGGTCTCGTCGGCGAGGAAACGCAGGGCCAGTTCGCGCAGCGCGGTGAGGTTGTCGGTGCGGAAGAAGTTGGTGAGCGCCTGCGGCACCCGTTCCATCGGGTAGATGTTGCCGTGCAGCATCCGGCGGCGCAGTTGCTCGGGTGAGGAGTCGACCAGCTCGATCTGGTCCGCCTTGCGCACCACCCAGTCCGGTACCCGCTCGCGGACCTGCACCCCGGTCATGTTGCCGACCTCGTCGGCGATGCTCTCCAGGTGCTGGATGTTCACCGTGGTGATGACGCTGATCCCGGCGTCGAGGATTTCCATGACGTCCTGCCAGCGCTTCGCGTTCCGGCCCGATCCGGGTACGTTCGTGTGGGCAAGCTCGTCAACCAGGACGATCTTAGGGTGCCGGTGCAACACCGCGTCGGTGTCCATCTCCGCCATCCGGCTTCCCCGGTACTCGACCACCTTGCGGGGGATGACCTCCAAGCCCTCGATCAGCCTCTCGGTGCTCCCCCGGCCGTGGCACTCGACAAAGCCGACCGCTACGTCCGCGCCGCGCGCCAAGCGGCGCTGCCCCTCGCTGAGCATCGCGTACGTCTTGCCGACACCCGCCGCCGCGCCAAGGTAGATCCGGAACCGGCCGGCCGCCTCAACCACGTCGCCGGCGTCTTCGCTGGCCGCGCTCACGTCCTGACCGGTGCTCATCGACACGGTGACCTCTGTCTGCTCGTCGATCCCGGCGCGCCTCCCTTGCGCTTTGCGCCGGTAGTCCGACGGTATAGCCGCGGCAGGTACGTAGCCGCATGGGTTCTGTTAGTAATCCCGGCGCGCGTGTTAGAGATCCGGTTGGGCACGCACCCCACCGGGTGCCCCTGGACCACAATGCCGCTAAGACTCCGGCGGGCCCGCGGCCTGGGCGTGAGCCGGTCCGCTGGGCCGGGCGTGAGAGCGGGCCCGCCGGGCATACCCGGCCACACGGGAAGAGGCGTGACCGAGCCAGGCTCCCGGCCTGCGGGGCCGGCGGCTCCCGCGCCGACCGTCAGCCGCTGAACCGGTAGCCCATGCCCGGCTCGGTCTGCAGGTGCAGCGGGCGGGCCGGGTCGGCTTCGAGCTTGCGGCGCAGGTGCGCCATGTGCACCCGCAGGCTGCGGGTTTCCCGGAGGTAGGCGGCGCCGCCCACCTCGGCGAGCAACTGCGCCTGGCTGACCAGCCGCCCGGCGTTGCGGACCAGGACCTCGAGGATCTCCCATTCGGTCGGGGTGAGCTCGACATCGCCCTGCGGGCCGGTGACACAGTGCCGGGCGAGGTCCACGGTGTGGCTGCCGATCCGGACCTGGGCGACGTCCTGCGTCCAGCCGGCCCGGCGCGCCAGCGCCCGGACCCTGGCCAGCAGTTCCTCCATGTCGAACGGCTTGGTGAGGAAGTCGTCCGCCCCGGCGTCGAGCGCCGCCACGGTGTCCCCGGTCGTGGTGGGCCTCGACAGCGCGATGATGGGCGCCCGGCTCCACCTGCGCAGGCCCTGGATGACCGCGATCCCCGTCATGTCCGGCGGGTACAGGTCGAGCAGCACCAGCCCCGGTGGCCGCCGCGCGGCGCCGGCCAGGGCGGACCGCCCGCTCGCCGCGGCCTCGGTCTGGTAGCCCTGCCGCCTGAGGCTGACCCGGAGCACCCGTACGATCTGCGAATCGCGGTCGACGATGAGGATCCGGGCGCCCATGCGTTGTTCCGGGCGCTAGGAGTTCCGGCTCGGCCTATGGGCGTCCAGTTCGGACAGGGCCCGGCCCACGGTGAGATCATCGCGCCGCAGCGACCGCCGCCGCCCGGCCACACGGGCCAGATCCGGCGGCGGAACGACGAGCACCGGGCAGTGCGCACGCGCCAGGCAATGCCGGGCCACCCGCCCGTGCCCAATGCGCGCGAGCCAGCCGCGCCGGCCCGCCCCGACGACCAGCAGGTCATCCGCGGCGTCGGCAGCATTGACGAGTGCCGGGCCCGGCTCTCCGCGCACCACGAGCGCGTGGAACTCCACGCTGCCGGGGATGCCGCCCCAGGCGGCATCGATGGCCTCGGCGAGCCTGCGGCCCGCCTCCTGCGCCCACATCTGGCGCAAGTACGCCGAGGGTGCGCGACGGTCGGCGAGGTCGCCGCCGGGTGGCACCCAGGCGTGCACGACGATGAGCAGCGCGCCCTCACGACGCGCAAGGGCTTCCGCGTAACGCAGTGCCGGGATGCTCCCGGGCGTTGCGCTTGCACCGACGATGACGCGACGGACGCCGGCCACAGCAGCGCTCCTTCCCACGGTGTACTTACCTTCCATGCAACGCCGCGCCGGCGGCGGGCACTGGCCGCGTTAACGGCTCTCATGCGGCGTTGGCGCGCTTCCATGCGCGGGCCATGCGGCGCCGGCGGAGCCGGACTGTTTTCACCCGGGGCGTGCATGGTAGTTACCTGATGTGATAGCCGCGGCCGCGCTGACGGGCGTGATCTTGTTTATCGCGGCGGGACTGGCCTGGACGGCCCGCCTGATCCACGTCGGCAACCTGGACGCGCAGGCGCTCGCGGAGAAGCTCGCCACGCCAGACCCGGTTTCCGTACTGGACTGGCCGGAACTCCGGGTGCGGGCGGTGGTGCCCCAGCCAGACGGGCAGCCACTGGTCCTCCTCTACGTCGGATGGCCCAAGGAGCCGCCGCGGGCCGCAACGCTGCTGGTCGCCCTGGAAAGCGGCGACCACGTGTCGCTGCCTCTGCTGCGCCAGTGGTGTGCCCTGCAGGCATCGATCTGCCCGGTCCGGCAGCAGGGCGCGGAACTGGAACTGCGCCGCCGGCGGAGCCTCGAACGGGTGCACGCGGTGATGGTCGCGGAGGATCGTCCCGGGACCATGTGGTGACAGTCCTCGGGGTCTGGCTGGCGCTGGCCGGCGCCGTGGCGCTGCTCGCCGGGCTGTCCAGCCGGCACCGGACCCGGCGGCTGCGCCGCCACGGGCTGACGACCTGGGGCGTGACCGTGACGCCGCCGGACGAGGCGGACCCCGGCGGCCCGCGCCGGACGCTGGTGCAGTACCGGCTGGCGGACGGGCAGGTGCTGGAGCGGATCGTGCCCGCGGCAGGCCTCAGGAAGGCGCCGCTGCCGCCCGGGCAGAAGGTGCTCATCTGGTACGACGCCGAGGACCCCGGCGACATCCTCGTCTATGGCCGCTGGGGCCGCACCTCCGACTGGGCGTTCGTAGCCGCCGGGGTGGTGTCCGTCCTGGCCGGCATCATCATCGCCGTGCACCCGTGACGACGCCCGGCCGGCGTGCGTTACAGCGGGAGGAGTTCGGGGCGCTTGGGGTCGACGTTGTCGCCCGAGGAGATACCCCGCACCCGGCGGGCCACCCAAGGGGCCGCGTGGTCGCGTCCCCACCGCAGATCCATCCGGCGGGCCGCCAGCCAGGCCGCCCACCCGGACGCAGGCACGCCGCCGGTGACCACGTCGGCCGCGGGCCACGGCGCGCGCCAGTCCTCGGTGACGTCCACGCCGAGCACCTCGCAGGCGCGCAGCGCCACCCGGCGGTGCCCGTCCGGGGTGAGGTGCAGCCGGTCCGCGCTCCACGCCCGCGGATCGCGCAGCACGGCCATCGACCACAGGTCCACCACGTCGCAGCCGTGCCGGTCGGCGATCCCGCGCAGGTGCATGTTGTAGGCCGCCACCTTGCCGCGGATCAGCCGCAGCACCGGGAACCGCGGGTCGAACCCGGTGAAGATGAGCACCCGGCAACCGGCCATCAGCAGGGTACGGACCACCTCATCGAACGTCTGCGCC